>Ga0209016_1000310_pt1 | contig 62383 bp, 58 predicted proteins | sample EPASupsiteSAE305_FD_187265 | JGI IMG/M metagenome (GOLD analysis project Ga0209016, IMG submission 187265) | Bioremediated contaminated groundwater microbial communities from EPA Superfund site, New Mexico - SAE3-05 (SPAdes) (version 2) | ecosystem: Environmental > Aquatic > Deep subsurface >... | reverse complement strand
GAATTGCTCATGCCTTTCTCCTTCTCATAAGGGTTGTGGGATAGCCCGGTTACCAGCTTTTGCTCTGGAGGATTTTACGCACTTCTTCCTGAGACTGTTTCTGCAACACCAGCATTTTCTTGCTCTTAGCCTCACCGATTTTTGCCATCAGTTCGGAGAGTTCCACCGGCTTTTGCAGGAAGTCGCCGGCCCCGAGCTTCATGGCCTCAACCCCGCTCTGCACCGAGGCGTGACCGGTGAGCATGATGATTTCTGCGTTGGGATTCTCGGCTTTAATTCGCTTGAGGGTTTCCAAACCGTCGATGCCGGGCATGGACAGGTCAACGACGATGGCGTCATACTCCTGCTGTCTGGCCTCGCTGATGGCCTGCTCGCCGCTGGTGACGGCACTGACCTTCAGCCCCCGCAACTCGAGACGGCTGGACAGTGTTTCGAGGAAATCTTCCTCATCATCGACGAGCAAGACCTTGGCCTCCGTTGCTTTCTCCATAGCTTCTCCTTTTTCGTCCTTCTCTCTTGATTCGATGTATTCGACCGTGTGGAAAACCGGGCGACGGCAGCAATTCGGCAACTGAATGAGGATTCAGCATGCCACGATTCGAGCATTTGCAAATCAAGGGCCACTTTTCATTTGCGCAGTTTCTTTCAATAATACTAATGAGTTGTTTAAAAATAACTGTAAAAGACCCGCTGTCGGAATAAAAAGAAACACAATGGAACGTTCTCTGTCAAGCGAATGTTTCGTTGTGTTTCTTATCGTTGCATTATGCACCAGACAGCACCCCCCGCCATACCCGGCACCCCCTCTTGCAACCGGCAACAGCAATCCACCACTTTTTTCTTGACTGAGCACCAAGAACCATTTAAAAACTGACTGAGCACTCAGTCTAATTTCAAACAGAATAAGAACGGGCGAATCCGGCGTGAAAAAAAAAGACGCAATCCTTCAGGCGGCAACCTATTTATTCTCGCGCAAAGGCTATAAGGACACGGCCATGGGCGAACTATCGAAAATGGTCGCCGTGGCCGAAGGCACCATTTTCTACCATTTCAAAAGCAAGCAGGGAATTTTCCTCGCGATCCTGAATAGCTTGAAGGATGACATCCTGCCGGAGTTCGAGCGCTACCGAAATGCGGAATCGGAAAAAACCGGGCTGGACATGGTGGAGGAATCGCTCTCCTTCTACCTCTACATGGCCAAGAACCAGGAAGACCTGTTTGCCATTCTCCACCAGCGTTATCCCTATGAACTGGCGGAAAGCAACCCCGAGTGCCGAGATATCCTTGAGGCCATCTACAACTGCTTTGTCGATATCTTCGAAAACGCCATCATCACCGGTCAGCGTGACGGCTCCATCGACCCGGACCTGACTGCCCGGAAATCCGCCCTGATCGTCTTTTCCATGGTGGACAGCATGGTCCGCTTCCGGATGAACAATCTCTACGATGTCGGGGCACTCTACAAGGAACTGATCGAATCCTGTCGACGGATGCTGGAAAACAGGAAGCGATTGCAAATACAGGCTCCATGAGTATCAACATCAACCCTTTGAACGATCTGAGGTGAAACGAACGGCATGATCAAACGTATTTTTCCCTTTCTCGACTGGTTTTCCGGTTACAACCTGTCCCTGTTCAAGGCGGACGGTATCGCCGGCCTGACCGTGGCCCTGGTGCTGATCCCCCAATCCATGGCCTATGCGCAGTTGGCGGGCATGCCGGCCTATTACGGGCTCTACGCCGCCTTTCTGCCGCCGATGGTCGCGGCCCTTTTCGGTTCGAGCCGCCAGTTGGCCACCGGGCCGGTGGCCGTGGTTTCGCTGATGACCGCCGCATCGCTCGAGCCGCTGGCCACCGCCGGCAGCGAAGGCTACATCGCCTACGCCATTCTGCTCTCGCTGCTGGTCGGTGTATTTCAACTGCTGCTCGGCGTCCTGCGCCTGGGATTGGTGGTCAATTTCCTTTCCCATCCGGTGGTCAACGGTTTCACCAACGCCGCCGCCATCATCATCGCCACCTCGCAGTTGTCGAAGATGTTCGGCGTCAATGTCGACAATGCCCCACACCACTACGAGACCATTGTCAGCGTGGTTCAATCCGCCTTGCATTACACCCACTGGCCCACCTTCGCCATCGGCGCCCTGGCCCTGGCGATCATGATCGTTCTCAAACGAGTGGCCCCAAGGGTGCCCAACGTGCTGGTGGCGGTGGTCATCACCACCTTGCTATCCTGGATGATCGGTTTTGAACATAAAACCACGGCGGACAGCTCAACCATTCAGTCACCGAAGGCACAGGGACTGATCACCGCCTTTAATGAGGCCGTCAATGGTATCGCTCCTCTGGCCGAAGCCCGGACCAAAACCAGCAAAGTGCTCGAGGATGCCAAAAAAGGACACAATGCCATTGCCCGCCTCGACGCCGAACACGAAGACCGGGTGATTCAATCCCGGATCGAGGAACTCAAAGACAAGGCCCACCTCTATCGGGAAGAAATTCGGCTACTGCTGTTCAAGGCCGCCATCCAGGCCGACAACAGCGTCCTCTACTACCCGGCGGATCAACTCCCTCCGGACGCCAAAACCGATGGCCGCACCTGGCGCATCCGGGTGGGGAACAAAGCGATCAAGCCGGATAAGCTGCCGCTGAACGGCGGTGGTGAGGTAATCGGCGTCGTGCCCAAGGGGCTGCCTGCGCTTGGTGTGCCCAAGATCGACTTCAACATCATGCTCCATCTCTTTCCCTATGCCGCCATCATCTCGCTCCTGGGTTTCATGGAAGCCATTTCCATTGCCAAGGCTATTGCCAGCAAGACCGGCCAGCGTATCGATCCCAACCAGGAGCTGATCGGCCAGGGCCTGGCCAACATCATCGGCGCTATCGGCAAGAGCTACCCCGCCTCGGGCTCCTTTTCCCGGTCGGCGGTCAATCTTCAGGCAGGGGCCGCCACCGGCATGTCGAGCGTCTTTACTGGCCTGACCGTAGTCATCGCCCTCCTATTTTTCACCCCCCTGCTCTACCACCTACCGCAATCGGTGCTCGCCGCGATCATCATGATGGCGGTCATGGGCCTGATCAATGTCTCCGGTTTTCTCCATGCCTGGAAGGCGCAATGGTACGACGGTCTCATCTCGATCCTCTCGTTTCTCTGCACCCTCTGGTTCGCACCCCATCTCGACAAAGGCATCATGCTGGGCGTAGTCCTCTGCCTGCTGGTTTTTCTCTACAAAAACATGCGGCCGGTGGTCACCTCGTTGACCAGGGACCGGAGCAGAACCCTGGTCTGCGCGGTCAGCAAAGGGCTTGAGGAATGCAAGTTCCTGTCCATCATCCGCTTCGAGGGGCCGCTCTTCTTTGCCAACGCCAGCTATCTCGAGGACAAGATCTCCGACCTGATGCTGTGCAAGGCAACCCTGCGCCATGTGCTGATTGTTGCCAACGGCATCAATGATATTGACGCCTCCGGTGAGGAAACATTATCCTTGCTCGTCGGCAGACTGCGCAGCGCGGGCATCGATGTTTCCTTCAGCGGTGTCAACGACACGGTGATGAAGGTGCTTGACCGGACCCATCTGTTCAACAAGATCGGCGCCGACCATGTCTACCCGACCATGGAGGCAGCCCTGCGCCAGATTCACCCGGCGGTCCATTCGGAAGAAGAAATGAAACTCTGCCCCCTGGGGGCATACCCCCAACCAGAGATCATCCACCCATAAGAGAGGATTCCTATGTCCGTGATTACCGTTTTTAACGCACTCCATTGCAATGAGCATCTGATTGTGCCGCAGTTGGTCGCCAAGACCGGCTACCGGCTGGTCAATGACGGCGAGATCGTCGCCCTGGCCTCTCAAATGTCCGGCATTGCTCCGGATCGGGTCAACCGGGCCTTTTCTGCCAAGGCCTCCCTATTTAACCCGTTCACCCACGAAAAAGAACGATCCGTGGCATACCTGCGGCTGGCGGTCGCCGAAATCCTCACCGAGGGCAACATAGTGGCTGCCGGTTTTTGCTGCCATCTTATCCCCGCCACCATTTCCCATATCCTGCGGATCTGCCTGGTTGCGGAAATGGCCTACCGGGTGCAGTTGGCGGAGTCCCTGCCGACCCCGGAAAAGGATTTGCTCAAGACCATCCATAAAAGCGACGAGGACAAATCGGCCTGGACCCTGCACTTGCTGGGGAAGGCCGACCCCTGGGATCCGGCCCTCTACGATATTGTCATCCCCACCGACAAGATCGGGGCCGACGAGAGCGTGCATCTCATTGTCCGCAACCTTCACACAGACGTTCTGGCCCCGACCGAGGCCTCGCTTGCCGCCCTGGCTGATTTCCGTCTCCAGGCCGAGGTGCAAGTGGCCCTGGCCTTGGAAGGTCACGACGTCGGCGTTGGCGTCAAAGATGGGGCCGTGACCCTGACCATTGAAAAAAACGTGCTGATGTTGAGCCGGCTTGAACAGGAACTAAAAGAAATTGTTACCAAAATAAAGGGAGTGCAGACCGTGGCCACCGAAGTTGGCAAGAATTTTCATCAGGCGGACATTTACCGGAAAATTGATTTCCAGGCCCCGTCAAGGGTTCTGCTAGTGGATGACGAACGCGAATTTGTCCAGACCTTGTCTGAGCGGTTGCTGCTCCGCGACATGGGGTCGGCGGTCGCCTATGACGGTGAATCGGCCCTGGAAATGCTCCGCGAGGACGAGCCCGACGTCATGATTCTCGACCTGAAGATGCCCGGCATCGACGGCATGGAGGTCCTGCGACGGGTCAAAGCGACTCAGCCGAACATTGAGGTGATCATCCTCACCGGGCACGGCAACGAAACCGACCGGGAGACCTGCATGAGTCTGGGTGCGTTTGCTTACCTGCAAAAGCCGGTGGATATCGATATTCTGAGCGAAACCATGAAACAGGCCAACGAGAAAATCACCCGGCGCCGTCAAGAAAAAGGTGCCTGATCGCGCCTGATCTTCTCCACGGTCAGGTTGGCGCGGCAGGCCTCTTCGGGTTTGCCGCGCCGCCGGATCCCGGCCAAATATTCTTGCGCAAACGAAGCTGAAGAGGTATGCCGTGCCAACCTGAGTCTCCGGGAGCGATGCGGAGATGCAAGAGGCCTGGACGGAGGGTAGACCTTTTTTCCACGAGAGAGCACGCCATGCATGAAAGACTGAAACGCTTTACCCCCGGATTTCTCGATCATCACGATCAGTCTTCGGGCATGTACAAATCGCTCTTTAATTTCAGGCAGCTGTGGAAGCAATCCATTGTCACCACCCTGGCCGTTGTTCTCCTGCCGTTGTTCACCCTGACGATTGTCGACTACATCATCAGCAAGAATGCCCTGGAATCCGAACTGCTGCTGCGGACCGCCCGCCTGGTCTCCAATACCCGGCGCACCCTGACCTCCTATTTCGATGAACGGAAATTCGCGCTCAATTTTCTCACCCTCGACAACACTTACGACCAATTGTTGGATGAGCAACGGCTCAAACACCTTCTTGAAAATCTGAAAAGCGGCCTTGGGGAGTGGTCCGACCTCGGCGTTATCGACCATACCGGTATCCAGCGGAATTATGCCGGACCCTATCCGCTGCAGGGCATGGACTACAGCAGCCAGGAATGGTACCAGAAACTCAGCTACACCGACACGGATTCGTATCATGAAACCGTGTCGATGCGTTCCAACATCAGCGAAGTTTTTTTAGGCTTCAGAAACACTCCGCACATCGTTATTTCCGTGCTCCACAGCAACATATTAGGCTTGGACTGGCTGCACTACGTCCTCCGGGCCAGCCTTGACATTGACCGCCTGAACAACATCCTCTCCCATACTGAGGTCAGCGGCAACGGCGATGCCTTCCTGATCAACCAGAAAGGAATAATCCAAACACCGTCGCGACATTACGGTGACATCATGAAAAAATTCCCCCTTGCAGTTCCTCCGGTGTCGGACCGGACCGAGGTTGTGGAAGGCCTTGACCATCAGGGCCGCGCCATTGTCACCGGGTATGCCTACATCACCGGAACGCCTTTTATCCTCATGGTGATCAAGCAGAAGGATAATCTCATGCAAACATGGGTGTCCACCGGCGGCAAATTGTTGATCTTTCTCGCCGGTTCGGTCCTGGCCATCGTCGCGGTGGTGGTCGGCATCTGCACCTATCTGGTCAACAGCATCTATCAGGCGGATCAAAAACGGCTCGCTTCCCTGCATCAGGTGGAATATGCTAACAAAATGGCCTCCATTGGCCGACTGTCGGCGGGCGTGGCCCACGAAATCAACAACCCGCTGGCGATTATCAATGAGAAGGCCGGGCTGATCAAGGATCTCTTCACCTTCCGCCAGGAATACGCGGGCGACCAACGGCTGATCGGCCTGGTGGAATCAATCATCGCCTCGGTGGAACGATGTGCGACCATCACCCGACAGATGCTTAATTTTGCCCGCAACATTCAAGTGAACGTTCAGAAGCTGAGCCTCAAGCAGGTGGTGGACGATGTTCTCGAATTCCAGACCAAGGAGGCCGGCTACCGCTCTATTGCGATCAACGTCGACATCCCCGAGGAGATCCCCGAATTTTTCAGTGACCGGGGCAAGTTGCAGCAGGTCTTCATCAACCTGGTGAACAACGCCTTTGCCGCGATGAAGGATGGTGGCCGGCTCGACATCAAAAGCCGGCTGAGCGTTGACGGCACGCAGATCGTCACCACCGTCAGCGATACCGGTTGCGGTATCCCGACAGAGAATATCAAGAAAATTTTCGAACCCTTTTTCACGACCAAAAGCGGCAGCGGCGGCACGGGCCTTGGCCTATCGATTACCTACGGGCTGGTTAAGGAAATCGGCGGTTCGATCGATATTGAAAGCATCGTCGACAAGGGGACAACCTTTATCATCACTCTGCCGCTCGATTATCATGCCGAAAAAGGAGGAACTCATGCGCGTACTGTTGGTTGACGACGAAGAAGAATTGGTGGCAACCCTGGCGGAACGGCTCGATATGCGGGGCATCACCACCACCTGGGTGACGGATTACCGGGCAGCGCTCGCAGCCGTTGAACAGGAGGAATTTGATATTGCCCTGCTCGACGTCCGCTTGCCGGAGATGAACGGACTTGATTTGAAACGGCTGATCGCGGAAAGGCGGCCGGCGATGAAGTTTATCTTTCTTACCGGCCATGGTTCGGAAGAGGATTTCAAGGCCTGCTCCGCGGAAACGGGCCGGGAATACTACCTGATCAAGCCGGTACAGATCGAGGTGCTCATGGCCAAATTGAATGAAATCGCCCAATGCTGAGGAGACCACATGAATGACCAGCACGACGACGCCGATACCCTGGGGCTGCATTTTTTCGGCAGCATGACGGCCTCCATTTCCCATGAACTCAAAAATGCCCTGGCCATCATCAACGAAAATGGCGGCCTGTTGGGCGATTTGGCCATGTTAATGGAAAAAGGGCGTCCTCTGGAACCGGAACGGCTGAAAACCCTCTCAGGGAATATCCGGCGGCAGGTGCAACGGGCCGACGACATTATCCGCCGCCTGAACCGCTTTGCCCACAGTGCGCAGGAACCTGCGTCCACCAGCGATGTCCGCGAAATTTTTGAGTTCACGATTGCCTTGGCAGCGCGGTTGGCCACCATGAAGGGCGTCACCATGACGATCGCACCGGGGCTTCCTGTTCAGCTTGAGACCCGTTTGTTTCAGCTTGAAAACCTGTTGTGGCTCTGCCTGAAGCACCTCTTTGTGCTCACCGAGGGCAACCAGACGGTGGAGTTCGCAGTGACAGATGCTGGCGCCGAGGTGTTGATCGACCTGCGTTTTGGCGAGGGCCTGCCGGTCGAGGAGATCGGCGCGCGGGTCACGCGCGAGGGACAGTCGCTGTTGACCATATTCCAGGCTGAGCTGCAGGTGGATGCCAGCCTGCTGCGGTTGAAGATACCGAAAAAATGATCCTTTTGATCATTTATCGAGCAATAAACGGCAACAGAAAACAAGGAGGATGCCATGTCCGAAAAAGTGTTGTTGATTGACGATGAGCAGGAATTTCTCGAAGTGATGTCTGAGCGCATGAAAAACCGGGACATTGACGTGACCACCGCCTCATCGGCCAAGGATGCCCTCGGCCTGGTGGCAAACGAGTCGTATGACGCCATCATCCTCGATCTGCAGATGCCGGAAATGGATGGACTGCAAACCCTGGAAAAACTCAAGGCCATCAATCCCGATCTTCAGGTCATTCTGCTGACCGGTCACGCCACGGTGGAAAAAGGGGTGCAGGCGATGAAGCTGGGTGCCTCGGACGTGATCGAGAAACCGGCGGACATCCAGGTGCTCACCGAGAAGATCAAAAAAGCGCATGCCAGGAAAATCATACTGGTGGAAAAAGAAACTGAGGCCAAGATTCGCTCCATCCTCAGTTCCAAAGCCTGGTGAAACCGGCGGCAAGTCCTTCGTCTTTGCTTTAATCGGGATTAGGGGGATGGCGGGCCTGGTTCCGCCTGTTCCCGGTAGGGGTGCAGTTCGATTCCGTACTTGTTGATTTTGTCGTAGAGACTCTTGCGGGAAATACCCATCAGCTGGTGGGCCGCGCTCACCTGCCCCCCTGCCCGGCGCAGTACGTGCTCCACATACAGCCGCTCCTGCTGCTCCATGTACTCTTTCCAGGGCAATTCCGGAACGGCAGGGGCAAGGGTTGCCGTTGCCGCCGGGGCTGTGGCAAAAGGCTCCCGCCCCCCCAGAACACAGAACCGACGCACAAAATTCCGCAGCTCGCGGACATTGCCTGGCCAGTCCTGCTGCATCAACTGACGAATGAGTTCCGGAGTGCACGGCCGGGCTTCATTGTGCCCGACATCGCAGTATTCGTTCCAAAAATAATCGACCAGAAGCGGGATGTCTTCTTTCCGCTCCCGCAGTGGCGGCAGGTGCACCGGCAGAACATTGAGGCGGAAATACAGATCCTGACGAAAGTTCCCCTTGTCGACCTCCGCGCGCAGGTCGCGATTGGTGGCGGCAATAATCCGCGCCTTTAGAGGAATGGCAGCGTTGCCGCCCAACCGGGAGAACGAGCGATCCTCCAGGACGCGCAGCAGCTTCGCCTGCAACTGTGTCGGCATCGAACAGATCTCATCGAGAAAGAGCGTGCCTGCACCGGCATACTCGAATTTACCAACCTTACGCTGGATCGCTCCGGTGAAGGCCCCCTTCTCATGGCCGAACAGTTCGGACTCGATCATCTCCGAGGGCAGTGCCCCCATGTTGACCGCCACATAGGGCGCCTTGTCCTGGTTGCCGATGGAATGGACGGCCCGGGCCACCAGCTCCTTACCGGTGCCGGTTTCGCCGATGATCAATACCGGATCGGTTTCATGGGCTATGGTCTCGATCAGGGCATACAGGCCGAGCATGGCCGGATGGCTGCCGACCAGGCCGTAAAAGCGTGACCGCCCCTCGCGGCTGGCGGACAACTGCTGCTCCAGACGGCGATTTTCCAGCACCAGTTGCCTGCGCTCGATGGCCCGCTCCAGGGTGGCGAGGATGACATCCTCATCCACAGGCTTTTGGAGAAAATTATACGCCCCTTTCTTCACCGCCTCCACCGCCAGACTGATGTCGCCGTGCCCAGTGATCAGAATCACCGGCAGATCGATATCCTTTTCCAGAATGCGGTCCAGGAGAACCATGCCATTCATCTCCGGCATGCGGATGTCGGCTAGCACTGCGGAAAAGGTGTGCCCCTCGATGCTCGCCAGGGCTTCGAGCGGATTACTGAAGGTTCGCACTCCATAGCCGTTGAGCGTCAGCGTCTGTTTGATGGCCGCCAGCAGATAGAGGTCGTCATCAACCACGAGGATTTCGGGAACTGCCGGAGAGGACTTCTGGGCCTTCATGCCGCCCTCTCCTGCTGCCGTTCCTGCGTTTCATCCGGGCGATACTGAGGAATATAGACCGAGAAACAGGCACCCTTACCAGGGGTGCTCTCCACCTCGATGTAGCCGGAGAAGCCGCGAACAATCCGATCAACGATCGACAATCCCAGCCCGGTGCCGGTACCGACCTCACGGGTGGTGAAAAAAGGATCAAAGATTTTTTTCTGCAACTCTTCGGGGATCCCCTCGCCGTTGTCGGCCACGGTCACCTGGACATACGGTTCGGTCTGCATGGTGGTCAGGTTGAGGCAATTAGTGATACGGCTGGTGATGGTCAATCGGGGCACGACCACCCGCCCCATGGCCTGGATGGCGTTCTGCACCAGATTGAGAAAGACCTGCTCCAGACGGACTTCCACCCCCCAAACCTCACACGGCTGCTCCGTCAGCCGCAGATCAAGAAAAATCTCGCTCAAACGCAGCTGCGACTCAAGAAAGCTCAAAATTTTGCGGATAATCCCGTTCAATTCCACCGGCGCCTGTTCCTCCTCCACCTTGCGGCCGAAACTGCGCATGGTGGCGATGATCGAAGAAGCCTTGTTGACCCGATCGATGATGATTTGGAGATTTTCCCGCAACATTTCGGTGTGATCGCCTGGTGCATCCAGGGCCTTGAGACAGTTGCGAGCAAAGAGCAGGATAGCATTCAGCGGCTGGGTTAGTTCATGGCCGACGCCGGCTGCCATCTCGCCCAGGCTGGCCAACCGGCTGGAGTGAATCAACTGTTTTTGCCCTTCCTGCATCTGCTCCATTAAATCATAAAATTCGCTGCAATCGGAACAGATCAACATGTGCAGCACCAGACCATTCGGATTGATATGGGTGGAACCACGCATCTTCACCGGCAGCCCCGGCCCCTTGCCGGTCTTGAGATGGGCCTCGAACTCGGCGAATTCCCCCTTCGCAAAAGCCGCACGGACCGCCTCGGCTTTATCCGGCCCCACCAGATTGTCGAGCGTCAGCTGGTGCTCGGCATCCAGGGTAAAACCGGTGCGCTGAAGAAATTCCCGGTTGGCCTGGATCACATTGAAATCCTGATCCATGAGCAGGAACAGCTCGGAAATACCGGCCAGAATCCGTTCGGTGAACGACCGGCTGGCCTCCATCTCCTCGTGCTTTTTCAGAACACGGACGACCAGATCCTGCCGCTGTTTTTCCAGTATTTTGATCGCCTGATCATGCATTGCGTTTCCTCCCTCCTTTGGTCCCTGCCGCCGGTATATTACCCCTGGCCCGTCTCGTTCGTCACCCAATTTACGCGGGACCCGCGAAGAAATAAGCGCCCTGCCCCAGCAGCTACCTGGATCACTCTTTTTCCTGGATACATTGGCCGTTCTCCGGTATTTCTGACCACAGCGGTTTGTTTTCCGGTAATGGCAAACGGTTCTTGTGCAGATGCCTTCTCCTCCTGAGGTTCTTTATGCTCCACATGTGCATCTTTCTCTGCGGCGCAGCCCTGATGATCATCGAACTGACCGGCTCGCGCATTCTTGCTCCCTTCCTCGGCACCTCCCTGGTGGTGTGGACCAGCCTGATCGGGATCATCCTTGCCAGTCTCAGCCTCGGCGCCTGGTGGGGCGGCTTGCTGGCGGATCGCCACCCGCACACCCGGCTTCTTGGCCGGATCGTCCTCCTCTCCGCCTGGGCCACCGCCGCCATCGGTCTGTCCAAGACCTGGGTGCTTGAATTTCTGCAGGGTGCGGGCGACCTGCACACCGTCGCCGTCGTCGCCACCGTGGCCCTGTTCGCTCCGGCGGCCGTCCTGCTCGGCATGGTGCCGCCGTTTGCCGTCCGCCTTTGCCTGGCGGATCGCGATCATGGCGGCCGGACTGCAGGCAGCCTCTATGCGATTTCCACCATTGGCTCCATTGTCGGCACCTTCCTGGCCGGTTTTGTCCTCATCGCCTGGGTAGGCAGCACCGCCATTCTTTTTATCACCGCCGCCTTTCTGGCCCTTGCCTCCTGGATGGCCGACTCCTCGAACCGGCTGCTGAAAGGCGCCTCCATTATCATTTTTGCGCTGGCCGTATTCTTCTGCCGCCAGCAGGATCACTGGCTGGCGCAGCAAGGTTTTCTTGACCGGGACACGCCTTACAACCGGGTGCTGGTCTATACCGGTAAAGAAGAGGGCAGCAACCGCCTCACCCGGGAGATGGTCACCGGTCCCCAGGGGAGGCAATCGGCCATGTACCTCGACAACGCAACCGAGCTTGTCTTGCCATACACCAAATTTTATCGCCTCGTCGAATACTACCGCCCTCAGGCCCGACGCATGCTGGTGTTGGGTGGCGGCGGCTATTCGTTTCCCAAATATGCCCTGGACCATTATCCCGATCTCCAGATAGATGTGGTAGAACTCGACCCCGGCATCACGCAATTAGCCCGCAGTCACTTTGGTCTGACTGATCATCCCCGCCTGACTATTTACGAGGAGGATGCCCGCACTTTTCTGCACAAGGTGACCCGTCCCTACGATGTGATCCTCTGCGACGTATTCAATTCACACTATTCTATCCCTTTCCATCTGGTCACGGTCGAGGCCATCCAGCTGATGCGCGATGCCCTCAATCCAGACGGCGTGATCCTGGTCAATCTCCTGGCCTCACCGGAAGGCGCTTCGAGCCGCTTCTACAAAGCACTCCGAGCATCCTTCAAGACTGCTTTCGCCTCAGTTGAGGCTTATGCGGTCATCGATGCAGTTGACCGCCAATTATGGCAAAACATGGTGCTTGCCGCCGGCACCAGCTTGGACGCGGGCGAAGCCAACGATCCAAGCATACGGGAAATGCGCTCGCATAGACTGCCCGAACCCGTCGGCAACATTGCCCCCTTCACCGACGAATATGCCCCTGTCGATCGGTATATAGGTGAATTAAGTTTCCAGGATGGGTCAACTCGGGAAAAAAAGGACTCCTGACGACCATCGGTGGCGAAGGATACCGCCACCATTTTGGCTGAAAAAATCAGGACATCACCCCATCCCGATACTTCCTTGAGCGCCATTTCGCACCCTAATCCTCGTCTCGCCACCATTCCCGGCCACTGCGGCCTTGAAAGCTGCCGGGAGATGTCCTATTGCGCAGCACTCCGGCAATAATGTAATCCCCCCAAGCCTTCCTTCTTCCTCGCTGCACATTGGCGCGAGCATTGATACCCCCGCCGATTCCGCGCAAAATGTATTCTCCAAATAATTATTGCGCAAAATTCTTAAAGGTAAATTACGCACCGGACTTGGTTCGTCTCAAACAACATAGGATTGCGCAACCAGATAACGAGAAGAGGGGCCGCGACCCGATTTTTTCAGCAGGCCCTTGGCGACAAAATCGTGCAAATCATACTGGGCGGTGCGTACGGAAATGGATTCACCTACGGCAGCCTGATATTCGGCACGACTGATAACCCCATTCCGAGCGATGATGGCCCATGCCTTTCGTTGTCGCGAGTTCATCTCCTGGTACAATTGCTGTTCATGCCTGTCGCCCGCCTGTTCTTCGCCATTCGCTGAGACAGGTCCTTTTTTAGAAGGGGGAGGCAGGGAGCGAGAAAGCAGAGCTGATTTCGATTCAGCCCCATTGCCATCATCGGCCAAGCCTTCTCCACCCCGGTCATCGAACAGAATGTGCGCGGCCAAAAGCAAGTCGCCTTCGGCAAAGGCGATGCTGCGGGTAATGCAATTGCGCAATTCCCGGACATTGCCTGGCCAGTCATGGCTCAGCAGCTTTTCCAGAGCACCCTGGCTCACCCGGATAGGAGCAAGGCCGGAGAGGGTCATGTTTTCTTCCAAAAAGTAGTGCACCAACACCGGGATATCTTCCTTGCGCTCGCGAAGCGAAGGAGTGTTGATGGTGATCACCGCTAGCCGGTAATAGAGATCTTCACGAAACTCGCCCGTGGCGGCTAGCTGTAACAGATCGACATTGGTGGCGGCGATAATCCGGGCATCAAAGGCCACGTCCTGATCCGAGCCAAGTGGCCGGATGCGTCGGACTGAGAGGGCCCGGAGAAGGGCCTGCTGCACCTTGGGTGAGGCATTGCCGATTTCATCAAGATGGAGCGTGCCGCCCGAGGCAGCGATGAAGGCCCCTTTACGGTCGGATTGAGCATCGGAAAACGCGCCCTTGACATGACCAAACAGGGCATCCATCAACAAGTTTTCATCAAGGGCGCCGCAGTTAATGGAGATGAAAGGCCCATTCGCCCGGTGACTGACCGAATGAATTGCTTCGGCAGTCAATTCTTTTCCCGTTCCTGTTTCGCCGACGATTAGAACATCGGCCAGCACCCGTGAGGCCTTATGGATTTGCTGACGCAAACTGCCAACAGCCTGGCTACCGCCAACTATTCCATACAGTGGCATGGCGAGCAAGCGGGAGTCAAGAAGAGGATTTCTCCGTATCTCCTTGTCCAGATCTACAGGCTGGCGCATACGGTCACCCTCCATGATGCCTTCGTGCAGCAGCGTGTCGCTGCGTGCAATTTGCAGCTGCATGAGGAGGATGTTGATGGAACGCTGAAACTGGTTGATTTCAACGAAGAGTGGGGCGATCGCCAGGGGGGTGGCATCGTCACTGCCAGCCCGGACCTCAACTGCCTCCAGCAACAGCTCAAGCGGCCGACAGATTCGACGACTGACAAAATACATGGCCATGAAAACCAGCAGAATACCGCCCGCAAGGCAGACGGCAAGCGTGACCGCGATTTTGTAGGTCGAAGCCATAAAGACAAAGCTGGTGTCCACGCAACCGATGCCGCCCACTATGCGCTGCGAATCACCATTTTCAGCAAAAACAATCGGCACATAGGTGAGATAGAGAGTCCGGTCGCTTCCCGATGGTGCCAAAAATGGTCGAGTTACCAGCATCTGCCCAGACCTGCCAGCCTGAATATCCGAAACCATTACCCAGTAGAGGTCGTGAGCCGAACCAGGCCGAAAGGCGGTGGCAAACCCTGGACGCCCCACATCTCCCTGCAACCCCATACGCAGCAGATCGACCGATAAGTCGTCCTTCTGCTGTTCGGGTGATTCCGATTGGAACAGGAGCCAGCCCGAGGCGTCAAAGAAAAAACTCTTCTTGTGTTCGCTTTCCTGGGGAAAGAGAAAAAGGGGTGACTGCTTGGAGGTGTGCAGGGAGAGTATATCGCGCAAACTTGGCAGATCAATCGAGAGTGTCAGTTGCCCCCTATAGGTTGCGTTATCATCATACACCGGGGTGGTGAGCCGAATGACATGCATGCTGAGGGCACTCATCGCCCCTTTGACATGCACGGAGGGATAAACGGCCTCCATGGGTTCACTGATCTGAATATATCCCGCCGGTTTGCCGGCCAACTGATCGCGGCTGGAAAAGATGCCGAACTTGGCACCCAATGCCTGATCAAAGGGGACGGAAACCACGACGGAACCAGTGTTGACCAGGACAAAGCGCTCCTCAAGCGTTTGCCCCTGAAAGGCAACTTCGCGATACCGGGCGCGCTCATCCGAGGCTTTCGCCTCGAGATGACGAATCATTGCTTCCGGGGTCAGCGGCATGCGGGTGAGATAATCCAGTTCGTAACGGGCTGCAACCAGCAACTGATTGATTTCATGGGCCTGGGCAAGGGCTCGAATCTGGGCGTTTCTCGCATAGGCTTGATCCAGATACATTGAGACGATGTTATAGATGAGGATCACCGTTGCCGTCAGAATGGCACCGACCAACAACGTGCCGAACAGAACCAGAAATTTACTGATGCTCCAGGCGTACACTGAACTGCCAACCCGGATCACCGGGTTGAGCAACGGCGGATGGGAATAGCGCATGCTCAAATCTCCTTGCGTACATATCTCGCATTTTCACGAAAAAACTTATTTTCTATAACCCATATCACGAAATAGCGCAACACTACACGATCAACACTTTGATTTTAAATCTGAATTTTATTTTCGCTCAACATGGCACGCTGTTTGATTAAAGGATGGCAGCTCTTTTTCGAATCGGGCACCGCACTCCCCCGTTTCAAGAAAAAACAGCCGGCCTGAGCGCCCAGACTCCCCCTCTGCAGCGCTCAGGTTTTTCTCCAGTGACCAACCCGGAATAGGACTTACCGGGATTTAAAGCAACAGACTAATAGAACAACATGGAGGAGAAGATGAAGAAACGACTACAGAGGTTATGGTGGGCAGTCCTGACTCTGGTCCTGTTCGCTCCCAGTTTTGCCCTGGCGGCAGGCGGGGGTAAACTGGCTCAGGTCGTCATCGTTGCGGACACCCGCAAACTTGACGGTATTATGGCCTGGTGGGCCAATCTGTACAATGAAAGCCACCTGTACTTCATGATCCTGACCATCATCATCATTCCCGTCACCGGGGTGGTTTTCGGCGTTCTGGCGGACATTATCATGGGATGGATCGGCATCGATCTGAAATCCCGAGAACTTGCTGAACATTAATTCGACTTCTCAAGGAGATACTCATGGAATGGCTCTATATTCTCATGCCCATTGCCGGCGTTAAAATTTTCTGGCCCGGCTTGATCATCCTCGGCATCGGTGTTGGTATCATCGGTGGTTTCTTCGGCATGGGCGGCGCCTGGATGGTTACCCCCGGCCTCAACATCCTCGGCTTCCCCATGGCCTTCGCCATTGGCACGGACATCGCCCACATGGCGGGAAAATCATTGATTTCCACCATGCGCCATGGCAAATTCGGCAACGTTGACTACAAACTCGGCATCATCATGCTGGTCGGTACGGTCGTCGGCTTTGAGTGCGGCGCCCAGATGGTCATGTGGCTCGAACGCCTCGGTTCGGTTGAAAAAGTCGTACGCTGGATCTACATTGCCCTCCTGGCCTTCATCGCCTGGATGGTCTTCCACGATGTAGCCAAACGCGCCCAAAAAGAACGCGCCGCTGCCGCTCGGGGTGAAAAACTTGACGTTACTGCAACTGGTGTTGAATGGCATAAAACCCTGCATAAAATCAAGATCCCGCCGATGGTCCATTTGGAAGTGGCCGGTATCTATTGCAGCGCCTGGCTGCCGATCTTCGTCAGCTTCCTCACCGGTTGGCTCGCCGGTATCCTCGGCATCGGCGGCGGTTTGATCCGTATGCCGGCCCTGATCTACATGATCGGCTGCCCGACCCACGTTGCTGTCGGCACCGACCTCTTTGAAGTCGCCATCTCCGGTCTGTACGGCGCGGCCACCTACACCTTCAAGGGACGGACCGAACTGGTCGCCGCCATGGTCATGCTGGTCGGCGCTGCCATGGGCGCGCAAGTCGGCGCGGTTGCCACCAAGTACATCAAGGGCTACGGTATCCGCATTGCCTTCGGTCTCGCGGTAATCGGTTGCGCAGTTTCCATTCTGATGAAGCTGGTGCAGCCCTGGGTACCCGAGTACAAGGCCCTGCTCGACACCTCTTCCACGGTCCTGGTGCTTGGCCTGGTCAGCTTGATGTCGCTTTACATCTTCGTCAAGATGGTCCAGGGCGTGAAGCAGGAACTGGCCCAAAAACAGCAGAAGATCTAACCAGGAGAACGGATAAGGAGAATATGATGAACATAAAACACATACTGCTCGCCGTGGCCGCGGCTTCCCTGGCCATGACCCTCGTCGGATGCAAAGAATTCACCAAGGTGGAACAAGGAAGAACCATAGCCTTCAATAAAGAGACCAAAGAGGTCACCCTGATTCATGACAGCGCCATGGATACCCTGCACCCGGTGTACGATGTCCTGCCGCCCTCGGTCTTCAAACTACCGACCGACCCGATGGAGACCGGACCGGAACCCAAGGCCGGGCAACGAATGAAACTGGATACCGACAAGAAGGTCATCGTGATCTTCGACACCAAGACCCAGAAACTGGTTGATATCCCGATAACCATCGTCGATCTGCAGACACCGATTGACAAGCAACACCCGCTGGTCTATGACAAGGCTGAAAATAAAGCCAAGAAGTTCCCGGCGATCGACAAGGAAAAGAAGACCATCACCATCTACTCCGGCCGTCAGAAAATGCTCTGCACCTTCTCCGTTCCGGATCAGTATTTCGGTTATCCGGAGAGTACCTGGGACGCGGGCGACGAAGTCCGGCTGACCTACAAGACCGCCGGTCAGTCCCTGCGGTTTATGAACGTCTCCAAAACCGATATTTTCAAGAAGTAATAACCCGATCAGCGGGCGGGGCAGATGCCCTGCCCGCTGCTCTCATGCGAGGTTGACCATGTCGGAATACAAATTCTTTCTCTTCCACAAACTGCTGGTGGTCGGGATCAACTTCCTGGTGCTCGCGGCCCTGTTCATCGCCATGTACCAGGCATCGCTCGACCCGGACAACTTTAACCCCATCTTTTTCAAAACCCTGTTCTCCCTGCTCATCCCCACCTTTCTGTTCGGTTTCGCCGGTAAACGCTTTCTCGGCAAGCGCCGTCCCGCCTTGGTATGATCGCTGGCGCCCGTTTCGTCCTCTGGCAGAAGCGAGCCGGCATAGTGGCCATGATCATTTTGGTGGCCGCGTTGCTTAGCCTGGCAGATGCCCTGGTCGGCGGGCTTAAGGGCAGCCAGGGAACCATTGAACTCATTCCGGATAACAACTACCTGATCAGCGGCCCCATGCCGCCCCGGACCGAAGCCATCAAGGATTTCGTCATTGACGGCCAGCCGGCGGATGGTTCGGTCCGCCTGGTTCCGGAGGCCATCTATTCGGGCTACTGGTTTGGCGGCGCCATGTGGCGCGGCGCCATCGTCGTCGATCCTTGGGCACGGGAAGGGAGCCATGTTCTTTCGGTAAAGGATGCTTACGGAGAAAAACAGAATCCGGCTCTGGTGTTCAAAGTCAGGGTCTGGCCCGACCTAGCCACGCGCAATGCCCATTCAAGCTCCATCCTGACCCGCACCACCGGCCGTAGCCCCTACCATTTTGCTGCCATCCTGGCACTCTGCGGTTTAATCGCGGGCGGGATAAACTTCTTGCTCGGGCGACTCTGGGCCCGGCATCTCGCCAGGCACAACTGCGGGGAGATTTACAAGCGGCGACAAACGGCGCTGGGTACGGAAATCACCTGCGAATTCCGGTGCAGCGAAACCTTACGGCCCGGCATGGAAGCCACCATTTACCGGCCATCGGGCGAACTCCTCTGCTCGGCCAAGGTGGCGAGTTGCGAAAAGGGCGAAGTCGTCATGCAGGTCAGCAAACCGGAACTCGTCCGCCTCGGCGATGTCGCCTGTGTCCAACTCAATTCAATAGAGTCTGCATCATCCTAAGACTGTCGCTGTCGCTATTCTTGAAAAGTAATTGACAAGCAATGCCGTGCTTTGTAGTGATTACAGGCGGATAACAAACAGGGATGCGCCAAATGGCCGACAACCTCTGCTTAGGAACGCGACCACGGGAAGGATCTGAGCACAGGGAGCCTCGTTATATTTTTTTCTGACTGTACGCTTCTACCCCTCTCCCGATCAAACTGCCGGTGGCGGCCTGTTTGGGCTGAAGTAAGGATATGACAATGGAAAGAAACTATCGAAAACTATGGTGGCAGCATTGCCTGGCCATCATCTGTTTTTCCGTGATCCCGCTGCTGTTCGTCAATGTTTCCCTCTACACTCTTTTTGACCGGATCTATACCCAGAAAGTAACCGAGACGCTGCGGAGCGCAGCTGAAAACCGGCGCGACGCCATTGATCTGTTTTTCAACGAACGCATCGCCCAACTGTTCACCGTTGCCAACACCAACACCTTCCAGGAACTCACCGACGAAAACTACCTCAACAAGGTGTTCGAAATCATGCATGCCAAGTCCAATTCGTACATGGATATCGGCGTCATCGACAGTGAAGGCCGCCATGTGAGTTACGTCGGCCCCTACTATGACCTGCTTAAGCAGGTCAACTACAAAAACGAGCCCTGGTTCAGTGCCGTCAGGGCCAACGGCATCTACATCAGCGACATCTTCATGGGCTACCGCAAGGTGCCGCATTTTATCATCGCGGTCATGGTCCGGGAGAAAAGCACCTCCTGGATTCTCCGGGTGACGATCAACCTGAAAAATATCGACGACATCGTCCACAAGGCCTGGATCGGCAAGCTGAGCGACGCCTTTATTGTCAACAATAAGAATGCCCTGCAAACTAGACCGCGGTTCGGTGGCGATTTTCTTGAAATCCCTTCCTTCCCTGAATTTGCCCTGGATTCGCTGACGCCCCAGGCTTATCCCGACTTTTCCTCCACAGTGACCACCAAGGTGGAACGGATTACCCATCACGGTATCGACGCTTTCTTCGCTGCCATTCTCATCCAGAACACCAAATGGATTCTGGTGATCAAGGAAAGTCCCGACGAAATCCTGTCACCACTGGTCAAGGGGCGATACTGGATGGCGCTGCTCTCCGCCCTTGGCTTGGTGATCATCGCTACCGGCGCCGCCCTGTTCACCAACACCCTGATCAACCGGATCAAGGAAACGGACCTGGAAAATGCGACCAACTCCGACATGCTCCTCCAGGCCAACAAGATGATCGCCCTCTCCAAGATGGCCGCGGGCATCGCCCATGAAGTCAACAACCCCCTGGCCTCGATTGCCGAAAAGGCTGGATGGATGAAGGACCTGCTGGCCGAGGAAGACATAGCCGGCAGCAAAAATTTTGCCGAATTCTCTGATTCGGTCGACAAAATTGAACAGCATGTCGACCGGGCTCGAAAAATAATCCACAACCTGCTCGGATTCGCCCGCCGGATGGAACCGGCCAAGGAAAAAATCAACGTCAACAATCTGCTCGACGAAACTACCGGCTTTCTTGAAAACGAGGCCCGGTACGTCAATATCCACATCGAGAAACAGTATGCGGACAATGTGCCGGTCATCACCAGCGATCTCTCCCAGATCCAGCAGGTGGTGCTCAACCTGCTCAACAATGCCATCGACGCCATTGGCCATGACGGCACAGTCACCGTTTCCACCCGATATAACGAGAAAGCAGAGGAAGTGGAAATTAATGTCGCCGATACAGGTCCGGGCATTGCGGAAAGTGAGTTGAATAAAATTTTCGATCCATTCTTTACGACCAAGGAAGTCGGCAAGGGCACAGGCCTCGGTCTTTCGATTTCGTACAGCATCATCGAAAAGCTGGGCGGTAAAATCAAGGTGCAGAGCAAGGTAGGCACGGGAACGGTATTCACCCTTCTCCTGCCGAAACATTAAAGGGATATGATGGATACATTGCGGGTGTTGATTGTTGATGACGAGGATGATTTCCGGGAGACCGTGGTCAAGCGGCTGAATGCGAGAAAAATTCAGGCGGAAGGGGCGGCCAGCGGCATCAAGGCCCTGGAGGTGCTGAAAGAAAAGGACTTCGACGTCATCGTCCTGGACGTCAAAATGCCGGACATGGACGGCATCGAAACCCTGCGGCACATTAAAAAGATGAAACCGGAGATCGAGGTCATCATGCTGACCGGCCACGCCTCGGTGGAATTCGGCCTTAAGGGCATGCAGCTGGGCGCCTTTGACTATGTGATGAAACCGGCCCCGCTCAACGAACTGCTCGACACCATTGGCCAGGCCTACAATAAGAAACGCGGCCTGCTGCACTGACTTCACCAGCAGTTTCATCGTGCCAGCCCTGCCTTCATCCGGCCATCAGCGGATGGAGCGGAACCTGGGCACAGCGTACCAACGGCGGCGTACCGTGACCAGGAGGCGGAGTAGAATGCTATGAGAGTCTGGGATACCAGTCATCTGCTCGACGACATACCGGCCGACAAAAATGCTTCCGCCGAGCATGTGTACGACCCTGTTGACAGTCAGGCCAATCTGAACCGGATCAGACAGCACTTCAAACAGCTCCAGACCCGTTTAATCCTAGGTCTGGTGGTGGGCTTTCTTCTGCCCAACGCCCTGCTCTCTGCCTATTTTCACTTCCAATTCACCCACACCCTGAAGGAGAGCGCTAAGCTCAATCTCGCAGCGGTCGCGGAAAGCCAGAAAAACACCATCGATCTCTACCTGCAGGAGCGGGTGGTTAACCTCTACAACCTGTTTCACAGCAAGGAATTTTCCCTTCGGCCCACCCAAGAGCACATGGAAAACTCGCTGGGCAGCTTGAAGCACTTCAACGACGGCTTTGTCGATGTCGGTTTTTTCGACACCAAAGGCGTCCAGATCGGATACGCCGGCCCCTATCCTTCACTGCTGGGCAAGGACTACAGCAATGAGGCCTGGTACCAGACCCTTCTCAAGGAGAACAAGAGCTACCTGGTCAGCGATATCTATCTGGGGTTTCGCAACATTCCCCATTTCACCATCGCCACCAAGCAGATATTCGACGGCCGCACCTATGTGATGCGTGCCACCCTTGATCCGGATAAACTTTATATCTACCTCCGGGCAATCAGCCAAGGCAAGGAGGTGGAATCAACCCTCATCAACCGGCAGGGACAGTATCAGGTGGTGGACCCTGGCCGCAGCCACCTCCCCGGAAGCAGCGATTATGTGCCGCCGGTGACCGCCGCCTCGGGGGTAGTAGAATTTCAGCACGATGATCAAACCATGCTGATTGCCCATGCCTGGCTCAAGGAAACACCCTGGGCACTGCTGGCCATGCAGCCGGTTACCGTGGCCCAGGCCGGCATGATCAAGACTCGTCTGGTACTGACCATCAGCCTGATCGCCATTAGTTTGATAATATCGGTGATGATCTTCTTCACCATCAAAAAACTGGTTCGCAGGGCACGGCGCATGGCCGAAAAAGGCCAGCAATTGCAGGAAATGCTGGCCCACGCCTCCAAGTTGGCCTCCATCGGCGAACTGGCGACGGGAGTTGCCCATGAGATTAACAATCCTCTGGCGATCATAATGGCCACCAGCGGCGTTATCAGGGATATGCTCAACCCGGAATTCGAACTCGACCACAGCCCGGAAGCCATCTGCAAGGAACTGTCAGTGATCGATACGGCGGCCAATCGCGCCAAGGGCATCACCCGCAAGCTCCAGGACATGGGCAAGAGCCGTATCCCCTCCCCTGTGGAGTGCGATGTCAATGCCCTGATCGAGGAGGTGGTCAACCGGTTGAAAAAGGTGGAATTCAAACCCAAGCACATCGAGGTAGTCAGCAATCTCGGCGCCGAACTGCCGCAGATCCTTGCCGAGCCGGAACCGCTTCGTCAGGTGTTCGCCAACATCCTCATCAATGCCGGCGACGCCATAACCGACAAGGGCACGATCACCATCTCCACAGAAGCAAAAGAGGGGATGCTCTGGGTGACCATCGCCGACACCGGCAAGGGCATTCCGCCTGAAAATCTGCAACGTATTTTCAACCCTTTCTTCACCACCAGGGGCGGGGGCAGGGGAACGGGGTTGGGCTTGAGTATTGCCGCCAGCATCGTTAAATATTTGGGTGGCACTATCAAGGTGAACAGTATACCGGGAACGGGCAGTTCGTTCACCATTTTGCTCCCGATCAATGAACAGGCAAAAAATGCCATCAAACAACACGATAAACAAGCATGACCCATGGATAAAAAACAAAGAGAATTCAAGGTATTACTCGTGGACGACGAAGATATTTTCCGCGAGGCCACGGCCCGCCAGCTGTCAGTCAGGGGGTTTATCGTCCTCACGGCCGCCAGCGGCGTAGCGGCAATCGAGCAGGTGAAAAACGATCCTCCGGAGGTGGTGGTGCTCGATCAGGAAATGCCCGGCATGCACGGCTCGGAAACCTTCATCGAAATCAAAAAGATCAATCCGCTGATCGAGGTGATCATGCTCACCGGCAACACCAGCGTGGACAACGCCATTGAACTGATGCAATTGGGCACCTTCGATTATCTGATGAAACCAATCAACATCGATGAGCTGCTCTATAAAATCGAAGATGCCTACACCCGCAAAAAACTCAACGAAAAGCAACAACGGGAAGCAGGTCATGCATAACCGCTCCGGGCTTTGCCGTTCCGCCCGCCCTTGTTGCCGATAAAGGCATTCCATGCTGAAAAAACTGGCTGCATTCTCAAAAAAATTCTTCTTCTTTCAGCAGGAAGAACATGACCCGGTTCTGGAAGCCGAGGAGATGGAAGCCCTGCGGCTGACCTTCAAGTCCCGGTACCACAGCTTCAAACTGCTTCTGGCCGCCAACAACAGGATTTTGGAGGGCATGGCCGACATTGAACGGGCCCTGCAGGGCAACGAATCCTTCAGCATGTCGTTCGTGCAGACGCACTGCACCGCAATTTCAGTCAATGTTTTCCGCATGATCAGCGACATGGAAAACATAGCCCCCGGAAAATACGCGGCGCTCAAAGAGAGTTTTGTCGCCATTCAAAAACGAATCGACGCCCTGCTCGGGGCCAAGAAACAGATCGTCGACAAACGTCTGGTCATTCCCCTGGAGGCCCTGAACAGCGGCATGGTTGGCCTGGTTGGCGGCAAGATGGCCAACCTCGGCGATATCAAGAACAAATTGCACATGAACGTTCCCGCCGGCTTTGCGATTACCGCCGCGGCCCATGATATGTTCATGCAGGCCGACGGTCTGCAACGGGAGATCGACCGGCTCTTCCAGGTGGCCGGTTCCGACGAAGACCGCAATCTCGATCTGGTCAGTTCTCAAATCCGCCAACGGATCATGTCGGCCGAGGTGCCCGAGCCCATTTATTTGGCAGTGGTCGAGGCCTACAGCCGGATGAGGGAAGAGAACAACGGCCAGGAAATCCGGATGGCGGTCCGCAGCAGCGCCTTTGGCGAGGATGCCGAAAACAGCTCCTTTGCCGGCCAGTACCGCAGCGAGCTGAATGTCGGATTTTCCCAGTTCTTCTACTACTACAAGCAGGTGATGGCCTCCAAGTACAGTGTTCAGGCCATCGCCTACAAACTGAGCCGCGGTTTCCGGGATGAGGACATCGCCATGTGTGTCGGCTGTCTGGCCATGGTCGACGCCATTGCCGGCGGCGTCATCTATACCTGCAACCCCCTGGACGCCAAGGATGACGCCATTTTCATCAACTCGACCTGGGGCCTTCCCAAGGCGGTGGTCGACGGTAACGACCTCTGCGATTTGTTTGTGGTGTCCCGCGACGACGATCTGACCATCCAGCGCCGGGAAGTGCGGAAAAAAGGCTATCAGGTCGTCTGTTTCGAGGGTGAGGGCTGCATCCGCACCGAAACCGATGACGCCCTGGCCAACAGCCCCTCGCTGACCGACGAGCAGGTGCGGGAGCTGGCCGACCATGCGATCCGCATCGAGCAGTATTACGAAATCCCTCAGGATATCGAATGGGCCATCGACAGCGAAGGAAAGATCTTCATCCTCCAATCCCGCCCCCTGCAGCAGATGGAAGCGGTACTGCCTGGGGCGGATTTGGATCTTAAGCGGTTTGAGTCATCCCTGCTGGTCGAGGGCGGGATCAACGCCAGCCCCGGCGTTGCCTGCGGAAAGGTCTACAAAGTGGAAAAAAAAGTCGACATCCTCCAGTTTCCCGAAGGCGCGATCCTGGTGGTGGAACAGGCCCTGCCCACCTGGGCGCCACTAGTCGCCCGAGCCGCCGCGGTGGTTTCCGAGCAAGGCGGATTTGCCGGACATCTGGCCAATGTGGCCAGGGAATTCGGCATCCCGGCCATCTTCGGCGTCAGCGGGGCCATGGAACGCATGCACAAGGGCGATGCGGTCACTGTGGCAGCCGACCTCGGGAGGGTCTACCTGGGTAACATCGCTCCCCTGCTCGAATGGACCCGTCCGGAACCCAAGCTGATGCTGGGCAGCCCGGTCTACGAGACGCTCAAGGAGGTCAGCCGGCACATCATCCCCCTGCATCTCCTCGACCCGGAATCGCGGGATTTTACCCCCCAGAACTGCCAGACCTTCCACGACATCACCCGCTTCATCCATGAAAAATCGGTGATGGAGATGTTCAGTTTTGGCAAGGATCACAGCTTTTCCGAACGCTCGAGCAAGCAGCTCCATTACCGGGTCCCCATGAACTGGTGGATCCTCAACCTCGATGACGGCTTCACCCACGAAATAAACGGCAAATACGTCAAGCTGGAGGATATCGCCTCGATCCCGATGCTGGCCTTCTGGGAAGGTTTTGCCGCCATTCCCTGGGACGGCCCCCCGGCCATGGACGGCAAGGGCATGACCTCGATCATGTTCCGCTCAACCATGAACACCGCCCTGGTGCCCGGCGTCAAATCCAAGTACGCCGATCGCAACTACTTCATGATCTCGAAGAACTATTGCACCTTGAGCTCCCGCCTGGGGTATCATTTTTCCACCATGGAGGCCATGGTCAGCGAACGGTCCGGAGAAAATTATCTGGGCTTCAAGTTCAAGGGCGGGGCCGCCGATTTTGAGCGCTGTATGGGCCGGGTCAACTTCATCAGGGAGATCCTGGAGCGGTACGGTTTCCGCGCCACGGTCAACGCCGATAATGTTGACGCCCGCATGGAAGGCCACGACATGGAGTACATGATCGGCCGGCTCAAAATACTGGGCTACCTGACGCTCCACACCCGGCAGCTCGATATGATCATGGGGAACAGCCCCCTGGTCGCGTATTACATGAACAAACTCACCAAAGACATTGATTCGCTGCTTGCGTGAGGTATTGAATAGGGTGGCCTGGCGACGAAAAGGCAGGCTCGGGCAACCAAACAATTTTTCAACAACGGGGGAAAAAGGATGAAACAGGTTGTACAGATGCTCGCGGTCATCGCCTCTTGCTTGCTGGCCACGACATGTTTGGCCGCGGACAAGGCCGTCATCAAAAAAAACGTCGATGAGATGGTCAGTGCTATTGATAACGGCAAAGATGCCACCAGTTTCGCCGCCGACGCGTATACCCCCTATGCCTTTGTCATGGAGCCTAGCGGCAAGCTAATTGTCCACCCCTATCTTTCCGGTGAATATCTCCAGGAAAAAGCGGCCCCCGTTTATTTCGCACTACAGCAGGCGACGACGGAGGGGATTTGGGTCCACTATTTCTGGAAAGGGGCGGAGAAGGAAACCTATGTGCGTAAGACCAACAACAACCTGACCGTCGGCAGCGGCCAATGATGGCTCCGACACGCTTACAACCCAAAAAACAACGGTAATGCAGGTTCGGTGATGACGAGGGGAACGGCTGAATGGGGGCAAGGCAGCCCGTCGCCCATCATCGATCGAAGAGGAGGGACATTGACCGAAATCAACGGACACGTCAGCCCTCCCTGTATCACCTAATCCAGACCGTCGCCACGCCGTCGGCCATCGAGCAGATCGAATCTTAGCGCAGGAACATGCCATGCCCACCATTCTCGAGAATCTCAGACAATTGTTCACGGACATACGGAACAGGAACAGCACGGGCCAACCCGGCAATCCGTCGGAGATGAATGCACTGTTCCGTTTCCGCTACACCCTGTTCAAGGAGCTGCTGGCCGCCAACTCCGAACTGCTCACCGCCCTCTCCGACATGGACGAGAAGCTCAAAGGCGAACAGGTCTTTGGTCTGTCCTATATCAACAATCAGGTCAACAAGTCCCTCAAGCACGCCTTTCAGATGGTCAAAAGCCTCAACGTCATGTCCGGCAGCAAGCATCGCGACCTGTATGCCTCGCTGGAACGGATCAACGGCCAGATCAAGGCGATCATCGAGGAGCGGAAGGCGGAACAGGCACCCCAAGCGGTCATGCCCTACGGTCAGATCCTGCTTAAAGATGCCGACTGGGCCGGCGGCAAGAACGCCAATCTCGGAGAAATCAAGAACTGCCTGGGCATCCCGGTTCCCGAAGGCTTTGCCATTACCACCAAGGGATTTCACGACTTTTTTGAGTACAACGATCTCAAGGAAGCAATCATCAAGCAGAAAAACCTGATTTACGTCAACGAGCTTGACCTGCTGAACAGCCTGAGCGCCGAGGTTCTAGAGTTGGTCAAGTCAAAACCCCTGCCTCCCGGCCTGGAGGAGGAAATCCTCGCGGCCTGCAAGAACCACTGGGGTGATGATCAAGGGGTCCTGGTGGCCATGCGAAGCAGCGCGGTGGGCGAGGACGGTGACATCTCCTATGCCGGACAATACCTGACCCTGCTGGGCGTGACCCGGTCCGAGATCTGTGAGGCCTACAAGTCGATCGTCGCCAGCCTGTACTCGGCCCGCTCCCTTTCCTATCGCAGTTCCAAGGGTGTCTACGACGAAGACCTGGCCATGGCCGTGGCCTGCCTCAAGATGGTCGACTCCCGGGCCAGCGGCGTGCTCTACACCCGCCACCCCTACGACATCACCAATGAACACATTCTGATCAACGCCGTCTGGGGTCTGGGTCCCTATGCCGTGGACGGTGTGGTTTCGCCGGACGCCTATACCGTCTCCAAGGATGAACACCTGACGCTTCTCGAAAAAACGATCTCGATCAAACCGGTGCAATTGGTGCTTAACACCAAGGGCGGGGTTGAAGAGAGGCCGGTTGCCAACGAGTTGCAGAACAGCCCCTGCCTGACTGACGATCAGATCCGGACCCTGGCCGGCTACGGCGCCACCCTGGAAAAACACTACAAATGTCCCCAGGATGTTGAGTGGGCTTTGGCCCCGGACGGCGACCTGCTTATTCTCCAGTCGCGACCGCTTAAAATTCAGAGCCCCAAGAATTTCTGCCTGCTCAAGGCCGCGCCCCTTAAGGGCTACCGGCTCATTGTCGACAGCAGTGAGATCGCCTCCCAGGGTGTGGGAAGCGGACCGGCCTTTCATGTCCAGACGATCGAGGACCTGGCCAATTTTCCGCCGGGCGGGGTGCTGATTGCCCGCCATTCCTCACCGGAATATGTGGTGGTAATGCGCCACTGCGGCGCTATTATCGTCGAGGCCGGGAGCGTCAGCGGTCACATGGCGGCGCTGGCCCGCGAGTTCAACGTGCCGACCATCATCTGTTCCCAGCCGGTGATGTATCGGATACCACCGGGTTTGGAGGTGACGGTGGACGCCTATACGGGCAGAGTGTATGAGGGCACAGTTACCGAACTGCTGGCAGCGGTTAAAAAGGACGAGGCCCACATGAAAGGCACGCCGGTCTACGAACAGTTGCAGCGGATCGCCCGGTATGTCATTCCGCTTAATCTGGTCAATCCCGATGCCCCCGAATTCACCCCGGATGGATGCGCAACCCTGCACGATCTCGCCCGCTACTGCCACGAATTTTCCTACAAAGAGATGTTCCAGATCAGTGACCTGGCCTCAAAATTCCACGGCTGGTCGCTCAAGCTGGACGCCGCCCTGCCCATGGATATCCACCTGATCGATCTGGGCAACGGCCTCAAGGAAGAGGCTCCTGCCAAATGGAATGCGGTCAAGGTCGACGAAATCGTCTCCGCCCCCTTCCTGGCCCTTGTGCACGGCATGCTTAACAAGGAGGTGCATGGACTAGAACCCCGGCCAGTCAATTTTTCCGGTCTGCTGTCAGTGATGAAGGAACAGACCCTGGCACCCGGCCATGTCGGCGAGCGGTTCGGTGACCGCAGCTACGCCATCATCGCCGACAAGTACCTCAATTTCAGTTCACGGGTCGGGTATCATTACAGCGTGGTCGACGCCTATTGCGGTGATACGATCAACAAAAACTACATCACCTTTACTTTCAAGGGCGGAGCCGCCGACGACCTCCGTAAGAACAGGCGGGTCAGGGCCATCTCCCTCATTCTTGAGCGGGAAGGGTTCAAGGTCAACGTCAAGGGGGACAAGGTCGATGCCCGGTTGCAGAAATATCCCAAATCCTATATCGAAAGCCGGATGGATGTCCTTGGCCGCCTGCTGATCTTCACCCGCCAGCTCGACATGCTCATGACCACGGAAAAAAGCGTGGAGTGGGTAGCCGATAATTTTGTCGCCGGCAACTACAAGCTTTCAGGGGAGCCTTTGGCTATCCTGTGATTTTACTGACCCAGCGCAGCCTCCAGTTCAACGCGGTGGGTGCTGTCTGAAAAAGTAGGCGGCCATAGCGAGCGTCTCCTGAGGACGCCTGATGACCATAACAACCGTCCACCCCAGAAGGGGAAACGCCTCGCGCACTCTCAACCATGGAGGAAAACCATGCAAAACCTGACACTCCTGATTATTATCGTTGGTTCTATAATTATCGGCCTCGTGATCGGCATCCGGATGCGAAACAAACGGAAATAACCACGGGCCGGGTTGATGGCTCCGATGTCGCCAGAGATGGGGCAAGGAAACCGTCATTCCCTCCGTACAATGGGATGACTGCTCGACAATCCGGGTGGCCATGTGCGCCAGTACTTTAACGACAACAATGCCATGCGTGAAAAATATAAAGAGTACATACGGTTAAAAAGGCTCCTCTCCGCAGCCTTTTTTTTGAGCGGCATTATCCCTATCCTCATTATCGCCGCAGGCTCCCTCTACAACTTCAAACAGTTGTCGATCAACGACATCGAAGTCACTGCCCAGCAGGTGGCGGAACACCGCACCGATGTCATCAATACCTTTCTCCAGAGTCAGGTCAATTTCCTCTCGACCCTGATGAACCTCTACCGGCTCGAGGACCTGAAAAACCAGGATAATTTCCAGAAGTTATTTCTGGCTATCAACCGGGAAGGCAAGGAAGGTGAAATCGTCGATCTGCAACTGATCGACACCAACGGCAAGCAGTTGGGCTATGTCGGACCGTATCTGGACAAAATACAGGGCAAGGACTACAAGGAATCGCCCTGGTTTAGCGAGGTGCTGGTGCGAGGCGCCTACGTGAGCGATGTATTCAGCGGTTTCCGCAACTATCCCCATTTCGTCATTGCCCTGACCGATCCGATGAAAACCTTTGTCCTGCGGGCAACCATCAACTCAGGCATCTTCAATTCCCTCTTGTACAGCGCCCAGATCGGCGCCAGCGGTGACGCCTTCATCCTCAACTCCAATGGTGAATTCCAGACGCCAAGCCTGCAAAAGGTCGACAAGCTGAACGAGATGGAACTCAAAATGCTGCGACATCATTCCGGCACCGATCTCACCTCCGACGATGAGTATCTCTATGTCGGCAAGTGGCTCAACGGCAACATGTGGCTCTTGGTGATCAAAACGAAAATCACCGATTCTCTGGCCGGGTACTACAAGCACCGCGATCGCATCATTCTCACAGTGGTGCTCACCGCCGTCCTTTTTCTGTTGATCAGCAGCGGCATCAGCCGATTCATTGTTGAACGGATCCGGCGGACTGACCGGGAACAGACAGCTCTTGATCAGCAAATGGCCCATATCGAAAAGATGGCCAATATCGGCCGCCTAGCCGCCGGCATCGCCCATGAGATCAACAATCCCCTGCAACTGATCCAGATGCAGGCCGGATGGATCGACGAACTCCTCCAGGAAGAAAAGCCCGAGAGCGTCGAGAACCTGGAGGAGTACCGGAAATCGGTAGCCAAAATCAAGCAGCATGTCAGCCGCGCCGGCACCATCACCCACCGCCTGCTGGGATTCTCCCGGAAGATCAGCGCCGAATACGATGTCCAGATCAATGAACTGATCCGGGAAACCCTCTCCTTCCTTGAGAGTGAGGCGCACAGCAACAACATCACCCTCAACCTACGCCTCCAGGAAGATCTGCCGACCATCAGAACCGATGGCGCCCAAGTGCAGCAGGTTCTGCTCAATCTGATCGAAAACTCATTGGATGCGGTCGGCTCGGGCGGACAAATTGACATTACCTCCGAAAGTAGCGCCAAGGAGGTCTTTATTCAGATCATCGATAACGGGCCCGGTATTAAACCCGAGATTCTGGATAGAATTTGGGAACCGTTCTTCACTACCAAGGAGGCCGGCAAAGGCACCGGCCTGGGACTCTCCATCTGCAGCGACATCGTCCATAAGCTGGGCGGTTCAATCGTCGCTGAAAACAGGGCCCAGGGCGGCGCCCGCTTCATCATTAACCTGCCCATCCGGGGTTGAACCTCCCCGCGTTCCACCCTTTCCCGCCGGCGGGCTCTGTTGCCTTTATGCTGCCCGCCGGCGCCATCACCATTTTTACACAATCCCGCCCCAGCCGTACCGCAGCCGTCACGCATTCCACACATAAAAATCTCTTTAATTCCAGGACAATACAGAAACATCCTCCCCGGCGTCACCCAATTTACACACACCCCGCCCTTGCACCATCGATCCAGCCTTCGGCTGCACGCACCCCTCTTTCATATATAATTTATTGTTATTCCTTATAAATATTTTTTATTTCACCGTCCGTCCCCAACTGGTCCCTGTTCTGCAATAGAAAGAGCACCAAACGTGTTCATCTTTCCGGCGGCGACAGGGAGAAGCCATGACGAACGGACAGCAACCATTCACACCCAACGATCTCGAATATCTTGACCTGAAACAGGCGGCGGTTATCTGCTCTGTCTCGGACGAGCGGTTCGGCAAGTGGATCGACAAGGGGGTTGTGCCGGTTATCGAGGTCAACGGCAAAAAACTGATCCATTCCCACGACCTTATCCAACACCTTGTCCGTCACAACATTCCCATTCCCGATCGACTGCTCCAGGGTAATAGCAAAAAAATTCTCTTCGTCCTCACCGACGAGTCCGTTCCCCACGCGATCACCACCGAGGTCATCTGGGCCCTATACAAACTGCGGAAACAGACCACCTATATTTTCGATTTTGTCCGCTTCGACAACAATATCGAGCTCAAGATCATCACCTTCCGTCCGGACATGATCGTTCTGCTGCAAGAAGACGCGGGCGACCTTGAACCGGAACGGCTGATGCGGAAAATGGCCAACGGTTCCACCCCGATCTACACCTTTTCCGCCGGCCGGACAATGGAACTCGATCAATTTCTCAGCGAGTGACTAGGAGACGCCATGCTACCGCACAACAGCAAACATCGGGCCGGAACACCCCATTCATCGGCCGCTCTATTTGCTGAGTATGGCGATGAACTGTCCCCGCTTTTTCATAGAACGCTGGTGTGCAACACCGGCTGGAGCGTCGAACCTGGCGATGGTTGCCGGGGTATCCCCCACCCCGGTGCCATCCGGTTCGACCTTCCCGCATCATTGCCTACACATCCGGCTCCGTGCCCGCAACCCGGCCAAATGCATCGGCGCTGTGACCGCGACCGGCTAAAACAAAACCCCGCCGCCTGCGGCATCATTCCCCTCTTTTCAGCAGATTAACCCAAAAAGGAGAAACACCATGGCACTGTATACCGTACTGATTGTTGACGATGAAGAGGAATTCCGGGACATGACCGTCAAACGGCTGACCAAGCGCGATCTCGAATGTGACAGCGCCCCGGACGGAGATACCGCCCTGGAAATGATCACCAAGAAAAACTACGATGTCGTCCTGCTCGACGTCAAGATGCCAGGTCGTGACGGTATCGAAACCCTGCGTGAAATCAAGAAAATGACCCCCATGACCGAGGTGGTGATGCTCACCGGCCACGCCTCGGTGGAATCCGGTATCAACGGCATCAAGTATGGCGCCTTCGATTACCTGATGAAACCCATGGAACTCGATCCGCTGTTTGAAAAACTCAACGCCGCCTACGAGCGGAAGCGGGCTCAGCAGGAGAAGATCGAAATGGCCCAGATCAAAAAAGATATGTCCCGCCCGTTCTGAGCGGATGGGACCCTTGTATAAACCCGAAAACCCGTTTTTATCGACAACCACAAGGAGAAAAAAATGAAGTTTTTTCGTGATCTGAACCAATTCATGGTGGCCGGGTCAAAAGCCCACGCCCGGTGGGAATTGGAAATGTCCAATAACATTCTGCGGAGCCGGACCCGGCTTCTGGTCCTGGGACTGTTGCTCATCCCTGTTTTCCTGGGCGGCATCGCCTTTGCCGACGCAGTTGGCCAGGCTCTGCCCTCCTTCATCGGTGGCAAAACAGCCTACGGCCCCTCGCATTACACCAACCTCATCTTCGGCGCCTCCGTTCTGGTCGGTGTCTGCGCTGGTCTGATCACTGGCTGCATCGGCGCTGGCGGCGGCTTCATCATCGCCCCGGCCCTGATGAGCGCCGGTGTGAAAGGTATCCTCGCGGTCGGTACCGACCTGTTCCACATCTTCGCCAAGGCGATCATGGGATCGGTTCTCCACCGCAAGATGGGCAACATCTCGGTTTCCCTGGCCGTCACTTTCCTGATCGGCGCCATTGCCGGCTCGACCCTGGGCGGCTATGTCAACCGCAAAATCTATGACGCCAACCCGGTGTTGAGCGACATGTTCATCACCTCCATCTATGTCGTTATCCTAGGTTTTCTTGCCTTTTACGCGATGAACGACTACCTCCGGTCACGCTCCAAGAAAGTAGTGATTGAAGAAGGCGCCACCAAGATCGCCGAAGAGATCCCGCCCATGGGCAAGCGCATCCAGTCGGTGACCATTCCGCCGATGCTGACCTTTGACGAGAACATCACCCCCGGCGGCCGCAGAATTTCCGCCATCTTCCTGGTAATCAGCGGTTTCATCGTTGGCATGGCCGCCTCGATCATGGGCGTCGGCGGCGGGTTCCTCACCTTCCCGATGTTTGTCTACGGCCTGGGCGTCTCCTCCATGACCACGGTCGGCACCGACATCTTCCAGATCGTGTTTACCGCCGGTTATGCCGCCATCAGCCAGTATGCGATCTACGGCTTTATCTTCTACACCCTGGCCATGGGCATGCTGCTCGGCTCCCTGATCGGCATTCAGATCGGCTCGATCGTCACCAAGGTTGTTCCCGGTACCACCATCCGCGGCTTCTACGCGATCACCGTCACCGCCGGTTTCCTCAACCGGGTCTGCGCCCTGCCGGAAAAACTGATGAAGATGGGCTATGTCGAGTTGACCCCCGGTTTTATCAAGGTGGTCGATTTTATCGGCAACGCCGGTTTCTTCATCATCATCACCACCTTTGCAGTGTGGGTCTTCTGGTGTTTTTTCACTAATCTTAAGGTCCTGAAATCAGGGGAGGTGCATTGATCATGGCTAGCTCAACTCAACTCAAAACCAAAGGATACCTTCTGCTGGCATCCTTCTTCGCGGTCCTGGTGGCCATTTTCATGCCGCTGTTTCCGGGATCGGCGGGGCAGAAAATCAATGGCCTCGATTATCTCGACAACTTTTTCAACGAACTGTCCAAGAGCTCGGCCTATTACATCCCGGAGCAGATGAAAAAGACGGAACAGTATAAAGGCCAGCAATTCACCACCTCGCTGAAGATGAAATCGCCGGAACAGGCAGCGGTCACCGCCAAACTGTTCGCCACCAACAAGATCACCGCCGTTGCCGAGGGCGAAAAGGTGCAGGTCAGTGGCGATTTCAGCAACATGATCACCATCATGCTCCAGGATGCCGACGCCCTGTACAAAAACGACGGCAAGGCGCTGACTGCGAAATACGGGGTCGATGAGCGCCAGACCCTTTATTCCTGGTATCAGGCCCTGGTGGCCATGGAAAAAGACATGACCAAGGCCGGCAATTTTGCCCAGGCCAAGTTCATCAAGAACTGCATGTCCAAGGCGATCGAACCGGCCTACAATTATTATGGCGTCACGGCCAAACCGGTGAAGGAGGAGATCTTCCTGCTGATTGCCTCCCTTGCTTTCTACGTCATCTACACCATGTGGTACGGTTTCGGACTGCTGTATCTGTTCGAAGGTGCGGGCATAAAGCTTGATCACTGATTTCCCATGTAACACACCATGACAACCGGGCTGCGGCAGGAATTCCTTTCCCGCCGCAGCCCTTTTCTTTTTCGCAATGACAATTGTTGACCGACTCCTCACCGCCTTACGGCGACTGCTGCGGCCTGAACCCGTTCCACCCCTCCTCGATCCTGAGGAATTGCAGCGGCTGTTCACTGTCCGTTACCGCTGTTTCCGCGAGCTCCTGGCCGCCAACACCAACACCCTGGAAGCCATGGCGGAACTGGAGAAGGCTTTGCGGGACGGCCGCACCCTGTCGATGACCTTCATCCGGGCCCGCTGCACCCTGGCGACGGTCAACGTGTACAAAATAGTGCACAACCTCAACAAAATAGCAGAAGGCCGCTACAGCGAGCTGGAACGCATCTTCTCCCGCCTGCAACAGTCTATCGAAACCATCCTGGAAGGGAATAAAGGCCGCGCCGATGGCGAGCCGCTCTTGCTCCTGGAACGAATCGGCCGCGCCCAGGCAGACCTGACCGGCGAAAAAATGGCCAATCTGGGCGAGGCCGGTTCCCTGGCCGGCATCCGCATCCCTCCCGGATTTGCCCTGACCGCCGTTGCCACCCGGCTTTTTTTCCAACGCAACCAGCTGTACCCGAAGATCAATCACATCATCCAACAGCTGCATATCGCCGACCTGGCGGATCTCCACCACAAGAGCGCGGCGATTCAGAAAATGATCCGGGCCTGTCCCCTGCCGCCGGAACTGGAGTCGCTCCTCTTCACCCACTTTGACCAGTTGGTCGCCACCATGCCGGGGTGCAGGGTAGCGGTCCGCTCCAGCGCCCTGGGCGAGGATCTCGGCCAGGCCTCCTTTGCCGGTTTGTACCACACCGAGCTTGACGTCAGCCGTGACACCCTGGCCGAGGCCTACAAGGCGGTCCTGGCGTCAAAATATACCCCCCGAGCCATCTCCTATCGGCTGGCCAAGGGGTTCCGCCACGAGGAGACCGAGATGTGCGTCGGTTTCCTGGCGATGATCGAAGCGGCGGTCAGCGGGGTCTGTTACACCCGCTCCATTGGTGGCCAGAATACGACAATGGACCTTTTCTTCGCCCCCGGCGGCGCCAAGGGGATAGTCGACGGCACCCGCTCGACTGGCCATCTGCTGGTCGAGCGGACCACACCGCACCGCATCGTCCACCGTCTGGAACCGGCGGATGCGGCTGGGGCATGGCTGAACGATGCGCAAGCGCTGGCCCTGTCCGAAATCGGCATGCGGTTGGAAGACCATTTCGGAGCGCCACAGGATATCGAATGGACGATTGATCCGGTCGGGACAATTTTTGTGCTCCAGAGCCGCCCGATCAGCGCGTCTGCCTTCCATGCGCCCGGAACAGCCACACTTACCCGGGACGACGAGCGGATAGTCCTCCACGGCGGGGTGACCGGGTGTGCTGGAACCGGCTGCGGACCGGTATGGATTGTCCGCACAGCGGACGACATGCTCCGCTTCCCGAAACGGGCGGTGCTGGTGGTCAAACATCCCCTGCCGGAATGGGCTCCGCTGTTGAAACAAGCGGCGGCCCTGGTGGCCGAAACGGGCAGCGAGGCCGGCCATCTAGCCACCCTCTCGCGGGAATTCAGCCTCCCCTCCCTGCTGGCCCTGGACCGGGCAACGGAAGCCCTGACCAACGGCGAGATTATCACCGTCGATGCCGCCAATCGGGCCATCTACCGGGGCCGCGTCGAAGAACTGCTGCACGGGCCATCCCTCAGGCACAATCCCATGGACGGCAGCCCGGTGCAGCAGACCCTGATCAACGTGCTCAAACTGATCAGCCCGCTCAACCTGACCGACCCAGCCTCCCCGGACTTTCACGCCTCCCGCTGCCGGACCCTGCACGACATCACCCGGTTCTGCCACGAAAAATCAGTGCTCGAGATGTTCGAATTCGGTAAACGCTACCGTTTCGACAAGGGAGCGGCCAAACGATTGCAGGACAATTTGCCGCTTGAATGGTGGGTGATCGATCTCGGCGAGGGCTTTGTCCCCGGTTATGACGTCCGCCGCGAGGAAGTGGCCATCGACGACATCGCCTGCACGCCCATGCAGGCCATCTGGCAGGGCATGCATGCCATGCCCTGGGAAGGACCACCGGCCGCCGGGCTGCGCACCATGGTCTCTTTCCTATTCCAGTCCGCCCTGCAAGACGGCCTGGATCCATCCCGTACCAAGGCCTTGCAGGAGAAGAATTATTTTCTTATTTCGCAAAAGTATTGTAATCTCAGCGTGCATCTGGGATACCACTACGCCATGATTGAGGCCATGCTGGGTGACCGCCCGGGCGACCGCTACATCACCTTCCGTTTCAAGGGGGGCGCGGCCGGGGAAGACCAGCGGGTCCGGCGGATCGAATTGCTGGCCGAGGTTCTGGAACACTTCGGCTACCGGATCGATCGTATCGGTGACGCCCTGACGGCTCGGGTGGAACGGGAGTCCGAACGGTTTGTCGTTGACCGGCTCAAGGTGCTCGGCTATCTCACCATCCACACTCGGCAGCTGGACATGGTGATGGCCGAAGACGGTGCGGAGCGGTTCTTCCGTGACAAATTTATTCTAGAGATTGGGAATATGCTGAACCATGAGTGAACAGACCTTCAAACTCGAAGCGGCGCTGAAGATTCACCTGCTGCTGGTTGATGACGAACCTGAGTTCAAGGAGGTCATGCACAAGCATCTGTCGCGGATGGGCATTCGGCTCAGCGTTTCCGAATGCTGTCTCGACGCCCTAGGAACTCTGGAAGCCCATACCGTTGATGTGGTGATCATGGACATGAACATGCCGGGAATGGATGGCATCCAGTGCCTGAAAAAAGTTAAGGAACGCTGGCCCCTGATCGAGGTGATCATCCTCACCGGCCATGCCTCGGTGAAATCGGGAATCGAGGGCATGGAAAGCGGCGCCTTCGACTACTGCCTCAAACCCATCGATGTTCGCGAATTAATTGAAAAAATAGAGTTGGCTGCCCAGAAGGCCCTCATCAACCAGGAAGATAACGCCGCTCTGTAAACCAGCAACATTGGGGTTCATCATACACAGGCTGCACGAATTCATATGCGAGTACACGGCACTATCAAACACTGGAATGATGAGAAAGGATTTGGCTTCGTTATACCCACAGATGGCGGCAAAGATGTTTTTTTCCACCGGAACGCGCTGCTCAATCGTTCACGAACACCTGAGGTCGGCGACAGCATAAGCTTTGAGCTACTTTCCATTGTAGGAGGTAAGCCCAGAGCGGAACAGGTTCTCATTCAAGGGCAAGTTGATCCACGTAAAAAAGCGGTAATCGTTGATATCATCTGTTTCATTTTTGCTGTGCTCTTTTTTGCTGCGATCTCCTGGTTGATGATTCGCCATTTGCTTCCCCTACCGGTCATTGTGATCTACGCCTTCTTCAGTTTTCTAACATTTTTCCTCTATCGGTTTGATAAAGAAGCTGCCGAATTCAACCAATGGCGAACCAAAGAAATTCATCTCCATCTTTTAAGCCTGGCGGGTGGATGGCCTGGTGCTTTACTCGCGCAAAGGATATTCCATCATAAATCGAAAAAATCTTCTTTTCAGGTTGTGTTCTGGACAACTGTCACCTTAAACACCGCTTTTCTTCTCCTGTGCATCAACCCAACCATCCCTTTTGGCCGAAATTTTCTGAACTTGTTTACATAAAGCGCTTTCTGTTCGCGCCCATCTTTTTCCGCAACTGCCAACACAACTTTAAACGCCTATGCATCTCCTAAAAAAATTCTTTCGTCCCTTACTGGCGCTTGCCTGCGGCCTGCTGCTGGCCGGTTGCGTCAGCGCTGGCAAGGACTTCAATGTCCAAATGGTGCGGCAGATCCAGTTGCATCAGACCACCCGCGCCCAGATCGAGCAAATGTTCGGCCCACCCTGGCGGACCGGCATCGAGGACGGCAAAAAGACCTGGAGCTACGGTTATTACAAGTACGGCGCCAGCGACACTCTCAGCCGGGATCTGGTAGTCCGTTTCGACCCCAACGGCACCGTGGCTTCCTACACCTTTAACTCCAGTTATCCCGAAGACCAGGGCCTGTAAGCCGGCGCTTGGCGACCTGCAGGCCACGCGTCCGTGCGTGGCGATCACTGGGAACAAGGGAAGGCAACTCCATCGCGGCGATAACCGCAGAGAAATCCATTGCGCCCATGCACAAAATCATCACTCTCTTTTTGCTGTTCCTGACTGGATGTGTGGCTATCCCGGACACTATCAGGCCCGTTGAGCAGTTCGATCTCCAGAAGTATCTAGGGAAATGGTACGAAATTGCCCGGCTGGATCATTCCTTTGAACGAGGCCTGACCCAGGTCACGGCGGAGTACAGCCTGCGGGAGGATGGCGGCGTCCAGGTGCTGAACCGGGGATATTCCATCCGGGAAGGACGATGGCAGGAGGCAGAAGGCAAGGCTTTCTTCGCCGGCAGGCCGGATCAAGGGTTTCTGAAAGTTTCCTTCTTCGGACCGTTTTACGGTTCCTATGTCATTTTCGCCCTGGATCAGGCAGACTATCAGTATGCCCTGGTGAGCGGGCCGACCACCTCCTATTTATGGATTCTCGCCAGAACCCCCCAGATATCCACCGATCTCAAACAGACGCTGGTCGCCAAGGCCGCAGCTTCAGGTTTTAACACCAGCGCCCTGATCTTTGTCGAACAGCAGTAAAGGGGTCAGATCAGCAAACCTCTCTTGGTTGACGCCAGCGAAATCCATCCGCTGCCGACCGATGCGCCCAGCCCGCGTTGCATAATGGCCGCGGGCGATAACACCGGATAGACTGGGTCCGAAACAGGCAAAAACGAACAGGTACCCCCATGGACACAGGAACGGTCAACGAATACTTTAAATTCTTTGTCGCCTTGCTGGCAATCGTCAATCCAGTGGGCACCATCCCGATTTTTATCAACCTGACCGCGAACCAGGAGGCCCCGAGCCGCAATAAAAACGGCGCCATGGCCTCTCTCTCCATGGGCATCATCCTCCTGGTGGTGCTCTTCAGCGGCGAGGCCATCCTGCAATTCTTCGGCATATCGGTCGATTCGTTCCGGGTGGGCGGCGGCATTCTCATCCTGCTGATGGCGCTCTCCATGCTCAACGCCAAGATGAGCAACGTCAAACAAACCAAAGAGGAAGAACTGGACTCGGCCGAGCGTGACAGCGTGGCCGTGGTGCCTCTGGGCACGCCGCTTCTGGCCGGTCCCGGCGCAATCAGCACGGTAATCCTTTACGCCCAGCGATACACCTCCGCTGTTCATTATCTCTATCTGTTCGGCGCGATCGTGCTGCTGGTCTGCCTGACCGCTCTGCTGTTCCGTATGGCCCCGACCATCGCTCGCCTGCTCGGCAGGACCGGCATCAACATTGTCACCCGCCTCATGGGCCTGATCATGGCTGCCATGGGGGTGGAGTTCATCGCCCACGGTCTCAAACAGCTCTTCCCTGTTCTTGGCGGCTAATCCCGGCCACTCGGCTCGATCCACTAATGACTCCCCTCGTCTCCCTGAACATGCTTGTTCCGTTCAAGAAACCGGTTACCCACTCTATTCGCCCTGTTCCGGACAAAAAAATCCCCCTCAGCCGCGCCGGGCTGAGAGGGGATGCATTGCCGCCGGACAGGAAACCGGCAAGAAACGTGATGGAACTGATCAGATGATCGGCTTCATGGCGCTCATGTGGGAGCGGAGTTCCTCGCCCACCTGCTCAACCACGGTGTAGCGGATGGCGGCGTTGATGCCGATCAGCTCAATGTTGTCCACCGAGTTGTCTTTCACTACCAGCCCCTTGCCGATCACGTCGGTGTCGACGTCCTTCATGAAATCGGCCAAGAGCGGCACCGCCTGATGGGCGAAGAGATAGCAGCCGTACTCAGCCGTATCGGAAATGACCACGTTCATCTCGTAGAGCTTCTTGCGGGCGATGGTGTTGGCAATCAACGGCACCTCGTGCAGGCTCTCGTAGTAGGCCGACTCCTCCTTGATCCCGGCGGAAACCATGGTATCAAAGGCCAGCTCAACCCCCGCCTTGACCATGGCGATCATCAGGATGCCCTTGTCGAAATACTCCTGCTCGCTGATCGCAGCCGTGGTGGATACCGCTTTCTCGAAACCGGTTTGCGCGGTCTGGGCCCGCCAGGTCAACAGGTTTTTGTCGTCATTGGCCCAGTCCTCCATCATGGTGCGGGAAAAATCGCCGGACATGATGTCGTCCATGTGCTTCTCGAACAGCGGGGTCAAAATCTCCTTGATCTCCTCGGAGAGATAGTAGGCGCGGATCTTGGCCGGGTTGGACAGCCGGTCCATCATGTTGGTGATGCCGCCGTGCTTGAGGGCCTCGGTGACTGTCTCCCAGCCGTACTGGATCAGTTTGGAGGCGTAGCCGGGTTCAACACCCTCGGCGACCATCTTGTCGAAGCACAGCAGCGAACCAGCCTGGAGCATGCCGCAAAGGATGGTCTGCTCGCCCATCAGGTCGCTCTTGACCTCGGCGACAAAGGACGACTGCAGGACGCCGGCCCGGTGAGCGCCGGTGCCGCAAGCATAGGCCTTGGCAATGTCCCAGCCCTCGCCCTTGGGATCGTTCTCCCGATGCACGGCAATCAGGGTCGGCACGCCGAATCCGCGCTTGTACTCCTCGCGCACCTCGGTTCCGGGGGATTTGGGGGCCACCATGATCACGGTCAGGTCCTCGCGGATCTGCATCCCCTCCTCGACGATGTTGAAGCCGTGCGAATAGGAAAGACAGGCGCCTTGCTTCATCAGCGGCATGACGGCGGCCACCACCTTGGAATGCTGCTTGTCCGGGGTGAGGTTGATCACCAGATCGGCGGTGGGGATCATCTGCTCGTAATTGCCGACGGTGAAACCGTTTTCGGTGGCATTCTTCCAGGACTGGCGCTTCTCGGCGATGGCGGAGTCGCGCAGGGTGTAGGCAACGTCAAGGCCGGAATCGCGGAGATTGAGCCCCTGATGGAGCCCCTGGGCACCGCAGCCAACGATGACGATTTTCTTGCCTTTGAGTTTATCGACGCCTTCCGCGAATTCCGATGCGTCCATGAAGCGGCATTTGCCCAGCTCTTCCAGTTGCAGGCGTAGCGGCAGGGTGTTGAAATAGTTTTGTCCCATGATTGTTTTCCTCTCTGTTTTTTTGGGTGGATAGTCCTAGAAGATCAGACTGTAAATTTTGCAAAACGACGAATCCGGAGCCTGAAGGCAGTACAACGGAATCCGATACTGAATTGGTCAACGCATTTTCGCACGCCTCCACCATACCTGATATTTTCGTTGCGAAAAGTGATTTATTTGCAATTTATTGTTGCAAAAATTGCAACACAAGTACACACTCGCCAATGGAGCAGCTCATACCATAGAACTCCTTTTCTTTCCGCATTTTTATGGATATCCGTGCCCTCAAGATCTTCAGCCACCTGGCCCATTCGCTCCATTTCGGCCGCACCAGCCGGGCCTGCAATCTTACGCCCTCGGCCCTGACCCGCACTATCCAGCGAATCGAGGAGGAACTGGGGCAGCCACTTTTCCGGCGCGACAACCGCTCCGTGTCGCTGACCCCGGCCGGCGAAATTGTCAAACGCTACGCCGAGGAAGCCCAACAGCGTTGGCTAGCTTTGCTGCGGGAACTGGCCGGCAACGAGGCGCTACGCGGCGAAATTTCGATCTACTGTTCGGTCACCGCCGCCACCTCCATCCTCCCCCGCATTCTCGGGGCCTTTCGCAGGGCTCATCCCGGAGTGCAGATCAAACTGCAGACCGGCGACGCCGCCGAGGCCTTGGACAGGCTCAACAACCGGGAAGCGGAGGTGACTATCGCCGCCCTGCCGGAGCATCTGCCGCCCTCAGTGGTGTTCCTGGAGCTGGCCCAAACGCCCTTGGTGTTCATCGAACCGGCCAATGGAGCCGAATTTCTGCACAGCGGCGAGGGTATCGACTGGCGGTGCGTCCCGGTGATTCTCGCCGAACGGGGATTGAGCCGGGTGCGCATTGATCGCTGGTTCAAAGACAGGGGCATTCAGCCCAACATCTATGCCGAGGTAGGGGGCAACGAGGCCCTGCTGGCCATGGTCAGCCTGGGTTGCGGCATCGGCGTGGTGCCGGAGCTGGTGCTGGAAAAAAGTCCGCTCAAGGACCGGGTGCGCATCTTCGAGGCCAGCCCGGAACTGACGCCGTTCATCATCGGGGCCTGCACCCTGGAACGGCATCTGGCCAACCCGATCATCCAAGCCTTCTGGGCAACAATTCTGCCGGAGGATAACCGGGGCCATTGACAATAAAAAAACCCGATTCCGGGAGCCCGAGGGCGGCGGATTCGGGGAGAAGAGGTGAAGAGAGGCGTGGGTGGTTATTTTTTGGGGGTGTTGGGCACCAGCAGCACCGGAATTTCACTATGGCGGGCAACGCGGCGGGCGGTGGAGCCCATGATCACGCTGCCGAGAATGGTGCGACTGGACGTGCCCATGACGATCATGTCGGCCTGATATTTCTTGGCCACTTCCAGGATCTGTTCGCAGGGTGTACCGGTGGCGACCAGAATTTCGGTCACCGGGGTTCGGTCAAGCCCAAAGGCCGCCAGCTCTTCCTGGCAAAATTTGTCGAGCCGCTGCTTCATGACCGCAAGGATGTCGCGGGCGCCCTCCTTATTGATCTTGTCAGCCGCTTCACCGGAAAGATAGTTGGCGATGATCGCCGTGCCGGTGCTGCCGAGCGGTTCAACTACATTCAGCATCAACAGGCGGGCATTGTAGCGGCGAGCCTGACTGACGGCCAGACGAAAAACCGGCCGTGTGTTTTCACCCAGATCGGTGGCGTAGAGAATGGTCTGAATATTCGGTGCTGGAACCATCTGTTCCTCCTGTGCGGTTGCCGGAGCGTGCCGGTCGTTCGGGTCTGTGCGAGCGGGATGGAGCACGGCCCCGCCCTGCGTCTAACTCACATTCGGGCCTCTTGTAAAAGCAGACGTTCTTTGTGCAAAATGCTTACTAATTACATAATATTTAATACAAAAATCGCCAGTCCCTGTCAAATTGTTTTTTCGGCGGCCTGCTCGGCCGGTCTCCACCTGGAGGATAGATAAAGGAACGCTGCTTCCTTAACCGACAATCTTTTTGCCGCCGTCGCTCAGGGAATCCAACACTTCTAACAACCGCCGCTTGGCCTTATGGGTGAGCCGCAATTCGACCAGGAGCCCTTCCCACTCGGCCAATCGCTGGTTGGCCTCAAACACTTTGCGCATCAAGCGGAGAAACCCGCCGGCCTCGACATAGGCCCTGGGTTTGACCTGGGCGATCAATCCGTCGACAAGATTTCGCCAAATGGAAAGCGCCACCTCGGGGTGGGTTTGGGCCACGGCCTTGGCCACGATTTGATCGATCTCCCCAAAACCAACCGCGCCTTTTCGCATGGCCCGGTACAAGGCAACAACATCGTCGAAGCGTTTTTCGAAAATGGCAATGTCAATCAGTGTGCTTCGATCCGGAAAACTGTCGCGAAAGCCCGCCCTGAGCTTTTCCGGGGGATAACAGACCTCCGGCTCGGGAAGAAGCCAGCCTTTGGGTTCCCCTTCTTTTTTCGTGGGCACATCCGGACGCCGCCCGCTTTCCAGGTATCCAAGTGCTCCGGCGCGGACGACCGGCCAGCACCCCAGTTTTTCCGCTGCCTTGCGCAGTTCCTTGTATCGTTCCAGAGAGGGCCGGCGGAAAAATTCCTGGGCCCGATGGGCGGCAACCAGATCGTATTGGCGCTGGATTTCGGCAATCCGGCGCAACCGTTCCTGCAATCCCTCGGCCTTCCCTGGGGCTTCCTTGATGGTGCGCAAAAAACCGTGCTGGCACCACTGCCGGGCCTGATCCAAATCGCCGGCCTCCAGCAGCACATCAACCAGTTGGCCGTAATTGCCCAAGCGGTCGACCTCTTTCTCCATCAACGGCACGATTTTCTCCGGCCAGCCACTCCGCCGGTAAGCGGCAATCAGCCGTTCCTGCAGTTCCGTGCGGCGAAAGAGCCCGGAAGGAGTCGATGACCGTGATGTGCCCTTTCCTTCCAACCGCCCCTCAAGGACCGCCGCGACATGGCGCCACGCCTCCGTGTCGTACGCCGCGTCCTCCAGTACCTTTTCCCCTGCATGGAGCAGGCCGAATTCGTCTTCCAGCAGCCGGTCGATCACCCAGAGCAATTGCTCCGCTGGCGGTAACGATGATCGCGGCAGAGCCCGAAGCACAATGTCGAGGCACTGGCCGATGGATTCCCCGGTTTCACCGTCATCATCCGACTGCTCCACCTGCTCGCTTCCCTGCCGCCAGAGTTCGTCGCCCAACTCCAGCAGGGCGTTGGCATGACCGGCAGCCAGCAGAGCCGCGAACTGGCGGCGGACATGGGAATAGTCGGGGATGTCGCGCTCGCCGCTCCAATGGCTAGACCAGGCCGGTTCGCTGGTCAGGGAGTTGATTTCCCGGCGCAACGAACGGACCAGGGGTTCGATCCGGCCGCTTTTGCACTGCTCGGTTTCCAAAAGAGCCCGTTCCACCGCCGGATACTCGACCGCCAGGGTCACGAACAGTTCGAGCAATTCCTCCCGGCTTTTGGCGGCAAGGAGTTTGCGGATTTTCGATGGACCTGTTTTCCCCATCCGTTCGGGAACGACTAGTGGCTTGGTCTCCAGCCCATGCTCCTCGCAAGGGGGCGCATCCTCCTCGCCGAACAGGACCAGCGCGAGATCATCGTCCTCGCCCAGCAAAGGGATATCGTGCTTCTGCTTGACCTGCCGCGCCGCCGCCAGGATCACCGCCACCGCATGCTTGCACGGTCCGCCGTCATAGGGGCAGGTACAGAACCATTGATGGTCGCCCATCTCGTCGAGATGCACCAGGGTGGCGTAATCCTCGGTTCCCGATACCCAGGCGACCAGTTCGCCCCTGGCGGTGCGATGCAGGCCATCCACCCGGCCGATGTAGGTTTTACCCCGGCCACGGATCTTTGCTCCGGCCCAGTGATCCAGATCTTCAAAGGTCAGGTCACCCAGAAGAGCATTGAGGGTTTTCATTTGTGTTCCTCCCTTGTGTTCATCCTTGTCCATCTCGCCACTGCCAGTCCTGCCCTTTTTCGATCAGGCGGCCCGCTGATCCGATTCGGCCGGCACTCGACAATAGCTGCTTGCCGGTCCCGGCGCACCGTTTCCATCGACAAAGAACGAGCACCGGCTGCAACGGCCGCAGAATCAGAGCCTGCCAGAGACGGCTCATACGGCCGTTGTCGTCGGCAAAGGGTTGGATAGTCAACTCACTGTGGACCATGCAACTGGCCGCCAGCGGGTGTTCCCTGGTTCGTTCCAGCCACCGGAGCAAATCGGCCACCTGGCCCGGAACCCAAGGCCCGGTTGCGCGGATAGAGGGAACCGTCATGGGGTGTCAACGAACAGCTGGGTACTGTAGTCTTTGATCGGCAGAGGAGCCAGCACCTTGTTCTCGCCCGGCATTTTTTCAATATACTGCAAAAAAGCCTCGGCGTAATCAAGGCCAACATCGATGCGCCGCGCGCCGGTAATGTTCTTCAGCGCAGTGAAGGAATCATTGCCGTCGGCGAGGAAGGAGATAGTGGCCACCTTGTAGGTTGTGTTGAGATCAAAGGGCCGATAAGAGCCGTCCTTGGACCTGATTTCAAGATGGGAAAGCCGCGCCCCCTTGGGCCTGGTCAAATCCAGCCGCCAGCGCAGGCCGCCGGTGTAGGGATAGCAACCGGTGTTAAGCATGGGCCCGACCACACCCTCGACCGCATCCTCCAGGGCCGCCTTGACCTCCGCGCCGGTGGCATTGAGCTGCACCAGGGTGTTGTTGAACGGCAGGACCGTATACACGTCTTTCAGGGTAACTAGACCGCGCGGGAGATCGACCCGGACGCCGCCACTGTTCAGGATGGAGAGATCGGCGCCGAAGAAAGCCTTGCCCTGCTGGAGAAAGGCCTCAGCCACGATCTGCTGGATGTCGCCGCCGTGTCTATTGACCCGCTCGTTTTGGTTGCAGACATCACCCAAGGAAGAACGCGAGGTGTCGCGCTTGCTGCCCGGGACTCGGCGCAGGCACAGATTGTCCGAGGCGGTTGCGGCCACGAGGGACCCCATGCTTTCTTTTTGCGCCCGGTAGGGGGCAAGCAAGGCCTCAGCCTCCGGGTCCGGCGTCGTCATCCGCAATACCTGACCGGCGGCGACATCGGCATGAACGGCCGCAGTTTCCTCTTGGGTGAGCGCGGTCTTATCGGCCCGGCTGAATTGATCGCCGATCAACAGCCAAGGGGTGCCCGCGCAATCGCTGACCTCGCCTTTGCCATCGAACCGGACTCGTATCTCGCCCACCACAGAGCTGTACTGCCAGGCCTGGACAATGCAGACCGGTTTGCCGTCCAAGTCGGCACTCCGGGTCGGGTAAGGGCCTTCAGGCGATATGCCGTAGTCTTTCAAGATTGCTGGACCGAGCAGGGAATGGGAATCGCCCCCCACCACCACATCGACCCCGCGCAGCTTCCGCGCCAGGGCCTTGTCCGCCTGGTAGCCGATGTGGGTGGCGAGGATAATTTTGTTGATGCCCCGGGACTGCAGGCGATCAATCTCCGCCTGCGCCGCCGCGGCCTCGTCGATAAAGGTGGTGTCCGCGTTGGGGCGGGAAGAATTTTTGGTCTTGCCGGCCACGGTCAGACCGATCACCCCGATCTTCTGCCCTCCCCGTTCCAGCACCACCGAGGGCAGCACCGTTTCCGGGGGAGCTGCTGCATACAAGGGCGAACTGGGGCCGAAGCGGACATTGGCGCTCAGCAGGGGCGTCTTGCAGGCACCCGCATGCAGAAAACCCATGAATTTCTTGATCCCTGCATCGGTATTGTCGAATTCATGGTTCCCCAGCGTAAAGGTGTCGAAGCAGACGGCGTTCATGAGATCGGCATCCGCCTTGCTCTCATTGAGAATGGAATAGAGATCGCCGGTGCTGGCGTCGCCACTGTGGATTTTGAGCACATGGGCGGACTCCTTTGCCATTGCCTTGATGGCGGCGGCCACCCGGGGAAAGCCGCCTCGCTCCACCGTGATCGGCTCGCGTTTGCCCCCCCCGGTGGCCAGTTGCAGGGTGATATTTTCCGCATCGAGATGCGAATGGTGGTCATTGATATGCAGCAGGGTCAGCTCGAACAGCTCCGAGCCGCCGCTTGCGCTCTCCGGGGCCTGCTGATCCGCGGTGCCACTGCAACCGGCAAGGATGAGGACGAGGACGAGGGCAGCGTTTTTTGTCGTGATTCGCATGGTCGCTCCTAAATGACGGGGGCAAGGTCAAGGTGTTCATCTTATTTCAAATACGGTCATTATACCCGAAATCCGCTCAAGCCCACCCGGTTTTTGCCGGACGAGGCCGGTAAAACCTGCTTGAATTTTGCCGGCCCATCGGGTAGCCTTGACAAAATTTTTTTAACCTTGCCCTCTACTTACAGGCACTTTCGTGACAGACACCCCGCAGCAGACCAAGAAATCCGTCATCCGGGAGAACATCGAGGCGATTCTCATCGCCGTTCTCCTGGCACTCTTCATCCGCACCTTCATCATCCAGGCCTTCAAGATCCCCTCCGGTTCGATGCTGCCGACCCTCCAGATCGGTGATCACCTCCTGGTCAGCAAGTTCATCTACGGGATCAAAATGCCCTTCAGCGGGGATACCCTGATAGCAATCAGTGATCCCAAGCCCAACGACATCGTCGTTTTTCAGTTCCCCAAGAACCCGGAATTGGATTATATCAAGCGGGTAATTGCCGTTGCGGGCGATATCGTTGAAATCCGCGACAAGAAAATCTTCATTAACGGTAAACCCTTCGACGACCGGCACGGGGTGTTCAAGGATCCGCTAATTCATCCCGCCAGCCTCGACCCGCGCGACAATTTCGGCCCGGTGACGGTCCCGGCGGGCAAGATCTTTACCATGGGCGACAACCGGGACAACTCCTTTGATGGCCGTTTCTGGGGTTTTGTCGACCTCAAGGCCATCCGGGGCAAGGCCTGGATCATCTACTGGTCCTGGGATGTGCAGCAATCCCTGTTCTCTTTGGACCGGCTTCGTTCCATCCGCTGGAGCCGACTTGGCGACACCGTTCATTGATCACCGGAGGCAGCATGGCAACCGGCACCACCTTTGCGCACCGCCACATCCTGGGCATGGAACAACTCTCCCGCGAGGATATCACCCATATTCTCAATACGGCTGACTCGTTCAAGGAAATCTCGGACCGGTCGATCAAAAAGGTGCCGACCTTGCGCGGCCACACCATCATCAACCTCTTCTTTGAGCCCTCGACCCGCACCCGCCTCTCCTTTGAGGTTGCGGCCAAGCGGATGAGCGCCGACACCTTCAACATCAGCGCCTCGACCAGCAGCACCACCAAAGGCGAAACCCTGGCCGACACCGCCCGCAACATCTCGGCTATGCATCCGGACATCATCATCATCCGTCACTCCTGCTCGGGTGCGCCACTCTTGCTGACCCGCCATGTTCAGGCAGCGGTGATCAACGCCGGTGACGGTGCCCACGAACATCCCTCGCAAGGCTTGCTCGATCTGATGACGGTCAAGGAGCGGAGGGGAACCCTGAGCGGGCTCAAGATCGCCATCATCGGTGACATTGCCCACAGCCGGGTGGCCCATTCCGACATCGTCGGCTTTACCCGCATGGGCTCCGAGGTGTATGTCTACGGTCCAACCACCCTGATCCCCAAGGGCATCGAGCAGTTGGGCGCCAAGGTGTGCACCTCGCTTGAGGAAGCCGTGCGCGGTGCTGACGTGGTCATGACCCTGCGCATCCAGCGCGAACGCCAGAATGACCCCCTGCTGCCCTCGCTGCGCGAATACTCCCGCCGGTTCGGTATCTCCCGCTCGGTGCTGACCCTGGCCAGGCCCGATGCCCTGGTGATGCACCCCGGCCCGGTCAACCGGGGCGTGGAGCTCAATCCCGATGTCGCCGATGGCCCCCAATCGGTGATCCTCGATCAGGTAACCAATGGGGTGGCGGTGCGCATGGCCCTGCTCTACCTGGTCATGGGGAACTCCTGATGCGTGCTTCGCTCGACCAGATGTTCACCATTTTCCGTTTTCCCGAGGCTTGTCGCCGATGAATACGACCTGGCGCATCACCAACGGCCGGATTATCGATCCGGCCAACCAAATCGACCAAATCGCCGACCTGCTGGTGATCGACGGCCGTATCGCCGGTCCGGACCTGCCTGTTCCCGCAGGTGTGCCCGAGATTGACGCCAAAGGCTGCTGGGTGGTTCCGGGCCTGATCGACATGCACGTGCACCTGCGCGAACCGGGCGAGGAATACAAGGAAGACATCCTTTCAGGCGCAAAAGCGGCGGCCAGCGGCGGCTTCACCGGCGTGGCCTGCATGCCCAACACCAAACCGGTGAACGACTGCGCCACAGTGACCGCCATGATTCTCGGTCGTGCGGCTGAAGCAGCGGTCCGGGTCTATCCAGTGGGGGCAATCAGCCAGGGCAGCGAGGGGCATCAGCTGGCCGAATTCGGCGAGATGCAGGCAGCCGGGATTGTGGCGGTAACCGATGACGGCCGCCCGGTCCGTGACAGTCAATTGATGCGACGGGCCCTGGAATACGCCTCTGGCTTCGGTCTGACCGTGATCTCGCACAGCGAAGAAGCAGCCCTGAGCACCGGGGTGATGAATGAAGGACCGGTCTCGACCCGGCTCGGGCTCAAGGGCATCCCCACTGCGGCCGAATCGATCATGGTTTACCGGGAGATCGCGCTGGCCGAGTTCACCGGCGCCCAGGTGCACATCGCCCATGTGAGCACGGCCATGGCGGTTGACCTGATCCGGGCGGCCAAGTCCCGGGGTGTACGAGTGACCGCCGAAACCGCGCCGCACTACTTCACCCTTACCGACGAGGCCGTGCTCGGCTACGACACCAACACCAAAATGAACCCGCCCCTGCGCTCCGCCGTCGACCGCGAAGCGATCAAGGCTGCCTTGGCCGATGGCACCCTGGACGCCATCGCCACCGACCACGCCCCTCACTCCATCCTGGAAAAGGAAGTGGAGTTCGATGCGGCGGCCAACGGCATCATTGGCCTGGAAACGGCCCTGCCCCTGGCGCTCGCTCTGGTTCGCAACCAGGTAATCGACGAGATGCGCCTGGTGGAACTGATGGCGGTCAATCCGGCGACCATTCTCGGCATTCCAGCCGGGACTCTTGGTCCAGGCGCGGCTGCGGACATCACCCTGATCGACCCGCAGCGGCAGTGGCTGTATGCCGCCGACCAAGTGGTATCCAAAAGCCGCAACACCCCCTTCCTCGACTGGAAACTGCAGGGCCGCGCCGTACTTACCATGGTCGGCGGCACCATCCGCCACAGCCTGCTCACCTAATTTTTTTCAAACCACCAACCGCCATTACCTGCTGACATAGGGGGCCGGATCAACCAAGCCGGCCTCACGGAATCCCTGCAGCCGCAGCCGGCAGGCATCGCAACGACCGCAGGCCTGATCGCCGACCGGATCATAGCAACTGTGGGTCAACCCATAGTTGACCCCCAACGCCCTGCCCTTAAGAATAATCTCCTTCTTGCTCAGATGGATGAGCGGCGCATGGAAACAAAACGGCTTGCCGGTTGTGCCCGCCTTGGTGCCCAGATTGGCCATCTGCTCGAAGGCGCGGAGGAATTCGGGCCGGCAGTCCGGATAACCGCTGTAATCAACCGCGTTGATGCCCAAGAAAATGTCCGCGGCACCCAGGACCTCGGCCCAAGCGAGGGCATGCGCCAGGAAAAGGATGTTGCGGCCAGGCACATAGGTGACCGGAATCTCCTGGTCCATTTCGCTATACGGTCGATCCTTGGGCACCTCGATCGCCGTGGTCAGTGCCGAACCGCCGATGAGGTCGAGGTCGACCCGGAGCACCAGATGGCGCGCAACTCCTGCGTTGCGGGCGATTAGTCGGGCTCGTTCCAGTTCGATGGACTGCCGCTGACCGTATTGAAAGCTGAGGCAGTTGCAGACAAAACCCTGGGATTGAGCGATAGCCAGGACCGTGGTGGAATCGAGGCCGCCGCTGAGCAGCACCACGGCATGTTGTTCGTTCATGGGCGATCCTTATGGTGTTCAGTCAATGGAAAAAGGTATCTTTTGCCTGATGGTGATATCCCGTGGCGTAACCTCCGCTTGATAGGCCAAAAAGTGCACTCCCTTGCTGGCCGCCCAAACCACGGTTTCGGTGTAGACCTGGTCGATATGGGCCGCCGGGGTGCACCTTTGGGCATCGCCGCGCTGTACGCAGAAAAGAACGGCTGCCCCATGACCGGTCTCGGCAAGCCGGACCAATTCGTGCAGATGCTTTGTCCCGCGAACGGTGACCGCATCCGGAAACAAGGCCACACCGTTTTCGGCGAGCGAACAGTTTTTCACTTCCAGGTAGATCTTGCCCTGGCTCGTTTCCAGGAGAAAATCTAGTCGGCTCTTACCGGAAACAACCACCTCCGGAGCAATGGTCCGGATGGCACCGAATGCATCGATCACCCCGCTTTCCAGCCCTTCCCGGACAAGGTTATTGGTCCTGCCGGTATGCACGCCGATCCAGACGCCCCGCTCCCGGACCATTTCCAAAGTCCAGGCATATTTACGCTTTGGCCCATCGGAGTGACTGATCACCACCTCGCTCCCCGGCGTCGAGCACCCGCGCATGGATCCCGAGTTGGGGCAATGCACGGTCAGGGTTTGCCCACCCTCAACAAGGACATCGGCGAGAAAACGTTTATACCGTTGCAGCAGGACGCCAGTTCGGCAGATTGTCGGCAGGAGCATGGCGGTCTCAGCAGGGGAAAAACTCGGAAGACTGAGGCGCAAGGCTGGTATTTCTTGCGCAAATCATGTATTTTAAAATATAAATGCGTGGTGTTCATTTGAAAACGCGGTCTGTCACACAGACACAAGACCGTGCTTTGAATCTCGCTGCATTTTTGATATAATTATCGAGTTTTTTTAAAAAAATAACCTTGCCGGTCCGCTTATCCGGACACGTAAGACCCGATCTTTCCGGCATATAACAAGTTCTCTTACATAATCCAACCGCAAAGGAGTGTCCCCATGAAACTCGGACTCAATGGTCTTGGACGAATCGGCAAGTTATCGTTGTGGAATCAGGTTTCCCGGCACTATTTCTCTGAAATCGTCGTCAACCTCGGCAGAAACGTCGGCGGTGGGCTGGAGGATATCGCCGCCGCCATCGAGAAAGATTCTACCTATGGCCGGCTCAGCAGGTACATCCACGGCCACAAGGGAGGCCGGGTCATAGAAAATCTGAACGAAGAAAAGGGTTCAATGACCATCAACGGCGTACCTGTCACCTTCCTTCGCAAAGCAAGGAATCCAAAGGACATCGACTGGCAGGCCAACCAGGTGCGGCTGGTGGTCGACACCACTGGAGCCTTTAAAGATCCGACCGCCGATCCCAACGAAGGCAGGGGCTCGGTGCGCGGCCATCTCCAGGCCGGCGCAGAAAAAGTACTGGTCTCCGCGCCGTTCAAGATCCAGGCTAAAGGTCTGGATATGCCCGACGATGCGGTGACTACGGTCATGGGCATCAACGACGACGACTTTGATCCGGCCCGGCACACCATTATTTCCGCGGCGTCCTGCACCACCACCTGTCTTTCTTACATGATCAAGCCACTGCTCGATCACTTCGGCACTGGCCGGATGCTGTCCGCCTCCATGGTCACGGTGCATGCCGCCACCGGCACGCAACAGGTGCTGGATCGCTTGCCCGCCGCCGGGGCCTCGGATCTCCGGAAAAATCGCTCCATCCTCAACAACATCATCCTGACCACCACCGGCGCGGCCAAGGCTCTGAGCCTGGTGATTCCGGAAATGAAGTCCATCGGCTTCATTGCAGAATCGGTGCGCATCCCGACCTCGACCGGCTCCCTGATCGTTTTGGTGCTCAACCTCCAGGATGAGCTCGAAAACCCGATCAAACGGACCCTGCTCAACTCAATCTATGAAGAGTACGCCAAGACCAGCCCCTATCTAGTTTATTCGACGGAACAGAATGTGTCGTCCGATATTATTGGCTTACCCAAGGCGGCGGTGGTCATCGAATCCACTGAGATCCATACCCGGACAGCCTCCATCCGGGTCAATCTGCAGAACCTGAAAAATTTCAAATTTGAAGCCGGCACTACCCCGCCCATCCTGGAGGTGCCGCTTACCCAGGCGGTCATTTACGGTTGGTATGACAACGAACTGGGCAGCTACACCAACATGCTCGGCGAATTAACTACCTCGATCGCTGAACGAATGGTGTGATCGTCCGGCCATTGAGGCACGATGATCTGCGTCAAGTGGCGCGGATTGAGCAGCGAGCCATGCCTTCCCCCTGGAGCGAGGAACAATTGCAGGGGGAAATCGAGGCCGGCAACAGCGTCGCCCGAGTATTGGAATATGACAGCCACCTCTGCGGCTACGCTTTTTTCAGAACCTGCTTTCCGGAGTGCGAGTTGGTACACCTGGTTGTCGTCCCGGAATGGCAACGCTTAGGCGCGGCAGGTATTCTGCTCGAGCAGGCGCTGGCTGACTTTTCCGGCCAGGGCTATACAACGTGTTTTCTTGAGGTCCGCGAGTCGAATAATGCGGCGCGGCGTTTGTACGCAAAAGCCGGTTTCCTCCAGACGGGAACACGAAAACACTATTACAACCAGCCGGTTGAGGATGCTCTGCTGATGAGCAGGGATCTCCTCGACGGCAAGTGAGGGTCATGATGAAAACACTGAGGGACATTGCCTTGACAGGCAAAAAAGTGTTGGTGCGGGTCGATTTTAATGTCCCCATGAATGAAGCGGGGGAGATCACCGACGATCTGCGGATCAAAACTGTGCTTCCGACTCTGCGCTACCTCCTGGAGCAAAAAACTCGGATCATCATCTGCACCCATATGGGACGGCCAAAAGGACAGCGGGTGGCACAATACTCGCTGGCACCGGTGGCGGCTCACCTTGCCAATCTACTGGGTACACCTGTGCCATTGGCCGCCGACTGCATCGGTCCGGAAGTGGACAGCGCGGTCAGGGCATTGAAGGATGGCGAGATCCTCATGCTGGAGAATCTTCGTTATCATCCCCAGGAAGAAAAAAACGATCCCGAGTTCTCCCGGCAACTGGCGGCTCTGGCCGATGTCTATATCAACGACGCCTTTGCCGTTTCCCATCGCGCCCACGCCTCGGTGGACGGGGTCACCAAGCATGTCAAGGAAAAGGCGGCCGGCTTTCTCCTGCAAAAGGAGATGGAATACTTCCACCGGTCCATCGACAAGCCGCAGCGGCCGCTGATAGCGATTGTCGGTGGCGCCAAGGTCTCGGGCAAGCTCGAAGCCCTGCAAAACATGCTGGAACGAGTCGACAAAATGATCATCGGCGGGGCCATGGCCAACACCTTCCTCAAAAGCCAGGGGTACGAGGTTGGGGCTTCTAAAGTCGAAGACGACCTGCTGACCACCGCCGCCGATTTGCTGCGTCGCGCCAAGGAAAAAGGCATCAAAATTTATCTTCCCGTCGATGTGATTGCCGCAGATCGCTTTGCTCCGGACGCGGTCTGCAAGCAGGTTACCATTCAGGATATCCCGAACAACTGGATGGCACTCGACATCGGCCCCGCTTCAGTCATCTGCTTCAACGAGGTGCTGGCGGATGCCAAAACCATCGTCTGGAACGGTCCCATGGGCGCTTTTGAGATGGATGCCTATGCCCGGGGCACCATGGCTCTGGCCCATACGGTGGCAAGCTCCCATGCCCTGAGCGTCACCGGCGGCGGCGACTCCAATGCCGCCATTACCCTCTCCGGAGAAGCCGACAATATTTCCTATATGTCTACCGGTGGTGGCGCCTTCCTTGAACTGATGGAAGGCAAGGTGCTGCCGGGAATCAAGGCCTTGGAGTGATGTCGGACCAAGAGGCCGTACGCCCTTTTCTCAAACCGAACACCTTTGCCATAAGGAGCTTTGTATGAACAGGCGTCCGCTTATTGCCGGAAACTGGAAAATGCACCTGACACTCTCCGAGTCCGTCAGGCTCGCGCAATCGGTGGCCAAGACCTGCGATGGTGTTCAGGACCGCGACGTAATGGTAGCCCCTGCCTTTACCGCGCTGGCCTCGGTCTGTGCTGCGATCGAGAATAGCTCCTTGCTTGTCGGCGCACAAAATATTGCCTGGGAAAAGGAAGGGGCATACACCGGGGAAATTTCTCCACCCATGCTCACAGATCTCGGGGTCGGCCTGGCCATTATCGGTCATTCCGAACGAAGGCAGATTTTCGGCGAAGACGATGCCATGATCAATCGCCGTATGCACGGCGCTCTAAATGGCAGCATTCAACCCATCTTGTGTATAGGAGAAACTCTGGCCGACCGTGAAGCCGGCAACACCTTTGTGGTTCTGGAAAAACAGCTGCGACAGGGGTTGCAGGGGGTTACCGTCCAACAAATGGAGCACGTCGTGCTTGCCTATGAGCCGGTATGGGCCATAGGGACCGGGAAAACCGCCACCAAAGAACAAGCCCAAGATGTTCACGCCTTCTTACGACAACTACTGTCAGATTTGCACGAAAAATCTGTTGCCGATGCCACCAGGATACTGTATGGTGGTTCGGTTAAACCTGATAATATTGATAACTTGATGGCGCAACCGGATATCGACGGTGCGCTTGTCGGTGGCGCCGCGTTAAAAGCCGAATCGTTTGCCCGGATCGTTCAATTTAGATGACAACCTTAATTATCGTCCTCCATACTATCGTTTGCTTGTTTTTAATCTGCATTGTCTTGTTGCAGCATGGAAAAGGGGCGGACATTGGCGCATCATTCGGCGGTTCGAGCCAGTCGCTGTTCGGTACCGAGGGCCCCATGCCGCTCCTCAACAAAATCACGACGATTGCCGCCATTGTATTCATGGGCACCTCCATCACCCTGGCCTATGTTTCCGCCCACAAGAGTTCAGGTTCGGTGATGAGCGACGTCAAGGTGCAGGAACAACAAACACCAGTACAACAGACGCCTATCGCTGTTCCGATGCCAGCCGCCCAACCAACTGCAAAAGAGGCACCGAAAGGAGCACCGGAGCAACCGACAAAGAAATAAAAAATTGCCGAAGTGGTGGAATTGGTAGACACGCTATCTTGAGGGGGTAGTGGCCCACGGTCGTGCGAGTTCGAGTCTCGCCTTCGGCACCATACATAAGAAGGGCTAAATTGCTTTCAAATAAGCGATTTAGCCCTTCTTGTTTTTAAGGCTAAATTGAACTATAGTAGCCGTCAATGAGCAGAAAAAGTGCCCTGGAGATATTGCCTTCCAGGCCCGCAACCGTCCCGGTCACCTTGCTTTTTTTTGCTCGATGCTACAAGAAATCGTCCATATGTCGATTAGTACAACTATAGCGGCTCCAACTGGAATCATCGGCATCACAGCCCCTACCTATTGAATCTTAAAAACTTTTTCCCAGGAGAAAGTCTCATGAAAAAAATTGGCCTCTTTTTCATTTATGCAACCATTGCAGCTTCGCTAACGAGTTGCGGCACGGCCACGATTAACCCCAACTACAGTTCCGCCAACCCCGAGTTGATGTTTATTGGCAAAGAGGCTCCGGCAGGAAAGGCTCCCGAACTCCTCAACCTCGGTTCCTACTGTCTTAGCATTAACGAGAAATGGAAAATAGATGGAAAAACACCGGATGGCCAGACGATCTGGACCAAGGACAGTCTTCGCAAGGTACAACCGTGCCGGTAAGGGCCAGGAGCGTGTTTCACGCTAAAAAAGGTGGAAAAAAATGAAAAGAGCATTTGTCACTCTATGGTACGCGACAGCCATTCTGTTTTGTTTTCAGGGCACCGTGCTGGCCCAGAATCTACGAAAGATTGTTCTGACCGATAATCAATTCAAGGAATCCTTTCTTGAGAAAGTTACTGTATCGGGAGGTATCCGCGCCGGTTTCATGTATCAAAGCTCCTTGGATCATATTGATGTTCATCAACTCTATATTTATTTGCATCGTGACCTTGAAGATCAGGATGCCATTCTGTGCGTAAATATGGCAAGTCGTGATGGTCGATACGCTGCTTCCTGGCAATATGAGCTAGGCAAGCAACCGGCCGGAGCGATTAATGTCGATCTACCTTCGAAATATCAAGAGCAAATATCGAGTTATTCACCCGATGCATTAGTTGTTCTTGCCGCAATAACCAAACAAAACTGCTCTTCTCAAGATATAAAATATATTCCTTCCAGTTGGGGCGAGGCCCATGATGCAGATTTTATCCTGTACGTAAACTCTGGCAATACAGATACGGTCATTGGCATACCAGGCCAAACCGAACGCATACCTTGTACAAAAATCACTGCCGAAAGCACTATTGCGTATGACACAAGGTGCGTTGTCAACAAAGAAATTCTTAGCGAACCCAAAAGCATATTCTTTGTTCGCAATAACTTTGGCAACAGATTGCCGAATGTTGAATTTCCCGTGAGATAACGAGTGGGTCTAGTCAAACCATTAAAAACAGCATTTTCTATAATAAAAAATATTATTCTTGCTGCAGTCATTTATGAGCCCGAAAATAAAAATTTTTCCGTCATTTCTGAACGATACCCACGTGTTTTAAATTTTATTGCTGTATTATTTTGTATTTATATATTTTTTTTATTTTTTTTGATAATTAAAATTTTCATAAACACTTCAACAATCGGGTCATTCATTCTTACTGCAAGAACAGAATGCTTAGAGTATCAGACCGAAAGCATCGCCCCTCCTCGAATAGCGTTTCATAACGCTACTTTTTATTGGGATGAATCAAGCAGCGAGGAATTTGATCCCTCTGCCCAATCATCAACAGAATCAAAATCATTGTCAATAAAAGGAAACGGTTCTGTTCAGGTTCAAGGATATTCCAAAATAATTTTTTCAAGAATCGGCAATGGCAATTTACATATCCAAATAAGAAGTGCGAATCCAATCATTGTTTATAATGAAAAGGACGAAAGAACCCATACCATACCTTCATCTGTAGATTTAGTATTGAGCAATCTCTCTTCTTTATTAAATCAAGGTATATCATGGAAGTATAATCTTGATGGCCCATTGATAGTAGGACGCGTACCAACATATGGTGTTCAGCAACTCAGTGGATTGTTACTTGAAGGTGAAATTCAGATGGTTGCAAGACAGTTATTATCTGGAAATCATTACAAGGTTGATCCATATAAGCTGCAACTTGGTGATGAAATTCAGTTTACACCTCATTCCCCTAAAACAAGCGGATTGCTAACTTTTGATGCCGATCGAGGATTAAAAGTAGTTGCAATCGTTGAGGCTGAATCCGCTACGGTAAAAAAATTTAGAACAACTAATATCAAAATACAGAACAATCTCTGGTCGAAATTAGGGAAGGATGAGGAACTTGTTATAACCTGGGCAATACTCTTGACTGTTCCTGGAATGTTGGTCTTTTTTTCTCGTATCCTCTCATTCCATTCACAAATGCAACAAAGCAAATGAACAATTCCATTTTCCGATTTAACCACGTTGCCACAGTATTGTTTTTTCAATGCATTGTATGCCTAATGCTTACACGGCCAGGAATGGCGTCAGATGTGTATATAAAAACTGATGACAATGAGATCGGACAGGGCATCTTTCGTCAGCGAGGATCGGAGTGCCTAATTATAACCCCCTTGCATGTTATTGAAAACGCTTTCAAAATAGATGTTACCCTCGCTGATAAACAAAATTTTTCAGCTGAAATGATTGAGTCTTTTCCAGGAGATATCAGTGTCCTTCGGTTCAAGCACAATGATTCGATCCGTTGTAAGAATTTAAATTTCTCCAATGAAACCCAGCTAGAAGCTCTTCTGGAAGTTGAGCAGCACGGTGAATTGCGCACCATGCTCGCCGATGGAAGTATTCGCATCATTCCTGTTAATATTATTGGCTATGACAAATTTCGGCATATTCATGTGACACCACAGGATGGCTCTATAAACTTCGTCAAAGGTGAAAGTGGCAGCCCTCTTTTCATAGCCGGTCATTTTTCTGGTGTACTCCTTTCTGTCAAAAACAATGTTGGTATTATCCTTCGGAGTGATGCATTGTCACAGACGGTTTCCTTATTCTTCAACGATGCATTGAAGAATAAAACTCAAAGTATTTCCCGGAAGAAAAGTGAAGGAGTTCCAGACAAACCTATAAAAAAACTGATAGCTGCAGATGAGCAAGAGTTTAGTGGTGTTATCGCCAAAAGTGCGGTCGTTGAACACACAATCAAGCTGGAAGGGAACAGTCCGGTTCGCTTGAGCTTTTATCCCACAGGTGATAACGAACTTTTTAATGTCGAGATTCTGGACTCAGCGAGAAGGATCGTTTTTCAAAATAAAAAAAGAGCGTTCAGTGGTTCTGATTCTGTCAAAATTCCCTTTACCCCACCAAGCAATGACACCTACTCTATTTTTATTTTAGGAACTAAAGGAGAGGGAAAATACGCATTCAAGGTGGCTCCTATCACTTATAATGCGAATCTCCGTGGTGAATCCAATGCACTCATCATTGGAGGCAGCACTGTTCAAGGAACAATCGCTCAAGGTGCTGTGGCTGAATATCGCGTCCTACTGGAAGAAAACAGTCCGGTTCGACTGCATCTCCCCGCTACAGAAGATCAAGTTCGATATAGTTTGGATATTCTTGATATGACGGGCAAGTCGGTGTATCGAGATTCGAGCAAACAGTACAGTGCAACAGATTCGGTCAACCTCCCCTTCACTCCACCCAAGGATGGCGAGTATCTCGTTCGTCTCAAAGGAACCGAGGGGGAAGGTGCGTATTTTTTGCAACTCCTGCCGATTGCCAGCAATGCTCAGTTGCGAGGTGAGGCAAACGTTCTCTCCATTGCCAATGGAACTGCAGAAGGGGTTATTGCCCAAGGAGCTGTGGCTGAGTATCAAATTAATCTTGACGCCATGCACCCTATTCGTTTTTATTTCGCCGCTTCAGGAGATCCAGGCCAATATAACGTAGAAATCGTCGATTCAACCGGTGTTGCTGTGTATATCAATCCATCCAAACGGTATCGTGGCACCGAAACCTTTATCATTCCATTCACCGCCCCGAAAAAAGACACCTATACTCTTCGCATTCAAGGGATAGATGGCGAGTGCAAATATTTATTGACCGTCCAAGATGGCACCCGCACTTAATCTTTTCGTGGTCAAAACCTTGCTATTGGCTCAATCAAGATAAGATTACAAAAAAAATCTGATTACCATCGAACTTCAGCCAGTTTCAAAATGCGACGGGGGACAGGGTGAGTCCGCAGGGCAACATAAACGAGTTTGTCCATCATTGTGTGCATTTGAAACCGGCGGTTGAAACGATAGTGAGCCTCTCCCCAAATTCAGACAGCCAATTGTAGAGATTTCTGGCTTACTTGAAATTGCTCCCTGAATTGCTCCGGGGTCAAATTGCCCAGCGATGAGTGGGGGCGAAAACTGTTGTACTCTCGTCTCCATGCTTCTATCTTTTTCCTGGCGTCGTCAACAGACAAAAACCAATTCACGTTCAGGCATTCATCCCGGAAACGGCCGTTAAATGATTCTATCAAAGCGTTATCTGTTGGTTTTCCCGGCCTGGAGAAGTCAAGCGTTACCCCATGCTCATAGGCCCATTTATCCAAATCCTTGGAGATAAACTCAGGGCCGTTATCCACCTGGATTCGCCCGGG
>Ga0209016_1000303_pt1 | contig 63017 bp, 21 predicted proteins | sample EPASupsiteSAE305_FD_187265 | JGI IMG/M metagenome (GOLD analysis project Ga0209016, IMG submission 187265) | Bioremediated contaminated groundwater microbial communities from EPA Superfund site, New Mexico - SAE3-05 (SPAdes) (version 2) | ecosystem: Environmental > Aquatic > Deep subsurface >... | reverse complement strand
GGATGGAAGAGTAAAGGCAGCGAGGAGTGATTCTCACGGCGAATCTTGGGAAGAATATAAGAATATTTGAGGTTTTTAATATGGCAGATTTTATTGGTGATGCAGCCGCAAAAATTTTAGTAAGAAAAAAAACATTTCATTATATTTCTCCTAGTGAAAAAGAGAAGGATGTTTCTATTCAAGATTTAATTACTCCTTTTGGCGGCTCCAATTGTTCGAATGATAATATTTGGATTGAACCAATATCTGGATCAGCAATAATACAACCTCTTATAGTAAATAGAGACAATTATATGATCGATTCCTCTACTCCAGAAGAAATATGGACATCAGATTTTAATAGATTCAAGACATCAGTGCCTGATGGAGCGCCAGAAGAAACTATAAATGAAGTAAAAAAAAGAGTCTTTAGATCTTATCCAAATGAATTTCAATTTTGGAAAAACGCTTATACTGATGCGGCAAATAAGAGTGATGATGCTGTAGCTGGTTCAGAAATGATGGGACAGATAAAAAGAGGAGATTATAAAGAAGCTTATGATGGTGTAAAATATGGTAATAGTTTCGAAGGTCCAATCTTTAAGGAAGAAAAACTTCCACCAATGTTTGATGACAAAAAAGATGATGAAGGTAAAAGCCCACCTCTTGTTACTTGGATATATCAAAAAAAATCTCATCCTAATGTGGAATGGTTTTTGGCTCAAGAATATGGAAATTTTGCAAATGAACCGTTTTGGATTGATATTTGGAAAGATGCAAAGGCGGGAGAACCATCAGGACAACAAGGGGTTTATGACAAATATAGATATACAACTTACGGTAAAGATAAAAAACTTCATGCGTATTTTGCTATAAGAATAGGATGGTTGGATGCTTCAAATGTTTTAAATATGGGAAGTGCTGGAGAAAATCTATCAGAAGGGAAAGCTCTTTGGCCTGTTAAAAATTCAAGTTCTGCCAAAGTTGGACCATATGATATCGTTTTCCCTATAGATGGAACACCATTTATCTACGATCATCAAGGTGAAGTCATAGATCAGGAAGAGACGGATGAAGAGAAAAAAACAGAAGAACAAGTAAAGGAAGATGCTGTCAGAGATATATATACATACGATGGTTTTGTTGCAAGTGAAGCTCCAGATATGTCTTGGGTTTTATCTGATGGAATTGAAAATTTTAGATTGCAGTTCATGATTTTAAGAGGCAATCTTATAATAAATTCAAATTATACGAGTGTTCCTTGGGTTTTCCCGATGAATTCTTCAAGTTTGGCTGCGGAATCAACAAGAGAAATTTATTCTAATTTTGTAGTTCCTCCCGGAAAAGTTTGTATTATGGGAAGAGGATTTTCTTTTAGATTTTCTTTTAATCCAATGGAATTCAATATTTATAAAGACGGAAAGAATAGAAGACTAACAGACGGATATCATGGAAAGATTACATATAGTCCTATAATGGAAAGAAGGGACTATCCGTCTGGATCTGGAGGTTGGGTAGATTATTATCAATTTAAATCAGGATTGGGAAATATAGACTCTGGGATAAGCGGTAGTTCTAATTTTACTCTTATGCCAAACGACAATATGAGAGACCCAAATGTAAAAGAAAGATCAAGTAGTATGTTGGGGTACTCTTATGGGTGGGATGTTGTAGTTGACGAGTATTATGGTTTTACAGAAGCTTCTGAAGGTAGACACACATCAATGATGATCCCCATTAATGGATTAGACCCAAGAGGAACAGGAGCAGGAAGTCCAAAATCGTTGGTTAATGTTTATTTGAGAGATCCTGAGGCTAACGAAATAGCTGAACCAGAAAATGTTATAGGTGGTGGCAATGGAAAAAACTATGGATTTGAAGAACAGATAACTGGTGGGATTGCTTTTAAAACTAGGATACCAGAATTGGTAATGAATTGTTCTGCCCCTAATTTTGCATCTGAAAATGAATCAAATTATACAGAAGGCATATCAGAGAGATTTGCTTCCCCTGTATTCTGGAGATGGAAGGCAATGCATTTTGTTCCTAATCCAACAGAAACGGAATGGATAGATTTAACTAGTTATGTTAGTAATATCTCTTACGATATGACAAGCACGGATTATTTGACGGTAAGACAAAATTTTGATTTAGAATTAATTGTTCCTAAAGATTATAATTTAGGAGAGTTTAACCACAATATAGATTCAATAAAAAATGGTCAACTAACAGGGAGTGGAATTGGGACAGGAGAAGAAGGAACCAGACAATGGATTTTAGATTTAATATATTCTGGTAATATAGAAGTTCAAGTATGGTTAGGTTGGTTATATGGAGTAAAAAAAGAACCAGTACTTGAGTCTTCTACAGGATTCGGAGTATTTTCTGATGAAGATTTTGAACAAATTTTATTAGGCAATAGACAAGGAAGTTGGGTTAGAGTTTTTACTGGTGTAGGAAGGGCAGGGCCTTTAAAACAAAAATATGATATAGACACAATAACTCTTGAATGTAAAGATAAATTAGAAATTCTTAATGGTCAAATTATTCTAAATAGTCCAATTTATGATGGAATGGCTACGGATGATGCATTCGTTCATATTTGTTCTTTACTTGGATATCCAGAAAGTGAAGTAGTTGTTTCTTCGTGTTCTGCTGGATGGAATATTTTACCTATGGCATATACTTTTTCTAAACCAAAACTTAGGTTTGAACAATATAAGACTGTATTGGAAGCCGCAAAAAAAATAGCTCATTACTTTATGCATATAATAATGACTAATCCTGATGGCAAAATAAATTTAAGTGATATTTATCATGATGCAAGTGAGGTAAAAGCAGGAGATTATCTTGGTGCTGGTAAACCGATAGATGCGCTATCTGTTAGTCATCCTTCGTATATTTTTTATGTAGATGGGAATAGAGACGAAATAGGTGAAGGTGGAAGTGTTCCAAGCCCATTTCAAAGGATGTATGAAAATTTTACTTTTGACAAAAGTATTGAGGATCAGGCTACACAATTTGCGGTGATATCTGTTAATAGATTAAATGGAGCAAGAATAATAGATGGAACAACTCTTGATGTTGCTGCAATAGAAGATACTACATCTAAGAATTTTGTTGGTTATACAAAACAAGTTGTTATTCAGGATCCAGCATTTGGTGATTTAGATCATATAAAAATGTTTAAGGATGCATATTCTTCTAGAGCCTTTATCCCGCCAATGTCTATAAACTTTTGTACATATGGTAGACCAACGTTAAGGCCATTAGACATAATTGGAGTATATCATACTCACGATTTATCATTACGAGATTCAATTGAAAAGTACGTAACCAGCAAAGGGCATACAATAAACCCATTGTATGCTTCTCCGAATTATTTGCAATACAGAGTAACATCGGTAAAAGGCTCTATTCAATGGGCAGATGCAAAATATCAATTTAGAACAGATGTTACAGCCACACATATTTAAAAGGAGCATATAAAGAATGTATAATAGACCAGATTATAAGGAAAATCCAAATTTAAGAGAACAAGATCCATTTAACTTAACAACAGCTAAAGATCCTAATCTTAAAAATTATATAAAAACTTTAGTCGCCTCATGGAGAACTCAAGAAGATTTATTGCAAAGAGGTTATGACGGAACATATCATGGCACTGCTGGAGTGGAATATAATGTGTTGAAAAAGGGCGATATTGGTATGGTTGTTGGCCTTGATCCTGCTCAATAAAAAAACAACAAAAATCGTATATAAAAAAAATATTAAAAATAGGTTATAGTATATTATGTCAAGAACAACCCCAATTTATAGATTGCCTTATTTAGAAAAAGGAGACGTACTCACAGGATTAATTGAGAGGACGAGATTTCAAGCAATCGATAGGCAATTAGAAGCATTATTCACTTTTCTTGGAGATGGAATTATTTCTGGATGGACGATTGAACCAGATAGTACTAATTCTGTTATTTTGAAAAAAGGATCTGGAGTAATATCATCAATTGCAGCAGCAACAACAGGAGATATATCTATTACTGGGATTAGATCAGGAGTAAAAAATTATATTTATGCAAAATTATTAGATTCTACAGCATATACAGCTCAAGCTCAATTTTTTTCATCTACAATACAGTTACCATCAAAAATATATTTATGCCTTGGAACAGTTACTCCAAATGATCAGGGAGTTATTATTGAGTCAAGTATTAGTGACGAGGGAAGAACATCTCTGTCATTAATTAGTCAAGTAATAAATATTATTTCACAACATGTTCATACAGGTTCTCCGGGAGAGCCTGAAAAGATAGATTTGTTTAATCATGTAAAAGGGGTTTTATCTGCCACGAATATTGAAGATATTCCTGCGTCTAAGATATCTAGTGGAACAATAGATAGGGAAAGATTTGCAATTGAGCATAGTGATCTACTCGATAAAGGAACATTAAGTCATGCTGAATTAGACTCTCTTGTAGAAAAACTTCAAGATGTTAATAAAATATTATTTGGCGATATTATGACATCGAACTTATCTCAATTATTTCTTTCTATGAAGCATGTTTGGGAAGATATTGATGAATATATGGTAAACTTCATGGCCGTTATTCCGGGTATATCGAATAATACAATTAATAGCGAGAATACCTTTATTGATATTAATGCGACTACAGCAGAGATAGATTATGAAAATCATAAAATTCAGGGGAGATATGTTCCAAGTAAAGAACTTGGGCAGATATCCATTAAAACACGTTTTGATTTTGAATCAGGAGAATATGACACAAATTATATTCAGATCGTAGATAAATCGATGGCTTATGGTTATGGTTATGGTTATGGTGATGGATTGGATTATTTTGATGTAATACAAACAGGTGAAGATTTATTCCTTAATGGAGAAACTGCATTAACTGGTTTTGTAGGAAGTGAAATAGGATATGGTGTTAGTGATATAACGGGTGAATATGATTTTGAAAGTTATTTTTCTGGGCAATACGCTTATGGTTATGGTTGGGAATATGCGACTGGATTCCCATATATTTTAGACTCAACATATGTTACTCTTAAATCAGATGTAGCCAATTTAATAATTCATAACAAATCAACAAATAATAATATATTTGAAGATGAGAATACATATTATACAAATAGTTCAAATTATTATGATCCAAAGATAAGTGATACTGGAGCAGAAGTAATTGATTTATTGATTCAGTCATCTAACAATGCCGATGTTAATGGAATAAGATCATCGACATTAAATACCGAAGTTGATTCTCAAAGTGCAAATTTACTTAGTTTTCTTTCTGTAAAAGAAATATATGGAGACGAAACGGGTGGTTATGAAAATTCTGATGTTAGTTTAGCATATATTAATTGGGAAATACCATATGATATGTCTACTGATAGATACATTTATTTTGTTTTAAAACAAGAAAATAATAATGGAAGTACAAAATATGCTCAAGATTTTGATAATACATGGAATTTTGATCATAGTATGAATCTTATAGTAGAATCTACTATTGATGATAGTAGATATTTTTATAGATATAAAGGGGAAACTGGATCTAGCAGTTATAGATTTTTTGATAGAAATATTGAATACTTTAATACATCGTCCGTTAATCTTCCTGTAGATGATTTGGTTCAAGCAACAGTAGTAGTGTCGGCACAAATAGTAGATGATACTCAGTCTGATGGCAATTTAGAATTCCTTGGAGGATATACAATAGATTCAAATAAAATAGATGAAAGCAATCCTCCATCATTAATTAGTATTGCTCCTTCCTTTAGTATTGCTAGAAAAAATATCACAGGAATATATTTGTCTGCAAAAAATGACGATATTGATTTTTATAATCGCGATCAAGATTATGGCCATATAAATTTCCCACAGGGGAAAAGAAAAGATATTAATCAATCTGTCTATGAGACAGTATGGGATCAGGATACAATAGATTCAAAAATGCCAGTTGATATAGATAGTATTTATATTTCTGGAGAAATAGGATTTTCTAACAACATAGACAGAAATAAGATAGATGAATTAACAATTTCATTTCCAGATTCTGTTGACTTTACTAGCATTAGTTGGATATCTAGTGAACCATATGATTCTGTTGTATATATTCAGATAAAAAAAGATGATCCAACATCTTCTATAGATTCTGATTATAGAACAATACCTATATACACCAATAAAGGCGAAGAATTAAATACTCGTGCAGAAAATATATCTTCAATATCATATGTTGATCCAGAAAGTATGACTGAAGAAGAATTTAATACAACAATTAATAGTTATTACAAACCTTCTGGTTCAGATTTTAGTAGCGATTTTCTTAGTACAAAAAGGATAAAAATTAGAGTTGTTCTTCTCCCTACTTTGGATGGAAAGACTGCTCCGGTATTAAACAGTATTACTATTAATTATAAATCACAAACTTTAAGTGGAAGTTCAATAACAACAACTGCTGACCAGTGGACTAATGCAAGGAAACAAGTTAACCTAGAGGTATCCTCTTCTGGCGAAGTGAATATATTGGATTTCAACAGAACTAAGAATGTAATTTATGGGACAAATGGAAAGATAATTGAATATAAGGGAAATGATTCTTCGTGGACAGAAAAGGTAAAAACTTATACAGGAGATAATCTTCCACTCACTGTACAACAAAAACTATATGGAGTTACATCCAGAATATCTGGATTTGTTACAGATGTAAAAGTATTAAAAACAGGTAATATAATGTTTTTAGATAGAGAGTCGAGTAGAATAGTTGAAGTAGATAAAGACTATCAATTAAAAAGAATATTTTCATCAGAATATGCATATAATTCAAATATAGAAGATATCTCATATAGCGATAAGGCAACTATGATTAAAGCTATATATAATCGAGAATTAGGAGACAACGGAGTTCTTTATCTTGTCTTTAGTCACGAACTTAAAGCATGGTCTGATGGAGTCAATATTGAGTCTGGACAGAATCTAAATGTTGACCCTGCTAAGTTTGTAATAAGACAAGCTGGGTTTGCAACGACATTAGAAGGATGTGAAGTAGTGGCCTGTGATAGAGGAATTCTTTGTTTTGTGTTGACCCCAGAATTAAGCAATTTGATAGAAAGTTTACCTAATCCAAAGATAGATACTTATTTTGTAACGTCTAGTCAGTCAGAGCCATATGTTAGTAGTCCAGAGTATTCGTCGGTTGTTTTTTATTCTGGTGGTGAGAATGAAACGATTGTAGATGAAGATAATAGAATAGAAGTTGCTATTGAAAAAATAGGTACATCGGGGATATATTCTGATTATAATCTGATTTATATGCCTATTCAGGGAGTTGTGGCTTTTGATTATGACGAAGATAATGGATATTTATATGTCCTTAAGAAAACAAGGCCATATACTTGGGATGGAGAAGGTTTTGATCCAGAAAGATGGTATTATAAAATAAAAACAGATACATATTATACTAACGATGGTGTTTTAGAAGATAATCTAAATTTTGATTCTGATGAAGGACTAGCTGGCTGGGAACCAACGTTTGACCTTGGTTCTGTATATGGGAGTAAGGGTTCCATTGAAGCGAGAAATGGCAAGATACTTTTAATTACTTTTTCTGGACTTAAGGAAGAGGGTGTAAAAGTTTTTAGAAAAAAGAGTCTAATTACTGGAGAAAAATATTATTATGTAGCAACAACCATTAGTCTCCCTTCTGATGGAGTTTATCCAATGTCTGCTAGATTTGATCCAAAAGAATATTCTGATGGAGAGACGCCTTCTTATGGGGCCATATATATTGCCACAAACTCTTTGCAAAGATCGACAAGTGGAAGTGGGGCTATGTCTAAAGTATTAAGGATAATCGATGACGGAAGCTCAGTTGATTGGAAATGGGGAGATAATACTTCAGATATAGGTTCTCTAATAAGCACGATAGGATATGCTTCCTCGATAAATGACGTAAGACCGTTATTGTATTCTGATAAAAATGGAGCAATTGTTTCTACATGATTGTTAAGATTGAAAATAAAAAAATAAGATCAATAATAATAGGGAAAGACGAACCTTATGGTGGCTATATCTGTGTCCCAGACAATTGGGGAACAGAAGAAATAATTTCTAATTTTATTCTCTTTAAATCAAATATAAAGGATAAATCGTATTATATAGACGATAATAATCCTGATGATTTTTTTAATTTAAAGAGAATTAATTTTGAATAATGATATAAAACAAAAAATTGTATGGAGTTGCAATCTTGATGCCAGTGGTTATTCTAGTTGTGCGAGATCATATATAAAATCATTATATAATAACAATAGATGTGATGTTTTTGCTAAAGTAAATAATGTTGCTAAAAATATAAATCTTTCAGGTTTATCTAATGAAGATCTTTTGTTTTTTTCTTCTATTGCTGTAGAAGGCAAAATTGATGGAGCAAAGATTGTTCAACATTGTGTCCCTGATAGACTTGTCCTTGGATGTAATCCAACAATTTTATATACAGTTGTGGAACTTAAGCCACCTAAGAGATGGATAGGAATATGTAATAGATGTTCTAGAATAATGACAGCGTCTAAATTCTGCAAAGAAATAATGATTGATAGTGGAATAAAAGAAGAAATAATTAATGTTGTTCCACATTGCCACGATTTATCTGTATGGAATCCAAACATAAAACCTCTTAATATAAAAAATTTAAAAGATTTTAATTTCCTTTTTGTTGGAGATTATACTCCTAGGAAGGGAGGAGATATTTTAGTAAGAAATTTCATTAAGACTTTCAGAAATAATAAGGATGTTTCTCTTACGATAAAAGGTTATTTTAATAGTTTTAAAAAAGAAGATCAAGAGAAATTAGAAAAAAGAATAATAAATGAAGCAGATTCGACAGGAATTCCTAGAATGGAACAGCCATCGATTTATTTTTATGGAGAACCAATACAAGAGAAATATATGAATAGGTTTATGGCATCATTTGATTGCCTTGTATCTCCTCACCACGGTGAGGGTTTTGGGTTGGCCATGAGTCAAAATATGTGTCTTGGGAAGCCGACTATTTCTACTGGATATAGTGGAAATCTTGAATTTATGAATAATAAAAATTCTTTTCTAATAGAAACTGATGGCATGGAAAAGGTTCCGATTGAAATGATAAAAATAAATCCAAATTACAATGGTAGAGAGTGGATAAAAATAAAAGAAGAATCATTGATTAGTCATATGAAAAACGTATATGAGAATAGAGATAAATCGATTGAAACTGGGAAAAAAGCCTTCCTTTCAATGAAAGAGAATTTTTCTTCAGAAAAAATATCAAATAAAATAATAGATATTATCGAAGGTTGTTAAAAAATGAAGATACCAATAATAGTTATGTTCAGGAACATAAAGTCTTGGACAAAAGTATGTTTAGAATTTTTAGAAGAAAATACATCTAGAGATTTATTTAAATTAATAGTTATTGATAATGGAAGTTTAGAGACAGTTTCAAATGAGATCAAATCTTTACTTAAAAAAGATGATGTATTTATCCGTTATCCAATAAATTTAGGTGTATCATTTTGTTATAATGACGTGATAAAAAGATATGTAAATGAAAAATATTTTATAATATTACATAACGACTGTCTTGTTCCCCCTGAATGGCTTGAAAATATCTTGAATCATGCAAACAATTTGTCTGAAAATGGAATAGAATTTTCAGCAATTTTCCCAAGGACAAATTATCTTAATCAAAATACTGCTTCAGAATATGATAATGATTTAAGGATTAGGTTTGAGTCATTAAAATTACCTAATAAAGGGTATTCTGGAGAAAAAACAATTAGAAATAATATAGAAGAAATATACCGTCCATATGGTGGATATTATGAGTATTCTAAAGAAATAAAAAATAATTTTACTGATGAATTTAAATTATCTGATGAATTGTGTGTATTCTGTACTTTATTTAAAACAGAAGAATATATTGTATCTGGTGGATTGGATGAAGATTTTTTAAAGACAGGTTCAGAATTTAAATTATTACACCATAAGATAACTTCTAATAAAGGAATATATCCGTTTATTGTTTTAGATACTTTTGTTCATCACAATGGGAACACAACATCAGATTCATTAGGAGAAAATTTTGTTAAAAATTTTAATGAATCAGAATGTATTTTGAAAAGAAAAATAGATGAATTTAGTGAAGAAAAAACAAAGAAAATATCTATAAATACAAAATATGCTAAAGGGGATTTTAGTGTATTAGCAATTAGAGAAAAGGGAATAGGAGATATAATTATGTCTTGTTTTTCTCTTTCTTATATAAAAAAAATGTTTCCGAATTGCAATATAACTTATATGGCTAATAGAAAATTTTTACCATTTTTAAAAAATCTATCATTTATAGATAATTTTGTACCGTTCCCTAAGGATATAGATTCAGATTATTTATTGAATGATGAGATTGAAAATATGTCTAAACCTTATGAAAAAAAATTTGATTTAGTTCTTAATTGGATAAAGTACGTAGAACTTATAGATAAGAGGAATATACATAGGATCATTAAATTTATGGAATCGATACCTTTGGAAGGAATAGAGGCTAATCATCCAGAATTTATTATTGATAGAACAAACGATAAATTTTCTGACATACTTCCTTCTGATGGAAATTTTGTTGTCATTTCACCAAATGGAACATGCCCAATTAGAAGTCTCCCAAAGGGAACTGTTCTTTCAATAGTTGAAGAAGAGGGTAATTTAGGAAGAAAAGTTGTTCTGTTGTCTGATAGAAAATATGATATTGGAGAGGTAGACAATTTAATTAACCTTTCTGGATGTACTGAATTGGAAGACATTCCAAATATAATAGACAATAGTATAGGTGTCTATTCTCCAGATTCAGGAATGTATCATATCGCGGGATTAATGGGGGTACCGTGCAAAGCATTTTTTGGTTCTATTGATCCAAAATTAAGGTGTGGTTATTATAAGAATTCTGAGATTTTTACAAAGTCTCTAATTTGTTCACCTTGTGGAGACATTGGATGCAATGATATTGAATGTATGAATTTTAGTAAAGAAGAAATAAGAAAAATTGTTATGAAAGATTTTGTTAATGGAGAAAATTAAATAGGTTAATTTAAAGTATATTATGGCTAAAGAATTTTGTTACTCATTCAGTATTGATATGGATAAACGTTCAATAATAATCGAAGTGAAAGAAAGTATATTTGAATTGATTTTTGAGAATTCTTCATGTGAGCCAACTGTAGAAGATATAGAAGAAGGGTATGTCGTTAATTTTATAGAAGTTTTTACAAATATTGATGTAAAATATAAACTTGGTATCAATTACATAAAAGAAGAAATTATTTTAAAAAATAATGAATGTCAAGATTCATTAAAAATGAGAATTTCGTTAAATAATTGTTCTATTAAGAATGATGGTAAATTCTGGAATATACTTGATAATAATGGTAAATTCATCTATAGTTTTGAAAATCCTAAAATAACATATGAAAATCATAATTATGGGAAAGATATAGATGATGTTGCTAAGATGACTGTTGATGACGAATATATTTGTTATGAATTTATGAAAGAAAAAATAGAAATAGAGCAAGCGTATCCTGTGACTATAGATCCATCGTTCGTATTCCCTATTCCGATGGGATTTGGAAACAGTAGAGGATATTTTTTAAAGAGTAATAATGAATTATTTCTCACAGGAGATGAGACAAGAGAAAGATTTGTCGAAGAATCTGATGGTGATTATGTTTCTGATGATGTTGTTTATGGAAGAAAGGTATCGTTGATTTTTCCATATTTAGTTTCTTCTATAAGGAAGATAGGAATAATAGCTTCTAGCGGGAAAGATAGTTGGGAATTTTTAGTATCAGACATAAAAAATGGCACTTCAGGAGAAATACAATATTCTTATGTTGATTGTGAAATCCCAAAAGATGTTAATAGTAAGGTTAATTTTTTAGTTAAAGTAGGATTGGCATCAGATGTTTATGGATCTTTTGTCTTAGAATTTGCAAGAAATATAAATTTTGTCAATAGTCCATTGATAGAAATGTCGAATCAATCAGTATTTTCAGGCAGTTCAATATCATTCCCTGTTAGATGTTCTGTTCAAGAATCGTTTTCTCCTATTAATTTTTATATAATTCCATTTTATTTTAAATTTGAAGAAGAATATGGAAATGGATATCCGTCTATAAAAATAATAAGAAAAGATAATTTTAGTTCTTTTTTAGCTAATTTAAAGTCAATGGAAAGTAATTCTCCAAATATAAGTAACTATTATTTTGAGATAAATACAGATCAGTTTCCGACACAGAAATCAGAATTATTTGTATCCGATAATTATAATGTATATAGAGGATATAATGAATCATTTATGAATAAAATTATGATAGGAATAGAATCGTCTGTTAATAACAGAAATAATTTTCAACAAAATAATGCTATTGAAAAGCGTTATATATATCTATCTGAAAATGATTTTTCTCTATATATAAAAAAGAAATATGGTATATTTAAAGATGGTAAAATACCACCAACATATGATTATCTTTTTGCTGCCCCGAAGATATACCCTAGTTTTTATTTAAAATTTAATAGTGGGTTTTATTTGGGAAGTGATGATTCTGGGAGTACAATTACAGAGATGGGAGAATCTGATATCCATGTAAATCACACATTGATAGAATTTAACGAAAATATCTTTGAACAAAATTTTGTTTCTGGTGAAGTTTATATGGCAAGCCAAAATATGGAATATAGTGATATATATGATGGAGTATATGACGAAGGATATCTTGTCGGAGAAGTAGAAGGGAAAATAATAAGTTTTAAAATACTTAAGAGTTTTAGAAATAAATTGATAATTGATGGTAAAAAATATAAATATTTAAATCAAATGTATAATTTTTCAATATTTCTATATTATCCTAAAGATATAATTATTGAATATACATCTAAAAGTATAAAAAATAAGTTATTTCCAAGCAAAATAAATTCAGATGGAAGTATTCTTTTTAAGGATATAAGACTTGTTGTTGAAAAGAACAAAAAAATATCGATAGAATCTACATTTATAAATAAAGAAAGTAGGTTTAAAGGAATAAAAACAGACCATATTTCACAATAACGACTAAAGGGGAAAAGAAATATTTTTTTGAATATAATATAACAGAAAGAATCTTCTTCCTCGTTTCACCCGCACGGGGTGCGAATTGTAAGCAAGCAAAGTAACTAACGATTAATCAAAGGCAACACTTGGAGGCACTTTTAGGATGAGTACAGACATTTCAATCAAAGCATATCAGGCGTATTTGAATAATATACCAATAGAAAGCGCAACAGAGACAACCAGTTCATGGGAAATACAGATAACCGATACTTCTTGGTATGCTCAGATATTTAAGGCAGACGCTGCTTTAATTAACAATATATTCTTTTTCGCCAATATATCTGAAAGTGATACGCAGGGGAACAGCATTTCTCTTGACGATAACCTTAAGATACAGATATGGTCAGTAACAGATGTTGGAGATAATGTTAATTTTACGTTAAACTCATGTCTTGAAGAATATTCTGTGTTTGAAGAGATTAATTCTGAAGATTTTGGTAAATGGTATAAATTAGATAATTTGCCATCATTTACAGAAGATGGGTATTTTGCTATAGTTTTTAAATCTCAAGTATCATCTGAAAGTGGTGGTGCCCCTAAAATATTTTATACAGATAGTTATAGACAGGATATTTTCCCAATTATATACGCTTCTGATGACGAGGGGGAGAGTTGGTCAAATTCAATAGTCGAGACCAGAAGTGCAGGAAGATCAAATCTTGGAGCGATTTGTCTTGGTTATGTAGGGAAAGAGGTAGACGAGACTACTTCTTTTGACTCTGGAGATATAACTGTTGGTGGATTTTTCTCTTCAAAAAGAGGATACCCTGTTTATTTGTATGTTGAGAATGAATCTAGCCAAACTATAAAATCTATTTACGTCGATTTTTCGATGCTTCCACCATCACTTTCTTCAGACGGTACAGGTGACGAGACAAATCAGGCAATGATGAGATGGTATTATTATCAGCCAGCAACATTACCTACTTCTAAAGATATAGAATTATTAAATAAAACAATAGGTAAAAAACCTATTTTAGATCAGACTGCAAGTTTTGTTATTTTTACACAGCCAGATAGGCTACCCCCTTATCCAAAAGCATTCTTTGAAGAAAATGAAATGAGTTTAGAAAGCAATGTTCTTGGGTTTACAACTATATATAACCCAGAATCTGATACCAAAAGTTACGATGTATCAATTACTGACACTACTAATGATTTTAGTGATGAAAAGTGGGCACATTTTTTTAATCCAAACAATAATGCTAATGTTAATCCGTCCTATATTGACTTTACTCTTGAAAAAGGAGGAGAAGAAGTATCTACATTGGCCAGATTATCAATGGATAATGAATATGAGCAACAGACTATTCGTGGTTTTAACAATGTAGTAAAATATAGAAACTATTATATAGCTTTTGCAAAATATAACACAGAATATTATGATACTGTTGGTGGTGGTGATTGGTGGGAAGATTCTGTTAATGGCTATGATGCTCCTGATGGATTGAATGACAATATAGTGATCTATTATGCTCATGAAGATAATATTAATACTTGGACTAGAACAACGATGGACGTTGCAGATACCGCTGCAATTACAGGCTTATCAGGAAAGACAATTTTGGGAAATAGGACAAGTAAAATAATTGGCATTCATGATGCTATCGTAAAGAATACCGGTAGTGACAAAACAGAAACATTATTTGTTATTTTACAGGTATACCCTGAGGATGGAGATACAGATCCGTCTGTACCATATTTTGTTCCAGCATATACCATGGACGGGATAGGGACAGCAATGACTTTTACTTGTTTAGAAGCAGAAGAGGTTCATCCAAACGATGGAAGATTTACGCCTAGAAGAAATCATGCTACAAAAAATCTTAATGTATATCCTTCAGTGTATCCGAATGTTGACCCCGATCATAAATCGGCAAGATTTATCTCTCCTAATAATAATAGCAATAAAATATATGTAACTGCTAGAAATCAGTGTTTAGAAAACACTGCCCAAGAAAATAAATTTGGATTATGGGAAATTAATTTAGAAGAAAATATAATATCTTCTACTCAATTATCAAGAATTAAAACGTCAAATTATAGCTCATCAGTAACTCAACTTGTTGGTAGAGGATTTGATCCAGAATATACAGAAGAGGTAGAAATTTCATATATTTATAAGGATGTCGGAAGAACATACTTTGGAACGAATAATTCAAATGAAAGTGTTCTGTTGGGTCATGAAAAAATGGGTCAGGTTTATTCTACTGATGATTTTTCTTATTTTACACAAATTATAAGTGGAGAAACATATGATATAGAGTCTCAACAGTGGTTAAATAGTTATTCTTTTGGTAGCACTGATTATAATTATCTTGACGCAATAACTTTTAGTAAAACAGATAAAGTGACATATGCCTATGATTTTGTTGTAAATGGGAAAGTTTCTTTTATAACAAAAGTAGGAGATATTCTACATGTCTGGCTTACTCCAAATAATCATACTCTTTTGGGGACTCCATTTCATGTCGCTTATAAAATTTCAACAAATGAAACTAAAATTCTTAGAAAATTTCCGATATCGAGTAATGAATTTAATGAGACATTTACTGTCAAAAATGCTGCTGATATAAGTGATTTAAAAACACAAGATATGAGTAAAAGTTTAAGGACAATTGATGGTGGTATAGTTAATGGGAACAAAATATTTATATATGGGAGAGATGGATACGGTCAATCAATAACTTATTTAGTTGATTCGAATAATCCAGATGGAATTGTTGCCTCTTCTATTGTTCAAGAAGCTGCCGCAGAAACAGCATTAATCACAATAGATTCTGGAGATGCCAGTGTTATTCCTACTGGGAATAATGATGATTTTACTTTTGTTAAAATAAACAATTCTGTTAATTTTAATACAGGTCCATATCGTGTTGTTGGAATTATAGGGACAGATGGTGTTGTTATAGAGATGATTTCAAATGAGGCAGGAGTATCAGAATCCACTTCTGGTATGACTGTAGAATTTCTCAAGGATCATTATGATGAAGAAACACAAGGGACGAGATGGTTGATGTACGATTCTAGAATTATTAATAAAGCTTTTGATTATTATAGAGACGAAAATCATAATGTTCTTGAATCTTATAATTCTTATTATCCATATTTATATGATGATTACGGAATTTATTCAGAAAAGAGTATACCAGATGTTGGCTTAACAGAAGATTTTAATATTATGGGTGTCTACGATGGAACAACTATTGAAGAATATGATTATTATTCGGGATCTTATATTTATAAACAATATCCGGTTACTAACGTTAGTGAAAATAACAAAAGAATCGGTTCTTATATAAATATAATAGCTGATGTTCCTAGTTATAAAGAAAGTAGTAAAATGGTTTCTACAGAAGATACTTTTGTTAAAGTATCAAGTTATTTTGGTCTTTATAATAATTATTCTATCGACAATGTATTATATAATAGAAATGTTAAGATGGTTAATCAAAATGGCGTTACATATATGATATGTGACAATAATAATAGTACAGATGGTGGAATGAGAATCTATAAAACTTATGGAATAAAACAAATTGCTGAAGAATGGGGATTAAAATTATCAGACGGATTGTCTATAAATGTAGATATAGATCAACCAAGTTATTATTGTGTTGTTAAGGGATCTGAATTTAAAATGAGTGGGCCTAATGTCGATGTCTCTAAGGTAGGGAATATGACATTTATTTCTCAAATGAAGAGAGAGCCTATTGTGATTGGAGAAAATAGCTTATTTAGAAATATTTTCGCATTAACCAATGGTATAGACTTGCCTCAATTTTTCTCATATTATTATCAGACAAATTATACTGTTGTGCCAGACTCAACAGAAGATAATGAGCTTGTTCTCAAATGGGCTAATTCTTGGGAAGACTTATATTCTGCTCCACCGTCTAGACAATTAACTATGGTATTGGGAGAAGACGAAGTTAATGTTGAAGATCCAACTAGAGTAATTTATAAAAATTATGATTTTCCCACAGATATGGGATACGGATTTTATCGTCTAGAGAGTAGAAAAATAAGATCTGACGGAGTAAATTCTGCGGAAATAAAAGTTAAAGGATTAAGGTTTTTTGATGTAAATGTAGAAGGAGCTTCAGGAACATCAAGAACAAAGAAAATCGCTGTTTCTGGAATAGTTTATAGTGGAAGTCAAGATGAGATAGAAGGATCATTCGTAACATCTCCAGAAAACATAATTGATGCAGAATCAGGAGGAGTATATTTGGCTCCTTCTGGAGAAATAATAATTTCTTTTCCAAAAGAAATATATATAAATGAAATATCGTTTGATACGAATTATTTAGGATCAATAAGTGGATCTGCGGCACAATCCGCATTATCTGTTTTTTCTCTTCCTAGATTTGGACAAAGAACATATGGAGACAATGCGATAGGTCAATCTGATTGGGATATTATTGGATCTCCTATGGTGATAAATTCTTCAAAAGAAAATACAGTAACATTAGATAGAATAGGTAGATTTACTAGGAGTATAAAAATATCTTTAAATTCTGGAGTTGTGCTTAAAATAAATAACCTTAAGATTAAATCTATCGGAGAAGACGAAATAACAGACAATCAATTTGTTGTTTCCAGTGGAGAAGGAAGTGTTTCTAATCCAGAGCTTATTGTAATTGATGATACAGAAGGATTGATATCAGGAACCAATTCTTTGTCTGCTTCTGCTTTTGCTTCATTTAATAAGGCTGGAGCATCATTAGAGATCGATTTAGGAGTTCCAAGTGGGTCTATTAAAGGTTTCCCAATCAATAAAATATCAATGAATGTTTATGGAGCAGAATCTACTAGAACAATAGCTGTAGATGTATGGGATGGAGAGACATATGATACAGAAGGAGAAAGGTATTGGGAGAATATTTATACAAATTATGCTCTTAATTATAAATATACTTTTGTTAATTGGACGCCAGAAAAAAAATCTGAATCAAGAAACGTAAATATAGATGTTATCGATTCAGAAAATATTGGTAACTTAAGTGGTATTCTTACCGAAAATAATTCAGTAATATCTGATTGGGATCAATTGTCTCTTTATCAATTTAGACCAAATATTAAAAGAGATAGAGGACTTACAATAATTTCTAGTTCTGCTGGTGTAGATCACGATGGGATGATAACAGTAAACACACAAATGGACGAAGACGGGCCATTCTCGGATGATATAGGATCTACTGGAATTATAGAAAGAATATTAAATGTAGATTTCCCTATAAAGCAAATAAGAGGAGTAAAAATAAAAGTTCTTGACAGTGGATCGTCAAATATTAGAATTAATGGGTTTAAGGTTTATACGCCTATAATTGATAGTGATGGATTACCTGTATGGCCAAAATCAAGTGTTACTTGGGATATAAAATTACAAGCGATTGCGAATAAATAAAGGATATATTTGATGTCACAATTAATAAAAGATTTTAAAATAAATACTAATGGTGATCAATCAATTGTTGTTGAAGGTGATTCAGCAAGATCAGAGAAATGGTTAATTACGATAGATTCATTAGAAAGAGGGTTTTATGGATATGGTTACGGTACAGAAGATCATTTCCAAATACCATCTGTGGATAATTCATTGGATTATTTTCATGTACTTGGATTAAATGGTCAGTCATATGGATATGGGATAGACGGAACACAGGGCAACGATGTAGGGTCATATGTCTATGGATGGGGTTACGAATTTGCTAATGCCATTGTCTCTGATGGAGAGGACTCAATAACTGTTAGGGCATTAGTTACGGAAAATGGAGTACCAATACAAGGGAAAGAAGTTGTCTTCCAGCCATCGCAAGGAGTATCTCTTTCCGTCAATACTTGTGTTACAGACGAAAACGGATATGCTTATACAGAGGCTACAATGGATGATTCGTTGTCTTATGTAGAATTGTTCGATATACCTAAAAAAACTTATAGGTTATTAGCAAATTTTTCTAGTTTAAGTATAAGAGAGAGTGGAAATCTTTTCGCAACTCTTCCTTCTGGTTTTGATCCAGAATCAAAGGGTATACCAATATCTACATATTCATCTGATTTGGTTGATTATAAAGTTTCTATATCTAATACCGGATATGTCGATGGAAATTATTTAGATATATTGGTTTTAGATAAATATGGTGGAACAAATTATTTATTAATATTTACTAAGCCAGAAAATGCTATAAGTCTCGGCAGTTCTTCTGTTTTAGGGAAGGTCGAAATCTATAAAAAGGAAGATGAAAGACAATTTTTAGAAAGTTTTCCAGCTAATGGATATTTTTCTGTAAAGGCTTTTGTTAATGACGGTCCTCAATTAGATGAAGGAATTATAGTTACCCATACAAGTTCTAATCAATTGTTTGTATCAGATTCAGAGTTTGTTTTAACTTTTAAGAATCAGTCATTACAACATTTTTCTTACGGCTATGACACATTCATTTAAATAAGGACGACAAACAATGTCTATGATATCAGATAATACAAAAGTTATTTACTATTCTTCGAATTCTTCGAAACCAATTATTATTTCTCCAAAAAACGATAATCATTGGAGTAGAAATAAAAATATAGATTTCGTATGGGTATATAAAGGATATGATACTCAGATGGAATTTGTTATCCAGATTCTTAAGATAGAAGAAAAAGAAATAACGCCTTCTATATTATCTAAATGGACAAATAATGAAGAAATAGATTCTTCTTATATATATGAAATAAATGAGTTTTCTTCAATTAGTAATTATACTACTAATGTAAGCGAAGCTATATCGTCAGAAGGAATGTATCGTTGGAGAATAAAAACGAGAGGTGTTTTGGCAAAAAATTGGAGTCCATGGACAAATGATGGTTTTGTAAATATAGATTATTCAAGTCCCGTTGTAAAAAATGTTTCTATAGTGTCTCCTTCTGAATCAGCTTCTCTTTTTCTTGGGGAAAAAGTTAAATTAGCCGCATCTATTTCGGATATGTCAGCTCCATGGCTAAGGTCAAGAAGAAGTAATGACGAAGGTTACGATAATAGTATTGATAGGAATGGTTATCCGGGTTTATATATAAATTATGATTATAGGGATAATTCTCTTGTTCTTAGAGTTCAAGGTGGAGAAACTAAAAAAAGATATTATGGATTAATGTCATTTCATTCGGATTCATATTCTCCTCTTCCCTCTGTCCCTGTTCAAGACGCTATAAAAATGGGGTACGTATATACCATTAATAAAGGAGAGGAAGATGGTATTTATCAAAAAACATCTTTTAAAGATATGTTTGATGGCAAGGGAGTCGGAAACAGTCTCGATAATATTATCTATACTGAGGATATTCTGTTAAATACAACAAATGGTGGAAAATTAATACCAAAGGGATTCCCTAAATTTTGGACAGAAGATATATTTTCGGAAGGAGTTGACTTAGCAGAAAATCCAGCTTCTTTTTCAGACGTAGATAATAACTCGTTTTTTTCTGTTTTCCCGTTTAATACTCATTATGTTAAATATGATTCTGGGAAAGGGAGGATGTATAGGTTCCCCGATGGCACATATCATAGATTTAATGAATTTGTAGAATTAAGATATCCTTACCCATATGATGATATTTTTATATTATTCAAACCATCCATGAAGTCAATTCTTCTTTATGGACAATTTAATTCAAGAGATTCTATTTTTACACTTGCTGATAATCCAAATTACGAAACATCAATATTATTATCAAAAGGTTATGATGTTGAAGCCAACAGGAAATCTCCACCAAATAGAAGCGAGATATTGAGTCCAGAAAATAGAACAATTTTGTTCTATAATGATGCGAATGACTCTGCTGTTCCCAACCCTATTATAAGCAGAAAAGAAACAATAAAATGGGATGCAACTGGGAACAGTGATTTTTATCCTATATTGCCTAAATCTTATTATTTGTTTTTTAATTTGGCTCCAGATGTTGATGGCAACGATATGGCTATAAAGCTTTATCTTAATAATAGCATAAACAAAAATTTTGAACAGGGAAGCAGTACATATTCTCCAGCATATGTTGAATTTTATTTTAGGCCAGATTCAGATTGCTCTCTAGAATATAAGGGAACAAACAAAAAGACTCCATTCGGGTCAAACCAAGAGCCTATATCGATTGATGAAATTTTTATAGGTAATTCTAGGATAACTCCTAAAGCATTGCCAATGTACGAAATTGACTTAACAGATGAATCATTATCTGCGGAAGAGAAAAAATATTTTTATAAATATGTTCAACATCCAGATGATAGACAAAATCCATCTTCTCGATTAAATGCTGAGGTATGGGGAAATGAAGAAGATTACTTTAGAGGATATTATTTAAATAGATTTAATAAAGTAATGTATAATGGATCATTTAGGATAAAATTACCAAAATTTGATTTCATTCCTTATTATCATCCAGAAGCAGTTGCATATTCGACATTAACCACGAATAAACCTGTTCCTTATTTCAAGAGTATTGATGTAAATAAAGACAGTTTAAGTGGAATTATTAACTGGGATTCTATTAATGTTGAAACATCCAATATAAATCAAAATGAACCTTCTTTTATGATGAAGGGAGACTATTTATCTAAATCAGATTTCATAAAAATAGAAGGAATATCAACATATTATGGACAAATTAATCCATATTTATATAATTTCTTAGATAAAGAAGATTGGACATTCCCTTATGATACGATTACTGATAAGGGAAGCATTTTGAGAATAAATTCTTTAGGATGGCTTAGTGGAACCAAAACATTTGGTCCATTAGGTTTTTCTTTATATGAAAAGGGATGGAGTCCAGAATCTATATGGTTTAATACAATAGACAATGGTTATTATGGAATATCGGAAATAGAACCAAATATTAAGTATATAGAGGGAAGTCTACATATATTTTTAAATGGTAAGTTGTTGACTAAAAATATTAAAAGAGGGCCTTTTACTATATCTGCTGTTGATTCTCAATCAAGATATTCGGCAAGAGATATATCTGGAAACACAAGTCTTTATTATTTAGAAAAATCACTAGAGATTAATCTAAATGGAATAGCTTTAGTAAATGGAGTCGATTTTCAAGAAGTGGGAGATGGATATAATTTTGATTTTAAGATAGGGTCTATTTTATCATCATTACCGACTTCCTTAGATGAGATAGAAATATTTTATACAGATATACTTGAAAGACAATATTCTGAAAATAAATTAAATTTAAAAGAATTTGATTTTGTTAATATCGGTGAAGAGTATGGTATTGAAGATACGCCGTCTTCAAGTGATAACGTAAGTTTATTGTTTAGAACAGATTCTCTGGAAAATAATAATCCAAGTATAGGTCCGTATTTTGCAAATGGAGAAACAGACAAATATCTATATTCATTGAGAGATGATTTTGGAATTGGATTAATAGATGAAGAATATGAACTTGGAACATTAAAGGTTTTTATTAATGGATTAATTATCAGATCAGGAATAGATTATAGAGAGATAGTTACTAGTGGAGAGACATATCAATTTGAATTGATAGAAAGCAGCACAGGATTAGTCTCATTGCCAACTGAAAGCGATATTATTTCTGTATGGTATAATACAAAGAGAACGGGGATAGATAACTATGAGATGGGTCCATTTTCAATTAAAGGAAATGGAACATCTATTTATAGATTTGAAAGTGATTTTAATCTAGATAGTAATTTAAAGGTTATTGAAGGATCGATTAAGGTCTTTATCAATGGAATAATGGCGACAAGAAATACTGTAGATATTTCTAGTTATGATTATACAGAAACAACATATCTTGGATATATTAATGGTTTTATATTACAATACACTTTGAGCGAGGAAGATATAATTACTGTAAGTTTTGACGTTGAAGATACACTTTCCGATGATAATACTTCTGTGTTTGGGGCCTATAAAGTAACATCTATGTTAGGAAAGAGAAGATATGCAATAGAAGGATTTTTTTCTAATGTAGAATCAAAAATAAGATTGAAAGATTTTACAAATTTTCTTTTCAGATCTTCTTTAAATGTAAATATAGAAGATAGCTTAATTACCAGTTCTGAAGATTATACTACATCAATTAAGCCAGTGAGAGATGACTCTGATAAAACTTATATTTGGAACAGCGGAAGTGTTTTAAATCAATATATTCAAGAGTCTGATGAAAATGGAAAAATATGGTCATTTAATAAGATAGATTCTGATAATATGCAGGATTATATAGATTCTCTTATTGCTAATGATTCTTCTGTGCAATCTTATTATGGAGATAATGATGGAGTTAGAGACACAGGTTGGATGCTTAGTCAATCAAATATATTTGGTGGATATTATTTGTTATCGGATACTTCATCAACGAATAGATTGTCTGAACAAATAATCAGGACAATAGTTGGATCACCAGACACAACAAATACTTTGTCATTAAGAAGCCCATTTCATAATGAAGACAACATTCCATTAACGACAATGACAAACAAATCTTATTTCTCAGGAGAAGTGTTTTCTATAGGTAATATTTTTGGATATGTTTCTCCAAAAGAAACTGAAGATGGGAAGACAATCAGGATATTTATAGATACAGAGGAATCTGTATCTGGGATTAATGGAATAAAAATATTATTAGTTGACTTAGAAATAGAAGAAACATCAGCATCTGTAGAGTCTCCATTATATTTTGCTTCAAAAACAAATGATTTGCCTAATAAAATAAAAATTCCTATGCAAAAGATAAACAATGAAGCATTTGAGTTTTCTGATTTATCAAGCATTAGGTCTGCTATTAGTTTAATAGAAACACATAGAAGTCCCCTATCTTTAATTGATTATTATTTTAATAATAAAATAAGTAATTGGAATAGTGTATCTGGATCATCTTCGTATGGAAACGAAGATATAAACGCAGGATATGGATTGGGAAGATTCTATTATGATATTAATGTTTCTGTAGATGGATATAAACTTCTTTACGTTCAAGTTAAGGATAAAAGTGGAAATGTATCCAACATATCGATGTCTTCGTTCTATGTGGGAGATTTTGAAAATACGAGTGAAATTATTGTTGATGCTTATGCTTCTGTCGATGAGGAAGAGACTGTTTATGATTCATCATTAAATATTTTAGGTAATGAATACCATTTTGAAGAAAATATAATATCTAGAGATAAGGATAGATTCAGAACGATAGCTATTCATAGGCCATTAGCAGATGATTCCATTGTTATTGAGAACGAGCTTGGAGAATTTGTTGAAGCGGAGACATATAAGGATTATTCTAATCAAAAAGATATTCTGTGTGGGTTAAGCGATAATTATGGATTGAGCTATAATTTATATTCACCATTTTCTTCTGCAAAAAGCTGGAGATTTGACAGGCCAATATCGATAAAGCAAAAATCTTTTATAAATAATGAAGAAGTATCTGAGGTAACTGAAGAACCAGATTGGTTTTTTGATCCGAATGATATTCGACATTATCCACCAGATTCTTCATCTGATTATATATTTGGAGTAGGAAATTATAATAATACATTAAGTACAGGTAATTCTTGGCCAAGTTTTCATTTGCCCGGAAATGCAACGTTAGAGTCGATTACTCTTATAGGGTTAAGGGCAACATCAACGACTACAAATCAAACAACTTGGGGAAAAGCAAATCCAATAGCAAATAAAATATTTGAATTTAAAGAAGAATTTATAGGCAAAAAAATTGTACTTGGAGGAGACTCAAGATATTCTTTCTCTATTCTTCATATATTTAAAACAGAACAATTGACTCCTATTAAAAAGTGGAAATCTAATTCTGAATTAGATTATATTGTTGATGGCGATAATCATGAAATGGTTTGGATAGTTATTTCTGATTCAAATGCATTAGCTGCCTTGATGTTGAGTAGAAAGTTTCAGTATATAGATTCTGAACATCCTTATGTTAGTATGGTAAAGACAAAAAAAGGGCATAGAGATTATCTTATAAGCACTTCGTATACAGAAACATCAAATTTTGGTTATTATCAAGATGAATCGTCTATTCCACAAGATATTAATGATCAAGTAAATTCATATTTGGGAATGACAGAAAACGCCGTTGATGGTGGCTATCCAATCTCAAAGAATAATGGTTCAGAATATTTCTTTATTGTTCCTTCAGAATCGATTGATGATGATTCGGGAATAGAGACTCAAGAGGGATGGATAACGCAGATATTTAATGCTTATGACGAAGAAAGCTCTCAGACTTCTAGAAATTCTGCAATATTTGATAAAATAAATAAGCAACATTCTCAGCTATTAGGAATTACAATATCTAACAGACTTGTCTTTGGTAAAAAAGTAGAAGTTTATGGAATAATAGAAAGTGTTGATTCGGTAAATAACGCAGTTATTTTGGCAGACGACTACAGAATAGACAGAACAATGATAGGTAAAGATTACTCAATTGTAGATATTTCTTCTGTTGAAACAGAGGTTGTTTCTGGAAATATTGTTGATATCAGTTCTTATAGTTATTTATCTGATTCTAGAAACTTGGGAGATTGCGGTAAATGTGTTATTTTAGATTCTGATGTTTCTTCATCTTTGGATGAGATTAAATTGAATAGTGGTAAATATAAAATTAAATTAACAATAGATCCGATTCAATCAACAGATTTATCGACAGGAGAATTATTTGAATATGGTTGGTGGCCAGACATACAAGGTGTTCTTGTTCCTCCAATAGGGAATAGTCTTGGATTAATAAATTCGACTAATTACAGTCTTCAGAAATATGTGCAATTTGCAATAGTCTCCAATGGTGCGTTTTATATTGATAAAGAAGGATATTATGGATTTAAAATAGATTCGTCAGGAAGTTATGCCGATTTAACGATAGATTATATGAATTCAGATGGAGATGTCTATGATATTTTTGAAATAGAAGGTAGCTCATTGCCCTATGAAGAAAGAATAGTCGGTGGATCTCTTAGAGATACTTCTGGTGTAAAAGAATTTTATCTAAGGAAAGGATGGCATGCTGGAAGATTTAGATATATTTCTAAATATAATACTGTAAATCCATTCTCAGCAGTAGTGTATATGAGAAAACCTAGCTGGGGAGAAGAGATTTTTACTCCTATAATAGGATCGGAAAATTTAGTATATCCATTGATGGCTAGAGGATATCGCAGTATTCATTGTAGATTTTTGGATAGAGATTTTAATGAGTATCCTGTGACTAATACAATATCAGAAAATAAAGTAAATACATCTAGGGCCAATCAGTATTTCAGGGCTATGGTAGGATTCTATGAATCATTGATATCAGAAATTGATGGGAGATATGCTAATCAAATATTGCTTGTAGAAGAATATAATGATGATTATGGATATGTTAAAGTATCTAATGTTAATGGTAATTCTATGACATATGGTGGACAAATGTTTGAAGAAGCCTATGGCATCTATGAATCAAGTATAATTGATGGTGGTGCTGATTTTAGATTTTGGAGAAATATTAGTTGGACAGTAGTAAGCCAGCCAGATGGTACTGATATAGAATTTTATATAAGAACATCAGAAACAGAAGAGGAATTGTTATCTAGAACTTGGAATAATATAGGTGACGAAACAGAGTCTGGTAAACAGATAATTCCTGCGTTTGTTATTTCTGGAAGCGACATTTTGGCATTTTCTCAGCAATTTATAAACGTTACTTTAGATGAAATAAAGATAAATAGATTTTTGCAATTCAAAATGGTTTTGCGTTCTAGAATCAATGGAGTGACCCCTGTTGTAAATGACGTGACAATAGCTTATAGTAAGCTTAATACTGTAAACTTTTTCTCAACGACATTTAATCTAAGCTCCAATATTTTGAGAGGAATTCTGACATATAATGGAGAAATTCCAGAAGACGAAAATGGATATGCATTGGCAGATATTCAATTTGGAATTTGCACAAAAGAAGAATCAGAAGGAATCGTTTCTACAAATTTTGATAATTATGAATTAATCCCAGTTAATGCAGCCTTCAATATGTCTGATCTAGGATTAAATGCTGTAGAAAATGATAAATTCAGGATAGGAATAAGGTTCTTGTCAACAGAAAATTCTACCCCATTTGTGGATGATTTTGCATTCATGTGGGAAACAAAGGGGAAGAATGACAGAACAAAAGACTTACCATAAATTCTATTTTTTTCGTATAATAACAACACGTAGATAACTCGATAGGTTTAAAAACATGGTCATAAGAAAAACCCCTAAATTTCAGTTAAGGTATTTTGATACTGGAGATACCTATAAATATAAAGCTGATCATTTCAGATTCCAAACAATAGAAAATCTTTTAGATGCAGCAATGTCTGTAACTAGAGGAGGCGTTCTTAGAGGATGGGAAGTCTATCAAAAGGAATCTTATCTTTCAGATCCATCAAGTAGTTCTAAAATAACCATATCTTCGGGTATAGGAATATCTCCATTGCTTATTGATGGAGTTGTTGTGGATAAAACGAATAACAGACTTGATAAAATTTATTCTGGAGAGAAAGAACAGCATTATATTGGCATTAGGACAAATTCTGAAATAGAAATTCAAAAAATAGGTCTTAATAGAACGAGTATAATATATATAGGGTTCAGTGATAATATCATCGATATTTTATCGAATCATTCAAAAAGAGATTCTATTGTTGATTTTTCTCAATCAAATACAATCCAAGTATATGTTTCTCCGTCTGTCAACGATGCTTCTGGAGTAAATGGACCGTATAGAAATACAAGAATGGTAGATAAGAACGGAAACGAAATAAGTTCTTATCCAATATATTCTTATGAGATAATCGGAAATTTTGATTCCACGAAAAATAATGTAACAATATTCGTAAATAATAAAATTCATTATGATAAATACAGTGTTTCTGGGAAAATAATTACTTTTGATTATCCTCTTGGAACAGAAGATATTGTTACTGTTAGAATTGATCCTAAATATAGTATCCCTCTTGCAGAAATACAGACAGATAGTAATGGTATTGTTAGTATAGACAATTCAATAAGACCTAATGTAAAAGAGTTAATTAGAAATGAAGAAATATACAAAGAACTTATTGAACATATTCATTCTGGATTAGAAAAAGAACCCAGCAAAATATTATTAACTACAAAAACGGAGAAGATAAGAGGAACATCTTCTGATTATTTATCTTATTTATTTATCAAGCCGACTGTTTCTGATAAGTACTCGTTTGATTTTACGGAAGTAAATGGATATCCAAATTATGATATTGATGTTTATATAAATGATATTATATCTATAGAACCTTATGAAGTAGAATATTCTGACACATCTGTTTCTATAACTTTTGGAGATAGACTGGAAGATACCGATTTTGTTGATGTTATTTTTAATATTAAAAAATCGGATACTCAGGTCGTAGGTAAGATAATTTTTGATAAAGGGAATCCTTCTGAAGATATTGTGGATATAGAAATTGATGGAGGGCAAATATCTTCAGGTAAAATAGACGAGATAATGCTTCCGTCTTTTAGCCATGAAGGTCTGTCAAATGAAGAACTTAGGCCAACCAATAATCCTGCAATAGAAGAAGAATATGTCCATAGAACAGAAACAAAAGATTATATAGAATATTTTCCTGTAATTAATAATAAAAATAATGCTAGAGATGCAAAATTTATATTTAGTGAAGATAAAAATAACGATCAGTCGCATTATATTTATGCGTGTGCAGGTAATGCATTTTTGTTTCACAAAACAAATGATTCTTATTTAACTGGCGATATTAAAAGTAATTTTTTTGATGGATGGGATGTTCTTGATTTCCAGAGAATATTTGGTGATTTTGGAAACGATGTAGGTTTTGGAGAATACGATGCTCCATTTACTATTATTCCGATAAAAGATAAGTCAAGTACAAATAATTGGGATACACTATTTGCTATAAGTGATAAATTTATTTTTTCTGTAGATATAATCAATGATGTTTTTAGGATAAGTGAAATAGTTAATTTATCTTCAGATAAAGTTTTAGTTAAGACTAATCTTGAAAATTATGCAAAAAATATTATTGATGCAAAAAAAGTTTCTAATATAATAAATATGTCTAAATCTCTTATTATTCTTGCAAATAATTTAGACCAAAGAGTTATGGTTGGAGATAAAACAGCAGGGCAATACAAATGGTGGGATATAACGGGGAACCCAAATTGGGATGAAGCTTATTCATTATCTACATTTGAAAATAATGTAACTTTTGTTAGTGCTAAAAAAAATAATTCATATAATATTTATTTTAACTGTCTAGGGAATATCAGACTTGAAAATCAAATATCTCCTAATGGAGGTCAGGGTCAGACTGTTGTTGGGTTTTCTTCTAATCCAAAAGAAATCTGGGATTGGACTTCTGAAGAAAATAAATTAATGTCTTCTGGAGATTCTGTAATTATATCTTCGTATAGTTCTCAAAAAAATGTATCAGAAAAGAAAGATATCTTAAATATAAATTATTTAGATGGTTCTAATCAAAACAATATTTCTTTTACTTCCAATGTCTCTAATATATACCAAGGAAAAACAAAAGATTATAATTCTATAATTATAAGAGATTGGGAAGTATTCGCAGAAGATTTAGATTCTATGGTAAAATCTGTAATCTTTGCATTTAGTAGAATATTTATTCTTACTGAGAAGAAAGTATATATTACATCAGATACTTTTGGTAGTATTGATGATACTAATTATATTCATAATAATTTAACTCTTCCACTGTCAATCTCATCTGGCTTAATTGAATTAGATCCATCATTAGCTTCTGGAGAAGAATTTAGTGATATAGCATTGGTTGATGATGTTATTTTATTGTCCGGAAGTTTCGGTGCAAAAACATTAACATTTAATGCGGATGTGCCGTCGTTATCGGTTTTTTCTGAATCATCAAATATATTATATGCAGAATCTTTGAATGATAGTCTTGTTGATTCAAACAAAATAATAGTTAATGCCAATATATCTAAGAATAATAGTACAGCTTTTTTGTGCGGAAAATACGGAATCTTTCAAACAACAAATAATGGAGATAGCTGGAGAAATACAATACAACTATTTGGTAAGCCAGAAGATCCAAATTCAATTTATACTATTCCAAAAGAAATAATAAGAATAGTAGATAAGGATGAATCAAAAGGAAGAATATATGTAACGAAAGCAAATGGTGTATATGGTTATGGTTATGGTTACGGTTATGGCTATGGAGAAGGTTTGGATTATTTTGATGTTTTTAATGTAGACTCTGGAAATTATGGGTATGGTGTAGATGGTATCGAGGATACGGCAGAATATGCTTATGGTTATGGAATGGAAGTTATCAATCCTTTTGTTGGAGTAGAGCCTAATGATTGGTTGTTTTTATATGAAAGTTCAGGAAGTATTTATGATAACAAACCTATAAAAATATTGGGGACAGGATATGAGAATGGAGTCCCTTATGCAGACATAGAATTAGCAGACAATACAATTGTTGATCTTACTAAAATATCTATTCAACAGACATTACAAGTTATTGGTAAAATTAAACCATTAGTATTGATCGATAACGTTCCTCAAGATGTTAGATATGGATCAAGTAATATAGTAGTTAGTAGTGTAGATTATAATAGGCAATCAATTATATTTAATGAAAAACAAGAAGAAGATAAAGAAATAACAATTGCTTCTAAATTCAAGACGTTTACTACAATTAGAAAAACAGATTTAAATAGGATAACAGATTCTAATACAAGACTTGATATAAACGGACTTATTCTTCAGAGGGATACTCAGTGGTCTTTTGATTATGATAACGGAATATTAAATCTTGATAAAGAAATAAATAATTCATATATTCCTAAAATTAGTATTAGAGGATATAATATAAATGGAATTGGAGATTTTAGTCACGAAGAAATAGAAGATAGATTCTCTATTCATGAAACAGGATTGCCTTATAAATTCGATGGTATAAGAAATTCTAATTTCTTAAATTTGATTATGTCTCTGCAACATATTTATTCAAATAATAACGATGGATTTACTGATAGTGTTTCTGGAACGATAAATGCGATTGAAGGTAATGGAGGATATTTTGATGGATATATAGAAGATTATTCTAAAAATTTTGCATATGGTTCTCTTGTTGGGAGAAGAATCATATTAAATAGTGAAAATAAAACAAAATCTTTTACTATTTCTAGAAATACAGAAAATAGAATATATATTCAAAAAACATTATCTTTCGAAGATATTAGTGAATTATTAGATGGAGAAACAAGAAGTTTTAATTTTTCAAAGGGAATAGCTATTGATGGGACAATCACCGTTTATGTTGATGGTTCTAAAAATTTTTCATGGAATCCAATATTCTCTTCGGTGACTACTTTTGGAAGTAATGTTTCGGGAATACAATTTAATGAAATAATAGATTATGGCTCGCATGTAATTGTCAGTTATGTAGATAAAGATAATAATATAGATATAGAAAATTTGGCTCAAGTTGGCAATGCCTATGAAATAGTCTCAGAAACAAAATCACCATTTGAATACCTAATAAACACATTCACAACAAGATATGATGAGACAGATTCATTAATAAGTATTGAAGATAGTTATATTGAAAACAGTGTTTTAGAAAACAATTCAAATATAGGAGAATCGTCTAAGTCCATATTCTATGTTTTTTATGATAGTGATAATAATACAATTTATTCTGGAACTAATTGTGGAATTTGGAAGAGAAACGCAGATTACTCTTTATATCATAAAACTAGTGAACTTTTATCAACATTAGACGCTTCTGGAAAAATTTCCGTTCCATTATTAGTCAATGGAGCATATATTCAGTATGATAATGATACCGAAGAATTTACTGTTACTTGGGGCAGCGGTGCAATTGTTCGAGATATTAATGAAAATATTAACAAAATAAATATATTATCTATTGCAATTTGCCCTGAAAACAAAGATATTATAATTGTTGGATCTGAAGACAAAATATATAGAACGTTAGATGGCGGAAATTCTTGGAAATGTGTATTGAATACAAAAATAGATATTGGAATTGAAGATAATTTTGAAGTAAAATCAATTGTATTCGATGACAAACACCCTTGGGTAGTAAATGCTGTATTGGAAAATAAATTACTTAGAAGTTTTGATTATGGAAATAATTGGAACGATATTTCTGGTTATAATAGTAATCAAATAGATTTTGGAGGGATAAATGCGTTTAGCTATCAAATAGACAGTAGTGATTCAAGATCAACTTATTACTATGGAAAAAATAAACTATATACAGAATCGAAATTAAAGGGAAGTCCTTTCTCTTATTTGGATGAAAGCCATTTTACGTCAAGAGAGATAGACTCAAATATATTATTTGGAATAGATATTTATGACGCAAATATAAACTCCATAATAAACAATAAAGATAATGTCAATGAAGTATTTCTTTCTATGGATGGATATGGAATTTATAAAACTTCATTGCTTGGAAATTCAAGATTGTTTTCTATAGATGAAAACAGAATAAAACTTCCATATACTAATATCAATGGAATAGAAAACACATTTACCGAAGGTTCTGGTAAAACATTAGCTTTTAATGATATCGTTAGTCCGAATATTTATTATTCAGTATATGTTGATATCAAGAATAAGAGAACATATTTTTCTACAAAGATGAATAATTTATTATCAGAGATACCAGCAGATGGTGATTTTGTAGGGAAAAATGTTGTAATAAATGGTTCTGAAAAATCTTATATGAAAATTATAGGGAACTATGACAGAGGCCCGGATCCATTTGTTCAAGAGATAAAAGACGTAGAAGATAAATTCTATAAAGGTAGGATAGTAGAGATAGTTGTAGATGGAATTTATCCAAAAATATCTGAGAATGGTGAAAATAATTTTGTAGAAATAGAAAATAGTGAAGATTATTATTATGTTTATCCTAATGGACCGCAGAGTATAAAAATAGCATTATTTAAAGAATCAAATGGAAAATCTGGGAATTTAGTATTATCCGATCTTTCTGACAAAATTTATGTTATTAAATCAGATATATTTAATTCTGGAGTAAGTGAAACTGTAGCTATAATTAGTGATAGTTTCGATCTTTATACTTCTGTTGATGATTTGAAGGATTATTATATAGTCGATAGTCAATCTAATAATAAATATAAAATATATAATTCAAAATTACTTTCTTCTGGCGATGGTGTTGCTTGTAGACTTGAAGTGATAGAAGGAACAGAAGAAGATTTTGAATTTGATTTTATTGATAATCCAATAAATATTTGGTATAGATATAACTTTACTGAGATGCATAATTCTGAGAATGGTATAATCTTAGATCCTCTTTATGCTGCATCAAATGTTTTATATAAAACGATAGTTACGTCTTCTGATATATTTGGAACATATGAACCAGAAAATATAATCGTTGCGATATGGGATAATGCAGAGGGACAAAATATTCCTTTAGGAATTATAGCAGATGATTCTCTTCAAAATTTTTATGTGTGTAATGATAACTCAGAAAATAGGTATAAAATATATTCTTCAAAATATATAACATCTTTAGATGATCTTTATGTTTCTGGAGAAGATAGACTTGCTCTAAAGGTAGAAAAATACGGAGCTTCTCAATGCAAAACGGCGTCAATATGTACTGATGGATCTATTTCTTCGGTTACATCCAATAGTGTAACCCTAGAAAAAACACTTGGATTAACGATTGATTCATTAAAAGGATACTCTATTTATATAAACGATAATAAATGGAAATCATTCACCATATTATCTAATACAGAAGACACTATAATCGTCGATTATACAGGATTAGACGAAATAATAGATATTTCAGTAGATAAAATTAATATAAATTATTGCTTATTTTCTAGAGATTCAAATTGTCTTATTTCCGATCCTAATGATAATGATATCCTTTATTCTTCTTCACAAAGAGGTTGCTATAAAACAGAAGATAGTGGTGAAACTTGGAGAAGTATTTTCCAAGGATTAGAAATCGATTATCTTGATAGAACGCCATTAGTATCTTTTGGTCGATTAAGAATTTCTTCTGGGAAAATATATGCCTCTTCATCAACATCAGATTCGCTTGGTGGAATTTATGTTTATGATACAGAATGGAATAAGATAGATGGAATCGATTTTAAAGTGAATGATTTTGATATTTTTGAGGACGATAATTATATTTATATATATGCTTCTAAAAAAGATGTCGGAATATATAAAATTGTTCAAAATAAATCAACACTAATATGGAGTGTCACGAGACTTTATCTTCCAGAAAATAATGTTACGGCTATAGACACAGTTTATAATGTAGATAAGACAAAGGATACAGATAGGATATGGATAGGAATGGATGGAAGCGGAATTGCAAGGAAGTTGATCCAAGATGATATTTGGGAGACTTTTGATGATTTTAAATATCCAGAAAATAATATTAAGGCATCTACTTGGAAAGTATGGGACATTCAAGATGATCCTACAATTTACGCTACTGTTTTAGAAAGAATTGAGAATAATTTCAACAGAAATATTAATGAATATATTTTTGATAAAGTTGATAATGGTTCTTATTTTGATTGGGAAAATAAAAAATATAGTGAGAAGAAAGATATAGCTTATCTGTATCTTTTGGACCCATCAAATACAGATTATTTAACAGAAACGATACAACCACATATAACATCCGAAAATTCAAGAGGATTCCATAGATTTTCAAATTATATAACATCTGTTTGTGGATATGATAATATTTATACAAAACAAAATTATCTTCGCGGGTCAAATTTATATGAGGGTGTATTTAAAAATACTTTTGATAATATTGGGTTTTATGAGGAACCATTTAAACATTTGCCTTATTCTGCATCAGTAACTTCTATAAACAAAACATTAATCGGAAGATTAGTAATTTCTACAGAAAAGAATGGAGTATGGAGAACAGTTTCTAGTTCTGAACGATTTATCCTACCTGTTCCAAATGGAGATTATTCTTCAGATTTTGGATATAATTTTTATCTTGATAATTTTGGAGAAAGTTTTGAAGAAACGATTAATGGAAATAGATTCTTTGATGGGAAAGTATATTCTGATAAAATAAATCTTGTTGAAAAAAAATATATATATAGGATTCCTAACGGAGGTTCAAAACCTTCTTTATTGGAATATTCCGCTATTGACGGGATGGACGATAGTTCTGTTTTGATTAATGGATATATGATCGTCTCTCAGGAAATGGATGAAGTTTATGGCCCGAATATAAATACTTCAAGTAAATATAAAGTATATAAAATAACCGACGTGTCTTTTAACGATGAAGGATCTTATCAGGAATATGTATTTGAATTAACCGTTGGAAGAATTAATGATTCTGTTTCATTTTCTGATGAAGAACCAGATATATCTTACGGTAAATTCTGTATTGTTGATTTTGAGGTATATGAAAGAATAAATACTGGTTTGCCGAATGGAAGCTTTAAAGATTCGACTGGAAATTATGAAATTGCAATAAATATAAAGGATTCATTTATTACTACAGGAAATAAGGCTTATTTGGCATGTGGAATAAACGGATTATACGAATCATTAGACATAGACACAGAAAATGTTTCTTGGTCAAAAGATGAAGATATTACTGATGTAGACATAACATCAGTATCTGCTACGATAACAGGAGATATTTATATTGGCACTTGGGGAAATGGTGTCTGGAGGAAATCTTCTGGAGTTTGGGAAAAGTTGGCAGAGACGAATGATTCTTTACCATATCAGTATATATGGACTGTCTTTATTAACAATGATCAAGACTATCTTTATGTTGGAACAGAAGACGGTGGAATTTATAAATGGGATATGTCTAATACTGCTTCAGGTAATTTTGAGAATACAACTGGAGTTACAAGATCTCAAATTTATCTTTGGAAAACGGAAGGAGTCCCAGTACTTAATGAAAATGGATTAATATACGAAAATAACGGATATCTCCTTTCTTACGCATGGGGAGCAGGAATAAAAATGAGTATTGACAGAGGAGTTAGCTGGATCGATGCTAATTCTGGTCTTAAAAATAAATATGTCCAAGATATTTCTATTTGCTCTGGATCAGAGTATATAGGGACTGCATACGCCGCAACTTTCGGTGGAGGATTATTTAAAACAGAAAATGCTTTTTCGTCAGATATATCATGGTCTCCATGTTCTTCTGTAGGTTTGCCATCAACGTTAAATATAGATGAAGTTGAAGTCGGGACTAATCCAAATATAGTTTATATTAAGGCAAGAATAAACGACATATCTCTTAAAGATGTCCCTTTTAGATATAGGGATATGTCTGGAAAGAAATTAGATGTAAGTTTTGCAAATAAGAATAAGGAATTATTTGAATTCGGATCGTTGGTATCTAAGGTAAAAGATGGAGAAACAAGTTATTTCTACTATGTCCCATCTACTCCCTATACAAACGGGTTCAGAAAGCACGTTATATATCGTTCTGAGAACGGTGGCGACACTTGGACACTTGTATTCGATAAAGAACCTAGAACTGAAGAAAAATATAAAATGTCAAATGCTATTTTTGGTTTGACAGTATTTCCCGGAGAAGAAGATAAGGTTTGCTTTTTAGATGTATATTCTAGGAAGATAGACAAAAGAGAAGAAACGATTGATAGACTTGATTTTGTTATATTGGAGAATGATGTAATAACAGAAAAAAATATTAATGATGATTTAGATTTTGCAAATATATGTGGATTAAATGCCCAAAATTCATATGGAGAAGTTTTTGTTTCAATAGACAGTCTTGATAGTAATAGAATAGTACTTAGCTCGTTTATTAATGATTATAACTTATTTTCTAAGACATCTGTTATTTTGCAATCTTTTGATGCAGGGGCAACATGGTCTTATTCTGTTTCTTGGGTCGATAAAAATAGAGAGGGTACTGGATTTGGAAATAAGGTTCAGATAGAAACTGTTGATGCCATTGTAGAAACAATAACGCTTGAATCTCCGATAGAATTATTGTTATTATCTGGAACTTTATTAGATGACGATGAGAATAAATATAATTATTATTGGAGAGTAGCCAAAGAATATTTTGATAATAACAAAGATAATGTTCTAAATATAAGATTCGATAAGTCTAATAATAATGAACATTTGTTTACTATAGAAAATGCTGAAGAACCAGCAAATATAACAAGAGGGAATAGACCTTTTTATCTTAATGGCGCTATGGTTTTCCCGAACATTGAATCTTATCCAAATGATTATTATTTGGTATCTGGTGGTGGTAATTTTGATTTTATTCCATCAGACGACGATAGTAAGATAACAACAACATTATTGATTGATAGAAAATATGATAGGGATAGTCTTAGAATAAATAATACATCAACAAATGTTGTTGTTGGAAATATTACATCGACTAAATTTATTTATAATAATCTTCCAATTTCTTCATTGCTTAGACAGGAAAATGCTTTAATTGGATGTGGCATATCTTATGGCCCAGAACATAGTGAAATTTATAAAATTGGCCTTCATAGAGTATTTACAGATTATATAAGTGGAGTAAAATATGTTGAATTAATTATTATTGGAATAGTAAATCTTGATGCAGGAAATGAAATAAAAATATATCCATATAGAACGATGTATTGCTCTATGTATAACACTATTATGGCCTCTGTTAATATGGGTCTTAGCTGGAAACATGTCGATTATTCTGGTATCTTTGGTAACCCTACTACGGATATCGTCGATGCCATTAATATCCCTATAGAAGATATGTCTGATTCTAATGTTAAAAGAAGAACGATTCTTGTTTCTAATAAGAATGGTGATTTTAAAATATTTAGTGGTGATGTATTGGATGACAGATATTCTGGTGGTAATGTAGAAAATATTTCTTGGACAGAAATAGATATGGATGTGAATGGTCTTCTTTATGAAGGATTGGAAATCGCTTCTCTTGTTGATGGAACTAAATATTTATACTTATCGTTCGTTGATAAAATTAAAAGAATACAAATTATCAATGGAGATTTTAAGAAAAATATTGATGAAACTTATGCTTTAGAAACAATAATTGAGAATATTTTGGTTAAAGGTAAATGTAAAACTTCAAAATTAGATGGAAACAGAGTGTCATTTATCGCTGATGGAAAGTATTATTTCACTAAAAATAATTTTAGATCAATGAATTATTCTTCCGATTATATTTTTAGTAGTGAATCTAATATTATTGTTGAATTTGATGAACAAATTTTAGATAGTGTATATATCGGCATTAATAATGGTCAATCAAAAACATATAGAAGTATTAAAATTAGCGATGTTTTTGAAGGATCGAATGGTAATACTTTATCTACTGCTACTGGAGTTAATTATCTTCTAGACAAACCAGATAAATGGATAGGAAAATATGCTTATTTAGATACGGAAGGAATTTCAAAAAAATATGTCTCCAAGATATCTAATATAGGGAATAACACCATCTCTTTTATAAAGACAGTAAATGGAAAAATAGTATCTTGTTCTTACGAACCTTTTAATAATTATACTGAAATTAATATTGAAGAAATAACTGGATTGTCTGTAGAGGCAAGTGATTATATTGGAAATATAGTTACTATTCAGGAAAATAAGGGAAGTGAGACAAGTTTTTATGAATCAATAGTATCTTTTATTTCATATAGCAACAATATTCTTAGATTGAGATTTTCAGGTGATATAAGAAGTGATTTTACTTTAAGAAATATTGATTTCTTAAACAAATATGCTTATATAAGAATAGGAAGATTCCTAGATTATATTCAGAAAGATTTTTCTGGATATTTAATCCCAAGCAGGATTTCAGATTATAGTGATATCAACGGTCTTTATTATTCTAGTGATTTTGGATCTGGATGGTCAAAAATAATAGATATTACAGATGACGATAACAGTAGACCCGGAGTTATAGGAATAAAAACTTATAATAATGGAGCTAAGGTTGTTGCTTTGGAAGACGATAATTCTAGGTTAATTATCAACGATTCTTGGATTCCATCATATAATATAAAATATGTAGGAATACATGAAGATGGAGATATTATATTGGCGACAGATAATGGAATTTCTATTGCTACTCCAGATTATAATGATCTTAAAAACATATCTTTTAATAATTATTATTATAATAATTTTACCAAAGTATTTAATGTAAGTGGTAAAATATTTTTGGTAGACATTAATGACAACAACTACCTTATAGATAAACCAGTAGAAGGATCTTTAGTAGAAGATTTGTATGTCTCCCCTATAATTAGCGGAAAAATAAATAATATTATAAAAGATTCTAATGGTGTTGTTTGGGCCGCTTCAGATTCAGGATTGATAGCAGTTTATGAAAATTATTCATTTATATTTAATAAATCGAACAGCAATATCCCTTCAAATATTATTTTTGATGTTAATGAAGATAGGGACGGAAGATTGTGGCTCGCATGCGGAGAAAATGGAGTATGTTTCTTAGAATATATCATTGAGAATAATTTAATAAAAACATCTTTTGTTACTTATGAAGAATCTGATGGAATATCTGGAAAAATAACAGCAATCGTTGAACAAAATTTAATAAGTTATGTCTCAGACGGAACAATTGCGATTCCAAATATAAATATTGAATGGAATAATGAATCAATATTAAAACCATATTCTATGGTTATAAGGACAAACGAAGAAAAATCAATTAATGTTTCTAATCAGAGTTATTCTTTTAACCCGATGAATTCTACGATTTCATCGGTAGAAGAGATTGATGTTAATGGAGTCATTTATTGGAAAATAAGTATTTCAGAAATAACATTCTCTACTCCTGTTAATTTTGATGAAAATTCTTTTGTTGGTAAATATATATTTATTAATTCAAGAGGAAGTAATGAATATAAATTAATAAAACAAAATTCTGGTACTGATATTTTTGTTGAAAAAGATTCTGGAGAAATTCCAGCCGCAGGAAATAAATGCATGGTTATAGATAAAGTCGTTGGAGAAGAGGCGTTTGTGATGTATCAGGGTAACGGCAGTGACGTTCTTTTCTCATTAAATGATAATTCTATAATAAATAATAATGTTTATTATTATTATTTGTATTATTATAATAATGATAAAAAAGATTATACATTAGTATCTAAAAGAGATATAAATATATCTTCTGAGACAAAATATGTTGAAAGAGACAAGGGAATCTATGCTATTGGAGAAAATGGTATATTTAAATTCAATTACAACAATAGAATTAAATTTACTTTAGAAACTGGCTTTGGTTCATTGCAGAATTTAGGAAGAATATTTTTGGATAGTGGAAATAATGTTTGGGTTCCATCTGGAAATTCATTACTTAAGTATTCTCAATTTAATATAACAAATTATACTAAAGAAGTATTGTTTTGGGATAATATAAATAATATTCCTGATGTAGAAATAGATATAAGAAATGTAATAGAAGATTCTAATGGTAACATTTTTGTAGCAACAAGTCTTGGACTTGTAATAATTAAGAATGACAACAATATAGTCTCTTTTATTTCAAATGATGAGAAAAGAAAATTTTCAAATAAAAAATGGCAAACATCTTTATCTTTTCAGGGGAAAACTTCAAGAATCGATTTTCTTCATGGAGATGAAGAAAATAAGACTTTTGCTTATATTAATGGTAATCTTCTGAAGACAGATAATTATGGAAGTAGCTGGGAAAGTATTGTTGAATCCGGAACAGTATCCGGTAAGGCAATAGAATCTTTTGATGAAAATGGCGATATTGTAGAATATCAATTTATAAACAATAGCAATATTACAAGCCTAATGTATTCGAATATAGATAATATTATTTTTGTAAATGAAAATACACCTAAATATGTCCTTGATAATGAAACAAATCTTGTTGGTCATATCTATTTATCAGAATCGAATTCTGATAACAATATTTTTGCTGGATTAGTAAACAACAATATTGTTATTAATGAATATGAAATAGCAAAAATTTCTTTCTCAGGGAATAGTATTGATGGCAGTGTTTCATATATTGACGCATCTAATGGCCTTTCTAGCCAGAGTATTTATAAAATTACGGAATTAGTAGATGGTTCTGATCGAATTTTATTTGCCGCTGGGAAAGATAATATACTTGTCTCTGAAAATGGTGATGATTGGAATATATTGCCTATAGGAGAAATCCCTCTAGATTCGGCAGAATATGCATATACTGGATTGTCTGTAAGGAAAGATGAAACATCTATTGAACATTCTGGTGGAATATTGCTTTATGCTTCTAAGACATCGTTGTATGGAGAAAATAATACAATGGTTGATTGTTTTAGGATAGTCCATAATGTTATCGATGGAATTTATGAAACTGATGCTAATTATCCTGTAGGAAAGATAGATGTTTCAAGTAGAATGGTTGGTGGTGAACATGGAATTACGTGGGTTGATAGACCTTCGTTTATGGAATATGATATTCAAACATCAAGTAGTTTATTTTCTAAAAGTATTAATGGATGTAAGTCACCTATCTACTACTCTGAAGAACAAAAATCATTACTTATTGGTGGTTTTAACAATGAGATTATCCTTGTGCCTTTTACTTCTGATAAAAATGACGGAAAGGTAAAGAATAATGTTTCTATTCTTTCTGGAAGGAAGAATTTTGAAGAATCAGGATTACCATTCTACGATCATGAGACTTTAGTTTATGATAATATTAATTTTTATATTGATAAATGGTATGGTAAAAATCATCCTTTGATTGCTGATACAAAAATAAGATCTGGAAATGCTTGGTCGATAAAATTTAATAAAGACAATGATATGGAAGGCTATGTATCTATTTTTGATTTTGGTAGAAATTTATCAAATCCAAGAGCAATATATGAATATGCATCCTCATCAGATATTGCTATGATTATGAAGACAACTGATGGTGGAATGACTTGGCAACCATTTATTAAGTCAGATATGCCCGTATCAATGTTCAGTGATATTTGCTTGGATTCTTCCAATTATACTGTTGGGTCTATTTATTCATCGACTATTGATGGAGTAGGTGTTTTTGATTTCGATTATAATAGTGATTCTTGGGCAGATGGATATTCGTCGAGTATCCCAAGAGTACCTGTAAAGGTTGTTAGAAAAGTAGGTACAGATATTTATTCTTGTCCATTAGGTTTTGGTATTTATAATAAAAATGATTGGAGTAAAATCGAAGCTCTTGCAGACAGTGAATATGGTATAGATTTTGGAAAATGGGAAACTACAAAAATTATTGAAGATATATCTAATCCTAATAGAGTACTTGTTGGGACTAAAAAACAAGGGATAATAGAAGGAATTAACAACAATGGATGGTCATGGAAATCCATGAATCATGGGCTACCTATTGGAGAAATAAATTCTATTTGTATACTTAAATCAAGCCCAGAAATTGTTTTAGCTGGAGTTTCTGGAAAAGGTCTTTATGTTAGGGATGGTGGAGAAGATGGATTTAGAAAAATAAATGATTCTGGAATTCCGAATGCAGGGAATGTCTTAGAAATAAAGATAGACGAAAATATATCTGACGTTTATTCATCATTTATTTTTGATAATTCTGGATATGATACGATTATTATCCTTAGGTCTGTCTTTGAACCGCCTTCTTGTGATCTTGATATCGATGCTACATATGTCTCTGGAAATAGTATATATAATTCAGAAATAGTTTATTATGGGACTGAAGATTTTTCTGAAAATGCTTTTGAAGATAATTCAAAGTCACTTAAAGGAAGTTTACCATATTATTATCGTTTTTATAAGAAAGAAACTAGTGAATATGTCGAAATAGGGACAATAGAAGGAACGTCGATATCAATAACTTCTCTTGGAGTTGTAGTAAGTTCAGGATTATTGACTGGGTTGGATCTTTCTGGAAGAGTAATTGAATTAAGAAATAATTATTCCGGAGAGTCTCTTAGATTTGAAATAGAATCGAATACAGACGATACTATTACACTTTTGGAAGATAATCTTGGTATAATTAATAAAGGTAATGCGTTGAATCTTAAATCTCAAAATCTTAGTTATATTATTCAATCGACAATAAAAGTAAATGCTGTAGATATAAACCCAGTTTATGCCGTAATGGAAAATTCTATTGATAGTATTGGGAGAGTATATGCCTCTTTTGATAATGGGAGCAATTGGATAGAAAAAAATAATGGAATAGATTCAAGCATAAAAAATATATCTATTGTAAAAGAGAATAATGGAGATTCTACTCTTCTTGATTCTAAAATTTATGCTTCAGCAATTGATGGAATTTTTTATTCCGTAAATAGTGGCAATAATTGGGAAAGGATAAGTATAAATGAATTGGACGAAGATTATAAAGGACTGCCAGATGGAGTTGAATATATATCTGTAAATATAGATAGTGAAGACAATAATATAATTTATGCAATATCGAGTGATGGATATATATATAGAACAATTGATAATGGCTATTCTTGGGATAAAATAGAAAATTCTTCTAATACAATAAATTCTGTAGATATAGTATCTAGAGAATCAAACGGTATCTATATGGGAATAGAAAAAGAAGGGTTAAAATTACTTGACGATTCTATAAGAGATTCGATGAAAGTAGAGATTGAAACTACGGGAAAAATAACCTATATGGATATTGATTATTTTAAAATGGGAGATTCATACTTTAGTGATGGAAATTCAATTTCAGCAAATACTGTAGTTAAAAATGATAGCATTTCTGATACAAGAGAACAAATAAGATTTAAAGTAGACGAAAATACTGACTTTATATCATTTAATATTAAGAAAAATGACGAAAATATATCTAAAGATTCAATATTCATTGGAGACGTAAATATAAATGCATATGGAAATCCTTTTGTGTTAGAAAATCCAAATAGCAATAAAACAAATACTGTAATTAATAAGATAGGGAATCTTGATCAAGATGAAAATTTTGCAATAACAAATAAAGGAATTTATCTCACAGACAATAATGGAGACAAATGGAATAAAGTAAATAGTGCGCTTATCCCCGATGGAATATTGGACATAGGAAGCACTGAAGATAATGAAATTATTTTAGCAACAAATAATAACGGACTTTGGGTTTCCAAAAACAATAGAAGTCTATATAGAAAACTTGAACAGAAAAATTCAACGATTAATGTTGTTTGGGAAACGAATATAAATGGGACAAGGAAAATATATAGAGGAGGAGATAATGGTCTTTATGTTACTGTAGAAAGACCATTATCAAGAAGTATTATTGTTTTTTCTGGTCCTTCGTTAACTGGTGGTAATTCGATATCTTTTAGCTGGGGAGATATATTTAATGAAGTAGATGGTGGATGGTCTCCTTCAAGTTCAAATAAATTAGAGATGCCAACTAACGCCTTTGATGGAAAAAATTGGAATGTTTATAATGGATGGAATGGAGCATTGATTGTTAGAAAGGGACCTTATTTAAATTATAATAAAGCAGAAAACGATGCATTAAATAACGACATATTCTCTCCGATGAATAATATTATGTATCCGACTTTTAATTCTTCTTCAAATGTATTCTCAAGAAGTGGGATTAATTATAACCCCGAAGAAATATTGGACCAAAATTTAAGTGGATATGATTCTTTTGGTGTATCTTTGAATCCAAAAGCTTTTATGACAGAAGGGAATATTATTATTGGGAGGATGACAAATCAAATGTCAGTTTACCCTTCGTTTGGTAATGCTCCTACAACAGATTCACCGATTGTAGATAGAATGCAACCTATTACTGGTTCAGATAGGGCATTATTAGGAATGGGGAATAGTATTGCAGATCAAACAGAGGGAAATTACGGAATTGAAGATGATTTAGCACCTATTATAATATCTGAAAGATATTATATTTATAGAGCATATCCATATAGGATGATTCCAGCTACAGATGTCTTTGTTACAAATAGCGAATACAGGCCGACATTCCCTAAATATATTCCGTCTACTGGAGATATGGTTGAGTCATATAGTTATATTATAGATATTAATAAATTTATAGGAGCAAAAACAATAAAATGTGCTTCGTCTCTAAAGGATGGTAATTTTGTTTTAGGAACAGATAAAGGGATTTATTATTCAACTGAAAATGGGATGAATGTTGTCGTCACTGAAAATGAAGCGTTAAAAAATGAAATAACATCAATATTCTGCACATCTGGAAACGAAATAATTGTTTCTGTCGCTGGGGTGAATGGAATTGAGATTTATAAAAATACAAAGAATATAAATGAATCTGATTTTGATTCTGGATGGAGTATTCTTTCTGGTGTCATTAATATCTTTAATGAGGCTAAAGTAACTAGAATCTATAATTTTGCGGAAAATGGAAATGGAGGTATATTGGCAGCTACTAATTCAGGAATATTTATAGGAGATATTGATGGCAAAAATTGGACAATTTCTAATACTGTTGGTTATGTAGAATCTCTAATTAACGGAAGGGTTTTAGGGCAAGAAATAAGAATATCTCAATAGATATTGTAGCATATAATTAATTAATAATATAATTAATTAATTATATAGTTGTTTGAATAATATTTTATAAGTGGGTGCGGAGAAAACCCCACAATTCAGCTAAAGATGAATTGCTTGTCGCTTGTCGCTTGTCGGTGTGGATAAACCACATCCCCGACATAAAGGAGATTAAAGAGAATGTCGTATAGATAATGATGTGAATACTAGTGTTAGTATAAAGAAGTTCGGCTTAATCCAATGGTTTAAGTATTGTCATTATTTATGGTCGGAACGACCAAGTGAGCCTGTAGAGATGATCATTAGGAGATTGATGAAGCAGGAATCCCCACACCTTGTTGGTAGTGTAGTTCATAGAGAATTAATGTTTTCTTATTTTAGGAATAGATATATTATCGTCAGTTACCCACGACTAAAATTTGTGGGTTTCTTTGCCAGACTTTTCATGAGGGTATTTTAATGATAGCTATTGACAGATACGTGACAATTGACGGGGATGATACGGACGCTCAAGCTACTTTTGATGCTGCTGTAGATATTGCTCATGCATGTTCGCTTAGCGTGGCTTTAAAGTATAACATCGGTCTAACAGTAGGTATTGTTGCTGGTGCTGATAATACGCCTTACATAAGAACTGGTGTCGATGCAACTAATGCCACAGCGGCCACGATTAACGCTCCGTCTAGCTATGTAGGACTTGCCAGTGACGGGTCCGACCTGACTGTTCAAAGACAGAATAAAAATGGACCATTGAATACAACTGGGTTTCCTATTCTTTTATATTCGACTGATAAGTCATTGTTTATTGCAGGGGCATATACCAATATTTCAGGATTAGTTATCCAAGGTGAGAAAAATGGGTACATTATAGATGTTAATGCTAATTATGTTAATCTTTATGGGCTAAGTGTCCAAAACAGCATATATTACACGCATACATCAGGCATTCGAATGGGTTACGCTGGAGCAGTAGCCTATATGTGTGATGTAAAAATAATTGGGTCAGGGTCAACCGATGGCTATGCTTTTAATTCAAGTTCAAGTGCAGCAGGATCCCCATTTATAAATTGTAGAGCAGAGATGATTGCTGATACGTCAGGGGGCTGTTTTTCCATAAGAATACCTAAAATTTCTGGATGTATTGCTATTAGTAATGGGTCTGGAATAGGTTTCTCGTTAGGAACAACTTATGCTGATATTGACCATTGTGTTGCTTACGGTTGTAATATTGGCTTATCCTCACCAAATTCATCACAATTATCATGTATGTTTGTAAGAAATAGTATTTTTGCTAGTTGTGATACTCCGTGGGTAAATCTCTATTCAGCAACAGCCGACCACAGTGTTATTAGTATGAATAACTTATTCTACAACAACACAAACCAAATTACCGGGTATGTTTTTTATAGAGATGAGAATACTATAAATTCTGATCCCCTTTTCTTGGATGCTTCAGTAGGTGACTTTCGGATTGGTCCAGCTTCCCCAGCAAGAAATGCTGGAACAGATAATAGTGATATTGGTGCTTGTCAACGACCAGAAGGAACTGTTCCAGTAGTTGATGACGTTCGTAGTGGAACGGAATATAATGTCGGTGGTCAGGAAGGGACACTAACAGGAGAATTTGCTGCTAGTAGCGGTGGTAGTCCGCAAATAGGTTCAATTTTAATTAGGAGAATAAGTTAAATGTCATATAAACCTAGTGATACAATTGCTTTTCAATTTACAACAACATCATCAACGGGAGCATTAGCTAATGCTGACTCAACACCAGTTGGTGTTATGGTAGAAAATGGGGTTGACGACGTGACGGTTACAGTTACGATAACATCACCAAATACAGGAATATATAAAGGGATAGCAGTTATTCCTTCAGATTATACTGTTGGCACTAATGTAGAAATAAGAATATCAGCAACAATAGGAGGTGTCTTGACTGGATCTGTTTTTGATTTTGGAGTCATTGATTCTAAAAGGATATCTGATTTAAATGATCTTGCTTCTGGTTCTGAAATGGACTTGGTTAATACTCCTAACGCAACTGCAATAACTGCAATTCAGAATGGATTAGCCACTCCAACTAATATTACTGCGGGAACTATCACAACTGTGACTAATTTGACTAATAATAATGATAAAACTGGATATTCTATTTCTGGGACAAAACAGACATTAGATGCATTAAATGATATTGATGGTTCATCTGTGACGGTTACAACAAATAATGATAAGACAGGATATGCACTTACTTCTGATTATGATCCTGCGAAGACAGCATCACAAGCAGGTGACGAAATGGACTTAGTTGATGCTCCTAATGCAACCGCAATAACTGCAATTAGTGATGGAATAACAATTACATCTACAGTAGACGCTAATATCGTATCTATTTACAGTAGTGAAGAATCTGCTGCTAATTTAGCCGCTAGTACTCAAACTATTGTAATAGGTACAGTCTCTAATTATTCGTTTTTACCAACAGAAACAGAATTTGAAGCTTCGGACATAACTACAGCTTCAACCGGACAGTATATAAGTAGAATAATAATATTTGTTACTGGAAATCTTAAGGGACAAATGAAAGATATTACAGGATATTCTCTTGTTGGTGGGATGGGGCATTTTACTGTATCTGATTTTACTTCTCCCCCTATTAACGGTGATACGTTTGTTATAATTTAAGGGAAAATAAAAAAATGACAACAACCCATCTTTCCCCACTGGGAATACCAATAAAGAATTATATATTTTCTGAGGTATCTATTGAGAAAAAATCAGTAGCTGCCGTAGGATTATATTTATCTGGGAGACATGGAGTATCTACAGAATATAATTTGGTTTTAGTAATAACAGATTCGGCATATTATCCAAAAGCTATAGTTTATAAAGATGTATCTACAATAGATCATGATGGATGGTATTCGTTTATATTAGAAGATATATTAAGATTAAACGTTTCTGAAACATATAATTTATTTCTTTATCAATGTCCTAAAAATATATTTTCTTATGTAGATTTTAAAACAAATTTTGTTGATTGGTTTCATTCTTCTAATATAAAAGAATATAATGAATTATCTTCTTTTTCTTCAGATAATATTTTTGGATCAGGATCAGGTTATGGCTATGGAGAATCCGATATAAATGTTCATGGGTATGGTTATGGATCTGCTATATCTGATCCATTAGATTATTATGACGTAATAGGTGTTTCCGGTCAAGAGATAGGTTTTGATTTAAACGAAAGTGGAGATTTTTATGGGTATGGTTATGGATTTGAATCAACCTTATTTAGGACAGATAACACTGTTTCTAGAGCGTATAGAATATATGAGAATTTTAACGATATAAATTATATTGATTCTGAAATTTTTGATGATGGGACAAATGTTGACTCTGATTATATGAATATTTCTATCCCACAAGCTAATTTATCTGAGTTAGAATTGTCTAATAGACAAGATTTTGTTCAATCTGAAAAATACGGTACGGAGATAGAAGGCAATTTAATTACTTTATCTAATTTAGGGCCAAGGCTATATTTGTGTGACTCAACTTTATGGGATGCTAAAGATTCAGAATTAAAAATAAAATGGTATAATTCAAATCATAATCTTTCTAGTAATGATTTGAATTATATGGATATTTCTAATCCAGAAAATAATTTAGATAAATTTAAAACTAAAATTATATGCTCTCCTTATTATTCTGGGATTTATATTAGTGATAATTCTGGATCTACTTGGTATCCATCAAACACCTATCTTAACTATAATGGAAGCTCAAGAAATATTTCTTGTGTAGTTTTGGGGCAGTATGGTAATTGGGCATTAGCGTTTGATGATACGTCCGAAACAGAAAAAGGTAAAGTTTTCTATATAGACCTGACCTTAATAGAACCATTTTGGACTTTGTTGAGTACAGATATTTTGGGAAAAACAGTAAAAACATCAGTTATAATAAATGATAATGAAATATTGGTTGGGACTTCAGGAAACGGGGTCTTTAGAACGCTAGACGGAGGAATTAGTTGGGAAGATTTTAATATTGGACTCCCAGATAATTGTGATGTAAGACAATTTTTTGTAAAAAATGATATATCAACGACATATGGTTATGGTTATGGCTATGGAGAAGGTTTGGATTATTTTGATGTTTTTGATCAAGAAGGATTATTAACAGGATATGGAACCGATGATTTTGAATTGATTGCAGAATACGGATATGGGTATGGATGGGAGTATGGTTTTAGTGGAGGTTCTAATTCTATTATTTATATTGCTACAGACAGCGGAGTTTTTAGATATACATCATTTTGGCAAAGAATATATCCTTACCCAGATCAAGAGGGTACTGAAACTTTTAGTATAAACATAACTGATCATTACATTTTTATAGGTAAAGAAGAAGGTATCGTCAGATCTGTTGATCAGGTATTTGGAACAGAAGAGATAGTTTTTGAGGGAGATAGTGAAGAAGACTTATTTTACTATCCATTAGGTCTTTTGAAGCAAAGAGTAACGGGAATTTTTTCTAATAAAGACAATCTATCTGAGATATACGTATCTCAATATGGTGGTGTTTTTGTATCTAAAAATAATGGTGGTAATTTTGTCCCATTATCTAATTTGATGCCAGAAAGAAAAGTAAAACAACTATTAGCAAATCCAATTAATAATAGATTAATTTATGCGGTAACTGAAAATATAAAATTCAATAGTTCAGGAATGACAATTATACTCGATTCATCTGGAAGTATGGAAGCTAATGATCCAGAAGGAAGAAGAATTAATCTTATAAAAAATATTATAAATGGAATAAATACAGAGTCAATTTCTGAAAATACTAAATCTTATTATCAGCTTGTTTCGTTTGGTGTTCCAGAAAAAAAATATAATACTGAATCTGGATATGAACAATATGGAATAATTAATGAAACTGATGGAATGATATCTAGCGTCCCAACTGTTCTAGATAAGATAGATTCTCTTGTTAATCCATCTGGAGAGCATTATAGAACTCCTTTATTTCAGGCAATAGATATTGTTTCTAAGGGTCTTATAAAAGATGGATCTAGTTGGAATTATAGTGATCTTAAAAAATCTTATGAATATAAAGAAATAGTGTCTAAATTTTTTACAGAATTAGATAGATTTGTTATCTTTATAACAGATGGAAACAATAATATTCTAGAAGAATCAATTATGGATATTATTGGCACTGATTCTGCTTTCTCAAAAATAAGAGGAATGTTTTATATAATAGGTATTGGTCATAATATTAATTATGAAAATCTAAGATTACTAAAAGATAATCATCCATTTGGTAAATTATATCTAGCGCCTTATAAAGAGAATATTTATAATAGTGAATTAGATTCTAATTTTGAGGATGTTTCTGATATTATATTAAATAAAGAAAGATACAGGAATAGGACTGGAACTTGGAAAAGAACGATTAGTTATGATGAAGTAAGAAAAACTAAAAGCATTTATTTTGAAGCAAATATACCACCTTCAACATCAGCAACAATCAGTATTCGTGCAAGTAAAGATAAATATATATGGTCTAGCTGGGTTGAAGATTTGCCATGCAATACAATAAACTCGATTGCATTAACTGGAAAATATTTTGAAATTTTATTAAATTTAAGTAGTGACTATATGTCTCGTTCTCCAGAAATAAAAAATATTAGTTTAATTACTCTTGAGCCTAAAGAATCATCAATAATTTTTGATAAAAGAGATTTCGCTAATGGAGGAAGAATATCAGAAGTTATATTAAATTCTCTCGATGATTTTACTCTTGGTAATGTTTCTGAAGATGATTTGAAATGTGAATTTGGAATTGCTCAATCTAATACTTCTAATTTTGAATTTTATAATTCCATTCATTCTAATGGAAGAACAATAATGAGAAGAAAAGATTTCGAGAGAATTACTTCCGATGACGGATATTTCTTCTCCACAGAGAATGGCCCTTGGCCTTCTGACGCAACAATAGAAATTTACGACACAACCAATGGAATTCTTGAGTCTGTTGATAGTATTTCAGAAAATCTTTATTATTCTGTTCCAAGTAGTGGTTTAGTTGTTTTTTATGATAAGGTCTCTTCTTCAAAAAAATACTCAGCAAGAATAAGTTATCCTGACGGAATTTATAAGATAGGAATGAAGGCAACTAATTTTTCAGAATCTTCAATAAATTTCAAAATGCATGATTTATCGATGATGTTTGATAAGGATGAAAAAAACAATAGAATTTCAAGATCAGCATTGCCTTTGTCTGCTTCTCAATTAGGAGAAGGAGATAGTTATGGAGTCGTTTCTCCATCAAACATTTCTACAACCGATAATATAACGACTACTATCTCTGTTCAATATATAAATAAAGATGAAAGATATACAGGTGGAAAGATATCATTGACAACTGGACAAAAAGTAGATATTGGATATTCTGATTCTTATTATAAATTTTATGAGCAGAATGCTTCGCTATCAAAATTTTATGTAGATGATAATCATGCCACAAGTTTGGGATACACTAGAATAAATGGTAAAGATGGAGCCATTCTTGATAAAGACGTTTCGCTTACATCGTCTAATTTGTTTAATTATCAAATTAATATTTCTGTGCAATCATTAGAAATAGGAGAATCAATTAGTTTTATAATAGGAGATACATCTAAGGGCAGTGACGGAATGCCCACTTGGTTATATCAGGAAAATCTTTTGTTTGAGAAAGAAGATCAAGTAATAGGCGAATGGGAAACTTATTTTGTCGTTGGAGATACAAACACGACGACTACTAATGCTTCTACAGGAGAAACAATTTCTTCTGGTAATGGATTTGATAAAACGACATATCCTGTCGTTAAAATTGGTGGATTAACGGCCAGCAAATTAGTTGTGATTGCACCAACAACAGTTTCTTCTGGATCGACTTTTTCGTTCATTGTTTTGGCAGTTGATTCTCGTGGTTTTATTGATAGAAATTTTGTTGATGATATTTCTATTTCAATATCATCTCAAGATGGATCTTTAAATACTACTGAATATACATATAAAACAATTGATGAAGGAAGAAAGAAATTCAGTGGATTTATTTACGATAGTCCAAGTAGTGTATGTAAAATACAAGCAACATTAAATAATAATATTTATTATAGCAATCCTATAGTGACTGATTATACTGAAAAAATAAAATGGGGCGATGTTAACGTTCCTACATTATTTAGCGAAGGAAGGCAGGATATCGAATTCGCGGCAGATTATGCTATGAACACGTCTCTTCTTAATTTTATAGGTATATCTGATGATATAGAATATCTTGACCAAGATGAATTCAATTATATAATGAAAGCGTCAGGAGAAAATACAGAATCTGATTTTTGCGTTTTACCCGGTTTTAGATATAGAATAAAATCAAGTATGGGAGAGCATCTGGTTCTTTATGAGAATACTTTTAGTGATGAAGAATTGCCAGAAATTCCGTTAAAGTCATCTTCATTAACAACAGCAGAAGAGCAGATAGAACAATTAGTGAATTCATTATTATCTTTTAATTATGTGAGTATTCCTGTTCATTCTCCATATGCTCAATTGGTAAAATCAGATGCACATTTGGCCTATATTTTTGCAAACAGAAGTTTTGATTTTAATTCATATAGAAACATGGTTTCATATGGATCTTCTTCAGTTGCCAACGCTAATATTCAATCTTTTATAACAAACAACGAAACATCCGTAGAAATGTTCTCTGAACATGGAAATACAGAAGAAGAAGGAGTTTATTCTAATATAAATTTTGTTAAAGGGCAAGAATCCGCTTATGTCAGACATGCGTTGAGAATTGGCAAGAAATTTGGTTTCGTTGCATCAAGCGGAGGTTATTCTTCCCGTGCAGGATATTATTCTGGCGATAATTCAAAATATGTTAATGATTTACCATCGTCATCTAATAATCCAGCGAGAGGATTAACTGCATTGAGAATAAGCTCAGTAAATAGCCACAATGTAATAGAAGCAATAAAACAGAGAAAAAGTTATGCTTCTACGGGAGCAAGGATTTATTTAGAATTTTCTGGATATACCACAAGAGGAAGTGTTTCTGTATCATCAGAAATGGGCGGGGTAATAAAAGATCTTGAATATACTGCAAGCTATCTTGCTAAAAATTCTAATATATTTAATTTTAGAGCAGTAGCAGATAAATCTTCTATTAATAGAATACAGATAGTTAGAATAAGATTGACAGATGATCTATCTGATACTAATGATATAATATTAGATAGTAGGAATACAGATATTGCTTCATTGTCATTATCTAATTTTGGAGAGGATACAGGAAAATTAGTATTTGAGGATACTGTAATTAAAGAAGAATTTGTTAATGGTCAAGAATATTGCTATTATCTTAGAATTACTCAGGCAGATGGACATGTCGCTTGGTCGTCGCCTATTTGGTTTAATTACGGAAGAACAGAAGGGATTAGAAACGAATCAGATGTCGTTGATAATCAAGTCGGAGGCGTTTCTTTGATGGAAGGGAGTATTGACTACTCTGGAGTAATTTCAAACGTTCCTGCGACAATTACTGGATCTCCTTATTCTTCTTTCCCAACAAAACATTTGAATATTTTGGCGAATACTTTTGATACTGTAGACGGAGTTTCTGAACCAAGATCAGAAACAAGACAATCTCCATATATTTCTGTTGAAAATTCAAAAACAATAAATCTTTTTGTCGGAAACAGAAAACCAATAATAACTGGAATGAGATTATTGGAAGATAATGGTCAAGAAATTATTTATGGAAGTCATTATGTTGATTTTATTTCTAAAAATGAAGACATAAGTCAAAAAATAGATAATTCATTAAACCCAAAATATAATGGGACAGGGTTGGGAGATGTTAACTTTAAAGTATTAAATTCTCCATCCGACCCAACTTCAACAAGGGTTAAATATTATAGAAATTATTTATTTGGAAGTATGTGGCAATATAATTCTTCAGATGTTATGGACGATTCAACCATTAAATTAGAATACAACTCAGTATATTCGTATAATGGAGGTCCGTCTTTAGTAAAAGAACCTTTCGTATACAAAGAAGGTTCTGTTAGTCATTTATTATTTAGTAATTATCAAACTAATTATCCAGAGAATTCGATTGAAAAAGTAGCGTATAACTCTGGTATTGATAAAAATAGGGTAGAAGAATTTGCGGGATTATTAGAAAATGGAGATAATCTTTATAATGGCTATAACCTTAGATTAAAATATACAAACGACTCATCTCAGCAATCACTAAGAAATTTTATTTTAAGTGCTTCTACAATTCCAAATATATGGAAAGAAAAAAACATAGCCTATTCATCATCGCCATTTATTGTAAAAACTAGTTCTGATTTTGAATATAGTTTATATTATCTTGGATGGATAAAGGGAGGGAGCTTAACAGATCCTAAGCCAGTTTTGGCTATGTTTGCTAGAAGATTCTCATCATTTTCAGATATTGCTTCTGCTGATCCATCAAAAGCAGACACAAAGATTTGTTTTATTTTTTCAAGTTCTCAAGATAATTACCCTCAAGGATACATTCCTATAAGGAAAACATCTTTTCAGACTGCTAATTTTATTCCTAAGGATATTAGAGAGATGGATAATTGGTCTCCTCTACATCCAGCTTATTCTTGGCCGTGGATGTGGTTAAGCGTAGTAAAGAGAGAAAATGGAATATATTATGCATTTTTTAATTATTTGAATAAAGTTAACTATAGCCTTAACCCAAAAGCAGATGATGCTCCAGCTACGGGTATTCTTTATTCTCTCAATGGAATAGATTTTTACGAATACGATACAAAAACTATTAGTGAAACAATTACCCCTCTTCAGGGGAAATTGTTCTTCCATCCGTATCAATCAAATGGTATTTGGTATGCTATTTATAGAAACGCGAATATAACTGATATTCAAAGCAATATAAATAATCTTGATTTAAAATGGTCAAGGTTCAATTGGTCAACACAATTCTCTCTATAGATATAAATTTTAAATCGTATATTCCCTTAGACTTTTTTAAGGGGATATTTTTATGCTAGGATATAAGGATACTAAAATAATTTGGTGTGGGACTCTATATGATTGTGGCGGATATGCCTATAACAATAGAGAATATATAACTAGGTTGCATGACAGAGGATGGAAGCTATCGCCACAAGTTATTCGTGGAACGAAAGATATTGGCGAGGAAGAAATAAAATTTTTAGATAGTTTAATATACAAAGAAAATGGAAAGAATGCTTTAGATTTAGATAAAAGTGCGATAAATGTAGTTTCTCACCTGCCTTTAAGAAATATTCCAAAATTTAGATGTAATATAATATATACTATGATGGAGACGAAGGGTGTTGGACCGGGGTTTATTGATAGATGCAATAAATTTTATGATATTTGCTGGACTCCCACAAAATATAACGCCAAAGTTTTTAAAGAATACGGATTAAACATTCCAGTGGCTATATCCCCTATTGGAATAGACGAAATTTATGATAAATTAATGGTTTGTAAAGGCTATAAATTCAAATGGGAGAAGTTTGGCGATGGTCCCGATGAACCAGAAGGATATAAATTTATCTCTGTGTTTAGGTGGAGCTATCGGAAAGGTTTTGATGTTCTTTTGAGGGCTTATTTAAGAGAATTTTCCAAAAAAGACAACGTTTCTCTGTTGATTCACTCAAGACATGCTGCCATGAGCCATGATCCAAAATTCAATGATTATGTAAGGAAAGATATCCAGAGATTTATTGATGAAAATAAAGACATAAACCTTCCTCCAGTATATTGGTGCAATCAAGTCGTTCCACAACAATTTATGCCAACGTTATATGGGCAAGGAGACTGTTACGTTAATTGTTCTCGTGGAGAAGGTTTTAGTCTTCCGTCACTTGAAGCAAGCAAGATAGGACTACCTTTAATTGCTCCGTATCATACTGGATTTACAGATTATCTAACTGATGATAATTCTTATAAATTTGATGTTGATGAATGGATTGTTTGTAATCGTGAAGAAGAATGGAGAAGAGGAGCATGGATTACTGGAGAATACAATGGCCAAGAATTCCCTAAATTTGGAGAATGTAAAGTAGAAGAAGTCGGCAAATTAATGAGGGAAGTGATGGAAAATAAAGAAGAAGCCATCTGCAAGAATGAAAATATGCAAAAATTAATAGATAATAGATATTCTTGGGAAAAGTGTATTTCTAGTATAGAAGAGAATATTAAGGTAATTATTGATGAATCGTAAAAAACCAATAATAGGATTTTTCTCTTTACATTTTGACCCACCTATTGGTGGTGCAGAAAGAAGCATGGCAAATGTTTTTTATAAATTAAAAGATCATTTAGATATAAGAGTTTTTTGCTTTCTTGAACAAAACGGTAAGAAATTTAATCAGACAATAAGTGAATATAAAGACGGCATTCGAATAACGAGGACAGCATTATCTTTAGAGAGAGTTGTTGAAGATTTTATTCATAATGAAAATCCTGATTATATAGGGACGATGTTAATCGGTTCTAATTTAGTGATTAATATAGCTGCAAGAAGAAAAATTCCTGTATTGTTTTTTGCTCATGGACTATTTGAAGATATTTGCCAACATTATTTGAGGGATACTTGTGAATATAATGATTTAAAAACATGCAATAATTATGGGTGCATAAATACTGTTGTTAATAATATGAAAAAAATTCAATATTCTTATTGTAAAAAAATATATTGTAATTCAGAATATACATCTTCTATATTTTTTAAATTTTTCCCAAATATTTCAGAAAAGATATCAGTTTTGTATCCAGACTTTAATTGTGATTTATTTTATTCAGATAAAACTAATAGAGATAAAAAAATGGTATTAGCTGTCAACTCTATGATCACTAAGGGAAGGAATATAGTCAGGGCTTTGGCTATAAGGAATCCAGATTTAAAATTTATTTACGTTGATTGTAAACAAGACGATATAGAATATTTGAGTGAGGCATCTAATATAAAAACAATTGGATATGTTCCTCCTGAAGAATTGTCTTTATTATATAAAAAATCAGGAGCTTATATCTGTCCTACATATATGCAAGAAACTTTTGGATGTACTGTAGCGGAGGCTATTCTTTCTGGCACTCCAGTTGTGGCCATGGGGAGAGGAAATATAAATAATTTGATTAAAGATGGGAAAAATGGTTTTCTTATGAATACATTATCGATTGATGAATGGGATTCTAAATTACAAAAAGCAATAAATATGACTCCAGATGATAAAATAAGAAGAGATTTTTATTCTAAATTAAAAATGAATACAAGCGAAGTTATTATTAATGATATTTGTGGTGAAATAAAATTCACAAAAGAAGAGAAGATAGAAGAAAAAGAAGACGTTATTGTTATAAGTAGAGAACATAGAAGGAAGTCAATTAAGAAATATGGATTCGTTTAAAAAAAAGAAAATATTATTCCTTGCACGTTATTTGTCGCCTCCATTAGGTGGTGGTGAATTTTTTATTATTTCAGTATTAAGATATTTGAAAGAAAATGGGTATTTATGTATGGGTGCATGTTATTATGATCCAGAATCTAATACTCAATTTAAAACAGAAAAATTAATAGAATGGCAAGGAATTCCTGTTTTACAAACATCAATAGATAAAATAAATAAGATACAAGAATTATACGAAGATATAAAACCAGATTTGGTTATCACACAGTCTTACGATGCGCCAATTATTATCGATGTAGCTAAAGCAATGGGAATAAAAACAATATTAGGGACACATTTTTGGAGAAATATATGCGCTGTTAATGATAGTTTTGTTGGTATGCTAGATAGGCAAATATCAACAGTTACTTTACTCAAACATTATCATCGGGTTTTCCATAGAGCAGATGAATTGTATGTTAATTCTAAGTTTATGCAGAAGGCCGTAGAAAGATATGTTGGCGTTAATATAGAAAGAATAATTCACCCATTGGTAGATGTTTCTCGTGTATTGTGTGATAAGAAAATCGATGATTATATAACTATAGTTAACCCTGATTATGGGAAGGGAGGAGATGTTTTTGCAGATATTGCCAGAAGAATGCCAGACAAAAAGTTTATGTCTGTTGGCCTAGCCTCTGAAATAATTCCGGAAAATATAAAAATTAATAATAAAATAAAAAATACAAAAAATATTAAAATATTAGAGAAAACTGATAATATGAAGGATGTTTACTCTCAGACAAAAGTATTGTTAATCCCTTCATTAGTTGACGAGACATTTTCAATGGTTGCTCTTGAGGCTATGTCTAATGAAATTCCCATATTATCTTCTAGTAATGGAAATCTTCCATTTCTTGTTGAGAATGGAGGTTTTTTGCTTGATACAGAAAATATTGATTCTTGGGTAGATGCATTGAATCTGTTGTTTTCTGATATATTATCGTATAATAAAATATCTGAAAATGCAAAAAATAATTCTTACAAATACGACTCTAAAATGGAATTAAATAAATTTCATGAGATGGTCAGGCTTTGTATTGGAGATGGTCAATGAAGGCATATTTTCTCATAGTCGAAGGTTGGCCCGGAGTAGCAACGGCATTAAGATCTGTGCAAAAAATATTAAAATCTCAATATCCAGATATTGTTATTGAAAATATAGGTTTTGAATCAGGTAAACTTAGTTTTGGAACCATCCGTAAACTTAAACAAGACCCCGCAGATATCCTTTTCTTAGGTGGATGGGATAATAACGTCAAGCTATTGGTTCATAACGCAGTAAACCCAGAGACTAAAATAGTGTTACTTTGGTGTTCGCCTATTGTTCAAACCGATTTAGGTGGGGAAATATCAAGGTTTATGGAAGTTCTTGATTTTGTTAAATCAGGATATATCGATAGTCTGGGGATATTGCTTGATTTGGATTATGAATTTTTAAAAGGATTAAGCCCTTCTATAAAGTTTATGCCAATTTGGATGGATACTGAAGAATTGGATGGAATAAAATTAATAGACCTTGAAGATGGTTATCTCCATACAGATATATTTTGTGCCCCCTGCCCAAGAAAAAATATTTTCCTGCAAATGTTGGCTTTACTAAAATATAAAGAAAAGATAAAATTACATGTAAATTATATACCAAGCCCAAATACAATTGAATATATAAATTTTGGGAACAAATATTTTAATGATAATTTTGTAAATCATCTTTGGATGAACAGGAAAGTTTATCTTTCTCATGTAAAATCGATGGATATTGGATTACAGGTTACGTTATCTGAAAGTTATAATTATACAGCAGGAGAACATCTTTTTCTGGGAACACCAATATTATTGTCTAAATCAACACCTATTTCTAGAAATTTGTCGAAAGATTTGGATATTCTCCTTGTTGATGATTATACAAATTTATCTGAAGTATCTAGGAAAATAAAAAATATTTCTGCAATAGAAGATAAAAAAGAATTATCAGAATTATGTTCAGATAGCATTATGTCTTATAATTTAAGGCAAAAAGAAATCTTATTACAAAACATAATAAACATAATTGGATAGAGGGAAAATTTATGAGTAAAATATCATTGGTCGGATCATATAATTTAGCGGACGGTTATCTTGGAGCAGCAAAGGCATTAAAAAGAATTGGGTTTGAAGTTGATTTTATTCCTGCGTCAAGGTATAAAAGTGAATTTGGATCAAAGCATCTTAACCATATTATTGTAGATATCGAAAATCAGAAACCAGATATTATTTTATGGTGGAGAGCAGAAACGTTAAATGGCGAAGAATTAAAAATTGTTAGAAACCGTTTTAAGGGTATTAAATTTATTTTATATTCATGGGATGACCCATATCAGTGGGAAAGACATATGGAGATGCCTTTAAAATGTAAAAGTCTAGATATTGCTTTTACGTGTTGTGAAGGTTCGGTAAATAGTTATGAAAAGTTTGGATGCAAAGGAATCTATTGTCCTCCGGGATTTGATCCAGAAGCTTATTTCCCAGAGGAGGATGAAGAATATAAATGTGATATAAGTATTGTTTGTACTAATTATTATCATGGAGATGAATTAACTTCTTTTCCTCATCTATCAAGAAAGGATTTGTTGCATTCAATTATAGAAAATATAGATGGAGTTGATTTGAGAATATATGGACCAGAGAATTTAAAATTTGGATTTGACGATTATTATAAAGGATGGATTAAATTCGAAGATGCTCATAAAGTATTTTATAATAGTAAAGTAAATTTATGTACTCATATCAGACCTGATGGAAATATGTATATCAATGAAAGAGTGACTCAGATACTTGGATCTGGAGGATTATTGATGATCGACCCTGTTAATGGAATTGAAAATGTTCTAGATATAGATAATGAATGTGTTGTTATTGATTTAGAAATACCAAATATATCTATAGAATTCATTAATCAAATAAAACATATTATTAATAATTATGAAAAATATGATGAAATTAGGAAGAGCGGTTATAAAAAAGGTATGGATAATTTTACTTGGGATTCATGGGCAAAAATAATTACAGATGGAATAGGGAAGAATTAAAATGATAAACAATATGGAAAACGATAATATTATATTTATTTTTCCTCATACAGAACGTTGTGAAAAATTTATAGAATGCCTAAATAGTCTTTATCGTTATTCTGGCCCTTGTAATATTTATATATCTTATTTTTTGTCTTCTATTAAATATTGTGAAAGATTAAACAAAACAGTCAATGATATCGGCCATAAATTGGTTGGTTATAATTATAGTGAAAAAACAGAGAGTTGCTCTTATAACTGGAACATAGGAATAAAATATTCTATAGAAAATAATTTTGAGTATATTGTAATTTGTAATGACGATATATTGTTCTCCCCATTATGGCTTGATAAAATAATATCTTTTTTTTGTAGACATGATAAAATTGATTGTATTCATCCGTTGATTATAGCGGATAAGGTGTTGAATGAGAAAGATTTTTTAGTAGAAGTTGAAGAATTATTAAAAATAACAAAAGAGGACGAATATACGTTAGGAATAGCATGGGGAGCAATGGTTACAAAGAGGAGATTTTGGAATAAGATAGGATTGTTTGATGAGAATTTTTATCCAGCTTTTTATGAAGATATAGATATGTCTGCGAGAATGACAATGAATGAAAATATTTATTATTGCACTTTGATGGATAGTATTATTTACCATTATTGTTCATCAACTGTTTCTAAGATAACTTTTTCTATAAATGATAATTTTAATAAATATAAAGAAAAATGGAAAAATTTTAATGCTGTAGATTATGCTATAAAATCAGGAGATAGAATTACTTCTTATTTGAATAGAGAAAAATATGTTAATATAAAAAGAATAGATAATGGAGAAAATAGTAGTATTATTTCGGTCAATACAAAGAGGGATTAAAATATGAATAAAAAGAAAGTTTTTATTGGGACTGTTTCTGCTTTAAGGGATAATAAATATATAGAAGACATGATTAAAAGTTTAAGAAAACAAAAATATATAGATACTTATATTTCGGTTGTTTATAATGGTGTTGAAGCAAAGGGGTATGGTGAAGATTTAAATTTTGTTTTATGTAAAAATATGGGTGTTCCGACCGCTTGGAATCTTTTGATTAATTCTTATTTATCTATGAGAGATGAAGAAAAATTTGATGCTTTTATAATAGCAAATGACGATATTATTGTTCCAGATACAACAGTATATAGTATGTTGAAAGTTTTGGAAAAAGATGGTAAATCGATAATAGCTCCAGATATAACGACAGATATAGATTATTTTAGAAAAAACGAAATTAATAATATATCGAAAATATATTATTATAGCAATATCCATATCCATTTTGGATTTACATTAATTAGTGATTATGCTATTGATAAAATTGGATCATTTGACTGTTTGAAAAATTTTTGTGGTGGAGAAGATTCTGATTATAAAGAAAGGTGCATGTCTTATACTTTGGGAACGAATGATTATATTAATTTTGTTACAATTAAAAATATTATTATTCATCATTATTTATAGATGGGTGCGGAGAAAACCCCACAATTCAGCTTTAGCTGAATTGCTTGCCGCTTGTCGGTGGGGATGAACCGCATCCCCGACATAAAGAGAATAAAGAGAAT
>Ga0209016_1000301_pt1 | contig 63413 bp, 61 predicted proteins | sample EPASupsiteSAE305_FD_187265 | JGI IMG/M metagenome (GOLD analysis project Ga0209016, IMG submission 187265) | Bioremediated contaminated groundwater microbial communities from EPA Superfund site, New Mexico - SAE3-05 (SPAdes) (version 2) | ecosystem: Environmental > Aquatic > Deep subsurface >... | reverse complement strand
AGTAGAATGATCGTCCACAGCAGTGTTCTCCTTTTCGGTCGAATTTGTGTTTGGCGACTTAAATTCTAACCAAAATCAGGCACTGCTGTGACTCTTTTTAAAAAAGCGAAATTTATTTTACGTTATCTGGCCAACTCGTGATCGAGCGTTTCACTCGCACGCGCGTGAAACGGTCAACCTCCCAAATGGAATATTTCTTCCGTGTGCTTTTTCCAAGCCGTGTCATCATGGCACCCACGTCGTTGAGGCCAGATAGAGCGCAGGCAGGGCGGTGATCCCTTCAGCCAGCGGCCAGGGGTGACCTGCACCGTGGCAGACCACATACAGGTGATCCAGGCCAAGTTGCTCACGGGCTGACCGCATGGATGGCGTAACCTTGGGAGAACGGGTCAGCTTGAATTCAAAACCGATCTTGCGGCCGTTCAGCTCAATCAGCAAGTCAAGCTCGGCTCCGGTATGCACCCCCCAGAAGTAGGCCTCATTGTGCCGTACCCCGGTGCGCTGCAGCACCTCGCGGATCATGGCCCCTTCCCAGGATGCGCCGCATTTGGGGTGGGCCAGCAGATTATCCATCCCCTGTACCCCCAGCAGGCTGTGCAAGACACCTGAATCCGCCACATACACCTTGGGGGCCTTGACCTGGCGTTTACCCAGGTTGGTGTGCCACGGCAGCAGACGGAAGGCCATGTAGGTGCCTTCAAGGATATCAAGCCAGCGGGAAACCGATTTGTCGCTGACCCCCAGCGCACGCCCCAGTTCACTGCCATTCCAGGTCTGGCCGTGGTAATGGGCCAGCATGGTCCAGAAGCGCCGCATGGTCACCGCAGAAAGGTTGATACCCAGTTGCGGCAGGTCACGTTCAAGGTAGGTGCGGATAAAAGCGTCATGCCATTCGCGGCTGACCTTGTCACTTCCGGCCAACAGGGCGCGGGGAAAACCGCCTCGCAACCAGTGCCTGTCCAGTGCTGCAGTATCGCTTGAATCGGCTATGGTTTCATGCAGCGCCAGCCCGTCAAGCTCATGGAAAGCCACCCGTCCGGCAAGGGTCTCTGCGGTCTGGCGCATCAGTTCAGGCGCTGCACTTCCCAGCAATAGAAAACGGGCCGGCATACCTTCGCGGTCAGCCAGTACCCGCAGCAGCGGAAACAGATCAGGTCTGAGCTGGATCTCGTCCAGGATCACCAGGCCGGTCAGGGGGCGCAACACAAAGGAGGGGTCAGCAAGGCGGGCCTGATCATCAGGGTCTTCAAGATCAAAGTGCCTGACCGGCCCCTGCCACTGAGTTGCCAGTTGGCGGGCAAGGGTGGTCTTGCCAACCTGGCGCGGGCCAAGCAGGGCCACGACAGGAAAGTCAGCCAGCCTTTCGGTAAGTTGGGTAAGGTGTGATTGGCGAATGATCATGGGGATAATTTACCATGAAAATTCGAACTTGCAATCCGAATTTTCATGGTAAATACTCAAATTAACGTTACTCTCCCGTCACCATCCCCTCGGCCATGGCAAACTGCAGAAACTCCAGGGCATCAGCAGCAGGAATCCGTAGTGCTGCTGCCATCTGAACGGCATCAGGGGCAATGAGGAAGCGCGTATCAGCTTCAGCTTCAACAGATTAAGCTGCAGCAGTTATTAAGCATTCTTTAACTGTTAATATCCTATATCAGCGGCTGCCCCTTCTTTTGCATCCTTGCCTTTTCCAGGAGTTCAAACCATCTATTCAGGTTACAGCGGATATCGGGGCAAACCCATTCCAACGCGGCAAGAAAACTACTCCTGAAATCAGAATCAGCTTGGTTATAGTCTTTGATTATTTGTTTCAGCTTTTGGTGAGGTAGTGATTAGAAACCCCAACAACCACTCCACCGACTACAGGTCCGAGGCAAAATCTTCCAAGCTCAATTGGTATGTCCCCTTTTTAGTCTCCCGCTGATTACTGTTTTGTATCCCAGCCGCCCCCCAGTGCCTTGAACAGGTCCACCGTAGCGCTGTACTGCGCTTCCAGAATGGAGAGAGAGTCTGCAACTGCGCCGAGTTTGCCGTGCGTTGCGCCTCCAGCTGTTCCTGCATCCCGGAGTAGCCAGAAGTATACCGTTTTTGCGCCAGACCAAGCGCATTCAGCGCAGCGCGTTCCCGTGCTTCGGCATCGGCCTGTGATGCGCGCGCAGCTTGCAGGTTTATGATGGCATCAGCCACATCCTTGAAAGCAGATTGAATCGCCCCCTGATATGCGGCAACAGCCTCGATCCGACGCCCTTTTGCCTGATCCATTTCAGCCAGACGCTGCCCGCCATCGAAGAGTGGCAGAGCGAGTCCAAACCCCAATGTCCAGATGCGGGAACCGCTCCTGAGCAGTGTTACCAGATCGACGCTTTCAGCACCTGCCAGGGTTGTCAGTGACAGCTTGGGAAACATCTCCGCCTTGGCAACACCAATCAGGGCGTTGGCCGATATCAGTTGTTGCTCCGCTTGCCTGACATCCGGACGGCGCTCCAGAAGGCGTGAGGGGATGCCGGCAGGCGGAACCGGCGGCAGCGTCAATCGTACTGATTTGCCGTCAGCAATCACAAGACCGGGCTGACCGGTCAAAAGCCCGATCTGGTTTGCCTGCAGCGCCCGTTGACGTTCCTGCTCGCGTAGTTGCAAGGCAGCCTCCGCACGCAGTGTTTCAGACTGTTCCTGCTCCAGCTGTCCTATCACACCATGCTCTGCCCGTAACTTCTGCAGTTGTAACTCTTCCACACGGGACTGCAAAATATCACGACTGAGCGCTATTTGCCGATCAAGTGTCAACAGACTGAAATAACTCCGCGCCACCATGCCGGCCACCGTCTGGCGAACAACCTCATGGGTATAGCGGCTTCCAAGCAGCTGGGCCCGTGCCGATTCAGAAGCACGACGCAAGCGCCCCCACAGATCCAGTTCAAAAGCGGTTGATGCCGCTATCCTGAAATTATTGTAGGTACCGCCCTTGGACTGTAGTGCCGCTTCGCTTGAGCGGGTACGGGTGGCATCTGCAGCCAGACCAATCTGCGGAAGGCGGGCTGCGCGGCTTTGGCCAACAATCGCCTCAGCCTGCTCAACCCGCGCCGTCGCCTGTTGCAGATCCGTATTATGCTCCAGCGCCAGACTGACCAACCGCACAAGATCAGGATCATTGAACCGGGTCCACCATTGAGAAGACAATTCGCTGACATCGCCCCTATCAGCTCGTTCAGCAGCCTGGGCCGGAAACTGCGCCGGCAGTATCACATGCGGGCGTTTATAATCAGGCCCCATGGTACAGCCACCCAATATCAACAACATGCTGGCAAGATATACCTTTGATCGCATTATCTTCATTACACAACCTCCTCAGCGGTACGGGCAAGGATCTGGTTGTGGTGCGGCCTCGGTTTGCGCGCCAGCAAAGTGAAAAACAGCGGAACAAAGATGGGAGCAATGAATGTTGCCAGCAACATACCGCCAAAAACACCGGTTCCCATTGATTGCCGCGCCGCTGCTCCGGCGCCGGTGGCAAATACCAGTGGCACTACGCCAAGAACAAAGGCCAGCGATGTCATCACTATCGGACGAAACCGCAGTCTGGCTGCTTCAACAGCTGCCTCGGCAGCCGACTTTCCATGTTCCATGGCCTGCATTGCAAACTCCACAATCAGGATTGCGTTTTTGGCGGCAAGCCCGATCAGCACAATCAGGCCGATCTGGAAGTAAATGTCATTCTGTATGCCGCGCAACCAGACCGCGATCAAGGCGCCGGTGATGGCGAATGGGACCGCCAGAGTGACGGCCATCGGCACTCCCCAGCGTTCATAGAGCGCCGACAGGATCAGGTAGACCATGATCAACGCAAAGCCGAATGCAAAGATCGATGCGCTGCCGGTGCGCTTTTCCTGAAAGGCCTGACCGGTCCAGTCAATGCCGTATCCTGCCGGCAACACTTTGCGGGCGGTATCTTCAACAGCCGCAATCGCTTCACCGGAGCTGAAACCGGGTTTGGCATTACCTATCACCTTGGCGGCGATAAAGCCGTTATAGCGTTCAATGATCTCCGGCCCTGTTGCAAAATAAACCCGGATCAGCGCCTTGAGCGGAATCATCTCTCCGCTTGTCTGCGAACGGACATGCAGCCGCCCAAGATCTTCCGGTTTGGCGCGGTACTGTGCGTCCGCCTGCAGTGTGACCCGGTAGGTTCGACCGGAACGGTTGAAGTCGTTCACATACAGCGATCCCATCTGCGCCTGCAGGGCGGAAAATAGTTCGTCAATCGGCACACCCAGCGCAAGCGCCTTCTCACGGTCAACCTCCACACGAAGTTGGGGCACAGTCGGACTGAAAAAGGTCTGAATGCCGGCCAGCGCCGGATGCTTGTTCAGTTCAGCAATCAGATTCTGCGTCACCTGCGCCAGACGCTTGGGGTCGCTGTTGTTGCGCCCCTGGACGTACACCTCGAAACCGCCGGCCTGCCCCAATCCATCAATCGCCGGGGGATTAAAGGCAAAGGCCATACCGTCCGGGAGCGTCATTCCCGTTTCACCCATCTTTTGAACCAGTTGCTGTGCCGACTGAGTCCGTTTATCCCAATCCTGCATCTGTATAAATATGGTTGCCGCGTTGCTTTTTACGCCGCCCCCCAGCATGTCAAAGCCGTTAATAGCAAAGAAGTTGTCAATAGCCTTGTTGCCCTCTGCCTTCTTCCTCAATTGCTCTGTTGCCCGTTCAGTCCTGGTAAGAGTCGCTCCATCCGGCAGGACAACAGCCGCAAGGATAGCACCCTGATCCTCTTCGGGAACAAAACTGCCCGGTACGGTTTTAAAGAGAAAGAATGCACCCGTGAGCATCATGGCAAATATGCCAAGCGCCAGTGGCCGACGCTTCAGGATAAATTTCACGCCACTCAGGAAACGGGCGGTAATCCAGGCAACAGCACGGTTAAACGGTGCGAAGTAACGCTCCATGCGTGTAGTGCCTTCATGGTGGGGTTTAAGTAAAACTGCACAGAGCGCCGGGGTTAAGGTCAACGCCACCATGCCGGACAGCACCACCGAGATGGCAACGGTTACGGCAAACTGACGGTACAGCTGTCCGGCAATCCCCCCCATGAAGGCAACCGGGATAAATACCGCACAAAGTACCAGCACAATGCCGATTACGGCGCCGGAAACTTCACGCATTGCCTCTATGGATGCCGCCATCGGGCTCATCCGCTTTTCACGCACCAGCCGCTCGACATTCTCAAGCACAACAATGGCGTCATCAACCACAATCCCGATTGCCAGCACCATGGCGAACAGCGTCAACGTATTGATCGAAAAGCCGAACAGCCAGAGCCCGGCAAAGGTTCCGATCAACGAAACCGGCACGGCCAACATCGGAATAATGGTCGCCCGCCAGGTCTGGAGGAACACAAATACCACCAACAGGACAATGATTGCCGCTTCTACAACGGTATGCACAACTTCACTGATCGAAGCGGAGACAAACAGTGCAGTATCGTACGGAATCTGATAATCAACATCTTTGGGAAACCGTTCCTTTTTGAGCTGGTTCATTCTGGCCTTGACCGCCTTGCTCACCTCAATCGCATTGGCCCCGGACTGCAGATGGACACCTATAGAGACGGTCGGTTTTCCCTGAATCATGCTCGACTGTTCATAACTCTGGGCGCCCAGCTCGATTCTGGCCACATCCTTTATACGCAGCAGACCATTGGTACCACTTGATCTTAAAATGATATTGCCGAACTCTTCCGGCTGTACCAGACGACCACGGGCAGTGACCGTATAAACCAATTCCTGATTCTTTGGTGAGGGTTCATCGCCAATCTTGCCGACGGCATACTGGGCGTTCTGTGCTGTGACGGCAGAATTAATATCGCTGACCGTTATACCGAGCTGGGCCATTCTGTCCGGCTGCAGCCAGATACGCATGGAGTAATCACGTGCACCAAATAAAGAGACAGCGGCAGTTCCCGGTATGCGTTTGATTTCGTCCAGAATATTCTGGGTGGCATAGTTCGACAGGGACAGCAGATCCAGACTCCCCTGAGGAGAGTTCAGAGCGACCATCATCAGAAAGTTCTGTGAATTTTTCTCCACCACCACACCGTTGCGACGCACCTCATCCGGGAGCCTGGGCGTGGCCTGTTGCACTCGATTATTGACATTAAGCGCTGCTTTTTCGATGTCGGTACCGACCTCAAATGTCACTGTAATGGTCATGGAACCATCGGAAGACGAGCTTGAGCTGAAATAGAGCAGGTTCTCTACACCAGACAGTTGTTCCTCTATGGGAGCCGCCACTGTTTTGGAAAGCGTCTCGGCCGAAGCGCCGGGATAACTGGCTGTTATGGTAACAGCTGGCGGTGCGATATCCGGATATTGTGAAATTGGCAGTGCCTTGATCGATACCAGCCCGGCAATTACGATGATGATGGAAAGTACGGCCGCAAAAATTGGCCTGTCTATGAAAAAACGTGAGATCATTGCTAATACTCCTTAGCGTGCTGCAGGTGCAGTAGCCTGCGGCGCCACCGAAGCATCAGGATTCAACTTCATGAGATTGTCAACAATGACCTGATCACCCTCAGTAAGCCCTTTGTAAATGACCCAGTCACCGCCAATCCAGGTCCCGGTTTCCACAGCAACCAGAGTTGCCTTCCCGTTTTTGATGACCCAGAGCGAGCGCCCCTGTTCATTCTGGACAACCGCCGATTTGGGCACTTTATAGGCAGCTACCTCACTGCCCAATAGCTGCACACGCACAAATTGCCCCGGCAGCAGCTTCAGATCCGGATTCTTGAATTCCGCCCGCAACTGTACCGTACCGTTTTTGGTGTCTACCGCCGAGCCGGTAAAGTTAAGTCGGCCTCCGCTGAAGTATAGAGTGCCATCTTCATTGACCAGACGTACTTCTGTCTTGCGGGACTGTCGGACATGCGTAAGCTCAGACTCCGTCAGTGCAAAACGAACCCAGATCGGATTTGTCTGCGTGACCGTGCCGAGCAGACTGTCGGAACCGGCCGTAACCAGCGCCCCCTGCGACTTTAATGACCGGCCTGACACACCTGAAATGGGCGCCTTGATTAGGGTATACGACAGATTCAGCTCTGCCTCACGCAGGGATGCTTTTGCTGATGACAACGCGGACTCCGCTAAACGTTCGTTGGTGACTGCATCATCATATTCCCGACTAGAAACAGCCTTGCCTTCTGCCAGCGGTTTCAATCTCTGTACTTCCCGGCGGGACTGTTCCAGTTGTGCTGTTTTCTGGGAAAGCGCTGCTTTGGCCTGCTGTAGCGCGATTTCATAGGGAGCCCGCTCTATTCTGAACATGGGGTCTCCGGCTTTGAGTTTCTGCCCTTCTTCGTATAATTTTCGTTCAAGCATGCCGGAAACACGCGCCCTGACCTCAACATCCAGCGAACCCTCTGCCTGCCCTGTAGCTTCCAGGGTTATCGGCAACTGCTGCTTTTTTGCCATCATGACCCCCACCGGCATTGTTGCAGTCTCCTTACTTTGGGGCGCATTCTCTGCTGCCTTGCAGGCAACAAGGAAGTGCGTAACAAGCAGCAGACAGCAGATATGTCGTCCTGTCATTCTAAGTAGAGAACAGAGCACTGTTTTTAGACATCTCTTTTTGAATATGTTGTTGTCTGACATTTTTCCCTCAAAACGGATTTTGTATATACGTTTATGGTTGCCTGGTGAGAGCAAGCAGGCGGGCACGCAAACCAGGAGCATCAAAAATAAATTCACTGTTATGCGCTTTCGTCAAAAAAGCGAACAAGGCACCATCAACAGCCATCCTGACAATTTCGAGCATCGGGTCATTGTCGGTCGCCTCATGCCTTTTCAATCTGCTCACCATCCAGTCAGACCACCTCTTTTGCAGTTCCGGCTCTATAATTGATGACATGCACAGCGCTTCCCACGGATCTGCCGGATCGGGAGACACATCGGAAAAGGCGGCTTCAACATAGGCGCGCGTAAATCTGCCAAACGCCATCTCGTCACGGTCCATATACTCATCTATCAACTGATCCAGCTCGGTCACCATCTTTTCAAACATCGCTTCAATCAGGGCATTTTTGTTCGGGAAATGATGAAGCAGCCCCCCCTTGGTGACACCGGCAGCCCTGGCAACCGCTTCGAGGGAGACATGGGCTAACCCCTGCTCCGCTGTCATCCTGGCGGCACATTCCAACAGTGCATTTCGCACCTGCTCCGGTTCTTTCTTCCGCTGATGCGCTTCTCCCATATCGCTCTCCTGTTTTCCGGTTTCGTCAGACAGCAGTAAACATACCGCTTGGTTTTCAAACCATACCTACCAGATGGTATCTTTGTCAACCCATAAAAATACCAGACGGTATGTTTGCCGTCTGGTATCTGCAAGTCTGGTCAACGCACAAAACAGCCCAATAACCGTATATGCGCACTTCTTTCGCCAATCAAGACCTTAGCCAGAACTTCAGCAGCATTATTGCCCTCCCGGCTGCCCATCTTTGCCCCCAGCAGGGTCACCAGTTTTTTAACCGGGAGTGTCAAGGTGACGTTGTTGATTTAGTTGACTTTATGAAGCTAGTTTTCAAACTTAACTGCGTCTTCATTGTCTTCTTCAGCCCTGGATGGTGAAATCCTTGACGATCTGCTCCGCCCACTTGCGGAACTGAACAGCCCGTGGGTTGTTTACCTTGAAGCCGACTGCAATGATGGCCTGCAGGCTGTAATGTTTGGCGCGATAGTTCTTGCCGTCTGCAGCAGTTATTAAGTATTCCTTAACAACTGAATCAGACAACAGCTCCAGATCCTCAAAAATGCGTTTGAGGTGCTGATTAATGGCGGACACGGTCACATCATAAAGCGTAGCCATCATCTTCTGCGTCAGCCAGATATTTTCATCCTGATACCGCATCTCGATACTGTGTGAGGCGTCGCCTGTAGCTGCCACAAAAGTCAAGTATTGCGCAGTAGAAGACTCTGTAATTGAGATAGTTTTCCGGGATTTTTTCTTGTTCATACCGCTTCCCCTTCAAGATCCGTCACCATCCCCTCGGCCATGGCAAACTGCAGAAACTCCAGGGCGTCAGCAGCAGGAATCCGTAACTGCTTGGCAATGACAGCGGCGGTCCGGTTGCCATCCAACTCTTCAAGCAGGCGATAGTAGGGCCTGATCAGCGATTCAGTACAGACCTCGCCGTGGGCCGGGTAGATGGCTGCCCAGGAACCGGTCTGTTTCAGCTGTTTGGTGATCCAGACCAGATCAGGCTCGCCGGAATCCAGAATATCCAGTATTTCATAGTGAAACGGCAGCAGGGTCAGTGAGTCAGCCCGAGCCAGCTTCATCTTCAGCAGATCAAGTTGCAGCAGCTGGTCATCATCCGGCGGGATCGGCGGCACCGCCATCAACGCCACACCGTAGGCGTAGTGGTAATCCACACAATCCAGAGCAGCAGGCAGCAGTTTCTGGGCCTTACGCTCATCAAACAGGCTGGTCAGAAATTGCCGTTGCAGTTGCCATATTTCAGCATCGTCCAGCTCAGCCTCATCCGGCATACGGCCCATCTGCTGCTGCAACCAGTCGGCAAACCGCTCCAGCAGCTCCACCGGCTTGAGTTTCAGCCCTCGCGCCACCCCGTTGAACCAGGCCACGGCCTTGCCGCGGGAGTAGAAGATGTCGCTGGCTGAGCCCAGTTGACGCGCCCTGGCCATGTCCGCCAGCGGGAATGTTGTTGATTCCAGCAGGGTGTAGGGGGGACCCGGCAGATGCCGCATGCCGATAGCGGCTGCCTTGTGGGCGACCTTGGTGCCGGGCAGCACGGCCAGCGGGAAGATATCCAGGTGGTTGGGGTAAAGCGACAGGGCAAAGTTGAGCCCTTCACGGAATTTGTCGAAACAATCGTCCGGCAGGCCGTAGATTAGGTCAAAACCAAAGGTGGCGCCGGAGTCGTTCAAGAGCATCACCTTGGCAGTGAACTCGTCGCGGTTGAATGCTCTGCCCACCCCGCCGGCCACGGCCGGATCAGCGCTCTGCAGGCCGATCTGGACCGAGCAGGTCAGTTGCGCAAACAGCTGGGCCTGTTCCTTGTCCAGCAGTTCATGGCGCACCTCAAAATGGAAGTGGACATCCGGCGCAGTCTCACGGATCAGGCGCAGCAGGTGCTTGGCCCGTTTTTTGTCGGTGTTGAAGGTGGAATCCAGGGCAAAGATCTGGGAGGCACCGCGTTCCACCAGATAGGCCAGTTCCTGTTCCATCCGATCCAGCGGATAGCGCCGCACCTTGCGATCCCCCATGCCGTCGTAGCAGAACTCGCAGGCATAGGGGCAGCCACGGGAGAGCTGCCAGACCATGCCGTTTTCAATATGCCGGTCCAGCAGCCCGGCCAGATAGGGCGAGGGGAGCAGGGCAAGGTCTTCGATCTGCGTACGGGGAATCACCTGCAGTTCACCATTCACCAGTTGGGCAGTACCGGGCAGTCCCTGCAGCGGCGCTCCGGCCAGACAACGTTCCATCAACTCGGCAGCGGTCAGTTCCCCCTCTCCCACCACCAGCAGATCAAAGGGGGCCTCGGCCAGCAGGCGGGCCGGGTCAGCGGTTGCCTCGGGGCCGCCGGCAATCAACAACAGATCGGGAAACTGCTGGCGTAACATCGTAATCAGTTTACAGCACTCCTGACGGTTCCAGACATAGACCGGCAGGCCGACGATATCAGGTTGTTGCTCTTTGATAGAGGCCACCAGTTGCTCTAAAGGAGTACCGCAGTAGAACTCGGCGGTGGTGACGGCAACCTTCCCCTGCAGGGCAGGAGACCGGTCCAGATAGGCCTTGAGAAAGGCAGCGGCAAGCGGCACGGCCTGGGCGGACGGCATGGCATGAAGGGTAACAAGGTGTAGGTTCATGGCGGCTACAGTACACCAATCGGGAGGAAAGCTCCAGCACTCCGGTATGTTAAAGAGCTGCTGGACGGATGCTAATTCAATTGATGTTTCAAATATTTTTCTTTATTGTTTCAAGATTGAGAAACTGCCAAGGATAAATTTGATGCCCCTGCTTGAGCATCCCATCATCGTGATCTCTGTCAGCGATGACACCCGCGCGGCACTGGCTGCAAGTCTGCACGCCTTTGACGTTGAGATTGTTACCTGCGCCACCTTTCTGGAGGCCGAAGACCGGGCTCTCAAAAGTCTGTACTGCGGAATTCTGGTGGATCTCCCCTCCATCGTCAAGGCCAAGGGTGAGGAAAAGATCGTCGCCTGTTCCCTGACCGGCTTTTTCCCGACCCTGCGGGTACGGGTGATGGGAACCATGCTGATCCCGATGACCATGCCCGGCGCCGCAAAGCAGGAAAACAGCCTCAATGATTTCATCAACCGCGCCTGCTACAACTTTACCGCCCGTCAGCTCCGCGCCCACCACCGCCATGTGATCGGCATCTCAGTCGCCACACGCTTTGCAGAATCGGAAACCCGGGCCTTTACCCTGGATATCTCCTGGGGCGGCGCCTTCATTGTTGATTTCAACCCGGAACGTTTCTCCATCGGGGATGAACTGACCGTCTTTTTTCAGGAGCCCGGCTGCGAGATCACGGCAACGGTCTGCTGGAAGCAGTCCTGGGGCCTGCGTCACGCACCCGGCATCGGGGTCCATTTCCGCGAGATAACGCCATGCCTGAGCGAATTCCTGCTGCGGCTGCTGAAGCACGCCAAAGACCACGACCGTGACCGGCTGGTAGCCTGACAGCCGTTTCATACCAAAGCCCCTAACCGTTACGTTCATTGCAGATGGAGGTGATCCGTGTTCAGCAGAATCATCGCACTCTGTATTACTGCGGCAGGTCTGATCAGCGGCCAGCTGTCAGTTCCGGGACTGCAGCACTATACCTTCACAGCAACTGAATCAAAAATCCTGCCGGGCAAGACCACGGATACGAATCGTAACGGTACCGGCAGCGAGCAGGACCGGATTGGGCCTCTGGCACTGGTGGCCCTGAAATATCAGGGTAATTATTGGGTTGATGGTCGCTTCAACCACAACAGCTTTCCGGTTGAGCTGGGCAGGGTCAGCGTTACCGGGCAGAGTCAGCGTCTTGAGGCCTTCCGCCTTACTGAACCGCTCCACAAGGCCAGTAATTTTCTGGGTTCACACCACACCGTGTATTACCGCTTCCCTTTAAAATCACGATGGACAATCTACCGGCTGGATGACAAAGGCGTCACACCAGTTAGCACGGTTACGGAAAATGAGATTATAGCGGGACAGGACACCCGGATAATGGGACTGAGTGCCAGTAGCATCAAGGGCAGTGCCACCTACTTTCTTGCCCCGGCCCAAACCCGCATATCAAACTACCCCGAGCTTGACCGTAACGTAGAAGCGGCCAGCCTAACCGACACCCCCCTGGGAAAGATGCTTGTGTACCGTCACCGCATTGACGGGAATGTTCCTGATCCGCGCCACCGGCAGGACAGCCAAGGCATGACACGCCAGTTTTTCATCATCAAAACAGGAGCCGGCCCGGGCATCATCTGGCAGGACAAGAAGAGCCTGGAGATCCGCCTGACCCGCTTCAGTAGCGATCTGCAGAGCTCCGCCAGCATCACCCTGGCAATGGAACGGCCCGGCCGTCTGCTGGCAGCCTGCGCAGACCCCTCCGGCAACCTGTACTATCTGCTGGCCCGCGGGAAAGGTGACCCGGAGATTCTTGAACTGGCCAAGACAGACGCCGGCGGGAAACTGCTGGCCCGTTTTGTCCCTGACTCCTCACCCGCCAGCCTCAACATCTTTACCATGAAAACCGAAGCCGCCGACCTTGTCTGGTCAAACGGAAGGCTCTGCATGATGCTGATGCGAACCATGCACAAGTCAGCCGATGGCCTGAATCACCAGGGAGGCATCGCCGTGATCTTTGATGCCGACAGCCTGCGGCAGATCAGGAATCTGGGACAAACATCTGGCCATTCTTTTGATAATGTCTTAAGCGTGAATACAGCCGGCGAGTTCATCGGCGTTGATCTTGGCGACAACTACCCGCGCGGCATACACCTGCACAGACTTAGCGACCAAAACAGGACTTCACGGGTGGTCTACACCTTCAAAACAGGCCATGGCCAGACCGCCGGAAATCCTGCCGGCAAGACCTTCCCCCCCTACCCGGACATCAGCAGGCCTGACAAGACCTATTACAAATGGTCAAACGACAACAACACCTACTCGGAGCTTGGTGGAATCATCGAGACGCCACAGGGCTACATGGTTGTCTTTGCCGGCGAACCTTCACCGGAAGGCAGGGTGCTGGACAACAGCCGGTTAGGACTCGACAAGGCGGATCCACGCAATATCGGCCTGGTTGTGGTACGCAAGAATTTTCCCACACTGGCTGCCCGCGGCAGCGTTGTCCCTGATGAGCTGCTGCTTACCAGGGGGCCGGCAGAAACCGGCGGTTTTTACAGTTTTAACGGTGCTTGGAACGAGCAACGCAACAGCGGCATTGTCTGGCTGACCCGCTACACTGCGGGGGATGGCTATTCGGCCCACAACATCAAAACAGCCCGGTTGCCCGATGGCAGTATCCTGATCCTCTGGAAGACCTACCAGCCTGACAGCAACTGGGCGATGACTGTTTCAGCAGAGGGCAGACAACGTACTGCACCGTTCAGGTTGCCGGATCAGCTGTACCTCAACCGCCGTGATGCCATCATGGTGGATGGCAAGCGGGTCTATATTGTTTCAGGCCACCGTGATGACAAACGGCTGGAACTGTTTGTACTGCAATTGCACTAAAACAAGGGGAGAGAGCTCATGGAACCTGTATCGTTTAAGGCGTTCATTGTTGAAGAAGCCGCTCCGAAGCAGTTCAGCCGCCGGATTGGCGAGCGGACAGTTGCCGATCTCCCGCCGGGTGAGGTCATCATCAAGGTGGCCTATTCATCCCTCAACTACAAGGATGCGCTCTCGGCCACCGGCAATCCCGGCGTTACCAGAAAGTTTCCCCACACCCCCGGCATCGATGCTGCCGGCACGGTGAGTGACTGCAGCGACAACAGCTTCTCCCCCGGGCAGCAGGTGCTGGTTACCGGCTACGACCTGGGGATGAACACCAGCGGCGGTTTCGGCCAGTATATTCGTGTACCGTCGGCCTGGGTGGTGCCGCTGCCGGATGGCCTTACCCTGCGTGAGAGCATGATCCTGGGCACCGCCGGCTTTACGGCAGCGCTGTCAGTGCTGAAGCTGGTCAACAACGGCGTTACTCCGGAGCAGGGTGACATTCTGGTGACCGGGGCCAGTGGCGGCGTTGGCAGCATTGCCGTGGCGCTTTTGGCCAGGGCAGGATACCGGGTCGTGGCTGCCACCGGTAAACCGGCTACGGAAACAGTGTTGAAAAAGCTGGGGGCGGCTGAAAGTATCCATCGGGATGAGCTGCTTAAAGGGGCTGAACGTCCACTGATGAAGGAACGTTGGGCCGGCGCAGTGGATGTGGCGGGGGGAGCAACCCTGGCTGCGGTGCTCAAGGCTACCCGTTACGGCGGTACCGTAACCTGTTGCGGCCTCGTTGATTCAGCAGAGCTGCCGACAAACGTTTTTCCATTCATACTCAGGGGAGTCAGTCTGCTTGGCATAGACTCAGTGCAGTGCCCAATGGCGCCACGTCGCGAAGTCTGGCATCGCCTGGCCAACGAGTGGAAGCTGGACAACCTTGCAGATGCGGTACATGAAATCAGTCTGGATGGATTGGAGGCAGCTATCATGACCATGCTGGAAGGCAGGGCACACGGACGCACCCTTGTCAGACTGTAAGATCGCGCCTCCTTGCAACGAACAGAAAAGCGGTCCGGCACTGGCCGGACCGCTCATATCAGGAGTGCTCTCGGCGTGTTTACGTGGTACGCCCTTTACGACCGATCATAACCTTGCCATGATGCGTCATAACATGCACATTGTGGTTCGGAGCACGACGGATTACCAGCTCATGTTTGTTGAGCATCGGCACCACAACATGTCGCGTCATCTTGACCGGAGGCACCATACCTTTCATCATCGCCACCCCCTTTCATCGTCTGTTTCTCCATAGTTAGTATACCACAGCCCGGGTTCCCCACAGCAACAAATCTGTTCACACTTTATTACTCCACCTGAATCTGGTACTGTGAGCCCCGCTGTTTGACCGGAACCATTTTCCCGAGGAGTATGACCGTGGCACCATTACCTGCTGAACAACCTGCTGTTGCGCCAACCTTACCGGTGGATCTGAGCGGTGAGGCTGACTGGACCTCTTTTGATGCACCTTCACTCGTGGGCGACTCGCTCCGCTTTGTCTCCGGTGAACCGGACGGCAACCGTTTTCGAGTCCGTTACTACCGTGACCCTGAACAACACCTGCATGCACGCATCTGGTTCGGACCGGGGACCGAAGGCCCCCCGGGGCATGCCCACGGCGGCGCCATTGCCGCCATAATGGACGAAGCCCTTGGGTTGGCCGCCTGGGCAGAAGGCTACCCGATTGTCGTCGGCAACCTGAATGTCAGCTTCCGCGCCATGCTGCCCCTGCAAAGGGTGATCACCCTTGAAAGCAAGGTGGTCTCTGTCGAAGGGCGCAAAGTCATGGTACATGGCCGCCTCTTCTGCGATGAGGAAACAGTTTACGCAGAGGGACAATGCCTCTGCATCACCATTCCCGGACGACAGTAGCTTTAACACGCAAACCATCAGCCTACATTCCTATCTGGAGAGAAACCTATGACCACCTGTCCCTGCGGCAGCACCAAACCCTATAGCGATTGTTGTGAACCGATCATCAAAGGCAGCCGGCCGGCAGAAACCGCCGAACAGCTGATGCGGGCCCGTTACAGCGCCTATACCCGGACTGAAATGGATTTTGTCTTCAACAGCACCGATCCGGCAAACCGTGAGGGCTACGACCATGACGGCACCAGGACCTGGGCTGAAAACTCGGAATGGCTGGGACTGCAGATTACCGGTACCAGCAAGGGTGAAAAGGATGACGCGACCGGCGAGGTTGAATTCATTGCCCGTTTCAAAGAAAACGGCATCCTGCGGGAACACCATGAAAATGCGCTCTTCACACGCAAAGAGGGCATCTGGTACTTCAGCGATGGCGTCATGGTCAAACCGAAGCCGATCACCGTCACCAAAGTGGGCCGTAATGCCCCCTGCCCGTGCGGCAGTGGCCAGAAGTACAAAAAGTGCTGTGGCAAATGAGTTTTCTCTACAGCCTTGATCTGCTGGGGACTGCCGCCTTTGCCGCTTCCGGCGCAATGGCGGCTATCCGGCGGGAAATGGACCTGTTCGGCGTCTTGATGCTGGGGCTGGTTACCGCCTGCGGCGGCGGCACCCTGCGTGACCTGCTGCTGGGAGATACCCCGCCGTTCATCTTCAAGGATGAAACCTACCTCTACCTCTCGGTTGCGGTTGCGCTGCTTGTCTTCATCTTCCGCCACCACCTGGAGTTTCTGCATCATCCCCTGCCCTTCTTTGATGCCGTCGGACTGGGTACCTTTGTGGTGATCGGCACCGGCAAGGCGCTGGAGTTCAAACTGGGGCTGTTCGGTTCGGTCATGATGGGAGTCATGACCGCCACTGCCGGAGGCATGATCCGTGATCTGCTGTCTGCCCAGGTACCGATGGTACTGCAGCGCGAAGTCTACGCCTCAGCCTGCCTGGCGGGCGGCACCCTGCTGTATCTGCTGCACCGCTACACCAACATCCCCCATGCCTGGTCCCTGCTTGCTGCAGCCCTGCTGGTGATCATCATGCGCCTGCTGGCCATCCGCTATAACTGGGCCTTACCCCGCGCCAACGACTTCTACCGGGACTGACAACTGCCCCCCTCCTCCCGCAGCCTGACCAGAAACAGCTTCCGCACGTAGTCTTCAGCCTGCTGTTTTTCAGCGCTGGAGAGCGCCGCCTCTGCCACGGGCTTGACAAAACGGCGTAAAAAGCGGCGCACGCCCCAGCGCAGTGCGGGGTTGTCGTGCCCCAGCCGGTCGATCGGCACCGGCGCCGCGAAATTCCAGAGCGAAACCGCCTCCCGCAACGCCGGATTCAGCATCAGCCGTGTGCCAGCTGACGGGCCGGCCGCACCTTTGCACGCTTTACCCAGATAGCAGATGATGTTGGCACGGGTCTCACAACGGCGATCCAGCTCCCGCAGCCGGCTGATCTCCTGTTGCGGGTCTGCCAGGGCATCCAGATGGGTAAACAGCAGCGGCTGCAGGCCGCTCTGCCCCACCAGCTCCATAAACTCATCAATCCGGTAGGTTGTGACATTGGGGTGCAGGAACAGGTCTGCCAGCCCGGAATCATTTTTTGCCTCCCAGGCAGCATCAACATAGCTTCTCAACCGGCTGCCCGGCGCAGCCTTTTTCAGCATCCGCTTGATAGCTGCAACATCCTGCACCTTTAGCAACCGCATCGCTCGCCGGACCGATTCAGCCTCCTGCCGCGCATAGCGTCCATAGACCATCACCCGCAGGATGCCGCCCGGCAGCAGCCGCTGCTCCAGCGCCCGCATCCCGGCCGCCGGATCATCCAGGTGATGCAGCACCCCGAACGCCTCGATAAAGTGGTACGGCCCCGGTGTGACGGACGGGTCGAGAAAATCCCCTTGCAGTAAATCTACGTTAAAACGGCGATGCAGCAGACAGTGCAGCCGTGCACGCTGCAGGTTATGCCGGGCCAGATCAACTCCCGTTATTTCAGCCCTGGGGTTTGCAAGCGCCATCGGATACGGGGCAAAGGCACCGCAGCCGGAAAGCAGGATCTTCCCCTCCTGTTCCGGCAGCAGCTCTCCGTTAAAGCGGCCCCAGAGCGCCGTCAGGTTCATGGCATAGGTGTCGTAACGCCGCACCGAGGCTAAAAGCGGATAATGGGGATAGGGGTGGCGCTCGTAGTGGCCGGTTACTTCACGGAACGACATAACGGCTCCTGATTGCAGTATTGCCATGATTGGCGTATGCTATTTAAATACGGCAAAAGGGGGATATCTCATGAAAAAGCTGACTCTTGTGCTTGCCTCGGCGCTGCTGCTCTCGCTGCCCGGTTTACCTGCTGCCGTGCATGCCGACAGTACTCTACCAGACGACCGGTTTGCCCTCAAGGGATTGAAGCAGGCCCATGCCATCTTTGATGTCCGCCTGGCAGAGCTGGACAAGTTGCTGTTTAACCTGAAACTGATCAAGGAGACCTGGGAAGGGATCAACAGCCAGAAGGTCAAACCGACTCTGATTGTTTCCCTGCGGGGACCGGCAGTTAAACTGTTTACACAGGATCAGGCGGTGCCGGAGCTGAAGGAACTGCTGACTGACCTGAAACAGAAAGGAATCAGGATTGAAATCTGCAGTGTGGCCACCCGGATCTTCAAGGTTGATAACAGACAACTGCTGCCTGACCTGATTCTTGTGGGCAATGTCCTGACCTCACAGATTGCCTGGCAGAACAAGGGGTATGCCTTGATCACCCTCAACTGACCCTTGCCTCCAGAGTTTGTCGTAGCGGTTATGTCTGATCTTGCTGTAATCCAGCTGACCGGCTGCCAGGGCGCGGCGTTTTTCTGCCGGATAGCCAATACCGATGATCGCTTCAACCCTGATCTGCGGCGGCAACCCCAGCAGTTCCTGTACAAACTGCTCTGCAGTCATCTGTTTATCATGCTGCCGTTGCCGTATCTGCGCCCAGCAACTGCCCAGCCCCAGTGACTGGGCCGTCATCTGGAGCAGAATGGCAGCGATTGAGCAGTCTTCCACCCAGACATCCGACCTGGTCTGATCGGCACAGATCACAACCGCCAGTGCGGCCCCCTTCAGAAAGCCGGAACCATGCTGCTTGGCGGTTGACAATCCGGCCAGCAGCTCACCATCATCCACCAGCACAAACTCCCACGGATTGATACCGCGGGATGTCGGTGCCCGCAACAGTGCCTCCATCAGCAGCTCAACCTGCTTCGTCTCAAGTACCTGCCCGGTAAAGCTGCGGATACTACGCCGTTTGCGGATCAGTTCAATCACCTCTGGCTCCCCTCTTCCTGATCTGTTCATCAACCAGCAATACCCCGGCCCCTTCCAGCTGCCCTGAACGCAGCGCTGCAAGGGCCTCGTTGGCCTGTTCCAACCTGAAGGCCGTGACTTCGGTCCGGACCGGCACCTGCGGCGCCAGTGCCAGGAACTCCTCACCATCCTGGCGGGTCAGGTTGGCCACCGAGACCAGCGAACGTTCTCCCCACAGCAGATCGTAGGAAAAAGACGGGATGGCGCTCATATGGATACCGCCGCAGACCACCCGGCCGCCTTTGCGCACCGCCTGCAGGGCAGCAGGCACCAGCTCTCCGGCCGGAGCAAAGATGATGGCACTGTCCAGCTCCTGCGGAGGCCTGTCAAAGGAACCGCCGGCCCAGCAGGCCCCCATCCGGCGGGCAAAGGCCTGCCCGGCCAGGTCCCCAGGCCGGGTAAAGGCATAGACCTGCCGCCCCTGCCAGACCGCCACCTGGGTCATAATATGCGCTGCTGCGCCAAAGCCGTAGATCCCCAGTTGCCTGCCATCCCCCGCCATCCGCAGCGAGCGGTAGCCGATCAGTCCGGCGCACAGAAGCGGGGCCACCTGCAGATCGGGATAGCCGTCCGGCAGCGGGAAACAGAACCGTGCGTCAGCAAGGCAGTACCCGGCAAACCCGCCGTTGATCTGGTAGCCGGTAAACACGGCATGATCGCACAGATTTTCCTGACCGCCCAGACAATAACGGCAGCTTCCGCAGGTTCCCCCCAGCCAGGGAACACCGACCCGCTGGCCAATGACCCCTCCGTTTACCCCGGCCCCGCAACGGGCCACCCTGCCAACAATCTGATGCCCCGGCACCAACGGCAGCTGCGGCTCTGTCAATTCGCCGTCCACAATATGCAGATCCGTGCGGCAGATGCCGCATGCCGTCACCTCCAGCAGCAGCTGTCCGGCACCCGGCTGCGGCACATCAAGCTCCCGCAACTCCAGGGGGGCTCCAGGCCGGCTCAAGACCATGGCCAGCATTTTCTGCGCCGGCTCAGGCAGCATGATCAACCTCTGCAGTTGACTCAGCCAACGAAGCCGCCAGCCCGGGATGCATGACCATGCCGGCCTTGATATTCAGGGCAGAGGCGAGTTCAGGCGACATCTGGACGGCCTGTTCGCCCCCCAATTGCGCCAGCAGGCGAATGTAGGGCAGGGTTGCATTGGTCAACGCCAACGTCGATGTCCTGGGATAGGCGCCAGGCATGTTGGCCACGCAGTAATGGATGATGCCCTCAACGGCATAGACCGGCGCCTCGTGGGTGGTGGGGCGGCTGCTCGCCGCACAGCCCCCCTGGTCAATGGATACGTCCACAATCACCGCCCCCGGCTTCATCAGGGACAGCATGGCACGGCTGATCAGCAGCGGAGTTCTGCCGCCGGTGGCATACAGGGCGCCGACCACCAGATCTGCCTGAGCAAGCTCATCCAGCAGATTCTTTTCAGACAGCAGCGCAGTAGCCACCCGGCCGTCAAACATACGGAAAATGGCGTCTAAACGTTCGCTGCCACGGTTGAGTACCACCGTCTCCATGCCGATCCCGAGAGCTATTTTTGCGGCACCGGCCCCCACGATGCCGGCCCCCAGGATCAGGGTCCGGGCTGCCTGGACCCCCGGGGCACCGCATGGCAGCAGACCGTTCCCTCCCTGCGGCCGCTGCAGATAGTAGCAGCCCATTAACGGTGCCATCCTTCCGGCGATCTCGCTCATCGGCTCAAGCAACGGCTTGCGGCCAGCCTTTTCAAGGGTCTCGTAGGCAAAGGCGGTAACCTGTCGTTCCAGCAGATGGTGGGTCAGCGTCCGGTTGGGCGCCAGGTGCAGGTAGGTGAACAGCATCTGCCCCGGTCTGAGCAGGTCATATTCAGCCGGCAGCGGTTCTTTGACCTTGACCAGCAGCTCCGCCTGTTCAAACAGGATGTTCCGCTCCACCAGCTGCCCGCCTGCCAGCCGGTATTCCTCATCACTGAAGCCACTGCCGGCACCGGCCCCTTGCTCCACCAGGATCTGATGTCCGTCGCCGCGCAGTTGCTGCACCCCCTGCGGAGTCAGTGCGACACGGTACTCATGGGCCTTGATCTCACGTGCTACGCCAACTCGCATTAGCCGCCTCCTGTCGTCCCGGGCCAGAACAGTATCTTTTCTGCAAGTCTAACAGTCCCGGCATCGATGTCAAACAGCTGCGCCATGTTCCAGAAAACCAAAAAATATTCGACCACACAAGATTGTTTTACTTAAAATCAACATCTCTCTATGCGTGATTTATGCAGAAAGTTCTTGCCCTCTTTGTCGCGCAACTTGTTGCAAAAACGCCACAATTCAATATTCAATATATTTAACTTATCGTATTTACAGCATTTTTTTCTTGACTTAGGTCAAAAACAGGACTAATTCCCACACAAAAAGACATGAAATATCTTTTTGGACCTTTTGGGGAGCAGGACTCCCCTTACTTCGCATGAAAGGCAGGACGACAAGATGAAAAAATGGTGTGGCGTAGCAGCAGCGGCAGCGGTGTTGGTAATGGGGGCAGGTCAGCTTGCACAGGCAGCCGATGATTACAAGTCATTCGGCGTGCGGATGCGGGCCATCTACGTGAAACCGGACGAGTCGTTTGATTCCAAGTTGAGCGCCCTGCAACCAAAGGTGAGTGATGACATCATCCCGGAACTTGACCTTGAGTACTTTTTCACCAAGAACTTCTCTGCTGAACTGATTGCGGGCGTAACCCGCAACGACATCAAACTGAATAACGGCTTTGCCGGTTCCACCTGGCTGCTCCCCCCCACCCTGACCGTCAAGTATCACCCCCTGGCCGGCTCCACCATCAGCCCCTATGTCGGCGTTGGTCTGAACGTGATTTTCCCCTTCAACTCCAAACTGAACGGAGTTAACGACTTCCAGATCGACAACAGCGTCGGCTGGGCGGTCCAGGCCGGTACCGACCTCAAGATTTCCGACAGTCTCTACTTCAACATCGACTACAAGTACCTGAACGCCGACACCAAGGCCACTATCGCAGGCACCAAGTACAAGCTCGATCTGAATCCCCACCTGATCGGTATTGGTGTTGGCTACCGCTTCTAAGCAGCCGGCATCCAACAGAGAGGTCAAAGGGTACTTCTCCGCCCTTTGACCTCTTCAACGCATCACCCGCGTCTTACCTGAGGTGCTCACATGGGCAGTCATAGCAATCTGGACGAAGCGATTGAAATTTCATCCGGTGTTTACTGGGTTGGTGCCGGTACCAAGACCTTCCTGAGCAGAAACAGCTTCCTCAGGGTCTATGAGGGCAACAAAGCAACCGGCACCCTGCTGATTGATCCGGGGCCAACCAGCGATTTTGTCAGCCTCTCCCACAAAGTCTCCTCCATACTGCCCGGCGGACTGGCAAGCATCAACCTGGCGTTCATCAATCACCAGGACCCGGATGTGGTCGGGGTGCTGCCCAAGCTGTACGCCATGAACAGGAAACTGAATATTATCGCCACCGAGGACACCTGGCGCCTGGTCAGTCTCAACGGACTCGCCTCAGTCCGTTTCCGTTCGATTGATCAGGTCCAGGAACAGCGGCTGGTACTCCCCACCGGCCACAAACTCCAGTTCATCCCGACGCCCTACTGCCATTTCAGGGGGGCCAGCATGATTTATGACCTGGAATCACGGATACTTTTCACCGGCGATTTTTTAGGCGGGGTTGAAGCATCCGGCTTGATTGCAACCCAGGAAAACTGGGCCGGCATCAAGGCCTTTCATCAACTCTACATGCCGTCAAACGAGGCCATCAAGCTTGCCGTTAAAAAGATCAGGGCCCTTGAACCGGCACCACTGACCCTGGCTCCCCAGCATGGCGGCCTTATCAAGGGTGATCTGATCGAGCTGGTTCTGGAAAGGATCAGCGAACTGCCGGTGGGACTGGATATCGTCACCTCGCTCAATGACAGGCTGCCGGCCCTGATTGCCGGACTGAACGATGTGCTGGTGGCGGTCAAGGAGACCATGGGAGAGTACAAGGTCGACAGGATTCTGAGAGATTTCAAACCGGAAGGGGAATACCCGTCCCTGATCACCCTGGGACGCGACGGTCTGGTGAAGGATATCAAGGGTGATCCGTTTGAGGCAATCAATGCACTGCTGAACACCTTTATGGATTCGGCCACGGAAAAACAGCAGAAACTGTTACGTCCCATGTTCAACCTGTTGATGCTGTAACCGGATACCTGCCAGATTACTGTCTCATAACAATCTGATGCCGTCCGGTATCCGGTCAGGACGGATTCTCGCAACAGGCCGCCTCACCCTCCTTTTGAACGGCCCTGATCGCCTTGAAGGGCCGCATGTACGCCAGAAAGATCTCTTCAAGCCGGTCTGCCATGACAGCGTGACCTGTTGCGCGCAGGATCTCAATCACCGATTCTGCAGTACACAATCCGGACGCCTTCTGATTTTTCCTGAGGTTGTAGCGTGACTTTCCGGCCGGTTTCAAACTGATCCGGCGCACCTGTTGCAGGTACGGACTGCGCTGGTGGATCTTGCGGGCTTCGTGCCAGGTACTGTCAATTATGATAAACTGATTGATGCCGGTCAGATCTGCCTCTTCTTCATCAGCACCACCGGGATAGAGCAACGCCACCCCACCGGATGAAATCTCATCCAGCAGCCCCGCCGGCGGCTTCAGACGATCCCAGCAGATCTGCTCAGCCGCCGGGCCCAACACCTCCAACACCAGACGACCGGTATTTGATTTTTTGGGTATCTCCTTAAAATGTGTCAACAAGGTTATTTTCAGCTGCATCGGCTCCTGTTTCCCTTTGGCTGTTTTTTCAGTATACTAGCATGCTGTTTGCCAGAACCTATACCAAGAAGGTAGCATCAATGGCCAGATGTTCTAACTGTAAAGCCCCTTTGGCTCCTGGTTCCCTGCTCTGTGCCTACTGCGGAAACCGCACGGATGTTGACCTGAAAGGGATTCATTACTACACCACCCACGAAAATGACACCCCGCGCAGGTGCCCCCGCTGTGACATCAAGCTCAAAACCCTGGATCTTAAGCTGAACGGGCGATTCTTGATCGATCGTTGCGAAGAGTGCCTGGGAATATTCTTTGACCCCGGTGAGCTTGAGGCACTGCTTGAGGCAACCGTCAAACATGTTGCAGGTATTGATCGTGCCGGCCTGGAGGCCATCAACGAAAAGCGGGAGCCAAACCAGTACCCGATCGCCTATATCAAGTGTCCGGTCTGTTCACAGTTGATGCACCGGGTTAATTTTGGTGCCAGGAGCGGTGTTATTGTGGACCGCTGCAAGGAACACGGTCTCTGGCTGGATGGTGGCGAGCTGCGTCAGTTGTTTGAGTGGATGAAGCTGGGCGGACAGCTGCTTGAGCAACAGCGACAGGAGCAGCAGCGCAAGGAGGCTGACCAGCGGGAAAAGGAACAACGTCAGAAGCTCAAGGGCTACGAAGACGAGCCTTCGGCGTTTGGCAGTTTCAGTGAACCACTGCGCAGTTCCGACCCGGACCTGTTCGAAATCATCATCAAGGCGTTCAGGTTTCTGATCTGAGCGATTTCCGGGGCGTGACCGGCAAGCAGGTATTTATTTTTAATTATTGAAGGTATCGATTGACTTTACCGGAAGAAGACTGTTAGTGTGAATAATATATTTCAGCATCACGCTGAACACAACAACAGGAAGCATCAGGAGAAGGTACACAAATGGTAAACGGAACAGTAAAATGGTTCAACGACAGCAAGGGTTTTGGTTTTCTTGAGCAGGAGAACGGCGAAGACGTATTTTGCCATTTTTCCGCTATCACAGGTGAAGGATTCAAATCCCTTGCTGAAGGCGATAGAGTTACCTTTGAAGTAACCAAAGGCCCTAAAGGTCTGCAGGCTTCAAACGTAACCAGAATTTAAGCTTTAGCAAATGTAGTTTTATGAGCCCCGGGATATCCTCGGGGCTTTTTTTGTACTGCTATCCCCCGGACAGAAAAGATTCCGGTGCCGGCCACCTTCGTTTATCCGGTCAACATTCCCCGCCGACAGGAGCACTAACCATGGCAAAACCTAATTTTCAGTTTCAAAAACGTCAGAAGGAGCTGGAGCGCAAAAAAAAGAACGATGAAAAACTGCAGCGCAAGCTTGCAAAAAACAACCCCGCTGATACTGACGCTGCTGAAGAGCAGGTGGAGGAAGCGGCAGAATAACGCCGCCAGCTTCCTCCCCTGCCCCTCTTTCAGTGCTACAGCGTCAGGTCCGCATGCCCCTGACAGAGTTGGTCGCGGGTTCTGGCCACCTCTTCATTTTCAAGATATTCCTCAAAGGTCATCATCCGGTCAATTATGCCACCGGGCGTAAATTCCACGATCCGGTTGGCCACGGTACTGACAAACTCATGGTCATGGGAGGCGAACAGCACCACCTCGCTGAACGAGATCAGGCCATTGTTCAGTGCCGTGATTGATTCAAGGTCAAGGTGGTTGGTCGGCTCATCCAGAATCAGCACATTGGCACCGGTCAGCATCATGCGGGAAAGCATGCAGCGTACCCGCTCTCCCCCGGAAAGGACTTTGGTCTTCTTGGTTGCCTCGTCGCCGGAAAACAGCATCCTCCCCAGAAAACCACGGGCAAAGGTCTCCCCTTCGTTGGGAGGCGAGTACTGGCCAAGCCATTCAATCAGGTTCAGATCATTGTCAAAGTAGGCCCCGTTCTCCTTGGGGAAATAGGCACTGGTGATGGTCACTCCCCAGCGGAAACTGCCGCTGTCCGGCTCCAGCTCACCGGCCAGGATCTGGAACAGGGTTGTCTTGGCCAAGCTGTTGCCACCGACAAAGGCGATCTTGTCCCCCTTGCGCAGATTCAGGTTCAGATCCTTGAAAACCTGGACACCATCGACGGTCTTTGACAGGTCGGTCACTTCCAAAATAATATCGCCGCAGGGACGCTCCGGCTTGAAGACCACATGGGGATATTTACGGGATGAAACCGGCATTTCCTCAACAGTCAGCTTTTCCAGCAGCTTTTTACGCGAGGTCGCCTGCTTGGCCTTGGATGCGTTGGAGCTGAAACGCTGGATAAACTCCTTCAGTTCATTGGCCCGGTCGGTTACCTTGCGGTTTTCATCCTGTTTCTGCTTCAGGGTCAACTGGCTGGCCTGATACCAGAAATCGTAGTTACCCACATAGACCTGAATCCGGCCGAAGTCGATATCCGCCATATGGGTACAGACCTGATTCAAAAAGTGGCGGTCGTGGGAAACCACAATCACGGTGTTGTTGAAGCGGGACAGGAACTCCTCCAGCCAGTTGATGGTCTTCAGATCCAGGTGGTTGGTCGGTTCGTCCAGCAACAGGATATCCGGATTACCAAACAGCGCCTGAGCCAGCAGCACCCGCACCTTTTCTCCCCCCTCCAGCTCCTTCATCTGCTTGTGCCGCAGCTCCTCCGGTATGCCGAGACCGTTCAGCAGCACGGCAGCCTCAGACTCTGCCTCGTAGCCGTTCAACTCGGCAAACTCGCCTTCCAGTTCGGCTGACTTGATACCGTCCTCTTCGGTAAAATCCGTCTTGGCGTACATTGCCTCCCGGGCGATCATCACCTCATACAGGCGGCTATGTCCCATGATCACGGTATTGAAAACAGTATGCTCATCAAAGGCGAACTGGTCCTGCTTCAGAAAGGCGATCCGTTCCCGCGGCCCCACCGAGACCGTACCGGAATCCGCCTCGGACAAACCGGCCAGGATCTTCAAAAAAGTCGATTTGCCGGCCCCATTGGCACCGATCAGACCATAGCAGTTGCCCGGCACAAACTTGATGTTAACATCCTTGAAGATCACCCGCTTGCCGTAGGCAAGACTGATGTTGTTTGCACTGATCATCGTCATTCTCTCTTTCTGTACATAAAAACAGAAACCACAGGGGGGACTCCCCTGTGGTTCAGGTGTTTGACATCTATAGCATGTTAGCGTTTATGAGGCAATTCAAAACCTTAGCAGACTGCCGACAGATTCATACGGTCAGGCGATTCTGATCAGATCAGGTCATACAGACCGGAAAGCAGATACCGCAGGTAAAAATCAGCAGATACTGCTGCACCAGCTGTTCGTCCTGTTCAGGGGAATGACTGATCAGGTTCTCCGTGGCCAGAAGACTCAAAAAGAAGTAATTGATCATACCGGCCAGGGCCAACGAGGCATTGACGGCATGAATTTCCCGGCGAAACAGCCCCTGCCTGATGCCGTCATCAATCACCTCTGCCAGCCCCCTGATCACCTTGTTGATTGCCGGCGCCACAATCACCGGAAAAAAACCGGTGGGATTAGTCAGTTCACTGGTGTAAAACCGCAGCAAGTACGGATGATTACGGTGCCGTTGCAGCGTCCAGCGCAGGTACGCCTCAAGCACCGCCAGCGGTCCTGATCCGGACTGGCGCAGCTCTTCAATCTGGTCAAAACAGGCAAACTGTTCCTGAAGCACAGCAGCATATAACCCCTCCTTGCCGCCAAAATAGTACGACACCATGGAAATACTGGCCCCGGCAGCCTGCGACAACTCCCTGACACTGACTCCATGCAGACCATGCTCGGCAAACAGCCGTGTTCCAACCTCCACCAACCTGTTGCGGCAATCCGGCTTCATCATATCACTCCCGATCCTTCGCAGATGTTCTCCAAAAGAGTAGCAAAGTCATCACCAGAATCCAATTTTATTGCTTCTGCCGCACAATTAAATCTTGCACCGCAGTTCAACGTGTCGCTATTATATAATTCTAACGAACGTTCGATTTGCAATCTGTAGCATCGTTCGTTGCCCATGTAGACACATGGCTACCACAGCGGAACGGGCAGAAAGCCCGATTCCAGAGGAGGATGTACACAGATGTTGGAACTACGTAACAGGATCAGAAAAAAGAATCTCCACGGCAGAATCAAACATGTAGAAGATGTCATCCCGCTCTTTAAAAACGGCATGAATATCGGCTGGTCAGGTTTTACCCCGGCCGGATATCCCAAGATGGTGCCGATTGCCCTGGCAGACCATGTTGAAAAAAACAACCTGCAGGGCAAGTTGAAGTTCAACCTGTTTATCGGCGCCTCGGTCGGGGTTGAAACCGAAGACCGCTGGGCCTCCCTTGATATGATCGACCGCCGCTGGCCTTACCAGACCGGCAAGAATATTCAGGCCGGTATTAACGAAGGCCGCATCCGGATGGGTGACCGCCACCTCTCCATGTTTGCCCAGGACCTGGGCTACGGGTTCTATACCAAGGATAACAACGGACGGCTTGATATCGCCATTATTGAATGTTCTGCCATTACTGAAAACGGTGGTCTGGTGCTGACCGCCTCCTGCGGTGCCGTGCCGGAAATCGTCCAGATCGCCGATAAGATCATCATTGAGATCAACACCTCAATCCCCAGCTTTGAAGGTCTGCACGATATCGTTGAACCGGTAAATCCTCCCAACCGGCTGCCTTACCTGATCAGCCGGGTTGATGACCGGGCCGGTTCACCCTACGTCCGGATCGACACCGACAAGATCGTGGCGATCGTTGAGTCAGACCGCCCTGACAATGGCCGGGCCTTCAGCGAGCAGGACGACACCTCCGAGGCGATTGCCAACAACATCATTGAATTCTTCGGCCATGAAGTGAAGGCGGGGCGCCTGCCCAGGAACCTGTTGCCGCTGCAGTCCGGGGTCGGCTCCATCGCCAACGCCGTGATCGGTGGCCTGGCCAAAGGGCCATTCTCCGGACTGAAGGTCTGGACCGAGGTACTGCAGGACACCATGCTGGACCTGTTCGACTCCGGCAAGCTGGACTTCGCCTCCACCGTCTCGCTTTCCTTCTCAGTTGATGGTTTCAAGCGTTTCTATGACAACTGGGATCAGTACGCCAACAAGGTGATGATGCGTCCGCTCTCCATCGCCAACCACCCGGAACCGATCCGGCGGCTGGGCTGCATCGCCATGAACACCCCGGTAGAGTTCGATATCTATGCCCATGCCAACTCCACCCTGGTGGGAGGTACCCGGATGATCAACGGTATCGGCGGTTCAGGCGACTTCCTGCGTAACGCCTATCTCTCCATCATGCATACGCCGTCGGCCCGTCCCACCAAGACCGACCCGACCGGCATCACCTGCGTGGTGCCCCATGTGCCCCACGTTGACCATACCGAGCATGATCTGGATGTACTGGTAACCGAGCAGGGACTGGCCGATCTGCGCGGTCTGGCGCCCAAGGACCGGGCCCAGGAGATCATCACCAAGTGTGCCCACCCTGATTACAAACCGCTACTGCAGGAATATCTGGACATGGCCACCAAAGACTGCCTGGCACGCAAGGCAGGACATGAGCCGCAACTGCTGGACCGCGTCTTCAAGATGCAGGTCAATCTGGCCAAGAACGGCACCATGAAGATCAACAACTGGGAAATATAAAACAAGAAACCGGCCCCGTGTTAAACGGGGCCGGTCATTTTGGAGGAAACCATGCGTGATAGCGACACAAACTACTATCTATTCATCGCATTGCAGGCCCTGGAAACGGCCTATAGTGAAAACAAGGATCTTGCGGTGGCAACACACCTGTCACAGGCAATGGAAGCCCTGCATCGGGTGACCCACAAAACCGGGAAAATCACGCGGGGTAGCCACCAGGCGACTTACGACCCGCACGAGATGGATGAATTTAATTCGGCAGTCTGATAACGTATCTGAGCTGCCCCTACATCAAGGCAGCTCAGTTTCACCCATCAGGTAGCGATCACACTCCCGCGCAGCGCCGCGGCCTTCGTTAAAGGCCCAGACTACCAGGCTCTGGCCACGACGGCAGTCGCCGGCAGCAAAGACGCCGGGGATGCTGGTGGTGTACTGCTCATACTCGGCCTTGATATTACTGCGCCCATCACGTTCAACACCCAGCGCATCCAACAATGGTTGTTCCGGCCCCAGGAAGCCCATAGCCAGCAGCACCAGCCCTGCCGGACGGACCTGCTCGGTGCCGGGTACCGGGTTCGGCACAAACTGTCCTTTCTCATTCTTGCCCCAACTGACCTGTACCGTATGCACCGCAGTCAGGTTACCGCTCGCATCGCCTTCAAATTTGGTGGCGGTGGTCAGGTAGGTGCGGGGGTCGGCACCATACCTGGCAGCAGCCTCTTCCTGACCATAGTCCACCTTGTGGGTCTTGGGCCATTCCGGCCAGGGGTTGTCAGCAGCACGCTGTTCAGGTGATTGCGGCATGATCTCCAACTGGGTAACCGAGTTACAGCCGTGGCGCAGTGAGGTTGCCACACAGTCGGTACCGGTATCGCCGCCGCCGATGATGATCACATCCTTACCCTTGGCTGAGATGAAGTCAGTACCTGGATTCAGTACCGCCCTGGTGTTGGCCGCCAGGAAATCCATGGCAAAATGAACCCCGTTCAGCCCACGCCCTTCAATCGGCAGATCCCGGGGCAGGGTCGCACCGGTGGCCAGTATCACCGCATCGAACTCACTGCGCAGCTTCTCAACCGGATAGTCGCTACCGCCGATGGCGGTATTGCAGACGAAGTTGATCCCCTCCTGCTCCAGCAACTTGACCCGGCGCAGCACCACCTCACGCTTGTCCAGCTTCATATTGGGAATGCCGTACATCAGCAGGCCGCCCGGCAGATCAGCACGCTCAAACACCGTAACCGTATGACCGGCCTTGTTCAACTGGGCAGCTGCCGAAAGGCCGGCAGGGCCGGAACCGACCACCGCCACCTTCTTGCCGGTGCGGATCTTGGGCGGATTAGCCACAATCCAGCCTTCCTGCCAGCCACGCTCAATAATGCTGACTTCGATATTCTTGATCGTTACTGCCGGATCGCTCATCCCCAGGGTACAAGAACCTTCGCAGGGTGCCGGACAGACCCGTCCGGTAAACTCGGGGAAGTTGTTGGTGCGGTGCAGACGATCCAGCGCCTGCTGCCACAGGCCTCGATAAACCAGATCATTCCATTCGGGGATCAGGTTGTTGATCGGGCAGCCGCTGGCCATGCCGGAGAGCAGCGTACCGGTGTGGCAGAACGGGATGCCGCAGTCCATGCAGCGGGCACCCTGGGTACGCAACGCCTCTTCCGACATATGCAGATGGAACTCATTCCAGTCATTGATCCGCTCAAGCGGTGCACGGTCTGCCGGAATCTCGCGGCAATATTCCATAAATCCGGTTGGTTTTCCCATGGTTGTGTTCCTGTAGTTTGTTAGTCTCTAAAACTTAAAAAGCGCAAGATGCTAGTGTTGCTCATCCCCTGAATTTTCCTCAAACGCGGCAATCAGTGCGGCCTCACCGCTCAACCCGGCAGCTTCCGCACGAGCAATCGCCTCCAGCATCCGCTTGTAATCCCGCGGCATCACCTTGACGAACTTAGCCTGATAGCTATTCCAGTCAGCCAGCACCGCTGCGGCCTTGGCACTGCCGGTCCGCTGCTGGTGATTACTGATCATCTCACGCAGGGTTGCCAGATCCTGTTCGCCAAGCTGCTCCAGCTCCACCATCTGCGTATTGCAGCGGCTGCTGAAATCACCTTTCTCATCCAGTACGTAGGCAATACCACCACTCATACCGGCAGCAAAGTTACGTCCGGTGGAACCAAGGATGACCGCAATGCCGCCGGTCATGTACTCGCAGCCATGATCGCCGACTCCTTCAACCACCGCATTGACACCGGAGTTCCGTACACAGAAACGCTCGCCGGCCATGCCGCGGATGTAGGCGGTGCCGCTGGTGGCTCCGTAGAAGGCCACGTTGCCGGCAATAATATTCTCTTCAGCAACAAAGGCCGAACCGGCTGGCGGGAAGACCACAATGGTGCCACCGGAAAGCCCTTTACCCAGATAGTCGTTGGCATCGCCCGACAGCTCCAGAGTCATCCCCTTGGGGATAAAGGCGCCGAAGCTCTGACCGGCTGAACCGTTGAAACGCAGGGTAACGGTACCTTCAGGCAACCCTTCTGCACCAAAGGTACGGGTAATCTCGTTACCCACGATGGTACCGACAACCCGGTCAATGTTGGTAATCGGCAGTTCCGCCGTCACCTTCTCACCCTTTTCCAGGGCCGGTTTGCAGATCTCCAGCAGCCTGGAGAGGTCGATACACTTCTCAAGTCCGTGATCCTGAGCCTCAGTGCAGTAGCTGACTGCGCCGATCCCCATATCAGGGCTGTAGAGGATGTTGCTGAAATCAAGCCCCTGTGCCTTCCAGTGGGCAACCGCCTTCTTCGGCTCCAGCACGTTGGCACGACCGACCATCTCGTTGAAGCTGCGGAAGCCCAGCTGAGCCATGATTTCACGAACTTCCTGAGCCACAAAACGCATGAAGTTGACCACATACTCCGGCTTGCCGCTGAAACGCTTGCGCAGTTCAGGATCCTGGGTAGCCACACCGGCCGGACAGGTATTGCTGTGGCAGACCCGCATCATCACGCAGCCCAGGGTCACCAGCGGCGCGGTGGCAAAGCCGAACTCCTCGGCCCCCAGCAGGGCACCGATCACCACGTCACGACCGGTCTTTAACTGGCCGTCAACCTCAATAATGATCCGGCTGCGCAGGTTGTTCAGCATCAGGGTCTGATGGGTCTCGGCCAGACCAAGCTCCCAGGGCAGACCGGCATGCTTGATACTGGAGATCGGCGAAGCGCCGGTACCGCCATCATACCCGCTGATCAGCACCACATCGGCGTGGGCCTTGGCCACCCCGGCGGCAATGGTGCCGACCCCTACCTCGGAAACCAGTTTGACGCTGATCCGGGCACGACGGTTGGCGTTCTTCAGGTCGTGGATCAGCTCTGCCAGATCCTCGATGGAATAGATATCGTGATGCGGCGGCGGTGATACCAGACCAACCCCCGGCGTGGTGTGACGGGTCTTGGCAACCCACGGGTACACCTTGCTGCCCGGCAACTCTCCGCCCTCACCCGGCTTGGCCCCCTGGGCCAGTTTGATCTGCAGCTCGCCGGCATTGGTCAGGTACTGGCTGGTCACCCCGAACCGACCGGAAGCCACCTGCTTGATGTTGCTGTTCTTGGAGTCGCCCTGCTCGTTGGTCCAGCTGAAACGGGCAGGATCCTCGCCACCTTCACCGGTGTTGGAACGTCCACCGATCCGGTTCATGGCGATCGCCAGCGCTTCGTGGGCCTCCTGACTGATGGAGCCGTAGGACATGGCACCGGTCTTGAAGCGCTTCATGATCTCTTCCACCGGTTCAACCTCTTCGATCGGTACCGGCACCCGCTTCTTGAAATCCAGCAGGCCGCGCAGGGTGTAGTGACGCTCACCCTGCTCGTCGATCAGTTGCGAGAAGACCTTGAACTCCTGATAGTCATTGGTACGGGTTGCCTTCTGCAGGGCGGTAATGGTGAGCGGATTGAAGAGGTGCTCCTCACCATCCTTGCGCCACTGATACTGGCCGCCCGGATCAAGGGTCGGATCGTTCGGTACCCGCTTGGGATACGCCTTGGCATGCCGTGCCAGCAGCTCGGTGGCAATCCCCTGCAGATCAGTGCCGCCGATGCGGGACGGGGTCCAGGTAAAGTACTGGTCGATCACCGACTGGTGCAGGCCCACCGCCTCAAAGATCTGGGCTCCGCGGTAGCTCTGTACCGTGGAGATCCCCATCTTGGCCATGGTCTTGACCACCCCTTTGATGGCTGCCTTGATGAAGTTTTTAACCGCTTTTTTGTGATCAATGCCGGGCAGCATCCCCTGCTGGATCATGTCATCCAGCGACTCAAAGGCCAGATAGGGGTTGATGGCATTGGCGCCGTAGCCCAGCAGCACCGCAAAGTGATGTACTTCACGGGGTTCACCCGACTCCAGGATCAGCGAAACACGGGTACGGGTGGCATTGCGGATCAGAAAGTGATGCAGACCGGAAACCGCCAGCAGGGCAGGAATGGCAGCAAACTCTTCATTCACGCCACGGTCGGATAGCACCAGAATGGTACTGCCGGCCTCAATATGACGGATGGCAGCACTGAACAGACTGTCCAGCGCCTTTTGCATCCCTTCGGCGCCATCGGCTGCCTTGAACAGCAGGGTCAGCGTAGTGGCCTTGAAACCGGGACGATCCAGGGCACGCAGCTTTTCAAAATCCTCATTGGAAAGGATCGGCTGCTCCAGCTTGATCATCCGGGCGTTCAGGGCGTTGGGCTTGAGCAGGTTGGCCTCGGCACCGATCAGCGTGGTGGTGGAGGTGATAATTTCCTCCCGGATCGGGTCGATCGGCGGGTTGGTCACCTGGGCAAACAGTTGTTTGAAATAGTTATAGAGCAGTTGCGAATGCTCTGAAAGCACGGCCAACGGCGTGTCGGTACCCATGGAGCCCAGCGGCTGGATGCCGTCACGGGCCATCGGCCCCAGGATCACCCGTTGATCTTCAAAGGTATAGCCAAAGGCCTGCTGACGCTGCAGTACCGTTGCATGATCCGGCTCCTGAACCGGAGCCTCGGGAAGTTCTTCAAGCAACAGGTGATTTTCCTGCAGCCATTTGGCATACGGCTTGGCAGCGGCCAGCTCCTGCTTGATCTCCTGATCAGGAATAATCCGTTGTTGTTCCATATCAAGCAGGAACATCTTGCCCGGCTGCAGCCGCCCCTTCTTGACCACCTGCTCCGGGGCAACCGGCAGCACGCCGGCCTCGGAGGCCATGATCACCCGGTCATCGCTGGTAATATAGTAGCGGCAGGGACGCAGGCCGTTACGGTCCAGCACCGCGCCGATGCTGCGACCGTCAGTGAAGCAGACCGCAGCAGGGCCGTCCCACGGCTCCATCAGACAGGAATGATACTCATAGAAGGCACGCTTCTCATCGTTCATCCCTTCGTGGCTCTCCCACGGCTCCGGCACCATCATCATCACGGCGTGGGGCAGTGAGTAGCCTGACATCACCAGCAGTTCCAGGCAGTTGTCAAACATGGCCGAGTCAGAACCGTTGGTGTTGATGATCGGCAGCGCCTTCTTGATATCCTCGCCGAACAGTTCGCTGTTGAAGAGCGACTGGCGTGCATGCATCCAGTTGACGTTCCCCCGCAGGGTATTGATCTCGCCGTTGTGGGCCAGGAAGTGATAGGGGTGAGCCCGTTCCCAACTGGGGAAGGTGTTGGTGGAAAAACGGGAGTGTACCAGGGCCAGGGCCGATACCATCTCTTCATCACGCAGATCAGGGAAGTACTGATCCACCTGTACCGGCATCAGCATCCCCTTGTAGATAATGGTGCGGGTGGAGATACTGGCAACATACCAGTAGTTGTCCACTTCCGGGTCGCGGATCTCATGGATGGCGCGCTGATTGGCAATGTAGAGCTTACGGTTGAAGGCAGCCTCATCAAGGCTCTCGTCAACCGGCTTCAGGAACAGCTGACGCACCAGCGGCTCACCGGCCTTGGCAGTATTACCCAGAGAAGAGTTGTCAGTGGGCACATCACGCCAGCCAAGGATATGCAACTGTTCCTCATGCAGAATCCGCTCAAGGATATGACGGGCGCTGTTGCGCTCTGTGGCCTCTGGCGAGGTAAACACCATGGCAACGCCGTACTTACCCTGTTCAGGCAGTTCTATACCCAACGGCCCGCAGACCTTGCGCAGAAAACTGTCCGGCATCTGCAGCAGGATACCGGCGCCGTCACCGGTATTATGCTCGCAACCGACCGCACCGCGGTGGTCCAGATTGGCCAGGATAGTCAACGCCTGCTGCACGATATCATGGGACTTTTTCCCCTTGATATTGGCGACAAAACCAACACCACAGGCATCATGCTCAAACTGGGGATCGTACAGTCCCTGCTTTTTGGGTACTCCGATAGTTTTCATAGTGCAACCCTTGTGAAGATATAAGTTCGTGCTACCTGCCAGTAAAACGGACTTGTTTAACAGCAAATAACGCGCCAATCCCGGACAACAAAACCGCAAACAACACAATACCACGCACAACATACTGTTATTTGATCTATTTTAAACATCACCAAGTAGCTGGCAGCAGCTGGCCGGGCACATGACTACAAAAGCGGCAGCCGTAAAAACTCAAACAATTCAACTGACTAGGACTGTAATCACAAACCGGCCCGGCCGACTGCCCCCGCGCCACTCTACACACAAGAGTTATTTACCTACTCAACATTTTACACTGTCATCCGCACGCCACCCCACGGAAACAGATCCGTTACACAACCTGCACCACCGTAAAGGCCGCAGTCAGTGCATGTTCCTCAGCCTGCAGTTCATCGCCGACCTGTTTACCCAACAGACTGCGTCCCAGCGGAGAACCGGGGGTAATCACCACAATCTCACCATCTGCAACGGGAATCTTCATGCCGCCGCCATAGGGACCAAGGAACAGTCTACGCTGATTTCCCTCTTCATCCTCCAGGGTCACCAGTGCAGTCAGGCGGATCGGGCTGTCATCATTAAAATTCTGCAGCACCAGATTACGATACCCTTCCAGCGCCACCCGGATCTCCTGGGCACGGTTAGCCTGCCCCTGGGCAATATAGGAGGCCTCCAGCGCCGTGGTGTCATACTTGTTATCCGGGGCGCATTCTTCGTGAGTGGCCGCCTCGTGGGCCGCCTTTGCCGCAGCAAAAAACAGCGCCAGGTCAGCCTCAAGAGAATTGATGATGGTTGCAAGCAGTTCGATCTTAGTCATAGTAACAAGTACTTCCAGCAGACAGGATTATTCAGGCAAGCTTACCTACGGGCGAAAGATAGACAACCAACTCGTCATCGCCATCTACGCCAACCAGTTCGTCAACCAGATCCTGATCATAGGCGGCAATGGCACAGGTACCACACCCGATTGCCCCACAGGCCAGGTAGAGGTTCTGACAGACATGCCCTGCATCCAGGGCAATCACCTTGGCTGATGCCTCAGCATAGCGCCATTCGGTGCGAGCCGGGATAGCGCTCCAGACAAAAGTTACCGCTGCCTGACCGGCAAAGCGCTGCCCCCGCGTTGCCGCGGTTATCTGCTGCGCCAGGTCAACTGGAGCAGACACAAGAACCAGGGCATGATCAAGGGGAAGATAGCGGTAGATACCGGTTGCAAGCCCCTCCACCCGCAGCACCACCAGATAGGTCTCAAAAGGATGCCGGCAACCGGCAGACGGGACCGTTCGCAGCACGGCAGCCTGATGCAGTTTTTTGCGCACCCCCTGGGTACTCCAGAGCAGAAAGGCCAGTTCATCCAGTCGCAGCGGGGCATTGTTGAAACGACGATGGCTTTCCCTGCCGGCAATGGCCCCAACCAGATCATAAGAGGGAATGTTCCAATCAGAACGTTCCGGCAGCCGGATCAACTCCGCGCCATCAGCAACCGGTTTCTGCACCGGCGGCGGCTCTTCTCCCTGTGATTGCGGGGTACCCCACCAATCCACCAGATCCCTGACCCGGTCGGTCAGAAACCAGCGTCCCATTTTCTTACTGAAAGCAGGCTTCATACGCAGCGCCTCCTGTCATCAATCCATCCATTACAAAAGCTCCAGAGGCGGTTCATCAAGCGCCGCCAGCTGTTCACGCAGCTCAAGGATATGCTCACCCCAGTAGTGCATGCTGTTGAACCAGGGAAAGGCGATCGGAAAGGCCGGATCATCCCAGCGGCTGGCCAGCCAGGCACTGTAGTGCAGCATCCGCAGGGTACGCAACGGCTCGATCAAGCGCAGCTCAGCCGGATCAAAGCTATTAAACTCCTGATACCCCTCCAGCAGCGCATCAAGCTGCACCAGCTTGCGGGGGCGATCACCGGACAGCATCATCCAGAGATCCTGCACTGCCGGTGCCATCCGGCTGTCATCAAAATCAACAAAATGAGGGGCATTGTCCCGCCAGAGGATGTTGCCGCTGTGGCAGTCTCCATGGGTGCGAATGAAACGAACCTGACCGGCATCTGACAGTGCCTTTTCAATCTTCTGCAACAGTTGCCCGGTTAAGATTGTGTAGCTCTCACGATACTCGGATGGAATAAACTGCTCACCAATCAGGGCAACACTGGCATGGCCAAAGCCGGCACAATCCAGTACCGGACGATGTTGGAACGGCCTGACGGCACCGATCCGGTGCATCCGTCCCAGCATCCTGCCCAGAATCAGCAGGTTATCCAGATTGTCAAACTCCGGCGCATGTCCCCCCTGCTGCGGGTAGAGCGCAAATTTGAATCCGTGATACTGAAACAGGCTCTCACCGCCAGGGTTGCGCCAGGGAGCCACCACCGGCAGTTCATGCCCGGCCAGCTCAATGCTTAGATCATGTTCCTCAATAATCTGCCGGTCTGTCCAGCGGTTGGGGCGGTAGAACTTGGCAATCAGCGGTTTGCTGTCCTCGATCCCCACCTGATAGACCCGGTTTTCATAGCTGTTCAGGGTCAGGTTGCGGCAGTCGCAGCGAAAGCCCTGACTTTCCACGGCATCCATGACAAAGTCAGGGGTAAGTTGCTGAAACGGGTGTTTGTGTGCTGTCATGATGTACGTCCTGAGCCGATTCTGCGCACCTTGAAAAAACGACCCTTGATCCGGTTGCTGGACAGACAACGCAAGGCCTGTTCAACACTCTGACCCATGATCGCCACATAGCTGTGAAAATCAAACAGATCAATCCTGCCCACCTCACTGCCGGCAATGCCACCCTCTCCGGTCAGGGCGCCCAGAATATCTCCGGGGCGCAGCTTGTTTTTTCGGCCGCCATCAATACAGAGCGTAACCATGGCAGCTGCAGGCGGTCTGCCGGACAGCGGTGCCAGTGAGGAAAACTCCTGCAGGGTAATCCTGCAAGCAAGGTCTTCTTCCATCCCCTTGATCAGACGGCTGTCCCTCCGGGAGACCAGGCTGATGGCCAGCCCCTGTTCACCTGCCCGGCCGGTCCGGCCAATACGGTGGGTATGCACCTCCGGGTTGCGGGACAACTCAAAGTTGATCACTGCTGCCAGCTCCTTGATATCCAGGCCACGGGCAGCAACATCGGTTGCCACCAGCACCGAGGCGCTCTTGTTGGAAAAACGGACCAGCACCTGATCCCGCTCCCGCTGTTCCAGATCGCCATGGATCGCCAATGCAGCAACGCCGCGTTCCTTCAGGGCATCTGCCAGCTCCTGACAGTCCAGCTTGGTGTTACAGAAGACCAGGGTTGATTCAGGGCGATACCGGCCAAGAATGCGGGCCACCGCCTCACTGCGCTGATCCGGCTCCACCGCATAAAAGTGCTGCTCAATCGTCCCTGCTACATGGTCCTCATCCACACTGACCTCAACCGGTGTCTGCTGCATCGCGGCGCTCATATCAGCAATGCTGTCCGGGTAGGTGGCAGAGAACAGCAAGGTCTGGCGCCGGGCCGGGGCAGCGGCAATCAGGCTGCGGATATCATCCTGAAAGCCCATATCCAGCATCCGGTCCGCCTCATCCAGCACCAGGGTCTGCAGGCTGGACAGATCAAGACTGCCCCGCCGCAGGTGATCCAGCAGACGTCCGGGAGTTCCCACCACCACGTGGGCACCATGTTCCAGAGAGCCCAGCTGCGGGCCAAAGGGCACTCCGCCACAGACCGTCAAGACCCGGATGTTTTCGGTAAAGCGTGCCAGACGCCGCAGCTCTTTGGCCACTTGATCAGCCAGCTCACGGGTGGGACAGAGCACCAGCGCCTGCAGCCGCAGGGCTGCAGCATCAAGACGACTTAGTAGCCCGATCCCGAAGGCAGCGGTCTTGCCGCTGCCGGTCTTGGCCTTGGCAATCAGGTCTTTGCCTGCCAGAATCGGCGGCAGGCTATGGGCCTGAATCGGCGTCATGGCGGCATAGCCCAGTGAGGCCAGGTTCTTCAGCATGGCCGGCTTCAGGTGTAATGATGAAAAGGCAATGGAACTCATTGACTACAGCTCTCATTCTGCGCCAAAAAAACCACAGGGAGGCTCCCTGTGGTTTTTTCAGGCATCGCTCAGACAGAGCGGTTCAGATTATTTCTTGTCAGCTTTTTTGATCTTCTTTTCGGCCTTTTTCTCCTTCGGAGTCTTGGCCGGTGCTTTCTTGGTTTCTTTCTTACTATCCACACCTTTACTCATAACGGTTCCTCCTGTCTGGTCCGGCTATTCTGGAGCAACCGGGCTATAGACAAGTATACCATCCTTCGGTGACAGCGGCGTGATTTATTCCTGCCTGATCAGCGGGCAGGCTTATCCAGCAGAGGCTTCAGAAATTTGTCGTAGGTGGCCCGTTGTTTGGCAGACAGCAGATCAAGATCCCCCTCGTTATCCAGCAGGAAGGTTCCCACCCCGATCACCGTCCTGGCCAGATAGCCGGTGCCCTCAACAGCAGCTTCAATCTCATCACCCCGCTTGCTCAACAGGTTTTTCAACAGACGCAGATCCAGTTCCATGTACAGTGCTCCCTTACAAAATCCGTGTTTAATCGTTACCGCTACCTGCTCAGATACAGATCGGTACAGTATCTGACGCCGTTTTCCTCCCGGTAGAGCTCGCCCGCCTGTACCTGACGCAGGAAATTCTGAGCCTGGCTGCTGCCGATGTCACCAATCGCCTTGAGCGGCATAACCCGGTCATTGGCGGCAAAATAGTTAAATCTACCCTCAAGAAACGCAAACTCGTTCTGCGCTCCCAGCGTACCGATGGCACTGACCGCACAGTTATGTACAAAAGAGTCACCATGTCCGGCAAAGGTCTTCAGGGTCTCCATCGCAGCAGGATTATTGGTGCCCCCCAGATCAATCAACGGAAAGCAGGCGGTCGGGCTGTCGGCCTTTACCGTGCTGAGCGCAGCCGTTGTCAGCTTTTGCAGGTCATCGTTGCTGACCCCGTAGCCAAAGAGACACTGGTTGATCTTGGAAGCCACATCCTTGACCACCACCGCCATCGGATCACTTATGCACGGCTTCTGGACCTCATCCATGGACCAGACCGGGATCTTGGAGTTGAAAAAGAAGGACGGGATCGAACAGTTCTTGCTGCCCATGGTCACCTGCCCCAGAAAAATATTGTACGACTCCCAGGCGGAAAAACCGCTGGCACGATGATTGATCAGCTGGTACTTCCTGACCGTCAGGGTCAGGTCAGCAGGCGCACCGCTCTCCTTTGCCGCGAGTTGCAGCGGCACACCGCGGGCGTTGAACTCTTTGACCAGTCCGTTGGCAATCCAGCCCACCGGGTCATTCAGGTTCTCCAGGGTCAACTCAACCCGTTGCAGCCCTGAGATACCGACCATATACTGCACGCTGTCCCGCTGATCCACCACCTGCATGGTGATCGGCTTCCTGTCAACATTCTGATACACAAACCCAGGAGCAGGCGGGTCATCAGCCGTATACTTCAGTGAACAGCCGGTGATACCCAAAAGCGCGATCATGCCGATGAACAACCTTACCATTGTAGAGCTCATGTCTTCCTCCCCGGTCAGATGAATGACACAACGCAGCAAGTATACCAGCCATTTGCCGGGGCTCAAGTGGTACGTTACAGCCACCTGCATCCATCTCGGCAACTGCCGTCATCTGCACAGGCAATAAAACCGGCGCTTTGTTATGCTGCGTCATTGCGAACCAGCTTATCCCATGGTACGCTTATACACATGACCGATAACACTCTGGTAAATAAAGCTGCGGCCGCAACCTCACCGGAACTGACCGACAAGGTTGTACTCTATTTTATTGAACACGGGATGCAGATTCTTACCGCCATTGTCCTGATGGGCGCGGGTCTGTTCATTGCCCGCTGGGTCGGCAGCATCGTGCAGCGTTGGCTGAGGTCAAAGGCCTATGATGAGCCGGTCAGCAACCTGATCGTCAAGGTGATCAAGCTCCTGATCATCGTATTCATCGGGGTCATGTCGCTTGGTCAAATGGGGGTGCAGATCACACCGCTCATCGCTGGAATCGGCGTGGCCGGGGTCGGTGTCAGCCTTGCCATGCAGGGCCTGCTTGGCAATCTTGTTGCCGGGCTGACGATTATCTTTTCAAAGCCGTTTACCATCGGTGAATATATTGAACTGCTTGGTGTCTATGGTCAGGTTACCGACATCTCCCTTTTTTCCACCACCCTGCAGCACACTGACAATTCTCGTGTGATTGTGCCCAACCGGAAGATTGTTGGTGAGATCCTGCACAATTACGGTAACATCCGCCAGCTTAACCTGACAGCCGCCATCGCCTACAATGCGGATATCAGTCAGGCGCTTGCACTGGTGAACACAATCCTGCAGCAGAATCCAATGGTTTTGACAGAGCCGGTGCCTGCTGTGGGTATAGCAGCCCTGCATGAATCATCCATTGCCCTGGCAATCCAGCCCTGGGTAAAAGTTGATGATTTTGTCCCTGCCCAGGCGGCAATCTATCAGGCGGTCATTGAGCAGTTCCGTGACCAGCAGATCGAAGTCCCCATTCCCCGCCGCAATATCCAGATCCTGAATCCTACCCCCTGATCCCTGGCAGGCTGCTACCGTGGCCGTCGCTTTTTGCCCTGTTTACCAGGCGGCAGGGCCGCACTCTTGAACTCAGCTTCATAGCCCACTTCAAAGCTGGCGTTGCTGCTGTTGTGCATACTCAGAAAATGGGTATTGCCTTGATCAAAGGGGCAGATCGGCTGACTGCATGGTTCAAAACCGAAGCGTGCATAGTAGGCCGGTTCCCCCAATACAAACAGGGGCTGACTCTTGATCGCTTCCTGGCGCAGGGCAAACCTGAGCAGTTCACTCCCTATCCCCTGTTTTTGAAAATCCGGTGCCACCGCCATGGGGGCCAGATGCAGACCGCAAAGCTGTTTGCCGTTGTAGGCGTTGGAAAAGGCGATGTAGGCAATCACCTTGTTGGTATGGATGCAGACCCATTCATGGATCGGACGGTTATTTTCATGGAACTTCTGCACCAGCAACGTCTCATAGCTGCTAGCGGGGAAGGCGCGCTGCAGCAGGGCATAGACCTTGGGACGGTTCTCCGGGGTTACCTTCTGAATCTTCATACGCGACTCCTGTGGTTATGCCAGTAATAACGCCAAGGCATGCAGCAGCAGGCCGATCACACCACCCACCAGGGTGCCGTTCATCCTGATAAACTGCAGGTCAGAACCGATGGAGAGTTCGATCTCGTTGCTGTAGTCAGCACTGTCCCAGGTCTGTACCGTACCTGCAATATGCCCGGCAACGGCGTTGCGCAGCGTATCTCCGTAATGCAGCACCAGTTTGGCAAGGTAGTCATTCAATGAATCCTGCAGCCCCTGATTGTGTGAAAGAGTCGTGCCCAGTCCGGCAACAGCGGCAGTAATCCGCTGCTGCAGTCTTGAGTCCGGCTGCTGCAGCTCCTGTTGCAGCCAGCTTTTCAGATCATTGCCGATATTGCGGGCATAGTCAGTAATCGCCTGATTATGCAACACCTCCTGCTTGACCCCCTCAACCTTGTTGCGCAGCTCAGGATCGTTCTGCAGGCGGGCGACAAGATTCATCACCGTAGCATCAAAACTCTGGCGCAGTTCATGACCGGGATCGGCATTGACCGCCTGAATAAAATCGTTGATCCTGCCAGCCACCTTCTCTCCGGCGCCCTTGGTAAACTGTTCCCGGTTCGGAATAAAAACGCTCAACAACGGATACTCTTTGGTAACCATCTCATCAATTGAACTGGCCAACCTGCTTTGGGCCTGCTCAGTGGCCAACCAGGCCGCGAGGCGTTTCAGCAGGTCATCCAGCACCACCTGGTGACGGTTGTCGTTCCTGAGCGCCTGCAGCATCGCCCCGGCCGTGCCGGAGAGATCAAACCGTTCAACCCGGCTGCCCAGAGCAGCCCGCAGCCACTGCTGCACCCGCTCATCATCAATAAAATCCAGCGAATCAAGCAGCAGCCGGGTCACCCCCCGGGACAGATCAGCCGCATGTTGCGGCGCCATCAGATAAACGGCCAGCTGTTCAGCCGGGTTATAGGCCCGCAGCTTGGCGATCAGGGTATCGCTGGCCAGGAACTTGTCACGGATGAAGGTGGCCAGATTGCCGGCAATCGCCCCCTGTTTGTGCTTGATGATGGCGGTATGGGGGATCGGCAGTCCCAGGGGATGACGGAACAGCGCCACCACCGCAAACCAGTCCGCCAGCGCGCCAACCATGGCCGCCTCGGCAAAGGCGGCAACCCATTCCCAGGCGCCATGCCCGTTTTGCAGGCGGGCAACCACAAACAGCAGGGCTGCACCGATCATCAGGCCGGTGGCGATTCTCTTGTTTCTGATCAGCAGTTTTCTTCTCGTTTCCACGTACTCTCTCCAGAACTGTTTTCATCTAAACGGATAAACACAAAAAACCGCCTCTCAGGTGGAAGCGGTTTCCAGTTTGCAGCCAATGTATGGCATGGCAAGGGTATTTTTGTCAACGTCAACCGGGCAGTTCCGCCCTGATCCGTTCAAAACGCGGCAGCTCGCGTCCGTCAACCGGCATGGTTTCCAGAAACATGGCCAGCGGCCGCACCCACAACGAATTATTGTCGTAGAGGCAGCGATAGACCACCAGCTGCTCATCGCTCTCGCTGTGGCGGGCTATCCCGATCACTTCGTATTCGCCCCCCTTGTAATGCCGGTATCTGCCCGGCAACGGCTCCTGTCTGTTCATCTTCTCCCCCTGGCAGCATCCTTAAACCAACATCGCAAAAAACCTGAACGGCAATTGACCACAGAGCAACTGCTCTTTCTGATAGAAACGCAGATAGCAACGATGCTTGTCTCAAAATAAGTATCTGCACGAAGCGCAGTGCCGGTTGCCATCCCCTGCTGATTCAGCTAGTATCGCACCAGCTTTTACCACCAACAAGGAGTACCTATGCCAGCTACTGCCCGCCACATTCTTGTGGATACCGAAGCCCGCTGCCTGCAACTCAAGGCTGAAATTGAAGCCGGTGCCGCCTTTGCCGACGTTGCCCAGCGCGAATCATCCTGTCCGTCCCGTCAAAAGGGGGGCGACCTTGGCACCTTTAACCCCGGCCAGATGGTGCCGGAGTTTGACCAGGTCGTCTTCAGCGGTGAGCTGAACACAGTGCTCGGTCCGGTCAAGACCCAGTTCGGTTACCACCTGATCGAAGTCACCAACCGCTGGGAACAGCCTGCGACGCAGGCAGGCGGCGAAACCGGCCTCGACCAGGCGCTGGCTGCCCTGCGTCAGGACATGTCCGACACCAGCGCCCAATCGAAGTTCTATGACATCTTTCTCAACACCCTGTTCTGCGTGCCGACCCTTGACCCCAAGGAGTTCAAGGGGGAGGTCAGCATTGAGGAAGGACAGACCCTGCCGCTGATCATTGAGGCAGACGGACAGGACTACCTGATGATCTTTGACAGTGAAGAACGCCTGAAGGGCTGGGCAACCGGCCACGCTCAATGGGTCAAGGTTCCGGGCTACGTGCTTGCGGCCACCACCATGCCGCCGCTGCATATTGCCATGAACGTCGGTACCGAATACTCAAAGCAGTTCCTGCCCGATGAGATCACCTGGCTGCGTGAGGTGGTGGAGCGCTGTAACCAGGCCAACGCAGAGCAGGAACAGGCGGGCTGACGCCGGCTCCTGACCATCATACCGATGCAGTATCACAGGCGGCCGATTGGCCGCCTGTGATCATATCTGCACTCCCGCCTGTCAGTAACGCTTGCACATCCAGCCGGTAACCGTCTTGTCAAAGGCCTCACCCTTGTCGATAAAGGTCTGGTAGGCCGTCTTGTCTTTCAGATAGTTGGAAAGATTCACAATCGAGACAAACGTGCTTTGCCCCTTGGTGCCGGTGGCCCCTCCGTTGCCGCATCCGTTCAGCCCGGGAGCGCCAATGCAGACGCAGGAGATCACATCGGCCCCGGCCTGCCCGGCGCTGAGCCCCAGCAGCAGCCCGACCAGACACCCATAAAAGATTTTTCCCATCGCCTCCTCCTCCTGCCCCCCTACCGGGGCTTCTTCGGCCCCGGTGCCGAGTTCCGCCCCTGCCGGGCATCCAGCTCGTCAATCCAGCCGGCCCTGGCATCCAGAAAGGCATCGGCATAGGGCACATACGGTTTGATATCCAGCACCGGTGTGCCATCCAGCAGATCCACACCGCGCAGTTGCAGCGTTCTGCCCTCAATCGCCACCAGCTCCACCGCCGACAGCCCAATGGCATTGGGGCGGTGGGGTGAACGGGTGGCCAGCACCCCTCGCTTCGGCCCGCCCCGTGGCGGCTTGACCATACTTTTCCAGCCCTCGCTGAGATGAAAGGCAAAGATCAGCCAGATCCGTTCAAAGCCGCTCAGATCCTGCACAACCTGCTCATCCAGCCATTCGGCAAGCTCCAGCGTGGCCAGCGCCGGCTGCCCGCTTTCCGTGCCCTCCACCACCGTCCCCTGATGGGGTGCGTCGATGCGGCGGGTATATGATGAATGCAGGATGCCGATGGGCTGATAACTGAACTGGCTGTGATGGCTCATGGCGGCGATGCTAGCGCGGGATACGGGTATCGGCAACAAAAAAACAGCCACCCTGCCGGACAGTCTCACGAATGAAGTATACAGGTAGACAGGTATACACAATTGTCGACGCCTTCCCGAGACTCTATAGTGCCGCTACCGATACCGCACCCACGTTTCGAGGACGTTCATGTGTAAAAAGCTTTTTATTGCCGCAACCGGACAACACTGCGGAAAAACAACCATCAGTCTGTCGCTGATGCATCTGGCGCTCAAGCAGTATGCTCGAGTCGGCTACATCAAGCCGCTCGGCCCCAAATGCCAGGATTTTAACGGTACTATTGTCGACAAGGATGCGGCGTTAATGGCCCGCGTCTTTGGTCAGGAGGAACGGATCGCCCTGATGTCGCCGCTGGTACTGGGCAAAGGTGCCACCCGCCGGTTTCTGGATGGGGAGCAGACCCGGGAATGGGCCGCAGAACAGATTCAGAACGCCTGTCATGAACTTGAGTCGCAGTGTGACCTGATCCTGATCGAAGGTGCCGGCCACAGCGGCGTAGGCTCGGTGATCGGCCTGAACAATGCCGATATGGCCCGCATGCTGGGGGCGCCGGTGGTGATGGTGGCCGGTGGCGGCATCGGCAATGTGATCGACTCGGTCCGCATGAACCTGGCGCTGTACCAGCAGGAAGGAGTCGACGTCAAACTGCTGCTGGTCAACAAGATGCTTCCTGACAAGCGCCAGTCATCACTGGCCTATCTGGAAAAGTATTTTGCCCCCAAGGGGATCAAAGTCAGCGGGGCGTTTGACTATTCAGCGGTGCTGGCCGATCCGACCCTGCAGAACCTCTCCAAGCTGCTGGACAAACCGCTGCAGGGGGACCAGGGCAAGCGTCAGAGAATCATTCACCACATCCATCTGGGGGCCGCCTCATCGCAGAAGGTGATCGACAACCTCAAGGATTCAACCCTGCTGCTCACCACCAGCTCGCGGGATGAACTGCTGGTCACCCTCTCATCGCTCTATAACATACCGGCCTTTCAGAGCAAGATTGCCGGCATTGTCATCCCCGGCCACGCCCCGGTGTCTGCCATTACCCAACGGATCATCGACGACAGCGGTATTCCGTACATCCGGATCGAGAAGACCACGGCAGAGGTCTACAGCGCCCTGACCGACCATATTTCAAAAATCAGCCACGAAGACACGGAAAAGATCTCACTGGTAACCAGCCAGGCCGAGCAGGTGATCGATTTCGAGGCGATCAAGTCGATCCTGTAACGCCAAAGGGCGGCCAACCGGCCGCCCTTTGCTACTGCTGATCATTATGTCTGCTGCTAGGGAGCCACAACGTACCAGACATTGTTAACACCCTGCCCGGCCGTATCTCCCGGTTTCACATCCTTGAAGAAGTAGTACAACGGCAGCCCTTTGTAGGTGGTCTGTTTTTTGCCGTCTCCCCGTACAATGGTTCCAAAATCCCCGGCATTCACGCCTTCGGGGGCCGTCACGTTTTCAGCGCTGAACAGGGGCCATTTCTCAACGCAGGGGCCAGCGCAGGCGCTCGTGCCTGCAGTATCCTTTTTGAACAGATACAGGGTCATCCCTTTCTCATCAGTCAGGTATTTTCCAATACCGTCCTTCTCCTTGACGCCGACACCAGCGGCAGCTGCCACACTGGAAAACATCAGGACAGCAATGGCCATGGTAAGCATTCCGGATAGCATCATTTTGAGCGTTTTCATGAGTTTGCCCTCCTCTTGTTCTTTGTTTAATTTCACTGTAGTCCCCTGGTAGAAGCTTGTCAAAACAAAAAAAGACCAAACAGGTCTTGTTGAGATCACAAGCTGGTGTTGTTGGATTGGCGACTGATCAGCAAGCCCCATCCACCCTGTCCCCTCTTCATAACGCCACGTGTCATACTGGCTGCCAGAGAGCTATTGCACCAAAGCACTCTAAAATGCTACATAGATAAACTCATATCTGTACACTGCCCTAAAAGGCGCGGCAACTGCCACGCCAGATCACTTTTACGAGGTTGAAAGCATGACAATCAAACAGTTTGGCCCGACAAAACTGGACGCAGCACTGATCCCGGTAATAGCCCGGCAATGGGGTACCCCGATCTACCTGCATGACCAGGAGTACATTGAGAACAGCTGCGAACAACTGCTGAACATGCCCAACGCCTTTGGTCTGCATGTGCGCTACGCCATGAAGGCCAACTCAGACCGCACCGTGCTGCGGGTGGTTACCGGCAAAGGGCTGGATCTGGACTGCTCATCACTGGATGAAGCGGCCCGCGCCCATGCTGCCGGGATCCCCTTCAGCCGGATGATGCTGACCACCCAGGAGGTTCCTGGCGGTGACGAGCGTGCTGAGCTGGAAGCGATGATCAAGGCCGGACTCAAGTACAATGTCTGCTCCATGCTGCAGTTCAACCTGATTGCCGACTTTGCCAAAGCCAACCGGATCGATCTTTCCATGCGGGTCCATCCCGGTGCGGCCGGCGGCGGCGAAAGCGCCACCCGCGATACCGGCAGCGAGTATTCCTGCTTTGGCGTGCACCTGAACGACGTTCCCAAGGTCAAGGCGATGGCTGATGAGAAAGGATTGCGCTTTACTCAGGTGCATGTCCATATCGGCTCCGGCGGCGATCCTGAAAAATGGCGCCAGAACATTGACCGTGAACTGGGCTTTGTAAAGACCTACTTCCCCGACGCCACCACCGTCAGCTTTGGCGGCGGACTGAAAGTGGCCCGGATGCCGGGTGAAAAGCAGGCTGATATCGCCTCATTGGGCGCCTATGCCAAGCAGCGGATTGAAGAGTTCAAGGCGGAAACCGGCCGTGAACTGCAGATGGAGATTGAACCGGGTACCTTTGTGGTGGCCAACTCCGGCCATATCATCACCCGCATTATCGACAAGAAGCTGACCAATGAATTGAACTTTCTGATTGTGGACGGCGGCATGGAACTGCTGACCCGCCCGTTGCTCTACGGCTCCGAGCATCCGGTTACCATCGTGCGTCAGGACGGCACCCTGCTCTCCAGCGAATATGACCAGGCCCCCGCACAAGGGCTCAAATCATTCGGTATCGTGGGGCGCTGCTGTGAAAGCGGCGACTCGGTCCGCCTGGATAACGACGGCAACATTGTGCCGGTGCTGATTGCCGAGCCGGAGATCGGTGATTATGTGGTGATCGGCGGCACCGGGGCCTACTCCGAGAGCATGTCGCCCGAGAACTACAACTCCCATCGCAAACCGGGGGCAGTCATGAAGACCAAAAGCGGCGAACTGGTACAGATCCGCAAAAAGCAGGTCCGTGAGCAACTGACCCAGAATGAACTGGATGTAACGCTGTAATCAACCGCACAGAATCTCTTGACGACAAAAGGCGGCCAGAAGGCCGCCTTTTGCATGTTCCCCTGCTCTCCGGTCATTCCCCGGCGCCGGTCAGAATAGCTGCCACCCACTGCGCCAGTCGCGTCAGCTCCGCTACCGCAATCCGCTCCTGACAGGTATGCACTTTTTCAAAGCCGCAGCAGAGTACTGCAGTGGGGATCCCCCATTCATTGAAAAAATTAGCATCTGAGCCGCCACCGGTGGAACGGTGACGTACATTCAGTCCCAGGCGGCGGGCTGCCTCCCCGGCACGGCGCACAGGCTCAGATGCCGGGTCAAGCCGGTATGAGCGGTAGTTGGAGCGGACACTGATCTCCACACGACCGCCTGCTGCCTGTGCCGCATCCTCCAGTGCCTGCCGCATGCTTGCTACCTGCATCGCCAGGCGGGCAGGATCGGTAGAACGCGCCTCGGCGCTCAGCTCACAGTGATCCGGCACAATATTGGTCGGCCCATCAGCCCGGATACTGCCGATGTTGGCGGTGGTCTCATCATCAATCCGCAATAGCTTCATGCCTGCAATGGCTGTAGCGGCAATCTGGATGGCCGAGATCCCCTCCTGCGGGGCAATACCGGCATGGGCCGCACGGCCATGAATAACCGCAGACAGCCGCACCTGTTCCGGCGCCTTGACCACAATCTCACCCACCGGGCCTCCGGCATCCAGCACAAAACCGCAGCGGGAAACAATCCGTGATGCATCAAACTGCTCTATTCCCTGCAATGACAGCTCTTCGGCCACGCTGAACAGCAGCTCCAGCGGCGGATGGGGCAGGCTCTGCTCCCGGACCGCCGTTATCCCCTCCAGCACCGCTGCCAGCCCGGCCACATCATCGGCCCCCAGCACCGTACTGCCGTCGCTGACAATATACTCACCCGCCAGCTGCGGCTTTACCCCGCAACCGGGCACCACCCGGTCCATGTGGCAGGAGAACAGTAAGGTCTCACCGGGGCCGCTACCTGGCAGGGTGGCATACAGATTACCGGCATTGCCGCCAAGCCGGGAACCGGTATCATCCTCAGTCACCATAAACCCAAGTTCCGTCAGGAGTGTGGTCAGGTGGTCAGCCATGGCCCGTTCCTTGGTGGGCTCGGCATCAATGGCGCACAGCTCCATGAATCTGTTCAATAATCGTGTTGTGTTAATCTCTGGTGTCATGGGCAGTATCCGTCCTGATAAGGTCGTAGTTAAACAGAGGCATCATGATACCTGCTCCGGTGCCGGCAGGCAAGCTACAGACAGCCCGCGGGCAGACCTCAGCGTTGATCCGGCTCTTCACTGGTTTCCGGAGGCAAACAAAAGAGGTCAGACACACTCAAACACTCACAAGGCGGTCGCTTGGCCGCCTTGTGAAATAAAATATGAGGAGTGTCCATAATTATTCCCATTTTACAAAAAATTGCCCCTATCGCTTGACTCCACCAGAGAATGCGGCAAGCTTAACAAATGTTGAAGCTTACTGCCAAACCTCTTGAAAACCGGGAGCCACTACCATGAAAGCCATCATGATACTCAGTATCGCCGTGCTGATGGCAGCCGCGCTGCCTGCGGCGGATGGCCTCTGCGGCAGCGATGCGAGACCTCTCCTCCAGTCACAGTCCAAGTCGGAGGAAGAACCGCGGCTGACCCGCACGGTTTTCCTGTCAGGGCTTAGCGATCCATGGGACCTGGCGTTCACTCCTGATGGGGCGCTACTGTTCACCGAGAAATGCCGCGGACTGTCGGTTCGCCGCACAGATGGCAGTATCCATCGATTGTTCGGCACAAAAGGTTCCTCCGTGGTTGCCGGGGATTTTTTCTGCCGGGGGCAGAGCGGCATGCACGGAGTAGCTGTTGATCCTGATTTCGCGCGCAACCGCTTCGTATATGTTTACATGCCGTCGAAGCTTGGCAGTCCGGCAACCAATCGGGTCATCCGCCTGACCGTCGACAGGGGATATTCAAAAGTGAGCAACCGCAGAGACATCGTGACCGATATTCCTTTCAAAAACAGCTTCAATCGCTGGGGCGGAGCGGGAGCGCATAGCGGCGGCCGCATCCGCTTCGGTCCATCCGACGGGTTCCTCTACGTCACCACCGGCGACAACCATAACGGACTGCTGCCCCAGGACCTGAAGCGCCTCGGGGGGAAGATTCTCCGCATCGACCGCAACGGGGCGGCCGCACCGGGCAACAAAACCCCGTCGGGCGGGGATCCGCGGATCTTTACCTACGGGCATCGCAACGTCCAGGGGATTGCCTTCCATCCCAGAACCGGCCGTCCCTATTCATGCGAGCATGGACCGGGGCGTGACGATGAAGTGACTCCGCTTTTCTCCGGAGGAAACGGCGGCTGGGATCCGAAACCAGAGCCGGGTGTCGACTGCGCAAGCAATTATTGCGGTTATATCTCGAACAAGCGGGACGGCACGCCGACGCCAATGACCGACATCGGCAAGTTTCCCGATGCGATGCGACCTTCCTGGAACAACAACGGAATATCAGAAGGCATGTCCCCGTGCGTCTTTCTTAGCGGCGCGAAATGGAAAGCATGGGAGGGCCGCCTGGCGGTGGGATTCCTGCGCGGCCAGCGCATTGATATTCTGAAGCTGAACCAGGCCGGGGTGACGACTGGGATATTGAAAATGCCCGACATACCGTCTGAACGGATTCGAACCCTCGTCCTCGGTCCCGAACAGGCGCTTTTCGTCTCCACCGATGACGGCAAAATATGGCGGATAGCCGCAAATCCTTAGCTTTTGTTTCCGATTGAAAAGCAGGGGTAATTCCAAACCATTGGAGGCAAATTGGCTATGGACAGGCAGGGATGCAACTGCAACAAGGTGAGAAATGAAATGACCTGCAAGGCATGCGACAATGAAATGCCGCTATCCTTCTGGTGCGAGACCTGTCAGCTGCTGGTGCCTGAAAAGCGCTGCCCAAGCTGCGGGCTGAAGGCTAAAAGAGTTAGACGGCCCGACCATACGTGATCTGAATATCAAAATACTGCTATATTAAAGGGTGCAAGTGCCGCAAGTGCCGGGGTCAGGCTTGCCTTTCTGTTATTTTCAAGAGCAACTCACGCGCAACAGACACCTTTCGCCCGGTTCCTGCATCCTCAACCGCGGCCAGACGCCGGGCTGACCTGCCCAGAACGGTAATATCGCGCCCGAGATAACCACCCAACGCCGTCAGGGACAGCGCGGGTGTTTCAAGCACCAACAACGCGGCAAGCGCCCGCGCTTCACTGGCGGGGCGGTGCTTCCCCGGCGCTCTCAACTGGTCATCCGAAATTCCGTACACCTGACATACAGAGGCAATGACATCTTTCAGGGCGATTGCATGCACCACCGGCTCATAGCCCTTTGATAGCGCCTCTTCGACAAAAGTACCGTCACCCAGAATCCGTCCTTCGTGTGAACCGGAATGGAACTCGGAACGCCGCAGTTCGCCAATACCATCAAGCACAAACTGTTGATAGCGTATGCGGACATCCTCGCCCCCACCCAGGCATGCCAGCAGCCATTCCGTTGTCAGCCAGGGTATCTCTTCCTGGCCTGCATACGCGCGGTGGCTGCTCCAGAGATAGTCAGCCGGTTGTTTGACCATACCGGCTCGCACCGGATTAAGGTGGAGATAGCGTACCAGCTCAAGCAGATATGAATTAGCATCGATCAAGAGCGCTTTATAGCGCCCCTGGAAGAGATGACCGGTACGGGATTGGCTGTAGTTGATCCAGGCGGTGTAACGTTGGGATAGTTGCTGCATAATACGGGAAAGCGGTGTCGTGCCGGTCTGCACTATCAGATGGATATGGTTGGTCATCAGGCAGAATGCGTGGATACGGCAGCCGAACGTATCTATTGCTCGCTGCAAAAACAGGTAAAAACGGGAGCGGTCGCGGTCATTGAAGAAGACGGTCTGGCCTGCATTACCGCGCAGGATAACGTGGTAAACAGCGCCGGGATAATGGATACGAGGTTTGCGTGCCATGCAGGATATGTAGCAGTGAATAACAGAAAGTCAAGCCTGACCCCAAAGGAGTTCCCAGGGACAGTTTACTTAACTCCATGGATTATTTTACGAACAGCATCCATCAACATCGGTAAATCGTCACGAATTGTATTCCATACAATCTCCAGATCAACGCCGAAATATTCATGCGCCAGCAGATTGCGGAAATCCTTGACGTCCTGCCACGGTATCTCAGGATATTGGCGTTTCAACTCCTCTGACAGCTTGCCAACTGCCTCACCGATAATTTCGAACTCGCGAATTACCGCCGAGTAACGCATTCGGTCCTGAACAAACCCATCACACGTTATTCCCTTAACATACGACTGGATGGCTGCGCCGGATTCCAGAATATCTTGACAATAGAGGAGTTTCGGACGCTCAGACATAAATGATTTCCTTGGCTACTATCTCCCTCGCCAGCGGCTTCAAGGAACTCTCAATCCCCAGGTCTACCGTCTTGCCGAACTGCGCCTCGAGATAACGCCTGACACCAAGGAAATTCCCCAGAGACTTCTTTTCGGACATTATCTCTATGGCAATGTCGATATCAGAATCCTCACGAGCATCTCCACGGGCATAACTTCCGAAAAGACCGACGCTCACGACACCGAAACGCTGGGCCATTTCTTCTTTGTGCGTCTGCAAGAACGTGAGGATATCATTTTTGCTTCTGACCATTCCATAACTCCCTAAACTTGCTAAACTGGAGTATACGTTTGCACTATCTAAAATGCAAGAAGGGCAGCCAATTGGCTGCCCTTCCTCATTCTACTTCAAATTCTTCTTTATACGCTCCACCGCTTCAATCACGTTTTCCCTGTGACCGAAGGCTGAGAGCCGGAAGAACCCTTCGCCGCTGGGGCCAAAGCCGGAGCCGGGGGTGCCGACCACGTTACATTCATTCAGCAGCTTGTCAAAGAAGTCCCAGCTGCTCATACCACCCGGGGTCTTGAGCCAGATGTAGGGGGCATCCACTCCGCCGTAGCAGGTGACGCCAACCTCTTTCAGGCCTTCACGGATGATCCGGGCGTTTTCCATGTAGTAATCGATAATTTCTTTAGTCTGCTTCCATCCCTCTTCGCTGTACACCGCAGCAGCAGCACGCTGGACCGGGTAGGAGGCGCCGTTGAACTTGGTGGTGGTGCGGCGCAGCCAGAGCTTGTTGAAGCTGTACTTCTCTCCGCTGGCCGTGGTGCCCATCACCTCTTCAGGAACCACAACCAGACCGCAACGCACGCCGGTAAAACCGGCGGTCTTGGAGAAGGAGCGGAACTCGATGGCGCACTTCTTGGCCCCTTCGATCTCATAGATGGAATGGGGGATCTCAGGGTTGGTGATAAAGGCTTCGTAGGCAGCATCAAAGAAGATGATGGCGTCATTGGCATTAGCATAATCAACCCACTTCTTCAGCTCGGCCTTGCTGGCCACGGTGCCGGTGGGGTTGTTGGGGAAGCAGAGATAGATGATGTCCACTTTCTGGGTAGGCAGCGAGGGGATGAAGTTGTTGGCCTCGTTGCAGGGCAGGTAGACGATATTCTGGTAGTAGCCCTTCTCATCTGCCTCGCCGGTGCGGCCGATCATGACGTTGGTGTCGTTGTAGACCGGGTAGACCGGGTCACCGATGGCCACCACGTTGTCCAGGGCAAAGATATCCAGGATGTTGGCGCAGTCGCACTTGGAACCGTCGGAGATGAACATCTCCTCGGTCTTGAGGGAAACACCCAGCGGCTTGTAGGATTTCTCGATAATGGCGTTGATCAACCAGTCATAGCCCTGCTCCGGGCCGTAACCGGCAAACTGGTCGGTGGTGGCCAGATCATCCACAGCATCGTGGAACGCCTTCAGTACAGCCGGGGCCAGGGGACGGGTAACATCGCCGATACCGAGGCGGATGACCTTGGCATCCGGGTTGGCAGCGGTAAACTCACGCACGCGACGGCCGATCTCAGGAAATAAATATCCTGCTTTAAGCTTCAAGTAGTTGTCATTAATCTTCGCCATTTCATCCTCCGGGCGAAACGGTCCTTTTTCGCGATCTCGTTGTCAGGCTGCGCGGCTCCTTGTGCGACATACTGTTCTGTATGCCTCCGCGTCGCCGCTGGCCTTCCTAGACCTCGCGAAAAATCCCTCGTTTCAGTGTAGTGGTAGTTCCAAAAGGGAAATGCCGCAGGGTGCGGCAAATCTGATGTTATCTAAAGCAGTTAAGTAATAAACGAGGAGTTTTTCGTCCTGGCAAGGCTGTCGAGGGAGCGGGCGGAGGCGTAGCAAGCACTACGCCGCACAACCGGTCCCGAAGACTTACGCAGCCAGGGCGGAAAAGAACCGTTTATTTTAAACCTAAGACGTCCTGCATATCGTACAGCCCCGGCGCCTTCCCCACAATCCACTTGGCAGCACGGATACTGCCACGTGAGAACATATCGCGGCTCATGGCACGGTGGGAGATCTCGATCCGCTCACCCATGCCGATGAAGTAGACGGTATGCTCACCCACGATATCGCCACCCCGCACGGTCTGCATGCCGATCTCTTCCTTGGTCCGCTCGCCGCAGATCCCTTCGCGGTGATAGTTGGCCACCTGATTGTAATCGCGGCCCAGCGCCTCAGCCACCACCTCGCCCATCCGCACGGCAGTGCCGCTGGGGGAGTCTTTCTTCTTGTTGTGGTGCAGTTCAACGATCTCCACATCAAAGTCATCGCCCAGGGTCTTGGCCAGATCCTTGAGCATCTTGAAGCAGACATTGACACCAACGGACATGTTGGGGGCCAGCACCGCCGGAATATCCTTGGCCAGTTCAGCAGCCAGGGCACGTTCTTCCGGGGTGAAGCCGGTGGAGCCGATCACGATTGACTTCTTCTTCAGGCTGCAGACCTCAAGGTTCTTGAGCGAGATCTTGGGGGTGGTGAAGTCGATCAGCACATCACATCCCTCAACCACAGCGTTCAGATCGTCGGAGATGGCAACACCCAACTGACCGCAACCGGCAATCAGACCGGCGTCCTGACCGACCTGGGGATGACCGGGGCGCTCCAGGGCACCGGAGATGATGCAGCCTGCTTCAACCGCGGCAACGATAATTCTCTGTCCCATGCGGCCGGCGGCGCCGCAAACGGCAATCTTGATCATACTAAACCTCTTTACTCACCACAGAGGGCGCGAAGGAACACAGAGGAAATCAAAAGCAGTTTCTTTAAGCTCTTGGGGAAAGCATACAAAAACAATCTTTGTATTGGATTCTTTTTGGTCTCCGGTTCTCTCTGCGTCCTCTGCGGTAAAATAGAATTAAATCAGCTTGTACTCTTTCATAATGGCTTCCAGCTTCGCCTTATTAGCCGCGCTCATCGGAGCCAGCGGCAGACGGACCTCATCGGAGCACTTGCCCATCAGCGCCAGAGCGGTCTTGACCGGCACCGGGTTGCTCTCAATAAACATGGCGTTGCTGATCTTGAGCGTATCCAGATGCAGCTGACGGGCCTTTTCCAGATCACCGGCGTAGAAGGCATCGGTCAGATCGCCAATCGCCTTGGGCATGATGTTGGCGGTGACGGAGATGACCCCCTTGGCGCCGCAGGCCATCATCGGGAAGGTGATGAAGTCGTCACCGGAAAAGACATCAATCTGATCGCCGCAGAGGGCCATGACTTCAGAGGCCTGCTGCAATGAGCCGGTGGCCTCTTTGATGGCAACGATATTCTTGTGCCCGGCCAGGCGTGCCACCGTCTCCGGCAGCAGGTTGACACCGGTGCGGCCCGGCACGTTGTACAGAATCTGCGGGATCTCAACGGCATCGGCAATGGCGGTATAGTGAAGATACAGCCCTTCCTGGGTCGGCTTGTTGTAGTAGGGGGTTACCAGCAGCACCCCGGCCACACCGATCTCTTTGGCCTCGCGGGTCAGATGGATAGCCTCGGCAGTTGAATTGGAACCGGTACCTGCGATGACCGGTACGCGCCCTTTGGCCTGGTCAAATACGATCTTGATGACGTTCAGATGTTCTTCATTATCCAGAGTGGACGATTCACCGGTTGTCCCGCAGGCCACGATGGCATCGGTACCATTCTCGATCTGAAAATCCACCAATTCACGCAGCTTCTTCTCGTCAACCGCACCGTTATTGAATGGGGTTACGATAGCTACAATGCTTCCCTTGAACATGACTGCCTCCCCTGACTTAAATAGAAAACCAAGCTACTGACATTATTTCAGTATATTCAAAATCACGCAAAATCATTGTTTCGTTTGCTTATCAGCTGGCAAGCCAGCTGATAACAGGCCTCCACATGCTGATTACCGATATAGCGCATTATACTGATGCTGATGGCGGCGGCAGTCGCCTGCCCCACCAGCGGCACAAAACGAGCCACACTTTTGATCCCCACCCGCGCCCCCATTTTAGTCACCAGTGAGGTTACCAGACTGGTGGTAACCGCCTTGCCAATCAAGCGGGAACCCAGGCGTTTGGCCAGATCAAAGGCCATAATCTTCAGTTCCGGGCTCAGCTCTTCCACCTGTTCCGGTGAAAGGCCGAAACGGGCATTGATCCGGGGCAGCAACTGCATCAGCATCCCCACATCCGCCACCAGATCGCTACCGGGCAACGGCACCAGTACCGCAGCCCCGGAAACCAGTGCTCGCCTGGTGACCATCGCGCGACAGTCGTTACGGGCCTGATTAATTTCATCCAGCGTGGCTACGGCCAGGTCAAGGCTCATGCCCTTCCTCACAGACTGATTACAGAAACGAGGTACTCCACCCATGTACCGCTGCAGATTCGCCTGACAGCGAACCAAAAACAGCCTTAACATCAGCTAATACGTTGAAAACGGTACTATATAGAAAAAGTGGAATTTTTTAACACAGCCCCCGTCAAAAGTCAAAACGTGTTTATACGGTTGATAAAGGCGATCAACAGACCGTAATGAAAGTGATTGAAGGGGAAGCTGATCCGGGGCAGCAGCGCCAGCTCCGGCTCATCATCCTCAACCAGCAGCGGCTCACAACTGACGATCCGGCCGCCCGGCAGGATCAGCTCGGGGAACTCCTGTTCCAGCATGTCAAGCTGTTCAGGCAGCAGCTCCCTGGTAAGGCGCACAATGATCCGGTCGTCGTAGAAGCGGATGGAGTGATAGTTTTTGTAAAAGGTCTCGATGACCGCGGCAGCCTCACGTTCATCCTTGGTAATGGTGAAGATCGAAAAATCCTCACCGGAGATCAGCCCCTTGGCCAGCAGCTGTTCCTTGACAAAATCAAAGAACTGTTCCCAGAAACCGTCTTCATCATCCACCAGCACCAGCGGTTTGGGTGAGGTCTTGCCGGTCTGCACCAGGGTAAAGACCTCCATCGCCTCATCCAGGGTACCGAAGCCGCCGGGAAAAACCGCCACCGCATCGGCCTCTTTCACAAAGGCCACCTTACGATTGAAGAAATATTTGTAGGTGACCAAACGGGGATTGTTGTGCATGACCGGGTTGGCACTCTGCTCAAACGGCAGCTTGATGTTGACGGCAAAGGAGTTCTCGCTGCCGGCTCCTTCGTTGCCGGCCTGCATGATACCGGGACCGCCGCCGGTAATGGCCATCCAGCCCTGTTCCGCCAGCAGACGGCTGAAGCGGATGCAGGTCTGATAGATCGGTTCATCCGGCCGGGTACGTGCAGAACCGAAGATGGTGACCTTTTTACGCTCGCGGTAGGGGCCAAAGACCCGGGTGGTGTAGCGCATCTCCCGCAGGGTGCGGTTGATCAGCTTCAGGTCCGGCATGTAACTGGTTTCCTGACCGATTTTGAGCGAGGAAATAATCAGCTCCCGCACCAGATGCGGGTGTACCACCCCGCCTGCTGCGCTGATCAACCGGTCAAGCAGCCGGTCAACCTCTTCGTTCGTATGGGAAAAACTTAACTCCATAGCACCCCCGGCATGGCGTTCAAACCGTGCAAATAGTTGCGTACCCTAGCACAGTTACAGCCGGCTGTAAACCGCCGGCCTCGGGAATCACAGCTTGATTTTATCTGAAGCGCTAGTGTAGTATGCAACCTCTTTTGACAACCATTTATCGATACAGACAAGGAGCCCCGCACCATGCTTGACGTCATACGCAAAAAGAAGGAATCGGTCGTCATCAAGGCCGTTTTCGTGATCATTGTGCTGTCATTTATCGGCACCATTTTCCTGGTCTGGGGCAAGGGTGACGAGGGGATGGGCAGGAGCGCCGGCTATGCTGCCAAGGTTGACCGCACCACCATCTCGCTTGAGGCCTACCAGAACGCCTACCAGAACATGGCTGAAACCTATCGCCAGATCTTTGGCGCCAACTTCACCCCGGAGCTGGAAAAACAACTCAACCTGCGCCAACAGGCCATTGACCGCCTGATTGACAGCACCCTGATCATGAAGGCCGCCAAGAGTCAGGGCGTATCAGTCAGCAAGGAAGAGATCTCCGCTGCCATCGCCGGCATGTCGGCCTTCCAGCAGAACGGCAGCTTTGATTTCGGACTCTACCAGCAGATGCTGAAAGCGAACCGGATCACCCCGGATGCCTTTGAAGAATCCAAAAAGCGTGAACTGCTGATTGAAAAGACCCGCAAGGCCGTGATGGACAAGGTCGTAATCAGCGATGACGAGGCCCTGAAGCAGTTCCACAAGGAACAGGACAAACTGGAGTTAAGCTACGCCTCATTCAGTGCTGCCGATGTCAGTGCAGAAGTAAAGCTTGGCGACGCCGACCTGCAGGACTACCTGACCAAGAACGCCGAGAAGTTCAAGAGCCCCGAAAAGGTGTCCCTGTCCTGGTTCGTACTGGAAAACAGCGGCCAGAGCCATGTGCAGGCGGTAACGGCTGAAGAGCAGGAGAGCTTCTACCGCAAAAACATGGATCGCTATATTGACAAGGACAATGCCCCGCTCCCCTATGAGCAGGTAAAAGAGCGGGTCAAGGCCGATGCACAGCGCCAGAAAGCAGCCAAGGCCCTCTACGAAAAGGCTGCCGACACCCTGTTCCAGAACATCAAGTCAGGTGACCTCGGCCTGGTGGCAGCCAAGCTGGGCGCAAAAACCCAGGACACCCCGCTTTTCAGTGCAAACGCAGCTCCGGCCGCTCTGGCCGGTGAGACTGCCCTGCTGAAAAAGGCCTTTGAGTTGAAGCAAGGCGAGCTGGGCGGCCCGGTGGAGACAGCAAAAGGGATTTACATCTTCAAGGTCAAGGAGAAGAAGGCTGCCGAACTGCCCCCCCTGGCCCAGGTCCGCACCACGGTCGAACAGCAACTGCGTGCCCTGAAGGCAGCGGAGCTGGCAAAGCAGAAGGCGGTTGAGGCGCAGAAACAGCTGGCAGGCAACGGCGCCGGGCTGAAGCTGCAGGCGACCCCGGCCTTCGGCTACAATTCCAAAGGTGATCTGCCCGGCATCGGCAACTCAAAACCGTTGATGGAGAAGGTCTTTGAATTGACAACAGCCGGCGCAACACCGTCTGAACCGATGCTGGTGGGCAATCGCTGGTATGCGGTACGGCTGAAGCAACGCAACGCTGCTCCCCAGGCGGACTTTGCTCCCCGCAAGGATGAAATCAAACGGCAGCTTCTGCCGGCAAAACAGGAAGAGGCGCTGCGTGCCTGGCTGAAGGAGCTGCGCAGCAAGGCCAAGATCGTGTACAATCCGGCACTTACCGCCGCTAATCAGTAACGTTGAAAACAAAGGAGAGCTGACATGTCCCAGCCTGTTAAACAAACCGATTTCCCCGGCCTGAAACTGGTCAACCGCGGCAAGGTACGGGATATTTACGACCTGGGTGATGCCCTGCTGATGGTCACATCGGACCGGATCTCGGCCTTTGACGTGATCATGAACGAGCCGATCCCGGACAAGGGCAAGGTACTGACCCAGATTTCAAAATTCTGGTTCAGCCAGATGGAGGACATCATCCCGAACCACATCATCTCCACCGATGTGGCTGACTACCCGGCTGCCTGCCAGCCGTACGCCGAGGTGCTGGCCGGACGTTCCATGCTGGTCAAGAAGGCTGAGCCGCTGGCAGCCGAGTGTATCGTACGGGGCTATGTCTCCGGTTCCGGCTGGAAGGATTACAAGGCCACCGGTTCCATCTGCGGCATCAAACTGCCTGAAGGCCTGAAGGAATCCGACCGCCTGGCTGAGCCGATCTTCACCCCCTCCACCAAGGCCGAACTGGGAACCCATGATGAGAACATCAGCTTTGACGAGATGGTCAAGGTATGCGGCAAAGAACTGGCCGAGCAGGCCCGCGAGGCGACCATCAGGATCTACTGCCGTGCCCGGGAGATTGCCGACCAGAAGGGAATCATCATTGCCGACACCAAGTTTGAATTTGGCGTCTATGAAGGCAAGCTGATCATCATCGACGAATGCCTGACCCCCGACTCCAGCCGTTTCTGGCCCAAGGATCAGTACCAGCCGGGCGGTCCTCAGCCCAGCTTTGACAAGCAGTTCCTGCGGGATTACCTGGAAACCCTGGATTGGGGCAAGACCGCACCGGCACCGCCGCTACCGGAGGAAATCGTGACCAAGACCGGCGAAAAGTACAAGGAAGCACTGTTTAAACTGGCGGGCATAACCGTCTAAAAAAGCAGTTTCCGGAGCAATGAGACAAGGGGGTGACTGCCAATCACCCCCTCTTTTTTTAATGAAACGAAAAGTATTACTACCCCGGCTACACTCCCCGCAAAACCTGCCGCCATCACGCCTTGACACATTTAATCAATCGTTTAACTAATTGAAATAACTAAATTATTAAATAATTATAAGTTGACACGCCCTCAAAAAGGTCGATAAACAGCAGTACAATAATTCATTAACCACTAACATTCATTTCCATCCAAATTCTTTGCAGCACCACCACTCAGCTTTCGCTACGAACTGTCCGGACTGTGGGGCGAACCGAAAGGAGTACTACCAGAAAACCCCGGAAGAACCCGTTGGAAAGAGTTTGAGCAACTGTTTGAGCAGTAGCGCAACACACACCCTGAGGTAACCACGCAAAGGAGAAGAGAAGATGAAGAGACTGTTTACCCTGATTGCCGTTGCCGGTAGTTTGGCAGTAACAGCAATTGCCTCCGCAGACACCCTGACACTGACCACTGACAAGCCCTGTTACACCCGTGGTCAACAGGTAAAGTTCACCGCTGTCTACAAAAAAAGTGACGGCAGCGCAATCACCTCTCCCAGCAAACGTGAACTCCGCCTGCGTGACAAGGCAAACGGCAACACCCTGGCTACGGTCAGCATGACCAATGCCGGCAGCGGCACTTATACCTACAACTATACCCTGTCTTCATCAGCAGTATACGGCACCTATGAAACCCGTCTCGACTTCATTTACAACAACGTTGAAACCAAAATCTACTTCAACCAGCCTGTCGTAGCTTCCAGCTGTACAACCACTCCGCCTCCGCCTCCGGTCAACAACCACGCCGGTCTGACCTACACCGGCACCACCATGTGCCTGCAGTGCCACACCAAACAGGCCACCGATCTGGCCGGTTCGGTCCACTACAAGTGGGAGACCCCCTACGCCGCCATCAGCAACAAGCCG
>Ga0209016_1000300_pt1 | contig 63553 bp, 55 predicted proteins | sample EPASupsiteSAE305_FD_187265 | JGI IMG/M metagenome (GOLD analysis project Ga0209016, IMG submission 187265) | Bioremediated contaminated groundwater microbial communities from EPA Superfund site, New Mexico - SAE3-05 (SPAdes) (version 2) | ecosystem: Environmental > Aquatic > Deep subsurface >... | reverse complement strand
TTCGTGTCTTTCATTCCGTAAATCCAAGAGGAAAGGACCGATACTGGGCAACAAATCTTCTTCAGATGGATTATGCAGATCGAAAGAATCTGCAATCAATATGCTGGACGATTGAAAATTATCATCGTGCGATTAAAGAAATATGTTGTATCGAAAAATGTCCTGTTCGAAAGAGAATTGCTCAAAAAAATCATATTAATTGTGCTTTACGAGCATATTTGAGGTTTGAATTTGAGCATTGCAACACTGGAAATAGTCCATACTTCATAAAATGGGAGATCCAGAAAGTAGGAATTAACTCATTTCTCAAGGACAAAATAGCGCGATAATTTTTTTCAAAGACGTACTGCGTAAGTCCTATCATTTTAACGAATTCAAAGGGATTAAACAAAAAAAGGGTTAATTTACGATCACTGCATTTGGCATAGTGACTGAACCACTGTAATCACTGTTCTGTGCAAGCAGGGTTACTGAATATGTTCCTGTATTAGTATACTGATGGGTGACATTCTGGATCGTAGAGGTCTTTCCATCACCGAAATCCCAGATCCATGAGATAGGGTTTCCTGAACTGGTATCTGTAAACAGAACATCCAGCGGAGCAGTCCCATTGCGAACAGAAACATCAAACGATGCCGTTATCCGTCCAGGAACAGGAGTCGGTGTTGGTTCAGGCTCTACTCCATTGGTAACAGTGATAAACTTATTCCACATCCCATAGCCTCCGTTCTGATCATTATTTGCACGTAGAGTAACTGAGTATATCCCTGGATCTGTATACATGTGTGACGGATTCTGTGTCGAATTTGTTGCCCCGTCACCAAACTGCCAGAAGAATGATGTCGGCGATCCGATTGACTGATCACTAAATTGAACGGTCAGGGGAGCCGGGCCACGACGTGGTGAAGCATCAAAGAAGACAAATATCTGTCCCGGGATCGGAGTGCCATTCACCCTTATTGAATAATCTTTTGTAAGATTGGTAAACGTCCAGTTACCAACCGGATGATCATAAAATGTATCATTCACAGACAGATTTGTCAGAGTAGAGCCTGGTCTTGCCTCCATAACAAATGACTGATTTGAATAAGCAGGATATGAGTTGCTCCCTGAAGGGATGATCTTGCTCCACCGGTTTGATGACGAGTTTATAACATAAGAATCTGGGACCTGGGAAAACTGTGCATGGATAGATTGGTTTGACCCAACATTCATAAAGTTGTACACAAATGGAGAGGCCTGTGCACCAAGATTTACAGAATCATTGATAATAATATCAGAGATAGAGTAGTCTTGGAGTGCAGTAATAGTAAAACTCTGGTTGTACTGATCAAATACTGGTACCAGTCCGGATGGCTCGATTGTTCCCCCGGCCCCGGCTGTCGCATCGATATACCATCGCTGTGGATACAGCACCTTGAAGCTAGCTGCAATCGTGTGATCATCGGTGACATTCGGGAAGGTATATGATCTGATTGCTCCCTGGCTTACGTTGTCAACAAGAATTGTGTTAACAACCATTCCAAGATGTGAAGTGATGTTAAATGTCTGATCTGCCCCGTGGTTAACGGTAACCACCCCGGACGGGTTAATTGAACCTCCATCCCCTGCAGTTGCAGTGATGTTATGCGTCAATCCTCCGGTTGAATTGAACTGGGCATGGATAGTATGATTTGCAGTCACATTTGAGAATGTATACGAACTGACAGCTCCTATACTCGAATTATCCTTAAGAACATCTTTTATGGAAAATCCGGCATTCGGGGAGATTGAAAATGTCTGGTTACTCCCTTTTACGACCTGCACAATTCCAGAGGGAGAGATAGTGCCCCCAGTTCCTGTTGATGAGTTAATGAAATACCAAGCCGTGGAATTGGTATAGGTAACATTCAGCGTATAGAATCGATGATTATAATATTCGGTATTAGAACCTGCATAATTCATATTCATCTTCAATCTGAAGATACCATTTGGCCGAAGAGTTGAATTACCCCAGCTATTCAACACCTCCCAATACCGCTCATCTTCATTCTGGCTGGTGTTATTATATCCGACTAGCAGGACACCATGGCCACCGCCACCAGATCCAACTGCAATTCCATTGTATGGATCAGGATTCCAGAGTGCCATTTCATTCTGCTGTCCCCAGAAAGTACTAAACGAACTCCAGGCTGTTGAGTTGGGAAGCGTGAATCCATAGTAGAGTGCTTTGTTTTGATCAAGCAGGGTCTCAAGATTTAAGATAGCTTGGGCCTGATTGACATCCTGCGTTGAGACCATACTTGACTCAATTGAGGCTATTGGATAGTTCGGATTATTTGAGATATAGGAAGCAGGCATCTTTGTTCCTCCCGAACAATCTCCGCTTGGACAGGCATTTGCATCTGCATAAGATGCATTCGTGTTTGACCAGGGGATGGTATGATTATAGGATGAATTACTATAAAATTCTGCAAATTGTGATGCAGACCCCCCATTGCAAGCCCAATCATCACCGGTTCCGTTGTATAAGTTGGAATTTAAAAATTGTATCGAAAGCCTGTCACGTATTCCATCCTGAACTGCATGTGCAACCTCAATTGTGCCAGTAGAGGCCCATGCCCAGCAGTTTCCACAATTTCCCTGATCTCGTTCAGATGCTATGTAAGGGACATATGAAAGTAGACTGACCGATTGTGAATGAACCGGCTCTGTGGCATCCGAAGATCGTGGAATCAGAATATCTTCAGCGATTTCTTCTTTTATTTTACTTGAATTTAGAGGCATATATCGGTATGATATATTTCCTACCCCACCGGTGGCACTCATAACTTCCTGTTCTGATGATACTGTCGCGACCGATAGATCATACGCAACATTTTTTTCTATAGATTGATCTCCAATAGAGATTGAAACAGTCAAATTCCCTTGTTTTGGTGAAAGATCTGGAAGGAAGGTGATAGATCCATTCTCTTCACCAGAGGTTTTAGTTCCAATTACACGAAACAAAATTGTGGTATGATTTCCGGTATTATTTGTAGCACCCAAAACAGAAAGGGACACCATACCGGGCTTTAGCCCAGAATAGAGCCCTGACTCAACGGGCACATTATTTACTGATAACGAACCGTTATAAGCCAGAATCTGGCCATTATCCAGACGGAAAGGATACACAAGATAACTTTGTTTCAACCCTGGAGTAGGAGAACTACCAGGAACATAGCTAGCCTCAATAGAGAGGTTAATCAACTTACCATTCGTAAAACCCTGATATGTAATAACCAGAGGGGTGTCCTGATACAACGTATCAGGGCTTATAATGATATCAGATAAAGCAGGATTATTGCTCATTAAGATTGTGAGCAGAATAACTCCAATAGATAAAAACCAGAATTTCCCCATATAACACCAGTACTAAATAAATAGAAATACTAATTCAAATTATAAAAATTTAATTGGCAATATAAAATGAATTCAATATCGACACCAAATCGATGAGAAAATATCAATTCGACAAATATAAAATGATGATTCGCATCTGATCCAACATATGAAATGCAAAGCATTTCACAATAAAAGAAGATAGGGGTTTACCAAACTGTAATATACTGGTTCCTCACTGCACTATTTCGTGCATTGCCAATCATCGCCTGTGCCCGTACTGTGTAAACACCGGGGGCATCATATGTATGAGTCATATTCTGTTCGTATCCGACTCCACCGTCACCAAAATAATAAACCCATGAGTCCTCGGGACCAATCGAACTCCCATTAAAACTGACTGACAACTTAGCAGGGCCAGAGGTCACATTACCCATGAACCAGACAGGAACCTGACGGGCATTGATATAATCCGGCCTGACCTTGGTATTATTATCTGTAGCCCCCTGAACTGTCAGTGTCACATCATGGGATCCTGCAACCCAATATGTATGTGTCGGATTCCTGCTCGTTGCATTGACAGTACCATCATCAAAACTCCAGTTAAATCCATTGGGATTATCCGGAGAGGTATACAGGAACGAGACGTTGAATGGAATAATTCCGGTTGTCGGGCTCCCGGTAAACTCAGCACCTGGAAGAGGCGGAGCATTCACGGTAAAAGTTCCATTCGTTACAAGAACCGGACTTATCGAACTTCCATTCTTGTCTTTCAGACTATTGATTGTCACATTTATTGGCGATGTCCCTGCGACCAGCCCCTGAAATGTAATATTCAAAGCCTTTGCAAGAGTTACATCACCACTCATTGATGCAGTTGCATTTACCGTGAAAACTGATGCAGGCAACGTTGAGTTTTTTACAAGTGTAACTCCGCTTGGAGTTGAAACGTTGGTGAAGTTACCAACAGAACCGGTCTTGAGGCCGATCGTAAGATTATACAGAGAGAGGCCGGTTGTCAGACCAGATATTGAAACATTGCCGTATCCACTCTGTCCGGCTGTCAATGAGATATCATTAGAAGTGACTGCAGGTGCTGCGATACTCTGATTGTATGGGATCAGTTTAGCACCATTTGAAGAACCAAACCGTGCTGTTACATTTAGCAGGCCGGCCTTTGGCGAGAAGGTTGGCAGGAATGTGATCTGGCCTGCAGGAATACTACCTGATGCATAACCGCCAACCATCCATGAGAGGTTTACCGGCGTTCCGGTTGTGCTCACTGCCTTGAGTACCCTGACACCATAGGTCCCCGCATCAACTGGACCATTCGTGTCAGAGACGAATCCCTGTGTTGAATTATTAAAAAGAACACCCTCAACAGAAGTGATAGTTCCTGGATTAAGAGTAAATGGCACCACAATACTGCTCGCAGTAAGACCCTGTATCCCTGAGGTCTGGGGGATAAACCCTGCATCAAACCCAACCACAATCTGGTCACCGTTCGACAGATCAGGATAGCTGATCGTGACCGGCATGTCCTTGTACAGATAATCCGGGGAGATACCAATATCTGCCGATGAAATCATTGGCAGAAGAATGACTCCCAGTAACACCAAACCCATCCATAATGAACGCATAACATCCCTCGATAACTATAGGGGTATTTTTATTATAAGGATAAAAATATAACGCACAATATTGATCAAGAAGATTCTACAAAGAAAGCATACTTCTCAGGATAGGACCGTTATCTACAATTAACATACAAAAAAATAAGACGGGATTTGGTATAAATCCCTTATCGCACAGTTATTGCGTTATTCACGGTGACAGTTCCGCTATATTCACTATTTTGTGCCAGTAACGACACTGAGTATGTTCCTGTAGATTTGTACATATGAACAGGATTTCGATCCCGGGATGTTGAACCATCACCAAAATCCCATAGCCAGGAGATAGGATTTCCAGAACTCATATCGGTAAAACTCACCGACAGTGGTGCTGTCCCATTACCCGGTGAACACTGAAACATCGGAGTGATTCGTTCTGGAACCGGAGTCGGGGTAGGTTCAGGAACCTCACCACTATTCACCGTGATATATTTATTCCATGACCCTGACCCTCCACTCATCTGATTGGAAGCACGTAAACTAACTGAATAAACTCCTGATGAATTATACCGGTGAATTGGATACTGATCTGAACTAGTCTCTCCATCACCAAAATCCCAGAAGAAAGATGATGGATCACCCAAACACAGGCTGGTAAACTTCACATCAAGAGGGACTGATCCCCATCGTGGCGTAGCGTTGAAAAAAACCAGGACTTGGCCGGGTAACGGAGTACCTTCTACATATATTGAGTGATCATTTGTCAGGTTTGTAAAGGTATAATATGGTATCGCATCTTGTCTCGTGGAGTCCACCGTTAAATTTTCGAGCATTGAACCAGGTTTAGCCTGCATTTTAAAGGACTGGTTTGAGTTCTCAGGATACAGATAATTACCGGAGGGAATTATCTTTGCCCACTGATTAGAGGATGAATTGATCAGATACTCACCAGGAATCTTGGAGAAAAATGCAGATATCTGTCGATTTTCAGTGACATTCATGAAGGTGTATGAGGTGACAGGGCCGATACTCACATTATCAACCTGTACATCAGAGACTGATTGTCCTACATCAGGGGTTATTGTGAACCTCTGATCTCCACCGGAAGGAACAATCACAACTCCAGACGGGCTGATAGTGCCTCCGCTTCCGGCGGATGCATTAATTGTATAATTTCCAACATACACTCTGAATGAGGCATGTATCGAATGGTTATCAGAGATGTTCCTGAAGGTATGGTTTGAAACGGCTCCAGCACTTACTCCATCAACCAGCACATCAGAGATATAATAACCCATATCTGAACTGATATTAAATGTCAGATCCGCTCCAGATGAGACAGATATCGAACCGGAAGGGGTGATCTTCCCCCCTGTATCTGCAGATGCATTCACAGTGTAGGTTACAGGTGCCGGTGTTGAGGACACATTGATCTGACGCGTGGCAATTCCACTATTTCCACAGGTATTTTTTGTTACGAGAGAGACCAGGAAGGATCCTGATCGATTAAATGTGTGAATGAGGGTCTGACTGGTTTCATTTGGTGAATTGTCACCAAAATTCCAGTTTCTAACGTCGATTACCCCTCCACTGGAGGTATCATTAAAGCGAACTGTCAATGGAACCGTTCCACTGCCGATATTTGAGAGAAAGGAAGTTGTCATATCAGGACATAGAGCAGAGGTTATCATAAACCCGTTGATTAATCGACCTCTCTGCCCATCTGGATTCTTTACTTCAACAGTCCAATTGCCGACTCCTGCACCCATTATCGGAAGTGAGCAGGAGATACGAGCAGGACTTACAACAGTGACATTTGTCCCGGTAATATTTGCATATCCATCCCGAGTGAGATTCACTGTTGCACCGGATACAAAATTTTCACCAATAAGGGCATTAATCTCAACGGGACTTTTATTTACCCCTATTGAAGGAGTGATATTGGTTATTACCGGTGCACTTGGAGGAACGTCTACCACTGTAATAAGTCGGCTTTTTCTAGAACTATTGCCACAACTGTTCCTGGAAGTTAGGTTTACAAGATACGAGCCAGGAATGGTGAACGTATGGTTTATACTTGATGTATTACCGGTGAGACTATCACCAAACTCCCAGAACCAAGAGTCGATTGTGCCACCAGTGGAACTGTTGGTGAATGACACAGTCAGAGGAGCGATACCGCTGCTTAGGTTGGAACTGAAATTCGCAACTACAGCAGGGCAAGGCTCACAACTAACAACAATTTCATGTAGAGCACTTGAGAAGTTATCACAACTGTTCCAGGCAGTCAGATTTACAGTGTACATACCAGGAGTCGTATAGGTATGGACAACTTCAGGACTATCGGAAAAGGTATTGTTGTCACCGAAATCCCAGAACCAACGATCGATAGTGCCTCCGGTTGAACTGTTCGTGAATGACAAAGTCAGAGGAGCGATACCGCTGCTTAGGTTGGAACTGAAGTTCGCAACTACAGCAGGGCACGGCTCACTACGAACAACAATTTCCTGAAGAGCACTTGAGGAGTTGCCACAACTATTCCAGGCAGTCAGATTTACAGTGTACAAGCCAGGAGTCATATAGGAATGAACCACTTCAGGACTGTCGGACAAGGTATTGTTGTCACCAAAATCCCAGAACCAATGATCGATAGTGCCTCCGGTTGAACTGTTCGTGAATAACACAGTCAGAGGAGCGATACCGCTGCTTAGGTTGGAACTGAAGTTCGCAATGACTGAAGGACATGACGGTTCATACACTAAGAATATTACTGACTCTAAACTTTCGGTCTGATCAGGATTCTTCACATGAACTGAGTAGTTATCAGACACTAGTCGTGTCAGATCAAAGGTAGTTGTGAGATACGAAGAATTGGTTAAAGTAACCTCACTTGAATTTGTCAGATTAAATGTGCTGTTACTCAGGTTAACCAGAAGACCATCTGAAAAACCTGAACCGGAAATACTGATCTCAATAGTAGCATTATCCCGACTCCCGAAGGAGGGAGAGACACTTAACACAGAAGGATTTGCCTTATTTGTAAAAATACCATAGATCCAGGTCCCTTCTCTCAAATCAACAGACTTATTAAAGGAGACAGAATGCTGATCTGGATGCAGGGTAGATGAAACAGGATACCAGACTGACCCATTTGTTGTCATTATCCGGATATTGCTTTCAGGATATCCTGCAGGGATATCTGAAGAACTATAATTCATCCAGAGTGACTCAAATATCCCTGAATTCCCACGGGTGATATTAACATACTTATTCAGTCCTACAAAAGAACCGGTTGTAGCAGGAGGAGTATGAGGAGTGTTAAAAGAGAACGAGCCGGTGAGATTTGACCCTGAAAGATTAGCTCCGTTCAGATCACCAATTCGCAAATTATCAAGTGAGATATCATGTGACTGTGTGTCAATGAAAAGATCAACTCCACCTGATTGATCCATCAAAACCGAAGAGGAGATAAAAATTTTCGATGAGTTGTTCAGGTTCAATCCGCCGCCATAATTGCCTGAAGCAGTCAGACCCTGAATTTTACCGAAGCCGGAGTCCGTAAGGAGCAAACCAGGGCGATTCTTAGCTGAAATCATATTACCTGTTGATGAAATGTCAACGAGAGTAAAATTATATGCCCCAGTTAGAGATACTCCCCCTCCGGTGTTCAAGATAGTAGTAATATTGTCAATTGTTAAATTCTCGACTGGCGGCAATACAATACCGGCATTCGTATTCTTATAACTGGTTGTATCACGTATTGAGACATTTAAATTGTGATTATTAGCTGCTCCGCTGATTCCAGAACTCGATATTTCATGAAGGGAAATATTAGCCAGTTGAATGTCCGATACTCCGGAGGAAAGCAAAAACCCGCTAGACTGACTTTTTACTTCAAAATTATCCATCCAAGTTGAATTTTTCACAATGAATGCATAACTACCAGAATTGATAAGAGGAGTCCCATTATATCCGACAAGTATAGTCTTATTATTGATCGTAAACGGCCCAGAATATGCCGTGGATGATGATCCATTCACCATGATCGGCTCACCGGAAGGGAGTGTCTGGATCAATGAATCAGAAAGAGTCCAGGGTTTTTCAAAACTACCATCACCGGTTCCGGAAACCGCATCAACAGATACATACCTATCACCAATCACAGGAGAAACCGTAAACAGAAAAGTAACTAGTGATATCAATAGAATATATCGAAAATAACCTAACCCACCCATGATCCTAAATAGGCAGGTTGCTCCATAAATATATCGATTTAATTCTTGAAGGAATATACAAATTTAATGGCGAAATTACCCTCAATACGATTCATAAAATCACCGGATGGCTCACCCTGTATCTCTCCTCAATATCTCCTAATGTATTAGCCTCCCTGACGTCCTTATCTTCTCTGACCTGCACGAATCTTGGAAACCGGAGTGCAAACCCCCCCTCATAATTCGGGCTCTGCTGGATCTCAGAGTACCCTATCTCTACCACGAGCCTGGGCTCAAAGAATACCATCTTTCCTTCCGTACGGATGACTTCATCGTTAAGGGTCTCATATAGCCAACCCAGTTGATCATCTGAAAGACCGGTAGCAACCCTGCTTACCGGAACCAGTTGCTCATCCTGTCTTGCAGCAAGCAGAAACGATCCAAACACATGTGCCCGCTTTCCTTCGCCCCACTCCGCCCCGATGACCACCAGATCGAGCGTGTCGACTTCAGGCTTGATCTTTACCCAGTCCTTACCTCTCATCCCGGGAGTGTACCGGGAGTCCTGGAGCTTCAGCATCACTCCTTCATGTCCATCATCAAGTGCCTGATGATAATACTGCTCAATCCCGGCCAGATTATCACTTACAAGCTGGGGGGTTGCATACTGCCGAAGAACGGTCGTGAGAATTTCACGCCGTTCTGAAAACGCCCTGTCCAGGAGCATCTCTCCGTCAAGATAGAGAATATCGAATACATTAGGAACAAGAGTTATCGCCTCAACCGCATCGGCAACATTGTGTTTACGCCGGAACCGCTTCAGGACGGTCTGGAACGGCATCGGTCTTCCGTCTTTGATCGCGATGACCTCCCCATCAAGGATAAGATCATGATCAGTTGCTGAAAGCAGCATTGAAACTACATCAGGTAGGGAATCAGTCACATCCTCAAGTCTTCTTGAGTACATCCGGGCGTTTGTATCCTGTTTATGGAACTGGAACCGTGCCCCGTCGTACTTATATTCGACTGCAATGGATCCAGCATCTGCTAGTACCTCCGATATGGTACCCTGACGTGCCAACATCATCCGGACCGGATGAAAGAGTTGTAATTTCACCTGTTTAAGGGCTTCTTCACCCTGTGATGATAGTACTGCAACCTCACCCATGTCATTGAGTACTTGTTGGGCGTGTTCAACCAGATCTGTATTTACATTGAATGCTTTGGCTATCGCATCACGGAGATTTCCCTCTCCTACTCCGATTCTTAAATCTCCAAGAAGCAATCGTGCAAAATATTTACATTCAACGGGGCTACTTACTAAAAAAAAGTGGTTTAAAAAATCCTTTTTTTGTTTATCACTATTTAATCCTTTATTCACATATTTTTCAAGAAGAATATACATATCAATTATTTCAAATGATTCTGAACTATTTTCATTAAAAAGCGTCATCTGACGATTTTTAAGGCTCGTTATCTTTTCAACAGCCTCTCCAAAATCACCTAATTCATTCAATATTTTTATAGTTAATTTAGAATCTTTTTTCTTGGAACTGTTGCTAATGATTGAAGATAATGATTCAATAATAATACTCGTACCAATATCTAATTTAAACGATGACCAATCTGGAAATATTTTACCAAGTAAAAATCTCGTAAATACAACAATTTCATTTTCGGAAATATTTTTTAGATATGAAGAGAGATATTCAATTTTTTCTAATCTACTACTAGTTCGTTCTAGATGGATACAAATATCAGTAAATTCATTAAATTTCATCTAAAATCCATTTTTGGGGAAATTTGTAATAAAATCATATAACCCACTTTATTTAGAACGTTATAGTTGAATGTTATCAACCAGTTACCATTTTGTTATAGTAGAAATTTATATCGCCAGCATTCATCAGTGCAGATCTCTCGTCCTGAACCCTGAACTTTTCTTATAGGAGCCTTCTCTTTCAGATCTACAGTAGAGGCGGCAAAAATTTCCACTGACTCTGCATGGAGGGAAAGCCCTTCCTGAGCTGTTGAGAGGGCAAGTCCCGGCTCGTTGTTCTCTTCAGACAAATGGGCCAGAATAGCCAGATGGATCGAGTCACCAAGTTCCCGGAGCACTGCAGCGGCATCCTGATTAGAGAGATGGCCCCGGTTCCCGGCAATTCTCCGTTTGAGAAATTCTGGATACGTACCTGTCCGGAGCATTTCAGGGCAGTGATTTGATTCAAGAACTACTCCGTCTGCACGTGAGATCACGGACATCATGCTCCCGGTCACAATCCCGGTATCAGTGCAGTAACACAGCCTGGTTGATCCCTCGCTGATAAGGTACCCACACGGCTCTGTTGCATCATGAGAGACCGCAAATGGCTCGATCTGAAAGCCTCCAATCTCATACACTGATCCAGGCCTGACTGTCTGAACAGGGAACCGGACCGGACCGGACCGCTGCCTGAGAAAAGCATCCATCGTTCCTACCGTGCCATATACCGGTTTCTTAAGCTTGTTACCGACCGCAGCAAGACCCTTGATGTGATCTCCATGTTCATGCGTGACCAGAATACCCTCTATCTTATCAGCATCGCCACCTGATTCTTCAAGACGCCCCTGTTTTGTCTTCGTTCCAAGGAGTTCCCGTCCGGAGCGTCCTGCATCTACCAGAAGAGCGCATCCATTACATTCGATATATACACAATTGCCCTTGCTTCCACTCGCAAGGACTGATATCTCCATAATCTCATTATTTGTCAAGAGAGGGCATAAAATCAGAGTACCAGATGATGTTAGTGTGACAACATTGTCCCATACATTCTATGGGTAAATGAAAATAATTCTGATATGATAAATATTTCAAATTTGAGGATATTGATTCTATAGAGAATATTGAGGATACATTTAACCTACTCCTTCCCGTTATTTTACGGCTGGTGTTTTCTTATGAAGCATAATGCAAGTGTAGTATATGTTATTGCAGTCCTCGGACTGCTCTTAATGGCAACCATGTTCTGCGGATGTACAAGTTCTGACAAGTCCTCTGTTCAGTCAAAGACCACCACCGCCCCAACGACCGCTCCGGTCAAGACCGCTGCAGCCACTTCTGCACCTACCGTAGAGCAGACCGTGAAGGCTCCCGCAACCCAGGCAGCATCCGCTCCGGCAGAAGTTAAGGAAACTCCAAAGACAGCAAATGTCACTGCAGAGAAGAACGCTTCAGCCACTGCCCCTGAAAAGACTGCCAATGTAACAGACGAGAAGGTAGTCAAGAATGTAACTGCAAAGGTGAACACAACCGCAGTAGCAACTCCGGCAGCGGTAAAAGAAACCTCTGCAAACCAGACCAAGACCCCTTCAGAGTCCAAGAACGCAACCTCATCCAATGCAACCGCAGCAAAGTCCCCGGCAACTGCATCTAACAAAACTGCAACACTCTGAACACATATAACATAGCATTCAAACCCGGGCAGATCTGCTCAGGATGAATACTTTTTTTTGATTAACAAATTGTGCAGGATTATGGGATAATCTCGCATCCATTGTACTTCTCATGGGCAAAATCTTCCATTCGGATAACACCGGCATCAAGAAGATGCTGTATCCGGGGAAGCAGCCCTGATAACTCCCGAAACAGTTCCCTTACAGTAGTGCAGACTATTTCACGCCCTTCCAGTGGCCAGGGCTCAAGAATCGCAGAATAGAGACACCGGCCTCCACAGAGATCCCTAATATCGCAGGTCTGACAGGCACCAGGAACAGGTATGTCAGGAAGGTTCCTGATATCTGCAGTTTTTATCGTTCCCAGATAATAATCTGCCATCCCGACCATGATAGGACATGGTGAGATCTGCCCGTTTGTGAGTACTGTATAGTTTGCAAACCCTGATCCACACCTGAGTCGGGACACACGACCAAGTAGCAGATCTTCAACAGGATCAATGAAAGGATACCACCGCTCCACTACCCCGGTCTGTTCTATCCGTGACACCCACTCCTCTGCCAGTTTTCTGATACCAGGGAGATACGAGGTTTCTGTCCACTCTTTAAATGAGCGAATCTGAAAGTCATTCCAGAAGTTTGCATCAATCTGCCAGTGAACCGAGGAGAATGAATATTCAGAATTGCGGGATAGATGGAGAACTGAACTTAAAATATCAACTGGTTCATGAACAGTCATCCTGGCAATGATCTCACCCACATATCCATTCGCGAGAATGTGGTTGATATTTGTCATCACCCTGCGATAGGTTCCAGAACCCCGGCCTGCATCAGTTGTCACTTCATCACCGTCGATAGAGACCAGGATCGTATCAAATCTGTTGACAATATCCGAAGGGAGTCTGTGAAGAAGAAGTCCGTTCGTCTGGATCATAAACCGTGTATCAGGGAGATCCTCCATGATCCTGATGATGAGATCACTTCGAAGGGTGGGCTCTCCACCGATAAACGTGACAACAACTCCGGGATCCCGGGAGAGATATGAGTAAAGGTCTGATAGATCATAGGTGACATCTACCGGAATATCGGCATCGATCGAGATCTCGTCACGCTCAAGTTCAGGGGTATCAAAGATCTTGCCACGACAGTAATTACAAGCGAGATTGCATGAGTCTGTAAGAAAGAGATGAATGTACACACAAATCCCATAGAATTGTACATGATTCTGATATGAAGATCACTACCTGATTTATCTGACAGGATTGCCGTATTCACAAATGAAATATGTGGGTATAGTCATACATACCAATACATCTTTCATGACTCATCGAATTCTTCTCCTTGATGACGAACCAGCCATCTGTGAGATCACCTCAATACTTTTAAAAAAACTTGGATATGATGCGGTCATCACGAGCAAAGGAGAGGATACAATCAACGCATACCGGGATGCCCTTGCCCAGGGGGTACGGTTTGATGTTGTCATACTGGATCTTACGGTACCCGGCGGCCTGGGGGGCAGAGAGGTCATAACCGCTCTTCATGAGATGGATCCTGATGTTCTTGCCCTTGTATCAAGCGGTGATGCAAACGATCCGGCCGTAGTTAAGTTCAGAGACTTCGGGTTTACCGGCGTTCTCATGAAGCCATATACCAAGGCAATTTTGGACGCAACGATCAAGTCTGTAATAAATTAACCAGGTTCAAAAAATCTGTTTTTCACCCTAAGAGGGTGACACTCCGTGCTTTAGCCAGAACATGCCCATCCATGGCTGATTCTATATGTGACCGGTCAGCAGGGTCAGGGTTGATCTCAGTATCAAGGGCATAGAGCGTGAAGATGTACCGGTGGACATTTCCTGACGGGGGGCATGGAGGATAGTACCCTTTTGTTCCAAATGAATTGATACCCTGATATCCTGACCCTGCACGCTCAGCAACCGGAACCTGATTAGGAGGGATCGCCTCGTCCCCGGGTTTGAGATTGTAAACAATCCAGTGAGTAAACACCCTATCAGGAGCATCGGGATCATCCATGATAAGCAGCATGGATTTAGCAGCCTGTGGCGCATTCCTCCAGTAAACCGACGGCACCTGCCCGGCACCCATACAGGTAAACCGGGTAGGCAGAGTTGACCCATTTACCGCAGAGTTGACTGAAACAACCAGTGATTTATTGGACAGGTTATCTGGTTTGCCAGCACCGGTCTCTGGTTCTGATGCCTGTATACAACCAGAGACAAGGATTCCGGATACAAGAATAAAAAAGATCAGATATTGAAATATTTTCATACGATTTTATCAACACAGAGATTATTGAGGCTTTCGTTCATCAGATTCAATTGAACCAAACTGACAGCACAGGATGATGTGGATCTACATCTGACATGATAGTACCAAACCTGATGAGGATAAATCCCCGCAGGTAGATTTTTCTTATTAGCAGATATTCGATCCCTTACAGACCATGACCTGAAAACCTGACAACAAGTGAACAAATGACCACATTCTTCGAGCTCATCATCGGAAATATCAGAACCTGCATTGTCCTCCTGCAGATGGTATGCGTGATCATCGTCATCACCTACCTGATCATGCGATCCCGGTTTTTTACGGATTTCCAAAACAGGGCCCTAACCTGGAAGAGTTCAATCCTGATGATCCTTCTCTTCGGACTTGTATCAATATATGGGACTGAAAGTGGAATCTATGTCTTTGGAGCACAGATCAACATCAGGGATCTCGGCCCGATGGCGGCGGGTCTGACATGTGGACCGGTGGTAGGACTTGGAGCGGGTCTCATCGGCGGTATGTATCGGTATTTTATCGCAGGAGGAATCTCCCAGGTTGCCTGTACCAGTGCTGCAATAATCGCCGGACTTCTTGGGGGAGCCGTTTATCTCTTCAACAAAAAGCAGTTCATTGGTATCAAAGGTGCAGTTGTCATAGCCGGTTGTATGGAACTGATCCATATGGGTCTCGTGCTTCTGCTCGGAAGGCCGTTTGATCAGGCAGCAGCGCTTGTGTCACAGGTAGTTCTTCCGATGACAATAGCCAACATGGTCGGAATCGGGATTTTTTCCTTTATATACATGAATCTGATCCAGGAGCGGGAGACTGCTAATGAACGTGACCGGATCAGAACAGATCTCCAGCGCAAGCAGGCTGAACTTTCCATTGCACGTGACATCCAGCTTAGTTTTCTCCCGGACACGATCCCCTCTATTCGCGGGTACCAGATCGCACCGTTGAGCCTGCCGGCCCGGGAGGTTGGAGGAGATTTTTACGATGTCATCATTCCGGTCTCAAAGGACAAGGTAGGTATCCTGATTGCAGACGTTTCAGGAAAAGGAGTACCTGCAGCCCTGTTCATGGCACTCTCACGGACAATAACCCGTGCCAATGCCACATGGCACAAGTCAGCGGTCAGCGTCATTGCCGAGACCAACACGATGATCTGTGCAGATGCCAGATCAGGAATGTTCGTTACCCTCTTCTTTGGAGTACTGAACCCGGAGAGACGTAGTTTTACCTATGTCAATGCCGGGCACAACCATCCGATAGTCTTCAGGGTTGACGGCTCCCGGGAAGAACTAACCACCACCGGTCCTGCGCTTGGGATAATGGATGATGCCGGGTATATCGAGCAGGTCACAACCATCAATCAGGGTGATATTTTAGTCATGTACACCGACGGGGTTACCGAATCTGTAAACCGGATCAATGAGGAATTCGGAGTTGAGAGGCTCGAATCGGTTGTGCAGGATAACCGATCTTCTCCAGCAGAAGAGATCCGCGATGCCATCATCAGGGCAGTAACTGAGTACACAGACGGACAGGATCAGTTCGATGACATCACGATCATCGTTATGAAAGGCGAGCCCGGCATTTTTGACACCTGATAATTATGTGCTGATTCACTCCGGCAGACCGATACATGACTACTACAGATCTGTAAGTATGGATGATGCAGAAACATTCCTTGATGCCGACCCGTTCTCACGGGAACTCGGGATCAGACTGATTACCGCTTCACCTGGAGAAGCAGTTCTCCATCTTGACATTACCAATAAGCATCTCAACAGCCACGGAACAGTTCATGGAGGAGTTATCTTTTCTCTGGCTGATGTCGCTTTTGCAGTTGCAAGCAACACAAGCGGAATCCCTGCAGTTGCCATCAACACAAATATCACCTATATGAAAGCAGCCACATCTGGAACACTGGTTGCAGAAGCAAAAGAGTTCTCATCGAACCCAAAACTCGGATCCTATGTCGTAGAGGTCTATGATCAGGAGAGAAAGAAGATTGCTGTATTTCAGGGACTTGCATACCGGAGATCTCCAAGAAGATAGATCCGGTTACCTTATTTTAGAAAAAAGACTCCAGATGGAGGATTAATATCCTCGGAGTTCGGCCTCTACCTTGCGCAGGTTCTCAATCCGTTTCTCAAGAGCGGGATGGGTCGAGAAGAGACTTGCCAGGGTCTTTCCGGATATGGCCGGAATGATGTAGAAGGCGTTAGCTCCTTCTGCTGCAACCTTAGCTTCAGCCGGAACATACTCCATCCGACCGCTGATCTTTGTCAGTGCCGAGATGAGCGCTTCTGGATTATTGGTGATATAAGCACTGCCGCGATCTGCTGCAAACTCACGATATCGAGAGAGTGCCATCATCAGGATTGTTGCAACCACCCAGACAACAGCTGCCACAATACCGGCTATGATCCAGGCACCAGCTCCTCCCTCGCGGCGATCAAAGATCGAAGCGAAGAGGAAGTTCTGCATGATCATCGAAGCTATCATTGCAATAAACGAGGCAAAGGTCATCGTGAGCATGTCGCGATTCTTGATGTGTGATAGTTCATGAGCGATGACTGCTTCGAGTTCCTGCTGATTCAGGGTCCTCATGATCGAGTCGGTCACTGCCACGACGGCATGGGTTGGGTTTCTGCCGGTCGCAAATGCGTTCGGTATTGGTGACTGCATCACTGCAACCTTTGGTTTTGGAAGGTCAGCCTCGGTGCAGAGTTTTTCAATCATCCTGTGAAGACCGGGCTCTTCATCCTCTTCGACAATACGTGCACCGGTGGACATCAGTACAAGTTTGTCTGAGAAGAAGTACTGGGCAAGGCCCATACCCACGGACAGCAGGATGATAAACATGATATTCAGGTGAAGTACCATGAGGATACCGATGAATACCAGGTAAACCAGGAGGAGCAGAGACCAGGTGATGAAAACCCGGTAGGTCAACCCCCAGTCACGTTTCCAAATCATGATAATAGGTATGCGAGCAGGTCATCATAAACATTATCTGCAAATTCACTGATTATTCACGAAAATATTACATTATCCTCCAGAACAAACCGTTTTCAGAAGAGAAACCTTATGACCAGACGGTAAAAACACAACGGTATATCCCACTCACTGATCTTTTCTCCAGATGACCCCGCATCAGAGCTGATAAACCAGTACAGTCAACTAGGTATTGATGAAGACTATCGGGTTTATCGGGTACGGGCAGATGAACAGGATGCTTGTAGAGGGATTTCTGCAGGCAGGTGCCCTTGACCCCGGACAGATCATCATCAGTAACAGAACCAGAGATAAGGTAACACCCCTGATTGAACGGTATCCCGAGGTTATACTTGCTCAAAATAACCTAGAAGCCGCAAGGGGTTCAGACCTTATCATCATCGGGGTAAAACCACTGGAAACTGTCAGTGTCCTCAAAGAGATCGGATGTATAACAGGAGAGGAGAAACATATCATCTCCATCGCAGCATGCATCAGCACAGATCTGATCGCAAAATTTCACCATGGAAAGATCACACGTATTCTTCCCTCTGTCTGCTCGACAGTGGGTGAGGGGATCTCACTCTGTTATCACCATTCGTCAGTTGATACTGATAGTGCAAGGTATATAGAAGAACTCTTTTCCTCTATCAGTACAGTAAAAGCGGTGGACGAAGACCAGTTTGAACCGGCTGGAGACCTCATGAGCTGTGCCCCTGCTCTGCTCTCCCGAATTTTTCTTGAATTTGCATCTGCAGGTTCACGCCATAGTTCACTCACAATTGATGAATGTCTTGAGATGGTGATTTCAACGGTTTTTGGTACCGCTCTGATGCTTCAGGATGGTGTGAGTCCTGAGGACCTGATAACACGGGTTGCAACACCAGGGGGCATAACCGAAGAAGGAGTGAAGATCCTTGAGAGGGATATGCCAGCAGTGTTTGATAAACTCTTTGAGACCACCCTTTCCAAGTATGACCTGGTGAAAGAGCGGGTTGCTGATACCTCCAGGGAGATCCCGTAATCGATGGTACGAACAGGAACGCGGAAGCATTTGTACAGCATATCCCTATGCCATGCAGTATGCTTCAGGCACACAGGGGAGGATCTTCTATATCAGGTTTGATCATGGGGAAGACCTTCTCGCAGGACTGCAATCATTCATCAGAGAGCACCGGATAAGGTCTGGAGTTATCAATATCATCGGGGCACTATCACAAGGAAATCTTGTAACCGGGCCGAAAGAGACAGTACTTCCTCCGGACCAGGTATGGCAGTCACTGGATGAAGCTCACGAACTGATCGGTATCGCAGTGATCAGGCAGGGGCCTGACGGGCCTTCACTACACCTCCATACATCGGCGGGGCGTGGAAGTTCATCCCTGACCGGGTGTATGCGGACAGGAACTCAGGTATACATCGTCATCGAAGCAATCATCACCGAGTTCTCAGGCTTTACTATCACAACCAGACACGATGAAAAGACCGGGCTTGATCTTCCGGTACCATGCCAGATACTGCCAGAATAGATATCAAAACGGGTTCCAGGGTAGGAACACAGTAATTAACTGCGGGAGACACCAATCCTGCTTTTTCGCGACTCTATCCTGAAGCCTAACTCCTGGAGATATTTTTTTGCATTTCCTGAAGTATGGAGAAGCACCTCTACCAGATCCTCCTGTTCGTCAACATCGCAGTACAGTCTGAACGAGTCGATCACCGAATAGGTGAGCCCGGCATCGGTGGCAAATCTTACATGCTTGAGGTAACTGGTCCCGTAATATTGTGCCCTGAACTTGTCTGCGTACCTGATGTATACCGCATTGGTCCCACCACCCCGCCCGGGGACTATTGCCATGTCAGAACCTGAAGTCATCAGAGAGATGATAGAAGAACGATCTGCCAGTGCCAGGTCTGCCATGATGATCGCCAGCGGGCCGGTGTTAGCGATACAGAAGATATCAAGCGCTTCATTCAGCCCCTGATCCAGTATCTCAATCCGTGTTCCCTCAGATCCAGGAAGGGTGAACGGGGCTGTCGATAGGATCAGTGGATCGCATCCTGCACTCCTGATGGCATCGATGACATCACGAAGCATCGCAAGAGCAAAGATCTCACGCTCTTCATCACTGAGCACGCATGAGAGGCGTGTCTTTGGATTCTTCGGTTTAAACGGGATGACTACAGGAACTCGCATGATATCACAGGCCGAAAGAGGCCACTGGTACTTGGTTAGCCGGAGTACAGGTTAAAGGAACCTGAGATTCAGATCGATCAAAGACCGTTTGATTACCCAGTACTGCAATAGTTTTTTCATAACATCCCAGGTACACCAGGAGAGATAAGTCCGCCTATGAGCAACCGGTCAAATGCCATTCATGGAGAAGAGAGGGTGATCACCTTCTCCCGCAACGTATTCCTTCCCCTTACCTTTGTCTGCCAGAACCACTGTGGTTATTGCACATTCAGGCAGCCTCCGGGTGACGGATCCCTTACCGGCCCACTGGAGATAGAGGAGATCCTTACAAAAGGTGAGAGGTTCGGCTGCACAGAAGCACTCTTTACCTTTGGTGAGCACCCGGAGCAGGTTCCGGGGTTTGCCCCATATCTGAAAACTCTCGGACATGACACGATACTCGATTACTGTGAGGCTATGTCAAGGCGGGCAATTGAACACGGGATGCTTCCCCACACCAATGCAGGTATTCTCACAAGTGAAGAGATGGAGCACCTGAAACCCCTGAATGCAAGTATGGGACTTATGCTTGAGACGACGGCTGATATTCCGGCACACAGGGGATCTCCGGGAAAGGCTCCAGAGGTTAGGATCGCGATGATTGAGGAGGCAGGACGGCAGAAAATACCGTTCACAACCGGGCTCCTGATAGGGATCGGAGAGAGACGGGAAGACAGGATTGAGTCACTTCAGGTCATAAGTGACCTTCATCGAAGGTATGATCATATCCAGGAGATCATCATCCAGAACTTCTGCCCGAAACCCGGTACAGACATGGCAGCATACCCGGGTGCAACCACGGAGATCATGCAGGACACCGTAAGTCTTGCTGATGAGATCCTTCCTGATGATATATCAATACAAATTCCTCCGAATCTTGCTGATTCACAATCCCTCCTCAGGTTCGGGGTAACCGATCTCGGAGGTGTCTCCCCGGTTACCCCTGATTATGTGAACCCTGAGCACCCCTGGCCCGGGATCAATGAACTCAAAGGTCTCACTGATGGGTATCACCTGCGTGAACGCCTCTGCATCTACCCGAAGTACATCAGAAAAGGGTGGTACCCGCCAGGGCTGACGGATCGTATCTTGAGTCTGGAGAACAGAATCAATGAGAGAGGTATGCTATGAGCATGGAGACCCCCCTGTATGAGGGGAAGGCCAAATCAGTGTACCGGACCGAAAATCCGGACGAACTGAAGGTAGTCTTCCGCAATGACATGACCGCTTTCAACGGTGTCAAGCACGACCAGTTTGAGAATAAAGGGCGGTTCAATGCGACTGCATCAGAGTTCTTCATGCGCCTTCTGGAGGAGAATGGCGTTCAGACCCATTTCATCAGCAGGCCTGACCCTGACACCATGATCGTGAAGAAACTCCAGATGATTCCGCTTGAGGTGATCGTCAGGAATGTCGCAGCTGGATCGATGGTAAAGAAATACCCGATCAAAGAGGGAACTACACTTAATCCTCCGGTTGTGGCGATCGATTACAAGGATGATGAACGCGGAGACCCGATGATTAATGATGAAATCATCTATGCGCTGGGAATTCTGAATCCTGAGGAACTTGCTGCAGTGAAAAAAGCAGCACTCCGAATCAATGAGATCCTTTCCGGGTTCTTTGATGAGTACGGAATCAGGCTGGTTGACTTCAAGCTTGAGTTCGGGAAAGCAAAGGGCGCCATCCTTCTGGGAGACGAGATCAGCATGGACTCGATGAGACTTTGGGACAAGAAGACCGGGGAGTCATTTGACAAGGATGTCTACCGGTTCGAGAAGGGCGACGTGATGACCGCGTACCGCCGTGTTCTTGAAAGGATCATCCCGGGTTTTGGCGGATAAACCCTCGACATTCAAAAGAACCCCAGATATAGAAACTGATGGTTCATTAGGGATAAGGAATTCAGCCATCGGCTGGTACCGTCATATTGAAGTCAGTTCAGACTAATAGAAGAGATATCATGAGTAAAGAGCAGGAAGATGTTGTGAGATCTTGGGCAGAGGAGTACGCGAATGAACATGGATGGATTCTCAACCCTGATGAGAAGCAGCGGGAAACCGTTATAAAGGGTCTTGCCCGTAATACCGAGCGGTTCGGATTCCGTTACTGTCCATGCCGGATACGATCAGGGGACGTTGAAACTGACAAAAAGATCATCTGCCCATGCGTGTATCATCAGGATGAACTTGATCAGGCTGGCCACTGTACATGTAACTTTTTCTTTGATAAAGAGGCCTGAACACCTCATCCAACCTGCTCATTACACCTAAATCCATACAATGAGTTCAGGATAAATCACCGGCACATTTCGATATCTTGATACGATGTATGCTCCTGATTATGTACCAGAGGAACCAGACATGACATCATACTCTGCAATACTCTCGGATGGATCCGAGTACGTACGAGAAGGACTGGTTGAGAAGTGGCAGCGGTGGGTAACTCTCATCGTGCTAATGATCATCCAGGCCATCACCATCTGTATTATTCCGTTGTTCAATGGATACCTAGTCAGGGTCTATGGAGCAATAGGTAACGAAGCACCTGAAGTCAATGACTACAAGCGCCTCTTCATTGACGGATGGAAACTGAACATCGTCACCATCCTCTACCTGATCCCCGCAATCATTGTGGGTGTGGTTCTCGGTCTCCTGAGTATTGCTCCGATCGTGGCCGCAGTACTTGGCAGGGGTCGTATCGATGAGATTCTTGGTTTTATTGCCGGAAGCATTGGACTTCTTGTAACAGGGCTTATCTTTGCGATTATTACCCTGATCATGTACATGGCATATGTTCACTTCTCAAGAAGCGGCAATATCATGGATGCATTCAGTATCGGTGAGATCACGAGAAAGGTGGGAGACGGGATCGGATGGGGTTCCTATGTATTCATGTGGGTGATCATCTGGATCATCTCGATGATCCTCTGTATCATCATCATGGGACTCAATGTCATTCCTCCGCTCGGTGTCATTGTTGGATTCGTTCTCAGCCCGCTCTGGGCAGTTTTTATTGCAAAGGTTACCCGCAACGTATATGATAACAAGCCCTGAATGACCTCCGGGTCACTCATCTTTTTCTTAAACAAAGGATCAGTCAGGTTTGATTACCAGAACCGGAACCTGACTCTGATGAACAACACCTGTACTCACACTTCCGAGGATCAATCGTCCTGCCATTCCTTTCCCGCTCGATCCGACAACAATCAGATCACTGCCATGAGACTGTGAGAACTCGATAAGCCCTTCGACCGCATCACCCACGCGGGTATGGATTGTCACCTCATGACTCTCTTCAGCTGATACCGCCTTGATCGCATCAAAGAGTTCATTCTCTTCCATCTGAAGCATACTGATACGCTGTGCACTACCATTCTGCTGGTGAACAATCACATCCTGTTCTGCACACTGTGCATAAATCCTTGGAGGAATTACAAAGAGAAGATCAACGGTTGCATCCAATATTTTGGCAAGTCTCACAGCATCGCGGAGTGCCTTCATGCTTTCAGGAGAACCATCCACTCCGATGAGGATTCGCTTGTACATAGAGTTTCTATCTGCAGCCGGGCATTAAAAGATGATGACCAAACATGAGTACCTGCGAAAAAAATAGGTATATGCAGGGACATCGTATAGCCATGATCCGTACACCGGTAATCATTCCCCTCATTATCATTCTGTTATTTGGTTGTCTTTTCACAGGATCAGCGGCTGCTGATCAGGTTAATCTTTCAGGTCTGGACCTGCTCAACAGAGTAAGTTCATCACTTTCAGACACGCTCGATGAAGTAGACAACAATATTTCTGAGACTGCAGGTGTCTTCAGTGGTGAAACATTAAAGACTGCATCGGCAGAGAAGATAATCTCAAAGAATCGTATGAATATTCCCGGCTGGGCCGGTGTTGTTCTGGTTGCAGGTAACACAACTCTTTCTTCACTCAATGAATCCTATGTCAGCCAGAATCAGATTCCTGGTATCACCAGCGATCCATCGGTGCTGAATGTAATAAAAGTCCTCAAACCCCGCACAAGTAATGCAACTCCCCGTGAAGACGGTGATCATATGATCCTGATCTCAAGGCCTGCTGTAGTCGATGATCAAAATGGAGCAGCAATAGCAGTTCTACTCACTGACCCATTCTGTAGCGCAGTCATCGGACCCATGGTCAACGGTACAGATGCAATAGCAATGGTGATGCAACCCGACAGGAAGATCCTCTACATGTCTGATTCATCAGAAGAGGACAAAATTCCACCAGATAATTACCTGACCGAATACCCGACATTCAGGGATGTTAAGAATGCCATGATGAACGAGAAGGAGGGCAGTATCTCATACGAACTCTGGCGTCCTGACCCGACAGAACCGAAAGGGAGAGAGGCATACTGGAACACAATTAATCTGAATGGCGCTGAGTGGCGTGTTCTGATAGCACAGGCGATCAGATAACCGGGCCGCCAGATTTCGTTAATACCAATTCTATCCTTTTCTTTCTTCTTTTCCAGATAGTATCATTTCCATATGTATTGGATCCAACGTAATCAGAAGGTACTATGAACCGGCATGAGGTTCTCTCTTTCCTGAATAATACCAAAAAGAGATCCTGAAGAAAAAGAATATTCGCTCTATGCTAACCGGAGCAGGGCATCCTTCCCACTCATACCGATAGTAATACCAAGAGAAGTTCCTGCCTGGTTTACTGAAACGATCTCACCGGAGAGGAGTTCATCGATGGTACTAACCGAGGGTGTGCCAACCGGCCGTACCTTGGCAGCAGGAAGATGAAACTTATCAAGTGCCAACACATCTACCGCTCCACAACCAACCAGTCCTTTCTCTCCCAATGCAAATACGAGATTTACCGGACCGATGGGGATGACATGCCCCATGAAGGTCTTACCTCCCACAGAGAACGATTCAGATGCCATAATTATATTTCAGCCCTCCGGAATATATCAAAGATGGCAGAACACCGCCGATCAGGCATCTGTTCCTGGCATACGTCGGTTGCTACTGTCCGGTAGTACTGTTCCAGATCACGGGTAATCTGATCCCAGTCATGTGATGATGCATAGTGGGCTAGAACTGCAGGGTCCGGGCCGCTTTTAAGACAGGTCCTTATTCCTTCGGCGATGTCATCAGCAGTCATGGCAGCGAGATATCCTGCACCGGGAAGTACATGGGCAGATGCAGCATTACGGGGATGATCCACGGTTACCAGGGAGAGCCCGCACGCCATCGCTTCCAAAGCGGCAATTCCAAAACCCTCCCTCTCACTTGGAAGAACAAACACTTTTGATGACTTCATCAGACCTATTACCTCCTCATGATCCGTAACGAACCCTGGCAGCGAGATGTTGCTGAAGAGATTATACTGTGCAATGCGATCACGGATCAGGTATAAGTCAGGCCCGTCACCGATGATGACGGCATGAAGAGCTGGATAATCTGTCACAAGCAACCGCACCGCATCAACAACAAGTCCGGGATGCTTTTCCGGAATAAAACGGCCGACAAATATCAGGTCTGACACCATTGGTGACGGAGGAACTGCAGATATTGCCCTACCATCAATACCGTTCGGAATGATGGTTACATCACCGGAGTAACCCGCCGCCCTTATCTGAACAGACGTGAGCGGCGAGACAGAGATGATCCGCGGACTTAATTGAAGGGCTGTCCATTCAATCAGAAGCCCGACTAATCCGCAGATCCCAAGGTATGAAAACCAATACTTACCCCAGAACTCGTGCCAGGTAATTACAAGGCACCGTTTTTTAACCATACAGAAGAGTGAGAGGAGGATGGCAGGGAAATAGGGAAAATTCTGACAGTCAAAAATCTCCATGTCAGATTTATGGAGATGTGAAATAAGGCCCAGAGTATAGCGGATCGCCTGCAGGATAGACCGGCGACCCTCGGTATAGAGCCCCATAGCAGGACAGACACCATGGAGCACCATCCCGTCACGCTCAAGAATATCCGGACCTGTCCAGTATTTCATTCCATACAGGTGGACCTCATGACCCCGGGCAGCAAGCCGTGTACCGAGCTCATGAATTCGTTTCTCCACCCCACCGATGGTCTCGGGATAGATGACATCATAGATATAGCCGATCTTCATCGAAGACTCCGGATACCGCGGTCGGCACTCCAGGATCAGTTCCGATCAGCATTTATCCCTCCCGGTATATCAAGATCAAGAACCGATGAGATGTATCTCCTGCCTCAACCCTGAAACTCCTGAACCCTTCAGGTTTTGTCGTGATGATCAGTGTCAGAACACTGATCTGGTTCAGGAAGCAATCTGGAACTTCTGGCATCCTGATGAGATGATCCTCTGTATACGAGACCCACGAAGTGCCGGGATAGCAGCTGCCTGTGAATCACGGGGAATGGTTGTCAAAAAACTCTGGCTTCCTGAAGGGACAAACGAGAATGAACTGTGGGAGAGTTTCACCCTTCTCGCCGGAGCAGCAGATGAGGGAGAGGAGATACTCTTTGATATCACTGACGGACACCGGAGCCTTCCGTTCATCATCTCTCTTGCTGCAACATGGATGAAGGAGGTCAGGAGGGTGAAGGTCATCGGGGTTGTGTATGCAACCCAGCCGGACGAGCATGGATTCAGACATATTGTAAATCTTGAGCCCATCCTGCATGTAATAGACTGGATATCTGGAGTGAGAGCCCTGATGTCTCATACCGACGCGGTACAAATCGGTTCACTGTTCACCGGTCTTCAGGGAAGTATTCACAAGGCCGGGATGGAACCGGATCCACCCACTCACCTGACAGGATGGGCTCATCTGCTAGGAACCTTCACCAGAGCTGTCAGGCTCTCAAGGCCGGTTGATGCCCTGTATGCTGCATGGGGGATCTCCCATGATCTTCCGGTTATCAGGGATGAGATTGCAAGGTATGCTCCTGCACTTCTCCCGGTCCTGAAAGAACTTGAGGCCACCGGAGAGATGGCAGGTCTGCCAAGCCCGGAAGATCTCAGTCGTGAGTATCTCTTTCTGCAGCACAGGCTGATCAGATACCAGATAGACCAGGGCCTTGAGATGCAGGCTGTCTCCCTATCCCGCGAGTGGCTCATCTCTGTCACAATGCTGGTACTTGAAGTAGATGAGTCCTGGCTTGATGCAGACAGCAGGCATACAGTCTCATGGACGCTTACCGGTCTTGCGCTGACCCTCCAGGGGATACCTGCTGAGACAACACCGTATACCCATTTGATCCTCGAACTATCGAACTGGAAAGAGATGGTCAGGATATGGGAACGTGTATCTGATCTCAGAAATGATCTCGCTCACTGTGGAATGAACCGTAGAAATGAAACCCTGCGATCACTTCTCCAGCGGACCGGGTCATTGCCAGATGAACTGATGGCATATGCAGTACATGCAGGTATCACACCACCAACCTGAATTATCAGGAAAAAAGGATTCAAAGGGAAATTATCTTTTATTCTTGAACTGTGGCATCATGGCCCTGATCTCGGCACCGACCTCTTCGATCAGGTGCTCTTCGTCTGCCCGGGTGAGGGCAGTGAATGTCGGGCGGTTGACCATGTTCTCAAGGATCCATTCCTTGGCAAAAGTGCCGTTCTGGATCTCTTCAAGAACCTCCTGCATTGCCATGTATGACTCCTGTCCGATGACACGCGGGCCACGGGTCAGGTCACCATACTGCGCTGTGTTGGAGATGGCACTGCGCATCTTGGTAAACCCGCCTTCGTAGATGAGATCGACGATGAGTTTGGTCTCATGAAGAACCTCGAGGTATGCCATTTCAGGGGCATACCCGGCTTCAACGAGGGTCTCAAATCCTGCCCGAATAAGGGAGGTGATACCACCACACAGAACAGCCTGCTCTCCAAAGAGATCGGTCTCTGTCTCTTCGCGGAAGTTGGTCTCAAGGACTACTGCCCTGGTAGCACCGATACCCTGTGCATATGCAAGGGCGACCTTGCGGGCATTACCTGAAACATCCTGATGGATGGCGATCAGAGCCGGAACACCCATACCCTCGGTATAAGTCCTTCTGACCATGTGACCGGGTCCTTTTGGTGCGACCATCACAACATCAACATCTGCTGGCGGGACGATCTGCCCGTAGTGGATGTTGAATCCATGGGAGAACATGAGGACTTTGCCTTTAGTAAGGTTGGGCCCGATAAAAGAGCGGTACACCGCTGCCTGATTTTCGTCAGGGATAAGAATCTGAATAACATCAGCCTTCTTTGCTGCCTCTGCAACCTCGAAGACCTCAAAACCCTCGCTTTTTGCAAGATCCCAGCTCTTTCCCGGGCGTAGACCGATGATCACGTTCAGACCACTGTCTTTCAGATTCAGTGCCTGTCCTCTCCCCTGAGAGCCGTATCCGATCACTGCAATCGTCTTCTTGGCGATTGCAGCTGGATCGACATCGTTATCATAATACTTCTGGATCATAGATGACCTCTGCGTTCTCCTGATATCCATTGGGAAGGAAGGGATATCACTTTTCCTTCCATGGAGCAACATCAGACAGTGGTGCAGTTGATTCCCATCCTGTGGTGCAGTATCGCGCACTATCTGGTGCATACCGGGGGGATGTCAATAATTTTTCAGGAGATTCATCTTCGCAATAGGAGATTCAGTTCAGCAGAGTTATCACATGTGAGGGATCACCTGATCATATGGAATTCAGGTCTATATTTGGGACAGGATTTCTCCTGTGCTTTCTTCTCATGATCCTTTCCATACCATCAGTTCTTGCCGGGGGAGCAGGGGCAGGGTTCGGAGACTATGGGGATTTCGGTGTTTCAGAAGGTGCACGGATGGGTGCAAACGCCCACTATCCAGGACTTATAGCAGGCAACATCTCAGCAACGAGTTCAACTCCGAGAGTTATGACACCACTCCCGACTGTAACACCAAAAAAAGCTGTTTCCCAGGTTCAGGTGCAGCAGAACACAACAACGACAAACATCACAGAAAGAAACCAGACCAATACTTCATCAGTTGCAGATAACTTCACCAATGGTTCAGTAAGTGGTGAGAGTACCAATGTCACATCTGAACCCTCAATCGGTGATCTCATCAGGGCAGGAGACTGGAATGCAATTAATGCATACCATGAGAAAAAACGGGCATCACAGTCTGGTTTTCTTGACACGACCGGGACAAACCAGAGTCAGAAAGATAACGCCATCCTGAATACTGCCGACCATGTCAACCAGAATGATCCAGCTCTGGCCGGAGATGACGACTCGGTTGTCACCGTCGTATATCCGTGTTCATAAGATAATATACGAGATAGGGCTTTCCAGCACCATTCCGCGATAATATCCGGCTTCATCATTCATTTTTTCTGCGAAACCGGGATCAATAATTCAGCAACTCTTTCATCCCCGAAGTACTATCACTACCACGGAGTATACGATGAAGTACGAGATAAAATACCGTCCGAGTTACGGATATCTGGTTGTCACTCTTCAGCCAGGAGAATCCATCGTTGCAGAAGCAGGGGCAATGACTTACATGCAACCGACAATCGAGGTTCATACAAGGAAGCGGAAACAGGGTCTTCTCTCCACTATTGGTATGACACTTCTCGGTGGCCAGTCATTCTTTGTTAACGAGTTCACGGCAACATCAGGTCCGGGTGAGGCAGGATTTTCTGCAGCACCGCTCGGAGATGTGGAGGTCATGGAGATCAGGCCTGAAAAGGGATTCATAATCCAGAAGACTGCATATATCGCATCAGAACAGGGAGTTAACCTTGATGTGGAGTGGCAGGGTTTCACCAAGGGTGTCTTCGGTCAGGGTCTCTTCATGATCAAGGTATCAGGACAAGGCATGCTCTTCATTAACACATTCGGTGCGATAGACAAACATGTACTGGCTCCCGGAGAACACCTTGTGGTAGACAACTTCCATCTGGTCGCATTCAGCGACACCTGCTCATACCAGGTGACGAAGTTTGGCGGCTGGAAAGAGACATTCCTGTCAGGGGAATTCCTTGTGACTGACATCACCGGTCCGGGAGAGGTTTACATCCAGACAAAGAACATCAGGGAACTGGCAGACTGGATCTGGAAACTTATCGAACCTCGGATCCAGACATCTGCACGATAACGATCCGCAGGTATCTGGTGCGCTCGCCGAGTGATAAGAGCGAATATGGCACCGCTGCGAAATGTTGAACGAACCACAATATAATATGTTTCGATAAAATCTGCACAATCTTTTTAGCGAAAAAGACCCCACCTACTCATGGGAGCAATATCCTATGAGTGAGTGTTTTATTGGGCAATAAACGGTTACGCTTTTTCGACACAACGCTCCGTGATGGTGAACAGACACCCGGAGTTTCGCTGACCCCTGCACAAAAACTTGAGATTGCTGCTGCTCTTTCTGACATCGGAGTAGATGTTATCGAGGCAGGGTCGGCTGTTGCATCTGAAGGCGAGAGGGAGGCAATACGGCTGATCGCGGATGCCGGCCTTACTGCAGAATGCTGCACGTATGTCAGGGCATTAAACCAGGACATAGACTGCGCAGCGGATGCTGGTGCAGATTCGGTCCACCTGGTGGTCCCGGTCTCTGATCTTCATATTTCAAAAAAGATGCAGAAGACCCGGGAAGAAGTCCATGCGATGGCAATGAGTGCTGTTGTATATGCAAAAGAACGCGGCCTCATCGTAGAACTGTCAGGTGAGGATGCATCTCGGGCAGACCAGGAGTTTCTTGCGACGTTGTACCGAGACGGGGTGGCAAACGGGGCAGACAGACTCTGCTTCTGTGATACGGTCGGGGTTCTCACTCCGGAGAGGGCTGCAGAGATCATCCCATCCCTCTGCATGGCTCCGCTCAGTATCCATTGCCACAACGATCTCGGGCTGGCACTTGCAACCACCCTTTCAGCACTGAAGGCAGGGGCAGGCTGCACCCATGTTACCGTGAATGGTCTCGGTGAGCGGGCAGGCAACACCCCGTTTGAAGAGGTTGTCATGTCTCTTGAGACACTATACGGGTACAAGACCGGAATAGATACGAAGAAGATCTATCCGCTCTCAACCCTCGTCTCACGACTGACCGGGGTGCCCTTCGCAACAAATAAACCGATAGTCGGAACGATGGCATTCACCCATGAGAGTGGAATCCATGCACACGGACTTTTCCGTGATTCACGGACATACGAACCGATAACCCCCGAATCTGTTGGAAGACAACGGCGGATCGTTCTAGGGAAACACTCGGGATCGGCATCGGTAAAGGCTGCACTGACCGAGCTCGGGTATAGTCCAAACCCCCGTCAGTTGGAAGAGATCGTAAAACGGGTCAAGGCACTCGGTGATGAGGGACGCCGTGTGAGTGATACCGATGTGATGGCAATCGCTGATGCAGTGATGCTCCTTGAGTGCAAGCCAATAATCAGTGTCAAGCAGTTCACGGTTGTGAGCGGATCCAACATCCTTCCAACGGCTTCAGTCACGATGGAAGTAAACGGTGAAGAGGTAACGGGTGCAGCAACCGGTGATGGTCCGGTGGACGCAGCACTCAGGGTTCTACAGCAGTCGGTCGCGAGTGCCGGTGATGTGAGGCTCGACGAGTATCATGTCGAGGCGATCACCGGCGGGACTGATGCAATGGTTGATGTAACCGTAAAACTGAGAAAAGATGGAAGAACCATCACTTCACGCGGTGCCAGAACCGATATCATCCAGGCAAGCGTTGAAGCGGTTGTGACGGGAATGAACCGTCTGTTGAGGGAGATAGATGAAAAGCGGCGCACAGATACTGATTGAAGGGCTAAAAGAGCAGGGTGTGGATGTCATCTTCGGGTATCCGGGCGGCGTTGTTCTCCCGATATATGATGAACTCTATGATTCTGACATCAGGCATATTCTGGTAAGGCACGAGCAGGCAGCCATCCATGCTGCTGACGGATACGCCCGGGCAAGCGGAAAGGTAGGAGTCTGTCTCGCCACATCAGGGCCTGGTGCCTGTAACCTTGTGACCGGACTTGCAACCGCCTACATGGACTCAATACCGGTCGTTGCTCTTACCGGTCAGGTTCCTACCGTGCTCCTTGGAAATGACGCATTCCAGGAGTCTGACATCACCGGTATCACCATGCCGGTAACAAAACATAATTTCCTTGTTCAGGATGTCAAAGATCTCAAGCGGATCATCAGGGAAGCATTCTATATCGCCAACACCGGCAGGAAAGGTCCTGTCCTCATCGACATCCCCAAGGATGTAAGTACAACAAAGATCCCGGATGAGGACGGGCCAGACCAGCAGATAAGACTAAGGGGCTACAAGCCGACATACCACGGCCACGGAAAACAACTCCAGAAGGCAGTTGAACTCATTGAGGCGGCGGAGCGGCCGATCATCTATGCAGGAGGAGGGGTCATCTCCTCGGAAGCATCAGAGGAACTCGTCAAGTTTGCAGAGCGGACATGCATGCCGGTGACAACCACCCTGATGGGGCTCGGGTGCATGCCTGCAGATCATCCGCTCAACCTTGGGATGCTCGGGATGCATGGGACAGAGTATGCAAACTACGCGATCACCGAATCAGACCTGCTCTTCTCGATCGGTGTTAGGTTTGACGACCGTGTGACCGGGAATCTTGCAACCTTCGCACCACATGCAAAGATCATCCATATGGACATCGACCCTGCAGAGATCGGGAAGAACAAGACGGTTGATGTCCCTATTGTCGGGGATGCAAAGAGTATCCTCACCGATCTCTTAAAGAAAATTCCGGCAGCCTGTTCTCACCCTGAATGGTCTGATAAGGTGCAGGCCTGGAAGAAGAACCACCCTCTCAGGTTTAAAGAGGATGGAAAACTGCGTCCCCAGTTTGTGATCAGAAAACTCGCAGAGATCCTCGATGGAAAAGGAGTCATCGTCAGCGAGGTCGGGCAGAACCAGATGTGGACTGCCCAGTATTATCAGTTCTCACGCCCGAGACAGTGGGTCACATCCGGAGGACTCGGAACGATGGGGTTCGGATTTCCGGCAGCCATGGGGGCACAGGTTGCAATTCCTGATGAGCCTGCGGTTGTCATTGCAGGAGACGGCAGTTTCCAGATGAACATACAGGAGCTCGGAACCATAGCCCAGTACCAAATCCCGGTGAAGATTGTGATCCTGAACAACCAGTTCCTCGGGATGGTCAGGCAATGGCAGGAGCTCTTCTATGAGCGCAGGTACTCATACACCGAACTACCAGAGGTACAGTTTGAGCAGATCGCAAAGGCATACGGCATCGGGGCAGAGACTGTGAGATCGATGTCAGATGTAGAGCCTGCGCTCAGACGTGCCATCGATCACAACGGCCCATACCTGCTTGATATCAGGGTTGAGCGTGAGGAGAACGTCTTTCCGATGGTCCCAGCCGGCGCAGCAATCAGCGAGATGATCGTCGGCCACCATACCCAACACGAGGAGGAGTAGATGAACCGCCATATCTTCAGTGTCCTGGTTGAGGACAGTCCCGGTGTCCTTTCAAGGGTAACCGGGCTCTTCTCTCGCCGGGGTTTTAACATCGAGAGCCTGGCGGTAGGGACCTGTGAACAGCCGGAGACCAGCAGAATCACCATCGTGGTCTCTGGAAATGATGTCCAGATCGAGCAGGTGAAAAAGCAGCTCAACAAGCTGATCGAGGTCATAAAAGTCCTGGATATCACCAACTCAGAACATGTGGAGCGGGAACTTGCCCTCATCAAGGTCAAGGCAGATCCGGGTGAGGTCAGATCAGCTATCATGCAGGTTGCAGGAATATTCAGGGCAAAGATCATCGATGTCGGGACTGATTCGCTGATGATCGAGGTGACCGGGGACTCAAGCAAGATCGCAGCAATCGAAGACCTTATGAGCCCGTATGGAATCCTTGAGATGGTCAGAACAGGCAAGATTGCACTCCAGCGGGGTGCAGGCACCGCCTGTTCCGGCAGGTAACTGAAACAACAACTCCTGATACCCACGGCTATCACATTCTTTTTTTCCGTAGATTGATATTCAAGTTAGTCATAACAGGTATATACCAGGGCATGGCTGACGATCAGCCGGAGGGAGGAGAGAGGTATGCCTACTGTTTTAATTATCGACGACAATCCTGAAGACCAGCACAACATGGCAGAGATCCTTAAGAGCGAAGGGTATGACACCGTAGCAGCAGGTATGGGGCCCGAGGGTATCCGACTCTGCCGTGAACACAGACCTGACCTCATCACGCTGGATCTTGTCATGCCTGATATGAACGGGATTGAGGCACTCAGAGAATTTAAAAAAGAATTCCCGGATATCCCGGTTATTATGTGTTCTGCAGCCGGGCTTGAACAGGTTGTAGCCCTTGCCCTCCGGGTTGGAGCCACGGGGTACATTGTCAAACCCTATGACCGGGAAACCGTCCTCAGGAACCTGAAAGGGCATATTGCAGCAGGGAACCCCCCTGCGTAACCCAGACTCTGGAAAAAAGAGCCTTTCATCTCCATACAGGTAGGACCTACTTCTTCTGTTGCAGATATCTCATTTTTCTTGATATCATCAGCCCGACCGAGTTATCCCCGCCAAGAGCGAATGCACGTTCATGAGCGATTGCAGCCTCTTCAAATCTTCCAAGATTCTGAAGGGCATCTCCTTTTAAGAACCATGCTTTCGCGTTTTCATCATCCTCTGCAAGGACACGCTCGTACGCGGAGACAGCAGCCTCGTGCTGGCCGGTCAACCAGAAGAGCTCAGCATGGAGTGCCCATGGTTCAGGGAGATCAGGGGCGATCTCGATGATCTTCTCCACTGCCTGAAGTGCTTCATCATATGCCCCGCTCTCATAGAGGGATTTTGTGTGAGAGAAGAGCAGTTTCGGATCTTCCGGAAACTGTTTTAGGGCCTCAACCACCGCACGGGCTGCCTCATCCTGTCTTCCACATGCCGTCTCTGCATCAGCCTTCAGACGCCAGGCTTCTGGATCATCCGGCCGCTGCTCAAGCACGAGGGATAGGGGCCTGAGTGACTCCTCGTATTTTCCTGCTGCGCAGAGACTACGGGCGTACCGCAGAAGAATTGATGGATCACGGTTCTTTTCTCCAATATGGCCGAAGGCATCAGCAGAGCGCTCATACTCGCCAAGACGGTAGAGAGCCTTGCCTTTCATCGCCCAGATCTCTGTATCATCTGGAGCGAGGTCCAGATACTGATTAAAACTTGCAACCGCCTTCTCGCACTTTCCGGCTGAATACAGTGTGACACCCTGCTTTTTGATCATCACCGGATCATCAGGGAGATGCAGGGCAGCCTGCTGGTATGCATCTGCAGCCTGGCTGTAATTACGCAGAATCTCAAGTGCAGCTGCCTTTCTTCGCCAGAGTTCTCCATTAGTGTTGTCCCTGATAAGAGCCTTGTCAAGGAACCTGATGGCTTCCTTATATTTACCAGCCTCGAAGAGGGTTACTCCGAGAATACCAGGTATCTTGTTGTCCTCAGGAGCATACTTTGAGGCTTCAAGAAGAGAGAGCGAGGCATCCTCAAACAGGCGCAGTGACTGCTCAATCTCGGCCTTCAGGATCCAGAGATCTGCATTCTTCTCATACTTCTCAAGAAGTCGCTGAACCTTTCCGTGTGCCTCCTTCACCTGCCCGGTCTGGAACAGGGCAGTAGCATACCCATACAGTACATCATATTCACCCGCCGCTGGATCGACAACCTTTTCATATGTCTGGCAGGCACCCTTGAACGAGCCGATCTTCACCTGCAATTCTGCTTTCCTGACCAGTGCCTCCTGGTTTGAAGGATCGATCTCAAGAGCATGATTGAGTGACTGTATCGCATCAGGTGACTGATTCTGTGCAATCTGAATCTGTGCGAGAAGCATCCATGAATCGGTTTCAGTATTCGATATCTGGATCGAGTGCTTGAGAATGAACTCAGCCTTCTGGTACTGCTCCATTGCAACCAGTGCTTTTGCATGCGAGAACCAGGCCTGATAATCATCAGGCTGACTGTCCTCCACCTTCTCAAAAGCAGTGATGGCATCTGTATACCGTTTCAATGCCAGAAGAGTAAGACCATACCAGTAGACGGCCTCGATGTTACTCTTCTCCCTGGAGATTGCCTCTTCCAGTTTGACAACAGCTCCATCGTAGAGTCCGAGTTTATACAGGGAGACCCCGAGCAGAAAGAAAACCTCGTCATCCCCTCCGAACCGTTCGATGAACCGTTCTGCGACCCGGATGAGTTTCTGGTGTTCGTTCTGGTATGCAAGGGCATTAAGATATACTTTCCAGCTGTCAACAGGTATCGGCCCAATCTTACAGGCCTTCTCAAATGATGCAATTGTTCCGGGGTACTCACCAATCTCAAAGCAGGTCACTGCATGGTTGACCCAGGTATCAGGCCGGTCTGTCTTCTGGATTGTTGCATGCTCAAACGACTTCAGGGCATCATCATGGCTGCCAAGAGAGCGAAGCACCATTCCACGCTGATTCCAGGCAGTGGTGTTATCAGGATCGAGATCGAGGGCTTTCTCGTACGATGTAACAGCTTCACGACAGTCACCCCGATCATACTGGGCATCACCAAGCAGGACCCAGACATTTGGTTTCTTCGGATTTCTCCTGGTAGCCTGGCTGAAAGCACTGATCGCACGAGAATAGTCATACTGACGGGTTGCAACCATCCCAAGCCCTATCCAGGAGTTGACATTGCCGGCATTGAGTTTGAGTGCATGCTGGAATGATTTTATTGCATCGTTATAATGCCGCATCTTGAAATGTGCAGCACCATGGTTGTGCCAGTATGATGGATTGTTCTGGTCGAGCATGATGGCATGGTCGAATGCCTGGATAGCAGCCTCGTACTTTTTGAGGTGAAGAAGTGCCAGACCATGAGCATTGTAGTACCCCGGTGTCTCCTGTCCTTCGTGAATGATCTGGTTCAGGATATCGGTAACGCCGTCAGTGTCTCCTGAAAGTTCTGCTTTAAGGAGGGAGTGTGTGTACCTGACCTCAAAATTCCAGGGCTGCAATTTGAGCACCTGTTGGTACGCACTGGTAGCCATCTCCAGATCCCCCATATCTGCATGAAGATCGCCAAGCAAATTCCAGGCATCAGCAAACTCGGGATCTTTCTTCACAGCCTCGAACAGGGCCTCTACTGCCTGCTCAGTCTCACCGATATGGCTCAGGGCTCCGGCCTGACCAAAGTAGGGCATCGGATCATCAGGAGCGATCTCACAACCGATCTGGTATGAATCAATTGCCTCCTGATGATCACCGAGCTGTTCATAGCAGTATCCTTTCAGCACCCATATCTCAACCTGACTGAGACCACAGTCGGTCGCCTCCTCGAGATCTGCCAGGGCTTCCTTGTACTGTTCTCTTGAGACAAGGCATGAACCCCGGTACATCCATGCAAGGCACATCGATGGCTGGTTTTCAATCAATCGGTTAAAGACTGCTATTGCCTCTTTGTACATCCCTACTTCATGGTATGCGATACCGATCTGGAGTTGGGCATTATGATTTCCAGGGGCATACTTGAGGGCATTGCGAAACATCTTGATGGCATCACGATACCGTTCCTGTTTTGATAGAACGATCCCTATCTGGTACCAGAGTTCGGCATTTTCAGGATCACTGCGAAGGCCTTCCTTGAATGCGTAAAACGCCTTGTCAAGTTGCTCCTTCTTCAGAAAGGATGCCCCCATTACTAACCACTTCTGGGTCTGGTCCTGAGGATCTGAATATTTTGACATTGAGGGCACCCAGGAGATCTGATCGCGACAGTTCTTCCTGTAGAATTGAAACTGAAGTATTCCTGTTGATAATAATCCAGCAGATTAGAAAAGCATTACGGGTAGAAGATGAGTCAGTCCTCATGAGTGAAGAACCGTAAGGTATTACATCTATCAGGAGAGGATAGTAGCTAACAGGTATAGGGGGATATGACATGACTGAGTTACCAGGTGATACCGGACAAAGAGGTGAGATGGAGAGGATGAAGCAGGAGATTGAAGAACTAAGATCTCATCAGAAAGAGTCTGATTTTATCTTTACCCAGAATCCGAATCCTATCCTCATTTGGAACAGGGATCTGAAAGTCATCGGTGTGAACGATGCCTTCATCAAGGCTACCGGATGGAGCAGGGAGAAGAGCATGTCAGCAACTCTGCACGACTTTGTATATCTTGATAAAAAGGGAGAGGGACTTGCAGAGACTGTGAAAGACAGGACGGCCAAAATTGGTGAGGCTACATTTCAGTTTCCCACCGGCATCGTCACCTGGGTGAGACATACTATCCCAATCCTGGATAATGAAGGAAATATCGATAAGATACTCTCGGTGTACAATGATATCACCGATATCAAGAAACTCCAGCAGCAGGCAGACTCAATAGTTGATCAGAACCCGCTTCCGATCTTGTTTTTCAATCCTTCATTTGAGATCCAACAGGCAAATATCGCATTTTGTGAACTCTCCGGATATTCCAAAGAGCAGTTGCTCAGGATGAAAGTGTCTGACGTAAAGGTCATCAGCATGTCAGGGCTGGGGTCCAAAGCTGCAATAGAGGAGAAGAAAAGGGGGAAATGCGAACTGGTTGTTGATTTCCCAAGCGGCAGAAAGGATCTGATCGGAAACACCATTCCACTCATTGACCAGAGAGGGAACGTGACATCTGCCTTTGGTGTCTATATTGATGTCACCGAGGAAAGAAAACAGGCACACGAGAACCTGATCCTGCAACGCCGGTCTGCATCAATAATTGATGATAATCCATTCCCATTCATCCTCTGGAGTCCGGAACTCAAAGTTGTAGAGATGAACCCGGCTGCATTTCTCCTCATGGGTTTTCAGAAGAGCGATATAGGGACGATCACGATAAAGGATTTCCACTATGTGAAACAATCAGGGGAGAGCGTCGCAGACACCTTCAGGACAAAGAAGCCAAGCAAAGGGGATGCCACCATCAAATTCCCTGCAGGTGAGAAGAGCGTTGAACGGTACAATATTCCCCTCATTGATGATGAGGGCACGGTATACAACGTTCTGACAGTATACAACGATGTTACGAACCAGAAACATGCCATTGATGAGATAATTCAGGTTGCTCTTGCTGCTGAAAAGGGAGATCTCACTGTCAGAACCCACCAGGATCAGTATACCGGTGACTACTTTGAGATAGCCAAAGGCATCAACCAGGTTCTCGATACCGTAGTCACACCGTTTGAGGTCTTTGGCAAAAAGGTCGGCGAGATATCTGCTGCAACCGAAGAACTTGCAGCCAGTGCAAAGGAGGTATCGAACGGAACAACAGTACTTGCTGAGAGCTCGAATATCGTCGGCCATAACGCAGAGCAGGGTGAAGACGGGGTAAAGCAGATCCTGAACGCCATGGATGACCTGAATAGAACAGTATCAGACATCGCTGTGCGGAGTGAATCGGTTGCAAGACTCGCAACCGATGCAGATGAGAAGAGCCAACTTGGGGTTGAACTGGCAAAGAAGGCAGAAGAGGTGATGGTAGGAATATCAAAGAACTCAGGCCAGGTTGACCTGATCGTCCAGGACATCAAATCCCAGATGGACCAAATTGGCAAGATCGTGAATGTCATCACCGATATTGCCAACCAGACAAACCTCCTTGCCCTCAATGCAGCAATCGAAGCTGCACGTGCCGGGGAGGCAGGAAGAGGATTTGCTGTGGTTGCAGCAGAGGTCAAGTCACTGGCCCAGGATTCACGAAAATCAGCTGAGAATATCGCTGACATGATCAGATCCCTGCAGGATAAGTCAGTTCAGGCCGCCCAGGCAGTATCTGAAGCCGGAGCTATCGTCAAGGAAGGTGATGCAGCCCTGGCAGAGACACTGAACGCTTTCAAGGTCATCGCTGAGTCAGTGGGAGACATCTCGACTAATGTTACCGGAGTAGCGGCAACTTCAGAGGAGCAGGCTGCGTCGGTCGAAGAGATAACCGCAAGCATAAGCGAACTTGCAAACCTACTCCAGGAGACGACACGGCAGGCGGTTGACTCGGCAGCAGCTACCGAAGAGGCATCATCATCTATCGCACAGATAGAAAAGGTAATATCAGAAGTGTCAACCAATATCGAACAGGTATCCAGGGAGTTAGCACGGTTTCATGTATAAGGGGTGAGGAGAAATGGCAATAGCAGCAGGTCAACAGGAGAGTTCCGTCGGAATTGGTGGAGCGGCAGGGAACGATGAGGTACAGGTTGTTGAATTTCTCATCGGAGAGGACAAGTTCGCAGTCAATCTCTTTGATGTAAGGGAGATCGTAGAAGCTAGCAAAATAACACCACTTCCACACGCTTCATCATACATCAGGGGCATCATTGACCTGCGGGGAGAGATTACAACCATTGTTGATCTCCGTCACCTTCTCAGGATCAAGAAAGCAGGTGACAACAACAGCGAAGACCTCAGATTCATCGTGCTCGATGAATCGGTAACAGACGGAAAGACCGGGGTTGTCGTCGATGAGGTCACTTCGGTGCTTACGGTTGCGGTTGCTGATATTGATCAGAACTCTCATGGAGCAGGTGATGAGTCATACATCCTTGGTGTAATCAAGAAAGAGGTCGGAGAGCGGGGAGAGAGCAAGAAAGAACTTGTGATCTGGATCGATATCTGCGGCCTCATCAAGCAGGCGGGTGGAATCAGCCAGTAATCTAATTTTCTAATACAGACACTGTAATCCTGAAGAACAGATCCGTTGGATTCATATATCACAGTCATCCAGTGAGGTATATGAGAAGGACTTTGATCCTCCTTTGTTTTGTGATCAGTATCATTCTGTTCTCACATACAGGTGCAGAACAGACAGATACGTTGAATGATTCCAGACACCAGGATATGACGGATCTCATAGGAAAAGTATCTGATGAGATTAAAGCAGGCCTTATTTCGGTTGAACATGAGAACGAGAAGAGTGCGATGGCACTCTCAAACAGCACCCTATCAGGCGATAGTGCTACTGCAGCCCTGAACCAAAAGGTAGCTTCAATCCCCTTTGCCCATTCTTCTCTTGTTATTATGCCTTCAGGGCTTGTAACAGCAGCTGCACCGAATACGTACCAGAATCTGGTTGGTATCTATCTCAACGATTCTGCAGTAAAAACCGCCAATGCTAAAAAGTTACCGGTACTCAGTGATATATTCCTTCTATCAGAGGGATTCTATGGTGTTTCGTTCAGTTATCCGATCTTCTCATCCGGGAATGAGTACCTGGGCTATACCGATGTCACGTTCAGACCAGAAGAGTTCCTGAGACAGTACATCATTCCCCTCATAAAACAGAAGGTGTATGATATCATGATCATCCAGCCCAACGGACAGATCGTGTACGAGAGCAATGAAGAAGAGATTGGTCGTGACGCTCTCACTGATCCCCTGTACTCTGATCCAACGCTCCATCAGGCTGCCGTTGCCATAACATCACAGAAGTCAGGAATCACATCATACCAGTTCTGGAACAGGAACTGGGATAAATCAGTACAACGAGAGGCGGTTTGGGATACCCTGGAGTTTGATAACCAGGAGTGGAGAATCGTTGTTATCGGCGATATTGATGAGACACACCCTGATACCACACAGACTGGTGATAAGCAGAATAGTCAGGACCAGGATCTCAACAGGTCGATAGCATTGCTGAATAACTTCATGGAAAATGCCACTGCTTTTGCAGCAGAAAACGGGCAGACAGAGGCCTGCAGTGTGTTCAATAACCTTTCGGGCCCGTTTGTATCAGGAGAGCAATATATCTTCGCCTATGACATGAACGGTACCGCTCTTGCTCTTCCATACCAGACCGGGTTTATCGGAAAAAACAGGATGAATCTTACCGATGTAAACGGATTTGCAGTCCTTCCTGCGATGGTTGATCTGGCCGGAGAAGGTGGTGGTTATCTTTACTTTGTCTATCCGAATCCTGCACAAAATTATACCCCAATGCTCAAGTATTTCCAGATAAAACCGGTTAATAAGGACTGGTTCATCGGATCCGGAATTTTCCTCCCTAAATTCAACGCATCAATACCACAGCAGAATATCACCGGGCTTGTAAGCAGGGTAAAAAACGCCACAATTCACGTAGATGATGTTGGAAAGGAGCAGGCACTTGCCGACTTCAATGACATAAACGGTCCGTATGCTGACGGTGGAGATTATATCTTTGCATATGCGTATAACGGCTCCACTCTCGCCCTTCCCCATCAACCTGAACTGATAGGCACAGACCGGTCAGATTACACAGACCAGTTCGGATGCCAGATCATCAGAATGGAGATCAATGCGGCAAAGCGGGGAGGCGGATATGTGTATATTGTCTATGGCAATCCTGATACCGGAAAAAACGAGGTAAAACTCTGTTATGTTAGTCCTGCCGGAGATGACTGGTTTGTGGGTTCAGGAATCTACACCGGACAGAACCTGATCGAATAAGACAAAGTACATATCAAGACCGGAAGAGCAGGTCAGGTACCCTGACCTGAATCATCTCCTGTCTATAAGCCTTTTTGGCCGACCTGGAAGAGATGAGAGTTCAAGTCCCCCTGGCGGAGTGATGTTGAATGTCACAGACAGTGTTCCCTCCTTGTAATGCTGAAACATACCTGGCTTTGCAGTATAGAACGACTTCAGGAACGTTTCTGTTATCAGGTCTGTTTCTGATGGGTTTGGATCTTTTGCCTCCATGCTCACCCGCATCACCGTCTTCTCATCATCACCGCCGGAATAGAGGAATGCCTCGTACTCACCGGTAAGATACTCCATGTTCTCTCTCTGAAACACACCCCGCTCAATATCAACCCTGTTCAGAGGGGTTCCATGTACCCAGAATGTTTCTGCTTCACGTTGGGGACTGTAGATCTTCATGTGGGTTCTCCCACAGGCACATGTCTCCCGGGAGGTGACAACAGTGGTGTCTTCGGTATCATAGTTGATCAGTATCGTTCCGCATGACTCACCTTCCGGGAGAAGAGTTGTCAATACGATCCTCCCGCATTCACCATCTTTGACAAAACTCTTCATCTGATCATCATAAATGTCCATATGGACCAGATCCTCCGGAACATGAAGTCCCTGCCTGGCTGAACATTCACCACACATCGTGCCTTCTGTACTCCCATAGGTGTTGAAGACATCACAGCCCCACAGTTCAGATAGATATGCTTTTGATTCTTCAGCATACGCTTCTCCTCCGATGATAAGCCTCTTTATTCCGGATTCTTCAGGTCTGACCCCTTCAGCCTTCATCTTCTCAGCAAGCCTGAGAAATTTAAAGACACTCCCCACAATTCCAGTGGGACGATAGTTTGAGATAACTCTGAGAGGGAACGTACACTTCCCGGTCGGGATAATAGTAAATCCGATATTACGGGCTGCAAGGGTCATGGTGTTTGCACCCACATTCATCCCGTACGATGCACATACGATAACCCGGTCTCCAGGTCCGATCCCCTGTGATACAAAGATACGGGCATATTTTTCAGCAAACCGCTTCCAGTCTTCCCAGGTCAGAAAGTAGCTCTTCGGAACCCCGCTTGTCCCGCTCGTCTCATGAATAGTGAAGATTTTTTCCCAGGGCGTACTTTTAAACTCAAACTCTTCCATGTTCGGAGGCTGGTGGGCACGGATATCTGCTCCCGTGATTATCGGAAGTGAGAGGAGATCATCATGACTCCGAATGGAATCAGGATCTATGTGGTGCGTTTTAAACCATTTTCTGTAGAAGGGAGAGTGTTCGTTTGCATACCTGACTGTATAATGAATCCGTTCCTCGATGAGATCTTCAAGTCTTCCCCGATCCAAGGTCTCAATAGATTCACGGTAGTACTGGTTACTGTTCATAATTTACCCCCTTTTTACCCGGAATCACTTCGTGATGATGAGGAGTATAATCTTCAGAACATTTACATCTTCAGTCTGCCATAAGGTGTCTTTCATTACCAGGGCAGACACATACCAGTAGGATAAGCAGTTATGAAGATCGGATATCCCTGCATCAACAGGAGCATCGGATGCAGTTCTGGGCGGACATTCAGGCTGGCATCGTATTCAGATGAGAGGCTGATCACAACAGTTGCAGGGAATCTAACCTGTTTACAGAGAATCCTTGAATGGAACATTGAGAACAGGATCGGGTTTTTCAGAATAACATCGGATATAATTCCCTTTGCATCCCATCCAATCTGTACTCTGCCCTGGAAAGAACATTTTCAGGATGAACTGGAAGTGATTGGAGGGTTCATCAGGGATTCAGGTATGAGGATATCAATGCATCCGGACCAGTTCATCATTCTTAATTCTCCCGATGAGAAGGTGGTATCACGGAGTATTGACGAACTCATGTACCACGCTGATCTGCTTGATGGCATGAACCTGGACAGAACTGCAAAGATCCAACTCCATGTAGGAGGAGTATATGGTGATGCAGAGCAGAGTATCTTAAGATTCATCAGAACCTATAAAAACCTTGATTCAGTCATACAAAATCGTCTCGTCGTTGAAAATGATGATCAGCGGTTTACAACTGCTGACTGCCTGAAGATACATGAGGAGACAGGAATACCGGTCCTCTTTGACGTTTTTCATCACTCCTGCAACAATACCGGCGAAGATACAGGGGAGATGCTTGATATGACTGGCAGAACCTGGGGTAACGGCGACGGAATACCCATGACTGATTATAGTTCCCAGCACCCGGAAAAACGGGCAGGGAGCCATACAGAGCACATAGACCCTGATGATTTCAGATGTTTTCTCACAATCTCTCGTCCGTATGATATCGATATCATGCTGGAGATAAAGGACAAAGAGAAGAGTGCAATGGAAGCAGTTTCAATCGCAGGATCAGATCCACGGTTTGGCTGATCCATTTTGTTCTGTAATAAGAGAAATTAGAATTAGCAAAAAAGGATTTAATGACCTTTTGTCAGGAAGTATGAGCCGATACAAAGGGCAAGAATCGCAAGGGCAAGCAGAAGAGCATCTGATACGACAACCATCTTCATAGAGATGACATTTTTAAAGAATGCAACGATGAGGATAATGATGATTACCTTGATGATTTTGCTCTTCAACTCATCAAGCGATGTAATCTGCAGAAGCGGGTGATCCACATCGTCAGCAGAATCCCGGGCAATGTCTATCTTGGAGATAATCAGTTCATACAGGCCGAAACTGAAGATCAGGAAGAACACAGCAATCAAGTAGAGATCAAGTGCCCCGATAAAATCCTTTAAAATATCCTCGTTGCTAATCTGCTCATGATTTGTGATGATTCCCGGCGTTGAAAGTATGATCTCTTTAACAGGGGTCAGGATCTCCACTGTTCCCATGATGAAGAGTGCAATGGACGCAAAGGCACAGAAGAAAACTGCCAGAAGGGTGATGTACCTGAACTTCCAGAGCCAGTACTCGATCGGATTCAAGACCCTGGCTTCAAAATCCTCCTCAAGATGCTGATTAATTCCTTTAATCATGATCGTCCAGATATTCTGGAAGAGTAGGAAGTTAAGGGTTGTGATACCGATATCCTCGTACACCATTAACCTTGATAAACATTGGCAGGTCAGACTGTATTGATATTGAAATAATCCAGAGCCGAAAAAGTCAGATTCTATAAAAAAGGAGATCTGAACGTACGGATTCGAACAGGGGTTTTCAAATTATCGGAAGAAAAAAATAAAAAATACGATTACTTTCGCACGGTTTATCTAACCTATTTATACCATACAGGAAGACTCTCTGCAGGAACCGGATCTATAGCCTGGTTCATCAAGAGGAATAATTATGATCAAGTACCAGTCAGTGGTTTTGGTCTGCAAGGACATGCAGATCAGCCGCACATTTTACCAGGAACTCTTTGATCTTACCATAGAACTTGAGATCGAGGGACTAATTACCTTCATTGGAGGAATATCACTCTGGGACCGGGCGTTTGCATCAGGACTCCTGTACAAAGGAGCAGGGATCTCAGAGCCACCAGAGAGGCCAGCTCAGGAGATCTACTTTGATACCGATGAGATCGATGCCTTCTTCAACAAGATTACAGACCGGGGTGTAAAACTTCTTCACCCGATCGAGAAGACTCCCTGGCAACAGAGGACTGTCAGATTCTTTGATCCAGACCTGAACCTGATCGAGGTCGGAGAGTCCATGGAAGAGGTGATCAGGAGAGTGGCACGTGAAGGACACACTCCTGAAAAAGTCGCAGAACTGACGTTCATGCCGATCGAGATCATCAGGACGGTCCTTTCCCAGGAACAGGTTAAGTAAAAAACCAGAGAGAAGAAAATTTCACCATTGAGAACCCAGACGATATTATGAGCACCATAAACGGAGTCTGCCAGAGTTGCGGAATGCCTCTCACTTCATCTGCTGAGTTGGGCACAGAAGCGGATGGAAAACCTTCGGCACAGTACTGTACCTACTGTTACCAGAACGGAAAATTTACTGAACCTGATGCGACAGTAGACCAGATGGCAGAGAAGGCAGGGGCAATCATATCACAGATGTACGAGATGCCCCTTGAGAATGCAAAAGAACTGAGTAAGACACAGATTCAGAACCTGGTCCGCTGGAGTGGGAGAGTCATCCCAACATGCGAGAGCTGTGGAATGCACCTTGTTTCAGATCAGGATGCAGGAACCGAGAAGGACGGAACACCGAGCACCCGGTACTGTACATACTGTTATCAGAAAGGATCTTTTACTGAACCGGAACTTACCAAAGAGACCATGATAAAGAAGTATGCCGCGATGTTTGCAGCTCAAAATGGTATGCCTGTTGATAAGGCAGAACAGATGGTAAGCCAGTTCACCAGTACCCTTCCCAGATGGCGGTGAACGGAGTTATCAGATCTGATTCTACCTGCCAGACCTTAGTATCAGAGTGATTCAGGAATCAGAATGTGATAGCAAGATCAGTAATCACCTTATTCTTTTTTTAATCGCGATATATCCTTTGATTTTTCATTTAATTCATTACATCCAGCGCATATAATATTAAAAGAGACCGGATATCAGGAACCTGATTTTTTCTATCGCCCCAATGCTTAGCAATGCTGCTTTGCACACAACTTTTTTCTCAAAAAGGAATAGTCAACAATCCTCAAATGAGAGGTGATACATGGGAAGATAATGAGGTGAAGATTATGACAACCACGGTGATGAATCAGGAGCCGAGCGTTCTCGGGCCAATTGTAACCATCTTTAATCCGTTTATGGAAATCGCTTTGCGCCAGGCGAATGAGATGGTATTATATGGTAATTTTGAAGAGGCCATTGAATTACTCAACCGGGCTATCCGGATTAATCCTCTGGATCCGAGACCATATCAGATAAAGGGTGAAATTTACGAAACAATAGGAAAATACGGTGAAGCAATATTCAACTATAACTTATCGCTAAAAAAAGACCCGGGGAATGAGGATATCGTCTTTGATAAAACAATCGTAGCTGAAAAGATTGGAGATCTTTATGATAACTGGGAGTATTTCTGCCTCAATACTCCAATAACCATCTCACCATGAAAGAATGGGTCAGATTATTGCATAATTGAAAGTAATTGCAAAATATCGCAATATCATTTTTGACATTCTGCAAAGAAAATTGATATCTATTTCGTCCTTTCAACCGGTTTCCTTCATGAGATTCTCATATAACAGTTCATCAGAAATTGACTGGCCTATTGAATGAACGGAATTTTCCGGCTACATATCTGCTCTGAAACGATATGTGGTTCCCACAGTATTGACAGGCACTCTGCCAGGCATAGCAGCAACAAAAGCTGCGGTGGCATCCCAGCCGGTACAATGAAGAGGAACCACCCATTCAGGCTCAAAACTCATCATTCCTTCAATAGTAGAAGGAATAAGATCGTCAGAGTTCTGGCCTGACAGATGAAACCCGCCAATAACAGCATAGACAAGATCTATCCCGGTGATCTTCTGCGCATACATCACAGAGTTGATGATTCCGGCATGAGCACAGCCTGAAAGGACTACCAGCCCTGAATTTCTGAGAACCATCACCAGCGACTGGTCATCGATGAAGGGATCTTTCTTCCATTCTCCCTTGTCAGAGATCTCAAGTACAGGCGAACCGTGCTCATACGACGTCTTCCGCTCAATTTCACCGGTGAGCATGATGTGATTGTTTGCAATGAGTGATGGTCCTGTGGCGAGGTTCAGGATTGCCCCCATAGTTGTTACCAGATCCCGGTTCAGGGATGGGAAAACCGAGAAGGTACCATCAGGATTTTTCTTTCTCCTGTCAGAGAATACACCGGGATGCATATGGACCGGTATGCCCGAATTCACGGCTCTGATAACCGGAACCAGCGATCCGAAATGATCAAAATGCCCATGACTCAACACAATCTCTTCGATATACGCTGTATCTATCCCAAGCCGTTCAGCGTTCTCCAGCAAAGGAATATCTGTTGCCCCGGCATCCATCAGAATACAGTGTGTCTCATCTCCTGCCCAGACACGGACAAGTATAGAGAGACCGTGCTCAGCAAGCAATGTCATTCCTTTTTTGACCACGGGCCGCTTTACAAACCCATTATTATCAGAAAGGAGCATGTCGGTGCAGTTGTCAACAAGAATTGTGAACTCTATCCTGTCAACCGGTTTTAATGAAGATATCATGAATATTCACCTATGGATACCTGTCAGCAGAACGGTCATATGATGCAGATATCCAATGCAGGGAGTATAGGGAGATCCAAACCGTATTTCATACAGTATTTCTGTTCGTATAAGGATAAAGACTTCAAAAGAGCGTGGGGGGTGACCTCCCGACTTCGGGAGGCCTGAAATGTGAGTGTTTGATCAGGTTGATCAGTGGATATATCAGGACATAGCAGTCCACGATTGAATCGGAGGAATTTTGGTTCAGGCAGTGACCTTCTTTGCTATCTCCTGACCTGCAGCGAAGGCCTTCTCAAATTCACTCTCATCAGGCACATAAAGTACCTCCATGCCGTCCATAACGGTGAAACCTGCAGTCTTAAGTTCTTCTGCTACCATCTTTATCGCGCCGCCCTTTCCTCCCATCGAACCGAATGTGAGTGCAAACCGTTCACCGGTCCGGTTAAAGTGTAAGCCCTTGAGGTAGTACAGCAGGTCACCAATACTTGGGTACGGCATGTCATTGATCGTCGGAATCCCGACCATAATAGCCTTTGATTCCAGGATGTGCTTGACGATCTCAGATCGTTCATCCTCATGGAGGTTGAAGATCTTCATATCACATCCGCCAGCCATCGCACCTTCGGCGAGGGCATGTCCGAGCATCTTGGTTGAACCATGCATAGTATCGTAGATGACGGTAACCTTTTTCTTCATCCCGGTACCGGTAGCCCATCCAACATACGCATTGATGATCTTCGAGGGATCAGTCCAGATCTGCCCGTGTGATGGGGCGATCATCTTTACCTTGCTGAGCAGGTCAAGGTTGGTCAGCTCGGTTGCCTTCTTGAGGAAGAGCGGAGTGAGGGGAACAATCAGGTTAGCATAGAACTTCTGGGCAGCATCCATAAGGATATACTCAGGAATATCGGTGTCAAGCCGATCTGCAAAGCAGAGATGCTGACCGAACGCATCGTTCGGGAAGAGTATCCCGTTCTCTGCATAGAGTGTGAACATTGAGTCAGGCCAGTGAAGCAGGGGAGCTTCAACAAATGCAAGGGTCTTACCACCGATGTCCAGTGTCTCTCCGGTCTTGACATTCTTATATGTTGCATCCTTAAGAGTCGGGTAGTGCCTGATGAGACCCTTCTCGCAGACTTCAGTACAGTAGATCGGTGCATTGGGGAATCGTTTGTGAACCTCGACCAGCCCGCCGGAGTGATCCTTCTCTACATGGTTCTGGACGATGATGTCAATCTTGAGATCCTTTCCTTCACGGGCACATGCATCAGCGATCCGTCCCCACATCTGTGCGGTCTGACCCGGATAGACATTATCGATAAGGACAGTCTTCTCGCCAAAGAGGAGATAACAGTTGTACGAGGTTCCATCCAGTGTATATCCATGGTAGGTTCTGAGGTCCCAGTCAAGAGTTCCGACCCAGTATACGCCATCGGCGATCTTGTATGCTTCAGCTTTCATGATTTGCGCTCCATTCGTATTACTGCGAACATTCTATTGCATGCGAACGAGTATAAAGGTTGTGATCAAACATCTGTATGTGAACCTGTCTGGTGTCATAGAGAACCATGAACCTGAGGGTGAGGTCACCCTCTTCTCAACAAAGACGAGTGTTGTCGCGATAGACAGCCTGATCAAGCGACGAATTATAAGAATAATTTCAGAGGGTGAGATCTCCTTTGATGAGATTGTCTCACGAACTGGAAAAGCTAAATCAACGATATCAGTTCATCTGCGGGACCTTGAGACCGCAGGTCTCATTGCCTCAAGGCCTGATCCGGATGATCACCGGAGAAGACTACTCTCGATGAACTCAGAGCCTATCGGGCGCCTCACAAATACAGATCGCAAGACAGCCCAGAGGCACATCCATGAAGAGGAGGGCAGATTACCCTTCACCGAAGGAGACATTGCATCCTTCTTCAGTTACACACTCCGGGTCTTCAGAACCGAGGCGATGAACCTTGGAATGAATATCGATCCCATTCTCCACAGGTCAGGAAAGCGGATCGGGAGAGCACTTGCCCCTCTGGTTGCCGACCAGACACTTTCCGGAAAAGTCGGGAAGATGGATGCGTTCTGGCAGTCATACGGGCTGGGAAGAATAACGCTTGTTTCTGGTGACCCGCTCACACTACGTGTTGAAGGCTGCTTTGAATGTCAGGATCTGCCGGTGACAGGACATGGATCCTGTGCCTTTGACATCGGTGTTCTCTCAGCTATCTTCTCTGAAGAATTCCAGGACAGACCAGAAGTTGTAGAGGTTGAATGCTACTCATCGGGTTTTGATCACTGCACCTTTGTCATAACAAGGGGAAAACAACAAGAACAGGAGGATAATGCCAATAGTGCCTGAAAACCCGGTAAGTGTTATTACCCCCCAGGGGGAATATTTATCTGTATTCTTTATACAGTTCTTCTGTTCTGTTGCTCTTTTCTATAAGTTACCGGGCTGCATGTCGTTTATTGGGGGTTCATTATGACAAGAACTACCAAGACAACTACTACTAATAATCAGACTGATCTGACTCATGACATTCCGCGAACGATGAGCACACAGCATCCCGACAACGTCACTACTCCCTTCTTTGCAGCAAACCCGGAACTGAGCGGTGAAGACGAAGTACGGGAGGCATTTTATATATTTTCTCACCTCGGCTGTCGCGAACAGATGTGGGACTGTGAAGGAAAGGAGGTTGACAACTTTGTTGTCAAAAAGCTCCTCTCCCGCTACCCGGAATACTTCCGCAAGAACCAGCTCGGAAAGAGCAGACTCCTCACCCTGAGAGTCCCGAACCCCGAGTTCGAACGGGCAGAGGCGAAGATATTACTCGAGACACTCGGATCAATTCCGAGATCCTATGATATCGCATCTCTCTTTTACGGTGATGAGACACCACCTATCTTCGAGGTCATCCTCCCGATGACGACCTCATACTCATCGATCGATAATATCTATCAGTATTACAGGGATTTCGTGGTCGGGCAGCAGCACCAGCGGCTTGGTGGAAGAGACAGCACCATTGCAGACTGGATCGGGTCGTTTCATCCGGACCGGATCAATGTCATCCCGCTCTTTGAAGACAGAGACGGAATGCTCAATGCTGCCTCGATCGTCAGGAGGTACATGCAGGACAAGCATCTGCCATATCAGCGTGTTTTTCTGGCACGTTCAGATCCCGCTGTCAACTACGGACAGATCGGAGCAATCCTGCTGAACAAGATTGCACTCTGGAACCTGTCAGAACTCTCTGAAGAGTCCGGAGTGCCCATCTGTCCAATCATCGGGGCCGGATCGGCACCGTTCAGAGGAAACCTGAGGCCAGACACAGTTGAACGGGTTGTACAGGAGTACCCCGGAGCCTATACCTTCACCATCCAGTCTGCATTCAAGTATGATTACCCACTGAATGAAGCAGCAGAAGGTATCAGGTTCCTTGAAGAGCGAAGGATTGAACCTGCAGCATATATCGACGAGGAAGAGTCATTAAGCCTCCTTGATCGGTATTCGGCAGAGTACCAGAAGCAGATCATTACACTTGCACCAATGATCAACCGGATAGCAGGACATATTCCCGGCCGCCGGAAGAGAAAACTGCATATAGGACTCTTTGGATACTCACGAAGTATGGGTGAGGTATCACTGCCTCGTGCCATCACCGTGACTGCTGCCCTGTACTCGATCGGGATACCGCCTGAGATCCTCGGCATGAATGCACTCACTCCGGATGATATCGCATTTCTAAAGAGAACATACGTCAACTTCGAGGCAGATATGGCAGATGCTGTACAGTACCTCAACCCTGATTCTGTCTTCCTTCCCCAGGGAATTATGGGGGCTGTTGAAGAGATAGTTCCGATAAGACCTGACCCTGAGCATCAGGAGATCGCCCGTAGAATAGAGATGGGCCTTGCTGCCTGTCAGATGGAGAGTTTCACCGATCTCATCCTGCAGGCAGGCCATATCAGAAAGTTCCTTGGATAGGGAAATTTTCTTTATTTTCCAATTATTCCGGTCCCCAAAATGGGGCCTGTTGCTCTTCCCGGGATGTCAGAACTCTTTATGTTTAAACCGTTTTCAAGCATATATCATACAACCAATGATCAATACGGAGACGTTCAGAACTGATTCTCTCTTCAGAATTCCTGAACTCATCCTGTTTTCAGGCATGATCATATGCCTTTCCGGGCTTCTCGGGATCTTCATCCCGACTTTGTATCCGGCTGCTTGTGTCGCTGGGCTCCTCTGCGGGTTCTGGCTCTCAGGGTATGCAGTGATGACGATCCTGTTTCCATACACAGCCTCGGGAGAGAGGGTCGTGACCGTGATCGGAAGCATCCTCAGCAGCATCACCTTTCTCACGCTCGGTGCACTGACCTGTGAATTATTAGGAAAGGAGGCTTTCACTGATACACCAGTGCCACAGGTGACTCAGTTCTTCACATCAATTATCCTGTTATTTTCCACTCTTCTTGTGCTGATAGCTCTTATCGTGGTTTTTTCACGATCTGACAGAACAACAATACCTGAATTCTTTACGGAAGCGGGAGCCGAGATAAAAAGTCAGATTCCGATCTTCCTTGCAGGAACTGCGATAATTATCCTGTTTTGTGGTTCTGCAGCATTGATATTGTCAGCCACAGAGCCACAGGAGGCCACTGAATTATGGCTTCTCAATGCGAACGGGACAGCAGACAAGTACCCGACATCAGTTCACTCAGGCGAGACCCTCACGAGTATCATCGGTATTCGCAGCCATGAGGAGGGAAATACTACATTTCTTTTGACGACTGATGTGCAGAACAGGACGGTGAATTCGAAGACACTTGAACTGGCAAAAGAGGAGATAACGGAATTCCCGGTCACCATAGATAACATTCCGGGAAATCAGGGTGAAACCGTCAGGATCAGGTATGAACTCTTCAAGGGAGATAACGAGAATACAACACCGTACCGGAGTGTATCAGAAGGTATCAGAATACTATGAACGACAGAACGACTCTTCTCCTCTGCATCACGAGTTGTGCAGCAGCAGTACTTATCCTGCTTCTCTCACGGGCATATCCATCCTTTGCTCCAATATCCCTGATATTCTTCGCACTTGCGGCCTGGTTCTGCACAACCAGCCAGAGGCCGGGGTTCTGCCTTGTCATAGTTGCAGCAACGACAACCCTTATCCTTGCATTCAGGTTTCCGTATCTGACCTGGGGTGATCCCTGGCAGGATTACGAATCTGTATGGGAGGTGATTGTTCAGGGATCGACTGCAGTTGCAGGATATCGTCTTCAGCAGCCGGTCTTCCCGGTGATAGTATCAGCATTGTCCGGGTTTTTATCCATCCAGCCAATGCTTGTACAAAAAATAATTGTACCCCTTGTGGGATCACTCTCGGTCTCGATCCTGTACTTTATTGGTCGTGAATATACTGATCGGATCACTGCTCTCACGGCCGCACTCATCTACCTCTCAAGCATTCCCTACCTGCACTGGGCGTCACAAGGGGTCAGGGAGGCACTTGGAATCCCGTTCTTTCTCTTATCAATATACTTTTCACACCGGGCAGTGAGAACCGGAAGAATGTCAGACATCCTGCTCTCATTCTGTATGATAACCGGACTCATCCTTGCTCATCACCAGTCTGCGTTCATGTTCTCGGTCATTTTTCCTGTTATGACCCTTGCAGAGATCTACCTATTCAAATCAAATTCCGGAAGCAGAAGAGAGGCAGGAATCATCTGCCTGATCCTCGGCTTTTCACTTCTTCTCATGCTGACATGGTGGAGATACAGATTGAGTTTCATTTATGTCTCCTTTATCGCTGACATCAACAAGATAACACCCTTCCACAGCATGCCAGCGATTGTTCAGGTCATCGGCTTATTCCTGCTTTTTGTCTGTATTGCCTACCTCCCATCCATCTGCCCGGGAGTGACAAGACCTATTCGGTATCTGATGCACTGGTCATCAAAACAGGTATGGATCCTCCAGGTGGGAGGGTTTTTCATCGCAATCGGGGGAGTGGTTCTTCTGGTCACATCCCTCGCAGGGTATTCGTTCCTTGCAGTCAGGTACCCGGTTCCGATGATCCTTGCAGGTGTTCTCATCCTGATACTGGCCTTAATCGGAATTCCGGAGTTTCTTACATCAAAGCGTTTTCCACTTCTGCTTTTTGCAGCCGTCCCTCTCATTCTGCTGGGAATCGGCCTCACACGAGCCTTACCGGGAATTGAACTCCTGTGGAACAGCCAGATAGATCCACTCAGGTTTCTGGGATATCTCTGGCCTCCTGTTGCCCTGATGGCAGGAGCAGGAATCATCAGACTATTTCGCACAGAAAGACACTGGCAGATCGGAGTTACCATCATCTTCCTCTTCATGCTCACCACAACCTTCCCGTCCATTGTCATGATGGGAACGTCGTTTGAGAAGGGTACTATCTGGTATGACAACCGGAGCCTGGTGATATCTCACCCAGAAACAGAGATCCAGGCCATCAATTGGTTTGGAGAGGGAAAGACAAGCGGGACCCTGACGTCAGACAGGTATGCGTTTTCTCCTGCACGATGGCTGAATACAAGGAACAGCAGTGTGAAAGAACCGATAGAGAGGCCATCTCCCAATTCCAGATACGAGTACTGGCTATTGACAACACGGATGGATACATATGCCAATTTTGTTGAGTGGATCACTCATATTCCCCATCCGGTAACTGCCGGGGAACGACAGATGATGGATGAACATTCGGTCAGGATGTATGATAACGGTGATGCTGTCTTATACAAAACCAGGGGTTCAGGTCAGAACTGACTCTGAAGAGGATCAGATCACCCCTTGATACATTTATGCATCTACCATACAATACGTCAAGTAATAGAGATCTGCTGCTGCAGGATCCAGAAGGGATGTTCACACAAGGTGGGGAAGATGTCAGAGCGGGATGGGAAACCAGAGAAGTACAACAGGATCGATCTGTTTTTTTTCACAAACAACGGGGCAGTACGATCCAACAACGAGGATAGTCTCCTTCTGGATGGTTTACTGATATCAGACAGATCGATGGAGAAACCACTCTCCCATCAGACTGTAGGGCCTGATATCACCTGCTGTGTTGCAGACGGGATCGGTGGAGCAGAGAAGGGAGAGGTGGCAAGCAACCTTGTCCTCTCTGAAATCAGGGATAATGCAAACCAGATTACAGACACTGATTCGCTTTCATCCGCTCTTTCAGAGGGAAAAGACGCTTTGGAACAGTATGTACAGGAGCATCCGGAGGCAGCTGACCTGGGCTGCACCATTGCCGGGATATGTATCAGGGGCAACTCAGCCATCGTATTTAACGCAGGAGACTGCAGGGTATACAGGATCAACGGCACATACTTTGAGCAGATAACCCGGGACCACTCCGTTGTCCAGACCCTGTTTGAGGAGGGGATCATCACCGAGGAGGAGATGCGGTTTCATCCAAGGAGAAATGTGGTCACCTCCTCGGTATCCGGTGATGGAAACCCGGACTCTGTAAAACTCTTCAGTACAATAATTCCTGTCAAAGATTCAGACACCTTCTTTATCTGCTGTGACGGGATATGGGGGTGCTTCTCACATGACGAACTTGAACTTATCTACCAGCGGTTTAAAGGGTATGAATTCTGCGAAAGACTCATGGGAGCAGCAATAGCCAGAAAAGCATCAGATAACATCTCTGCAATACTCATTAAGATATCACCGGCATGAATCTGCAACCGGGCGATCCCCCCACTATCAGAGAGAGTACTATCCCTGATACGAGGAGAGGAGATGCCGGACCCAGGAGTATCACTGAATATACTGAGCCAAAGCCAATCAGCGGGGAGTTCCAGGGATACCGCCTGATACGGCAGTTTCCTGCTGCCGGTGGGGAGGCTGACATCTGGCTTATTCACAATGAAACAGGATACGGGGTTCTTAAACACTACCGGCTCGGGATAGAGCCGAAACGTGATGTTCTGGAAAAAGTTGTCGGGATCTCACGGCAGAATCCCAGCCACCTGATACGAATTTATTCATACGGGTTTGACGAGGCAACAAAACGATGGTACGAGATCCAGGAGTATTCCGGAAACGGCTCACTCAAGGACCTTATAAGGGATCACAGCATCGGGATGGTCCAGTTCAGAACCATCATTGAAGAGATTGTAGAAGGACTCGAATCCCTTCACAGTTCAGGAATCCTCCATCTCGACCTGAAACCATCAAACATTCTGATCAGAAGCCTGCGACCACTGAACCTGATCCTCATCGATTTCGGGATCTCGACTCTTCTACAGGAGGAGTTCTCAAGGCAGATCACAACAACAAAAGGGACCCCGATGTACTGGGCACCCGAACAACTCGGCAACGTGGTCGGGAAAGAGGCTGACTACTGGGCTCTCGGGGTTATTGCACTTGAGATCACTCTACACAGACATCCCTTCGAAGGGATGAACCATAATGTTATTCTCGCCACCCTCTCAACGAGAGGAATCCAGATTCCCGCAGATATCCCGCATAAGACAGCAATTCTGCTGAAAGGTCTTTTGACCAGGAACCCACGCAGACGATGGGGATACAAAGAGGTTTCGGCATGGATTGCCGGAAGGCAGAACATCCCGGTCTTTTACGAGGTCGAACTCTCTGCAGGCAGGGACAAAGACCAGTACGAGTTCAGGGGTGAGCAGTATGCTAACCTGCAGGATCTCTGGTACGCCCTGATCAGCGATCCTGAATCCTGGGATGATGCCAAGCGACACATCGGGCGAGGATACCTGAATCGCTGGCTTGAGAAGACAGAGCAGTATGGTCAGGCTGTTGAGATCGAGAAGTATGCCGAGCAGTACCCTGACGAGGATGAACGGCTCATCTACCTTGCTGCCCATTTTAACCCGTCTGTCCCGTTCACATTTCTTGGAAAACTCCTGGACGTATCGAGTATTGCAGGATACCTAGACCGGTACATCAGGCACCAGAATGATGAACGCGAGAAGAAGATCATCTCGATGCTCTTCTCAGGTGAACTCAACAGGATATACAGGACATTTTCAGGGATTGCGGGAGGTCAGGATGAAACTTCGCAGATCTCCAGGATGTTTGCCTGGATCTCATCGAATCCACGGGGTACCGATGAAAAACGGCAGTTATACGATTTTATCAGTGTCCTGAAAGAGAGGGAAGACCTTGGGATTCCTGAAGAGTGGGATGCGAAAGCTGTCCTCAGGATCTCGGAGATCAGGGACCTCTTTCTCAGCCACGGATACGACGCAGACTCGGAAAGGGTTCTGGAAGAACTGAAGAAGGCCTGCAGATATGCCCTCCAGTCAGAATCAAGTGAGCCCGATCTTCTTGTTGCACTTGCCGCAGCAGCAGAAGAGGCAGGACTCTCCGACCTGGTCTCTCCGTGTCTGAAAAAGGCTGCATCTGCTGATATCAGGGTGATAAGCCTGCTCTTCAGCAAAAAGAAGGGGATGCTCAGGTTCAAACTTTACAAACGGATGAGGATGGACTATGAAAAAAACCTTTACTCACTTTCATCAGACCCCTGGAGAGAGAGTGCAGGGTTCTGGCAGAGTCAGTTCTCAACTCTGGTGAATGAAGATACACTTCCTCTCGCGATTTCTGTTGCCGAGCGGCTTATCGAGATAAACGAGTCACCAGCCCTGGGTTATGCGATGCGTGGGATTGCACTGGAAAAGACGGGCAGAGTAAAAGAGGCAGGATTCTTCCTCACCCATCAGGCAGTCCAGTCATCAGAGGATCCCGAGGTATGGCAGATCCTGGGTGAATATCATGCAGCAGCAGGGCGTGTCGATGATGCCAGGCAGGCGTTTCAAAAAGGGCTCTCCTTCGAGAAGGGTCACCCGGGTCTGCTCCACGGGATGATGAAACTAACCGGTTCACAAAAGAATCACTCCCAGGTCCTTGATATCTGCGACGCAGCACTGATCCTCGATCCTGATAATCCGGAGGTGTTGCTCAAAAAGGCTGATGCACTCTTTGCAACCGGCCGAATCAGTGAGGCCACAACGGCATACAGGCGGTATCTTGCGGTCTCACCGACAGACTCCACAGTAAGGATCTGCCTTGCACGCTGTCAGATAAAACTCAAACAGAACTCCGAGGCAGAAGCGTCACTAAAGCCACTCCTCGAGCAGGGTACAACCGATCCCCAGGCATTCCGGCTCAAGGCTTATCTTCTCCTGGTTTCCGGAAAGGTTCGCGACGCGATAAAATATCTTGATAAGGCACTTGAACTCGAACCCGGTGATCAATGGACCATCAGGATTAAGGCCGACGCTCATATCGCTGCTAAGGAGTTCGGACCTGCCCTCCGTTGTATCAGGGAGATCCTGGAGAAGGATCCTGACAACCTACTTTTATGGGAGAAGCAGGGAAAGATCCTCCTGTCACTGGGATTTTTTACACTCGCAGGTAATTCATTAAAACGGGCAGCTGCAGGTGGGAGGAACTCGCCAGATCTCTGTATTCAGTACGGAGATGCCTTGAGACTTTCTGGTGATCTGCAGTATGGATCACCAACAGATACAAACCAGATTGCCAAAAACCCACTCAAGTGGAGGACCAGCCTGCTGTACCTTGATCTCTGGGAATATGCAGATGTCTCTGCCGGCCAGGTTGAGCATCTGATGAAGGCATCAGAATGGTACGACCGGGCTCTTTCACTCGGGGCAGATGAGTCTTCAATCAGGAACAGGAAAGGGATTATTGCAGCCCTTCTCGGAGATTATGAGAATGCCAGAACCGCCTTCAAAGAGGCAGCAGATGCACAGAAGATGCAGCCGGCATACCTTACGAACCTTGCTGCTGTGTATATTCTAACCGGAGAGAGGGAGAAGGGATCAGGGATCTTTCTGCAGGGTATGAGCAGGTTTTCTAAGATGGCCTACTTCCTAGATCAGTGTGCAGGAATGTACTTCAGGCACATTGATGATCCAGAGACCGCTCTTGATCTCAGTACCCAAGCGGTGAAAGCAAATACTGGCAGAGACCCCCTAATTTTGTACCACCACTACCAGGCACTCTCCAGGATGAACCAGGTGGAGAAGGCACGGGAGACTCTGCAGATGATAAAACGGATCGATCCATGGTACCAGATTCCGGCTGATTCATCATGATCATCTGTAAAGCGACCAATCAGCATTTGTGATGATGAGTCAGAGCACAATGCTCAATACTGATGAGATGAAGTATTACATATCAGCTGCAACACCTGATGGTTGTAAGATTTCCGTGGATGGGAAAACGGAAAGAATTTTCATGGCTACGTACTTTATTCAGCACCAGATATGACACTGAAGAAGATTTGTGATGTCTGCGGGATGGCAAACCCGGCTACCGAGATGATATGCCAGCGGTGCTTCTCAGATCTCTCCAGGAAGCGGCCGGTACCTGCAAAACCCCCGGGACAGGAAGGAACTCCTACACCACAGAGGAGGCAGTCGCATATCAGGTTCATGGATAAACCGGTATTTGATCAGGACAAAACCATCCGTGAGGTAGCCCCGCTTCTCCTGGTGATGGGACCGGGCCAGATCATCACCATCCATAACGGGGACACAATAGGAAGAGACTCGATAGGTGGCAGAATCCTCAACCAGTTCAGTTCAGTATCACGTCACCATGCAAGCTTCAAGTATATGAACGGAAAATGGCTGATAAAGGATGAAAACTCCACAAACGGGACGTACATCAACGGGACAAAACTAGCCCCGGAGAAGTGGTACGAGATACGGGTGGATGATACCCTCTCCATCTCATCAGTCTGCACCTTCACAGTCCAGTCCGGGTAAGCGTGGATCCAAAGGAGATTGTCAGTTCATTCTGTGCAGAGCAGAATATTCCCTTGGTCGGCTATGCAGCAGCAGGAAGGTGGACTGAACCGCTCTTTGAGCCCTGGGTTCCACCGGATTTTTTCCCGGATCATATCATTCCGGAGACAGAGACTGTTATCGTAATCGGGCTTCCTGTTGCTCTTTTTGCACTTGAAACCTCTCCTTCGATCTGGTACCACGAACTCTACAAGACCATCAACTCGCTCCTCGACCAGTACACCGTTCAGTTGGCTTCAATCCTCACACAGGCAGGATATCCGTCGGTTTTTATTCCAAGAGACGGTTACGGGAGTATCGAGGTTCTGCTGCATAACCCGGTTGCATTCTTTTCTCATCGGCATGCAGCAGTGCTTGCAGGCCTTGGCAGGTTCGGGGTCAATAACATGGTACTCACACATGAGTTCGGACCGAGGGTAAGGTTCGGGTCGATCTTCACAACTGCCAGAATACCATCAGATCCTCTCATTGAGGATGATCTATGCATTCACTGCAACCGGTGTGTTTCACTTTGCCCTGTATCAGCACTAGAAGAGGGTGAATATCCCGGGGTTCTGACAGACAAACAGGCCTGCTCGTCACAGAGTGCAACTCTGAATAAGAGGCATATATCGCCATGCGGAATCTGCATCAAGGTCTGCCCGGTAGGAAAGGACCGGGCTGTATTCCACCGGAAAGATGCTGGGATATACGAACCGGGATCGGGTTCAGATCTTCAGAAGGGATGGGATCATGTCAGACGGTACGGGGGGAGATGAGAAGAATTCCTGAATTCCTCTCTGATAATTTCCCGGATTACCAGGAAAATTGATACTAATGTACTCAATTGTTACCTGACCCACCGGGAACTCCGTTTCTCAAGATATCTGGCTATGAGGGTAATCGAGAAGGTCATCACGAAAAAAGATCCCAAGAGTCAGATAGATCTCAAACGGTCGTGATGCCCGGGAGTATATCAGATTTCCAACCCTCATCAGTTCTGTGATAGATATCACTGAAACGAGCGAACTATCCTTGAGAAGCGATGAGAATGAGTTCATCATCAGGGGGATTGCTACCCTGATTGCCTGTGGAAAGACGATGTACCAGATCGACGACTGGTTGTAGGAGAACTCTGCAAAGTCTGTGGTATGCAGGTATGTCCATCTGCTCAACAATCTTTCCCCATCCTTGAATGCCTAAATATCCGAGTTCAGGCCAGATTTACTGGATAAGTCCATAATCTTTCCTGATGAGAGAGAATACAAGGTCCTGGTGTACCCCGGGATATCCGGCAAGCCCTCCCACTTTTGCATGAACATTCAGGAGACAATGAGCAAGGAGTATGATCTTTTTTCCCTGTTCATATTCACACCGTGGAGTTCAGGTCAGAGAGTACTTTGATTGGGTGATACAGGGTAAAACATCATTCTTTTTTTATTTCGAGAAATAAAACCCGTAAAAATATCATCACACCCAGGAGAATACCATGTGATCAATGTAAATGTTAGGCACCATTTTTTCATAACTGGTTGAGAATTACACCGCAATCCAGGCGTAGAAAATGATTATAAATACAGCCTACTAACAACTCACCGTCCTGATAAATATTTAGTTCTCATCTGATAATTCAGAACCAATAGGGGTTAATGAGAGTGATCTCTGCCATGGATCCGGGTAGGCAGTTCAGAAAAGGAGAAGAGCATGTCTCTGCCCACCTTTGATATTGCAACAATAACGTTCCTGCTTTTTCTTGGAAATCTCACGGTTGCATGTATACTGGCCATATACAAATCCGGGTTTGGAAAGGTCAGATCATACCGGCTGTACATGGCAGGTAAGATCTTCCAGGCTGCAGGGTGGCCTCTCTTTCTTCTTCGGGAAATGATACCTGATCTCCTTTCAGTTCAGATCGCAAACTCACTCCTGTTTACAGGATTTATCTGCGAAACATTCGCCATAACGGACGCAGATAAATATCAAAAGAACACAGAGAAAGTCTTCGGTATACTAGGCCTGATCTGTCTTAGTACAATATGGCTCCTGATGTGGGCAGCTCCAGCCAATATTAAAATTGCAATAGCCTCTGTTTTACTCGCTCTGATATTCTCAACATGTGCCTCTTTCCTACTCAGGGGGGCTGGAATATCGATGCTCAGACAGGTTCTTGGTGTTTTTTTCTGCCTGTTCAGCCTCTCAAGTCTGTATCGTGCAGGTACATCAATTCTCTCCACATCAGCAGAATATAATCTTCTTTCAGTCAACACCAGCCAGACAATCGAGTATGGTCTGTTTTTTGTGATCCTTTTCATTAGCGGGATCGGGTTTCTTCTCCTTCTCAAAGAACGGGACGATGAGATCCTGAAAGAGAGTGAGACGTTCAACAGGGGTCTTGTGGAAAACCTCCCAGATCTCATTGTTGTTTATGGCTATGACCAGAAGATACTCTATGTAAATTCAGCAGTGACCGGACTGCTTGGATATTCTTCAAATGAGATAGAGGGGACCGATATCGCCTCCCATGTCCCCGGGCATCAGCAACAGGCGGTTCATGACCTGGTACAGAGCAGGATCTCTACAGGAAATGTAAGAACGGTTGAATTCGACGTTGTAATGAAAGATGGAAAGACCCGCACGGTATTGTCCAAGGGTGTTCCGACCCAGTTCCATAATCAGCCTGCCATTCTGACGATCCTCGTTGACATCACAGACAGAAAAGTGATAGAAGATGAACTAAGAAGAAAAACTGATGAGATTATAGTTGCACGCAATACTTATTATAATATTAAACATAATCAATAATTGTGGTAAATACAGAACAAATAGAGATCAAAAGACATATTTCAGCTCAAGAATTGAAAGGAAAAATTAAGGATTATAC
>Ga0209016_1000298_pt1 | contig 64060 bp, 51 predicted proteins | sample EPASupsiteSAE305_FD_187265 | JGI IMG/M metagenome (GOLD analysis project Ga0209016, IMG submission 187265) | Bioremediated contaminated groundwater microbial communities from EPA Superfund site, New Mexico - SAE3-05 (SPAdes) (version 2) | ecosystem: Environmental > Aquatic > Deep subsurface >... | reverse complement strand
GCGCGGCGTCAAGCGCAAGATGAGCAACTTCAATGTTCGGCATCGCGGCGCAGCGCTCCATTTGCGGCATCAGCCAGTGCCGGTGCTTCGTATCTGAACAGTATTTCTTCTAAGCCCCTTTTCGGTCATGGCAAACACGCCCAGCTCGTTGACGGCCCCAAAGCGGTTCTTAAATGCCCGCACGAGCCGGTATGACGAGTGTGTGTCCCCCTCGAAGTACAGCACCGTATCCACGATGTGTTCAAGCACGCGCGGGCCGGCAAGACTCCCCTCTTTTGTCACGTGGCCGACCATGATGATGGTTGTCCCGGATGACTTGGCGATTCGGGTAAGTTGAGCTGCGCATTCCCTTACCTGGGCCACAGAACCGGGGGCCGACGTCAGAGCCTGGGAATAGATCGTCTGTATGGAATCGATCACGGCGACGTCCGGCTTCCCCTCTTCGATCGTGGCCTGAATACGTTCAAGTTGGATCTCTGCGAGGAGCTCGAGGTCGCGCGCATTGGAGTCGGGCTCAAGCAGCGACAGGCGCTGCGCTCGGAGGGCGATCTGTGCGTCTGACTCTTCGCCGCTGACGTAGAGGACCTTGCGTTGACTTGCGATCTGGCCAAGCGATTGCAGCAGTAGTGTGGACTTCCCGATACCTGGGTCGCCGCCGATTAGAACAACGCCGCCGGCAACAAGCCCGCCTCCAAGCACTCGATCGAATTCGCCAATTCCACTCGAGAAGCGCGGTACGTCTGCCGCCTCGATGTCAGCAAGCCTGCGGACAGCGGCGCTTTTTGCGAGTGACTGGAACCGATGCGCACCAGTCTCTGCAATTGATTCCACAAGGGTGTTCCAGGCGCTGCAGTTCGGGCACTGACCCTGCCATTTCGGCGCCTGCGCGCCACACTCGGTGCAACTGAAGATTGTCTTTGCCTTGGCCACGGCTGCCTCCCGCTCCACAGCGCCCCACCATCAAACGCGATGGATCGCTTGGTTCATTGAACGAGATGCCATCGTTGCATATGGCAGTCCGGATTCAAGCCGTGGCAGTATGCGGAGGGATCGGCTGCCAAGACGTTTTGCATGGCCGGCCGTAGATTGGAAGCAACCTCTTTGCGGTCGAGGTGCGCACTTACCTGTGATGCGATGAAGAGAGTCAGGCTGCGTCGGTTGGCGCGCCCTTGAACTCAGCCAGTTGGAAGTCCCCAAACACATTGCCTAGGGCCCGCGCACCGACTGCGGAAGCCGTAGCCTTGCGACGATCCAGAACACGGTCAAGGTGGCGGATGCTCTCCTCGCGCCCGACCTGTTCGCGAGCGACGCGCAACGGGCCCGTCTTGAACCAGCCTGCGATGCCGCGCCAGATTCGATAAAAATTTAGCTTCTTCATGGGAAGTAATATAGCAAAAGCTCGCACACAGTGTGGCCGTCTCTCGTTGATGGCCTGGCGTTCGTTCCGGAAATGCAACGCCTCGCCTGATCCAAACGATCACCGGGGCAGCGCGCAGGAACGCCGGCTTTAGTTTGAGGGGGTGCTGTGTTGATCGGCGCTCGCTCTATAGGTCTGGGAAACATACTCCCACGTACTGTCATTGCTGCAGAACATGGCGTTGCCGTTTGCATCAGTGGTCATCACCGGAATCGGTTGAATCCCCTGTGCGCATCGATCTCCTTTTGCAGCTGGTACCGGCAGATTTGCCTGTGCTGCTGCCGCTACCGACAGATTGGAGTTGGGTTCGGCATGAACTGCCGAAGCGAGGACGAGCGATACGGCAACGAAAACGCAATTCTTCATGTTCTTACCCTAGTACGGTACCTGTTGCGGTGGCCTCGCGAATTGATGCAAGGACGCCGGGAGCACATGTGCCAACGCAAAACAACGCGAGAGGTGCGGCACTCCAGCAATTGGGCCAGGCGCCGCCGATAGGTGCTATAGGGAATGAGCGTGCATTCGCTATACCTTTCAGCTGATCAGGCGCGATGGAAGGACTTCTCGAGGGGAAATGGAAGGCGGCTGGAGGGAACGGTTTCCCTCGGGGTAGTCTGCCAGCCAGGCAGGCCGCTTGTCAGGGCTGCTGGTTTGCGACTACCAGGAGCTTTGCGCGTCGCACCTGCCAGATTGCGCCAGCTTCGCGCCGGCCCACCTCTACAGCTCCCAGCGTCAGCGCATGGATCCGGCGGCGCTCAGTGAGGTCGTAGTGAGGCGCTACGGGGGGGTGCTGAAACCAGGCGCGCTTCATGCCGATTTGCTCGGCAAAGGCGTGCAACTCCGCCAGATCGAGTGCGTCGGTAAATAGGTGGCATGACTTGACCCGGTGGCCCCTCAGGATCCAGCCCCAGTGCCTAAGCGGGTCCACATAGATCGTCACGGCATCACCGCTTCAAATTCCCCACAGGCGAGCCAGCCGGTCAATCTCGGCGTCTGCCTCTGCTGACAGCTCGAGCTTGTTCGGGAGATCGTCAATCTCGGCCGCCACTGCGTTCGAAAAGACGTCGCCTTTCGGTTTCGCGACCGCGATCGCAGCCGCCTTACAGGTCACGGGATCATTGACCCGCGCGTTCATCATGAAACGTCGGCCCATGTACTGCAGGAAAGTTTCTCGTGCCTCAACGCAGGGACGGTAGTTCTCGGCGACAAACTTGCCGACCTCACTACTGGTCGCGATTCGCTCCCATGACACCGCCTCGCCCTTTCTTACCGCTGCCATAACCGCCTCGTTGTCCATACCCAAAGTGATCTGCTGCGCGACACACATAGCACCCATCGAGATCCAAAATGCCATCTTGCGTTCGGTTCCGACCGGCTGGCGTTTGATGGCGCGCGCGGCAACCGCACAGACGCTGTGACCGACCAGGCCTGCCGTCAGTGCCGCCCACCACGGATGAAGAAAGAGCGCCCCCAGGATGGCTGCAGCTGGGTACCGTTCAGCTCGCTCCCCAACAGTTGCGTACGTCAGCGAAAAAGTCAGGGCGGATCCAATGGCCGAGAAAACCATGATTTCCCAAACGGAATAGCTTCCAATGTCGAACATGTGCTCCTTACCTCCTTAGACGCAGTTACCGCACGACCGAACGCCCCAGTCTCTTACGTCAGCCAGGGGGAGATCCTTCGTTTCCCCGCACTGACACCGAAAGCGCCATACTGGGGACGGTCGCTTGACGAATGTCGACTTGCCCATTCCGACATATTCCACCGCCGTTAGGCGCCCAAACTCTCTGCCCGTCATGTCGGCAATTTTCATGGCAGCATTCCCACAACCACACGAAGTTGTGGTGCCGGCAATTACCCCTGGTTTGGCTAGCATCGCGTCTTGGCCACAAGCGCACCTAAATAGCCACTTGTCGGAACCTGGAGGGCCTGCGTGGATCGCGGTCAGCTTCCCGAAAGTTTGGCCCGAAATATCAACCTGTTTTGATGCGTGGCTTTCGCGTTTTGCGCAACCACATGAAGTCGTCAACCCACGCTTGACGGACTCCACCCTGGTAACCGTGGTGCCACCACAATCGCAACTGAACTTCCACAAATGGCTGGGTTGGAGCCCGGCACTTTTTCCGGCGTATTCCACTGCAACCAGGCGGCTAAACCTTTGGCCAGCCTCAATGCCTCCATGCTCCTTTTTTCCACAGCCACAGGAAACGATCACTCCTGCCAGCACGGCAGCTTTGGACCGCAGCGCCTCTGAACCACACTCACATCGGAAGAGCCATTTTTTGGAGCCAAGGACTCCCCGCTGAATTGCCGTCAAGCGTCCATACGTCTTCCCAGTAATATCTACGTCGCGCGATAGGCACCCACAGGATTTTATGTGTCCTGTCGTAACCGCACTCCTACTAGCCAGCTTTTCGGTGCCACACTCGCACTTGAACAACCACTTACGGGGGTCCTGGTTGTCCGCCTTTATTGCCGTGAGTCGGTTGAATCGTTGACCAGTAATGTCAGGAGATCGCCGTATGCAACCGCATGAAGACGTCTGACCGGATGCGACGTTGTACTTGTCCAACTCAGTCTCGGTGCCGCACTCACAGAGAAACCACCAGTTCCCAGACCTAGGTTCCGCTGGCCGAAGCGCCGTCAGTTTGCCGAAGACCTGCCCCGACTTGAAATCGCGTCGAACATAACGCCGTTTGCAACCGCAAGAGTAGGACCAACCGTTTACAACGTCGGTTTTCTTCAGCAACTTCTCTACTCCGCAGGCGCACCTAAACCACCATTCGCCTTTTCCCCGCGCTGACCTCAAGGCGGTCCATAGCCCGAATGTTCGGCCGGCAAAAGCCTGTTCGGTGACGCACCCACAAGAGGTCGTGTGACCCGCGGTGACTCTTAACCTCTGAATCGCCTTCTCTGTTCCACAAGCACATCGAAACAGCCAATTCCGACCATCTCCCGCTACACCGATCGCAGTCCAGCTGCCGAAAGTCTGCCCCGATATGTCTTCGCTTTGCGAGCACCCACAAGATTTTGTTCGGCCATTCACCACCCGGGCCTTGTTCAGCAGCGCCTCGTTCCCGCACTGGCATTTGAAAACCCACTCCGCGGCCCCCTCTCCAACCCGAAGAGCGGTCAGGAGACCGAATGTCTGCCCTGCGATATCGCGAGTCCTCGCCGCGCTTGCTCTTCGCCGCGCGCACCCACAGGACGACGTTTGCCCGTTGACAACGAAACGTGCCCCGGTTGTCACATGGCTTCCGCATTCGCACTGGAAACGCCACGTCGCCCCATTCAGTGGGGTAGTGCCGACATATTCAAGCGCCGTCAGCTTTCCGAACGTCTGACCACGCAAATCGACCAGGCCCAAACCATTCTCCCCGAGCAGGCCCGCTCCACCAGCGTTGGCTTTGTCGTTCTCTTGGGGATGTCCGGCGAATTCTCTGGCGCTTGTCATGGAAGGTGGGAGGAAAAATTCTCCCGAATATTTTACATGTTCCCATCAGGAAACATTTCTGTTATCAACTCAGGCTACGCAGCTAAAGTGCGCCTGCAAAGCTATGGGATTATCCGCATTCCCCGCGATGAGCTTCAGGTTGGATCCGTTGTGTGGCACTGAGCTTCCTGGGGTAGCTCAATGGACGCGCCGTATCGATCGATTGCTTCCCTCCGGCCAGCTGAGGTTCGCCGCTGCAGATCCTCACGAAGCGCCTCACGCTGCATGTCCGTCTGCTTGTGTGGGTCGATGAGATAGGCGAAACGACCAGCCCAGTAGACCGCCAGGTGCCCGTCCCGCCCCGCCACAACAACGGTATAGGCCGGCGTCATAGCCTGGCCACCAAGTCCACCAAAGCCCAGAGCCGTCGAGCTCCAGGTTTGAGCAAACATCGCGTATACCTCGCAATTCCAAACATCTGGCCGCCGCACTACGGCCTTTTCCGGCGCGGTGTTGGCTTTCACGGCTGCGTACCGCTCTTGTGAGGTCCAATCTTTCATGGCCTCGTGGTCACGGGTTCGGTAGTGGATGTCGGGGAAGGCAACCAGAGCCGCGTGATGCACTGCACTGGCGACAGCGTCGATGGGTGATGACAGTTGCATGGGCAAGTCCTAGGTGTCCTGAAGGTTGCGTGTGGATCTCGTGCATCCAGGCGGTGTATCTGTGGCTGGCTTGGCTACTTCCCGGTCCGACCGGAGCGGCCCCGCTCCAATGGCCACTGTCGGCACGATCCGACTTAGGTCGGCCGGAATGATCCTGTCCCAGCGGCGGCGGTTCTCCTCACTCGCCCACACCGAGTTCCACCCAAGTGCGTAGGAGCGTTCCGGCTCACCTAGGGCGGATTCGTCCCGGGACAGGATTGGTGTCCCAGCCCCGTCCAATGCAGCCTTGGCCGCGATGACGCCAGCCTCATAGGCTTCCGCTCGGGCTGATTCAATCTGTTCCATTTCAGACGTGACTGTTGACTCTGCGTGCAACCTCGGTCAGCAGATCCGATGGCACGTCGAAGAAGCCTTGCATACCGCGGAACGGTACCGGAGTTGGCAACAGCACGGGTTCGGAGGCTCGCCATGCGAAGCGCCCCGGGCTGAAGTCCCCGAAGTTGTTGTGGTTCTCGGCTGATTGCGCCGGCACACATTCGGACAGAACTACCGAGCCGAGGATGCAACCGCGTGGCATCTCAGCCAACGTTGAGAAGCCGGCGCTGGAAACTGCGCGGACGTATGCCGCCATACGCTCGTCTTCGCCTAAGCCGGCCTGGTGGTCAAGCACGTACCCGGCAATCTCTCGCAAATCGCCATCAGCTTTCGCAGCATGGATGGCAACCCGAGTTCCCAGAATCGATCGCGGAATGGGCCAGCCCCGCGTCTCGTAGGGCTTGAGGCCCAGCATCAGGAGCGATGCGTGTGGCTGCCAGATGGAAATTGCTTTCATAGTGTCCTCAAATCCAAGGTCACGCGAGCTCGAGCGTGGCTGCTTCTGGCCAGGCCACCCAGCCCTCGAATGCCGCCCGGAATGCCGCGTTGGTGGCGTCGTCCCAGGCTTGCGCGGCATCCTCATCAAAGGGTTCTCGCTTACCTCGCTTGACGCTGGCGGCGTGAGCTTCCCGGGCAGTGAATCCACGCCCAGAGAGAAGGTCGTGCGCTGCCTCAGCACCGTCTCGCAACTCAACTTCGTTGACGCGCGCGTTTCGGATGGTCAGCGCGTCTGTGGCTTGTTTGCCACCAATCGTTGTGGTCATCGTCATCCCGGCTAGCTGGGCAACTTGAAACCCGATCGGGCCAGAGCACCAGCCATGTCGTCAGTGATTCTCAGGCGCTGTACGCCCGTTCTTTGCAGCTTGGCTCAGCCACTCCGCGCCCAGCGCAGTAAGTTCAACGTCTCCGACGCGGCGCATGACCAACCCCTTCTTCGCAAGGCCAGATACCGCTCGCCCTTCCGTGTGGTCGTACGAAACGGTCGAACCGGCCAAAGCTGGCCCCGCCTCCTTCAACACGGACTTCATGAATGCTTCCTCGCCGAGCGACAGCTTGACCTTGTTCGGAGCACCGGCGGCGTTAGGCTCCACCGAGGTCGCTTTGACCCAGCAATCGGGCTTCTGATCGTCCAAGCGGCTAATCACCCCTCGCTTCTCCAGACCCAAGAGGAGGGTTGACCGGGATTCGCAAAAAATCCGCCGCATCTCGGCCTAAGATGCTGATATAAAAGAGAAATCGAGAGTGGCTTCAGAGGAGGCGTTCAGTGCTTCGTCACGTGTGCTGGTACGTCTCCCATTACCGATTCAATGCCATGTGCGTCGATTTCGTTGAACGCTTCGGCCAGCGCAGCACTATCGGTTGGGAACAATTCGTCCCACACCGTGGATGTCCCGAACGAATCGATGATTTCCAGTATCCAGCCATTGCGGCTCTCGCTTTCGGATCGATAGATGTGCACGTCGACAGAGGTGCCACCGTGAGTGACACGCGTGGAGAGCGGGGATAGCGCAAGCGGGTGAAACGCATCTTCCGTTGTTGGGCCTAGCGAATCGACGAGAAACAGGTCTTCATACTCGTTCTCGTCTTGCTCGTCCGAATCGCTACGCGCAGTCTGCCGGCTTGTCGCCGCTTTCGGTATTGAAATTACCGAGATCATATGCGGGCGCTCACCCCGTTCCATCAATTCTCGGCGATTCTCGCACCAGTATCGATGGATATTGAGTGCGGATGCCTTGAGCAAGTTTGTAAACGACCGACGTTGCTCGATCGTGTAATCCCGCTGTACCAGATCCTGGTATCCGGATGCTGTACCGAACAACAGGATGATGTTAAACCAATCGGGGTGTAGTTCCATCAATGAATCCCAAGCCTTCCGGTCGATGTCTATGCCTTTGCAATAGCCCTCGCACCATTCGTCGAGAATGAGAATCTCTTCCGCCTTCCACTCGGTCGTGTGCAGTGGAGGCTCGAACAGATCGGGACATTGGCTCAGGGCGTTGTTGATGTCATTCCAGTACTGGATGATCAATCCAGTGACCTTGCGAGCCCGTCCTGCAGAAAGAAATCTGGCCTGACGAGTTGCGTGTCTTGCATCCCAAACCCACGGAAGGATCGCGCTCGGCATGATCATGTTCGGACCAGAGATGATCGCGGTCAGGAAGCCGTGCAACATGACGACATCCATCGCATCGTCGCAAACGGCATTGCTCGAAAGAAAGCGTTCGAGGAAATCAAAGTCTTCGTCAGTTAGAGGCTCGTCGAATTCGGAATCGAGATTCATGGTATTCCCACGGTGGTACACGGTAGACGCGATGCAGATCGCCTGTGCTGTCATTGTCGCTGACGTGCAACTCAATGCAGCGCTCGCACGCAATCATTTCGGCGAGCGGCGGGATGACGACATTTTATCCGATGGGGCGATGTGTGAATCGAGTTCGCTTGCACAACTAAATATGGTTCTACAGTAATCCAGCCATTTTTCGCTGGAAACCGCCGTCGGACAAGGCGGAGAGCCAAAAACCATCTCAAGTAAAGTTGGTCCTATCGCGCCCCCGGCCGTCAACTAAACATGGTTCTCTCTGAACGATTCACTTAAAGTTGGCCCTTAATGGCCAGACCTTTCAACGCAATAACCCTATCGAACGAGCAGCACTTCCCGCAAAGCTATGCAAGGGCCGCCAGTCTGGCAATAGAGCCCACTCTTACTCCTAGTGACGACGGCGCTCATTGCCTGAACGCCGTAGTACCGACTTTAGTTGAAATTTAGAACCGACTTTAGTTGCGTGAACGCGAGTTGACGGTCGGAACACCGACGAATTTCCATGCATCCCTATCGCTAACCCTTATTATCGATAGGGGTACATTTTTCGATGAAACTCCTGTTTCGGGAAACGTGCCACACCTGACGTGCCGCTCCCCGGCCATCACGTTGCCTATAATCTCCGGATGCCGAACGTTCCGTTGCCCCCGTCCTTTCCTGACACTGCGTCCCTGTCCGCGCTGCGCGCGTGGTACGCAGGCGTCGGCGCGCGCGAGGCGGTCGAACGTTATTGCCCGCAGGCGCTCGAAGGCGGCCAGTCTGCGCGCGGCGTGATCGGCCGGATTCGCCGGCAGCTTGCCGGTTTCGCCCTCAGCCGGCATCGTGCAGATCTGGCCCGGCTGTTCCAGTGCGCGGCGGGCGAACGGTCCCGTCACCGCAAGGCCGCGACCCGGGCGCTGGATATCCTACCAACGCTTGCGATCCCGCAACCGCAGGTGAGCGATGCGGTCGATGTCTGGCTGCCAGCCCGTGTTGTCCCCATGCTGCATCAGCATGGCATCCGGACGCTGGCTGATCTGACCGTGCGCATCCCTCGTCGGCAGCGCTGGTGGCGCACGATTGCCGGACTCGGCGTGCGCAGCGCACGTCATATTGAGGCCTTCTTTGCCTCCCACCCGGTACTTACCGAACGCGCCCGCGCGCTGATCGTGGTGGCGACGCCGGAACCCGTGGTGCCGTGGGAAAACATCCACGTGCCACATGACGTCGACGGCTCGCGTGGCGCCTTCCGCGCACCGAAGCCGATGTGCGCGCTCGAGGCCGATAACGACTATCAGGCGATCAGCGCCTGGCTCGACCGGCACGAAGCCGCCGAAACTCAGCGTGCCTATCGCCGGGAAGCCGAGCGCCTGCTGCTCTGGGCGATTGCCGAGCGCGGCAAAGCGCTGTCTTCGCTCACGAGCGAGGATGCGACCGCTTATCGTGCCTTCCTGCGCCATCCCACACCCCGCGCCCGGTGGGTCGCGCCGGCGCGACCGCGATCGTCGTCCGAATGGCGGCCGTTCACGGGCGCGCTGTCGCCAGATTCCATCGCCTATGCGCTGTCAGTTCTGAGTGCAATGTTTCGCTGGCTGATCGAGCAGCGCTACGTGCTCGCGAATCCGTTTGCCGGCCTCAGGGTGCGCGGCGCGCAGCGCAATGGTGAGTTGGACATCTCGCGCGCCTTTACGGCCGGAGAGTGGGAGTTGATCCGCACGATTGCCGATGGCCTGGAATGGTCGCATGGCTGGGCGGTTCCCGCCGCACAGCGTCTGCGCTTTCTGCTCGATTTCGGTTACGCGACCGGCCTGCGCGCAGGCGAACTGGTCAGCGTTACACTCGGCGGCATCATGACCGGCACGCGCGGCGAGCGGTGGCTTCACCTCACCGGTAAGGGGGCGAAGGCTGGCAAGGTGGTGCTGCCGCCGCTCGCACGATTTGCGTTGGACCAGTACCTGATGCAGCGCGGTCTGCCCGTGAGCCCCGCACGCTGGGCACCGGATACGCCGCTGCTCGGCCATCTCGATGAACCCGGCGGCATCACCACGCCGCGTCTGAGGGAGGTGCTGCGCCGGTTCTTCCGGACCGCCGCCGACGCAATTCGGGCCGACCACCCGGCACTCGCCGACAAGCTGCAGCGCGCGACGCCACACTGGCTGCGCCACACGCACGCAACAAATGCTCTCGCACAGGGCGCCACGCTAACGACTGTGCGCGACAATCTGCGTCACGCGTCGATCACAACGACCTCGATCTACCTGGACGACGACGAAGTTCAGCGTACCCGGCAGATCGAGCAGATCTTTGCGCGGCGGCAGCCAACGTGACGACTGTCCACGAGACCATCTATCCGGTGCTGCCTGCGGAGCCGGGCGCGGCGGAGCTGAAAGCGGCGTTCACGCCGAGCGCCGCGGAAATCCGCTTCGTGCGCCGGCAATCCCGGCAGGAAGCCTCCGCCGTATTGATCATGGTGCAGTTGAAGCTGCTGCAGCGTCTCGGTTACTTCCCGATGCTCGTGGAGGTACCGCCCGCCATTATCGATCACATCCGGACGTCGATGCGGGCCCGCGTCCTGTCCCGGACGGCGATCGCACGGTATGACGTGTCGGGCACCCGCATTCGTCACCAGAAACTGCTGCGCGGCTGGCTTGACATCCGGGCGTTCGATGCGAGTGAGGCGGCGTCGCTTGCTGAACTGGCGTCGGCGGAAGCCCGGACAAAGATCGAACTGCCCGATATCATCAACGTGCTGATCGAGGAACTGGTCCGGCGCCGGTACGAGCTGCCGCCACTGGCAACGCTGCAGCGCATCGCCACGCAGGCGCGCAACGATCACAACGAGGCGATCTATGGGGCCATCACCGGCGCACTCGACTCAGCACTCGTCGAACGCATCGACGCGCTTCTCGTCGTCAAGGCAGGCAAGTCCGGTTGGGACGATCTGAAACAGGAGCCGAAGCGACCCGCCGCGCGGGCGATCGCCAGCTTCCTCAAACATATCAACGGGATCAGGACACTGGCGGAAGGCTTGCCGGCGCCACCCTCGATCCTGTCTGTTAGCAAACGAGCCCAACTGGTCACCGAAGCGCGGGCCCTGGACGTCGCGGAACTGCATTCGCTCAAGACCGCGAAGCGTCATGCGCTTGCGGTACTGTTCATCCAGGCGCAGTTGCAGAAGGCGCTTGATGACGTCGCTGAGATCTTCATCAAGGTGGTGCGCAAGCTGGAGTCCTACGCAAAGGTCCGACTGCAAAAATATCAGCTTGAACACGCCGGTATGCTGGAGGGGCTGGTCGGGCAGTTCCGGGACGTCCTGCAGATTCTCCAGGATGAGGGCGTACCGGAGCCTAAGCGGTTACCGAAAATCCGCGAGGCGCTCGGCGACCCGGCCGAAGCGCTCGCGCAATGCAACGAGCACATCGCTTATGCCGGGCAGTTCGATCTGCCGTTCATGCTCGTGCCGTACCGCACCCAGCGCTCGCTGCTGTTCCAGTGCCTGGACGTGCTGCCGCTGCAATCGAGCTCGCAAGACCGCGCGGTGCTGGTCGCGCTCGCGTGGCTGCAAGGTTTCCGCAACGCGCACCGCGAATACCTGCTGCTGACCGACAACGACCTCGCGAACCTGCCGCTGGACTGGTTGCCGGAGAAGTGGGAGCGCGCGGTGTTCCCGCACGGCCGGGACAGCCGGATGCTGCACCGCCGGTTCTTCGAGCTGGGTGTCTTCAGCCAGATCATGCGGGAACTGAATTCCGGCGATCTTTACGTCGAGGGTAGTGATCGCTTCGACGATTATCGGGTGCATCAGGTCTCCGACGAGGAATTCCGGCGTGAACTGCCGCGCTACTGCGAGATCGTGGGCTTGCCCACGGACGGCAAGAGCTTCGCGAAGGATCTGCGAGACAAGCTGAACGCAGCGCTCGACGAGGCCGATGCGAACTTCCCGGCAAATGACAGCATCGAGTTCGTCGATGAGGAACTCGTCATTCACAAGCCGGGCAAGGAGCCCGAGCCGCCGAACCGCACGCTGATCGATCAGGCCATCACGGCGTCGATGCCGCAGCTCAGCATCCTGGATCTCCTCACCGAAACCGAGCAGTGGCTCGACCTGCATAAACTGTTTGGACCGCTATCCGGGTTTGACGCGAAGATCGACGATCCGCGCAAGCGTTTCATCACGACGCTGTTCTGCTACGGCTGCAACCTGGGGCCGAGCCAGACGGCGCGCTCGGTGAAAGGGCTCACTCGCAAGCAGGTCGCCTGGCTGAACCTGAAACACGTCACGGAGGAGCGGCTCGACAAGGCGAACGTGAAGGTGATCAACGCGTACAACCAGTTCGCGTTGCCAAAATACTGGGGCAGCGGCAAGCGCGCGTCGGCCGACGGCACCAAGTGGAGTCTGTACGAGCAGAACCTGCTGTCCGAGTATCACGTTCGCTATGGGGGATACGGCGGGATCGGCTACTATCACGTATCCGACATGTACATCGCGCTGTTTAGTCACTTCATCCCGTGCGGCGTCCACGAAGCCGTCTACATCCTCGATGGGCTGATCCTGAACGGCGCCGACGTCAAGCCCGATACGATCCACGGCGATACGCAGGCGCAAAGCGGTCCGGTCTTCGGTCTGTCGTACGTGGTGGGTATCAACCTGATGCCGCGCATGCGCAACATCAAGGATCTCGTGCTGTACAAGGCTGACCGGCGGCGCAAATACAAGCACATCGACAGCTTGTGCCGTCAGGCGATTGACTGGGCACTGATCGAACGTCACTATGCCGACATGATGCGCGTTGCAGTGTCGATCAAGGCAGGCAAGATGACGCCGTCGACGATCCTGCGCCGCCTCGGATCGGAGAGCACGAAAAACAAGCTCTACTTCGCATTCCGGGAGCTGGGACGCGTGATCCGGACGCTGTTCCTGCTGAAATATCTCAATGAACCGGACCTGCGGCGCACGATTCACGCGGCGACCAACAAGAGCGAGCAGTTCAACGACTTCGCACAGTGGCTGATGTTCGGTGGCGAAGGCGTTATCGCCGAAAACGTCCGGCACGAGCAGCGCAAGGTGATCAAGTACAACCACCTCGTCGCGAACATGGTGATCCTGTACAACGTGCAGTGGATGTCGCGCAAGCTGAAGGAGTTGCAGGAGAAGGGGCATCCGGTCGATGCCGAAGTACTCAAGGTGCTGTCGCCGTACCGGCGTGAGCACATCAACCGGTTCGGGGACTATTTGCTGGATCTCTTACGTTCCGTCCCACCGCTCGATCCGACGATTGATTTCGCATTCAAATCAGCGGCTTAGGCCGAGATGTGGCGGATTTTTAACGAATCCCGGCCAGGCCTCCTAGCGGCGCTCAAGGGCCGGTACGCATCGCTCGCCGACGCGAAGGTGGCCCATCCGGCGGTCATGCGGCAGTTGCTTGATCACGCGGTCGTGATCGAGTACTGGGATCTCGGCCGTGTGCGCACCGCGGCCATCGACGATGCGCCGATGCCGGAGGCGGTGTTGCAACGAGTTCTGCATACGCACCGGCGGCGCTTCAAGGTCTCGCCCGAAGCCGGGTTGCCAGCGGCGACCGGTGAGCCAATACGGGAAACCTCGCGGGATACGACAGCGCTGGTCACGGTGCCGCACCCATTGATCGCATGGCTTGCTCGGGCTGGACGCTTCGCGAATGTGGCGAGCGCAACCAACACGCTCGGCGTGGGCGACGACGCGCAGGCTGTTGCGCTCTTTCTGCGCGATCGCGCGAGCCGCTCGCCGCACACGCTGCGTGCATACCGAACCGAACTGCGGCGGCTGGTCGAGTGGTGCAAACCGCAGCAACTCGGTCCGCTGTCGGATCTCACGCGCCACGACCTGCTCGCGTACCGGCTGGCATTGCGCAAGCCCTCTCATGACGCCGTCGACGACAACAACAACAACAACAACCGGACGGTGGCGGAAGCGACCCAGGCACGGGCACTCGCGGTCGTCGCGAGCCTGTTCCGCTACTGGACCGAGACCGGCTATCTGATCGCCAATCCGGCTGCAGGCCTCGTGGGTGGCGGACGCTCGCGCACGAGCTTCGCACCGCAACGGATGCTGCCGAGTGCGTTGCTTGCTGCATGCGACGCTTGGGTCGCTGAAGGTCTTAACGACGATGACGCGCTGGTCGTCGCGCGGCGCCGCGCAATCTGGGCGCTGTACCGGTACGCCGGCGTGCGCCTGGTTGAACTCGTGTGGTCCGACGAGGCGCAGTCGCCGAAGCTCGAAGTTGACGACGGCGAGTGCTGGACGCTCCACGTTCTCGGCAAGGGTCGCAAGACGCGAGCGGTTCCGTTGCCGGGACTCTGCGTGCCGATCCTGACAACGTACCGACAACTGCGCGGCCTGCCGCCGCAGCCCAGTCCCTATGAGCACGCAGCGCTGATTCATGGGCTCAAGGGCGGCTCGCTGCACAGCTCCGGCCTCTACGATGAGGTGAAGGCAATCTTCATCGCGGCGGCCGACCGCATCGAGAAAACCGATCATGCGGGCGCTGCGCGCCTGCGATCGGCATCGCCGCACTGGCTGCGCCACGGCTATGCCAGGCAACTCGTGGTGGACCATCAGGTACCATTGCCGGCCGCACAGGCTCTGCTCGGGCACGCGTCGGTGCAAACGACCGCCGGCTACGCAAAAACCGACCTGTCGCAGTTGCGTACCTTTGTGGACCAGACGTTCAGCGACCGTTGATCGAGGCCGTGTTGAGCGCGCCGTGCGGCTTGTGCTTGCCTATCGGTCTGCGGTTCTGAATGCTGGCGTTGCATGATCGAGCACTTACACTATCCAGCTCGGGGGCAGACGACCGAGTCCGGCCATGGGCGGTCTGCCGTGGCTGACTGCTTTCCGGCCTGCTAGCTGGCGCTCGTAACTCGGCGCCACCGCCCGATTCAGGTTTGCGATCCATGGCTGCGCACGCGTCGGTCACGTGATTCGTACCGGGTGTGGACGTGGGTCGTCGATGAGGGCTTTGCAGGTCACCGAGCGGCCATTGCCCTCTGCACCGCTCCAACATCGCGTAGTGGTGAAAGTCCGTACATCCGGCTGTATTCCCGGCTGAACTGTGATGGGCTTTGATATCCCACCCGGTAGCCTGCAGTTCCGACATCCACAAACTCCATCATCATCAGACGGCGAGCCTCATGGAGACGAAGCTGCTTCTGATATTGCATAGGCGTCATCGCTGTCACCGCCTTGAAATGATGATGGAGTGACGAAACGCTCATGGCCACGCGCACGGCCAGTTCAGCGACAGACAGGGGCTGCGTAAAATTTTCTCGAAGCCAGCCGATAGCCTGAGCAATCTTGTTACTGGGAGTCTCGGTCATGGCTATCTGCATGAGACGCGGGCCGAAGGGGCCGGTCAGCAGACGATAGAGGATTTCCTGCTCGATCAACGGCGCTATCACGGGGATGTCGTCAGGTCGATCTAAAAGACTCAGCATTCTGACCGACGCATCGAGGAGATCCGGTTGAGCCGTATTGACGGCCACGCCCCGCATGTCGTCCGCATCAAGCGTCCGCCGGGTCAAGCCGATCCGCTCGATGACCTGTCTCAGGCGATCGGGATTGATGGCCAGGCCAAGGCCCAAATGCGGTGTCCTCGCGCTCGCCTCAGTCACGCGCGATGCAACTGGAAGGTCGATCGAGGTCACCAGGTAATCGCCCACGCCGTAACTGAACAATTCATCGCCGAGCCTCAAGCTCTTTGCCCCCTGAACGACAAGGGCAAAGCAAGGCCATTGGGCGACATACAGAGGCTGAGTAGGCGACGAACGCCTGGCGAAGAAAAGACCCTCGATAGCAGTCGTATGCTCCCCGTCGCTGTTGGCATATCGGGCAATGATGGATGCCATTTCACGGCTATGCGGGCTTCTGATTGTTGTCATCGAGACAGTGAAATGCCTTTTTTTACGGTACCGAAATCATATCCAATTCTGCAATGCGCCAAAGCGAGTTCCGGAGCGATTTGCAGGATCGTAGATGAATTTTGCAGAATCGGGATAACGACCAAGGCGTGTCTCATCGCATAGTTTGACCACGGGAGCCCCCCGTAATTCAACTTCAACATGAGCATTCAATGACGAATCCCGCCGCCTCAATATCGAACAAAGTCGTCCTGATCACTGGCGCCAGCAGCGGCATCGGCGAAGCCACCGCCCGCCATCTGGCGGCGAACGGCCATCTTGTAGTGGTGGGCGCGCGGCGCACGGATCGGATCGCCACACTTGTACGGGATATCCGCGAAGCCGGCGGCGAAGCGCTCTATCGACCACTAGACGTAACGGATATGAATAGCTTCCAGTCGTTCGTCGCATTCGCTCACGACCACTGCGGCCGTGTCGACGTGCTGGTGAATAACGCCGGCGTGATGCCGCTCTCCATGATGGAAGAACTGCGGCTGAACGAATGGAATCGGATGATCGACGTCAACCTTCGCGGGGTCCTGCATGGCATTGCTGCGGTCATGCCGGTTATGCGCAAACAAGGCGCTGGGCACATCATCAACGTTGCGTCGGTGTCTGCTCATCGCGTTGATCCCACCGCTGCGGTCTATTGCGCGACGAAGTTCGCGGTGCGGGCAATCTCGGAAGGGCTCCGGCAGGAAAGCAGTGACGTGCGGGTGACGGTTGTCAGCCCTGGCCTCACGCGTAGCGAACTGGTGGATGGAATCTGCGATGCACAAGTGAAGGCCGGTGTCCGTGCGATGATGGATCAGGCGTCTATGCCCCCCTCCGCGATTGCGGAGGCCATTTGCTATGCAATCGGTCAGCCGGCGGGTGTCGACGTTAACGAAATCATTGTTCGCCCTACGGCGCAGAGATGATCGACATGGCTAAACAGCGACAACGCGAAGCTTTAGAGATCACGACCTTCAAGCTTGCGAGGGGTCTCACGGTCGAAGATTTCATCGCGGCCAATGCCGACATCGATGAATGGCTAGGTCGCCAGCCCGGCTTCCGGTCGAGGCGCATCGCCCAAGCAGCCGACGGCTCGATCGTCGACATGTTGATATGGGATTCGGTAGTGAATGGTACTGACGCGGCAGAGCGGATCATGAACGAGATGGGGCACTCACCCGTCCACGCTGCGATCGATCAACATTCGGTGGTCTGGAGCATCGCGCATGTGTCACGTCGAACAGGGCGAATGTCATAAATCCTGCGTGCGTTTTCCCGCACAAGCCGTCGCTGGGTGCGCGAGCGTCCGGTTTCGGGCCGCTAATTGAAGCCGGCATCGGTCTGCTCAGGGTCGTCTGCTGCCCGTCGCGACGGGGCTACAGTTTTGATCTGCGTCATTTGCAGCTAATGTGGGCATCCGACGGTCGAATGCAGGTCGCTGCAATCAGACCGTCGGGATGAGCTGGCTTGACCGTCGACAGAGACCTCAACCTGTGCGCTGCGAGGGTGACGACGCGCCCACCATGAGGCTCGGCATGAGCCGATCCACATAATCGGCGATCGGAAAGTCGAAGGTCCCGCGCAGATTGATACCTTCCAGCGACGTCGGGGCAATGCTGCGCAGGTGTTCGGGTAACACAGGCTGGTTGCCGAGTTTCTCGATCGTGTCGAGCGCGCGTTGCATGTGCTGGGTGTTCCAGGCCATGACGGCGTTGGTCAGCAACGTCAGCGCCGAGGAGACGGCCATCATCGAGTGGCGATGACGCGTGAGCTCGACGGGAATCTTGCCCTGGTGAATGGCACGCTGCACGTTGTGGACAGCCTCACCGCGATTGAGCGCGTGCTGCAATTCGCCGCGAAATACCGGCACGGTAAAGTAGTCGATCAGGAAGATTGTTCGGAAGAGCCGCCCAAGATGAACGCCTCCGTCGTAGAGTGGTTGACCCCGTGCGGCGGAGCCAAAGCGCGCAAGCGCCTGCACAGCCGTGCAATGGCCACTTTGCACGGACGCGGCAACGCGTACAAAGTCATCCCAGATAGCTTCGATGGTGTCGAGTCGGACGTCGCAATCGGCGATCGCCGCAAGATCCGCCAGTACCAGGAAATCAACCGGTACATGCAGTCGCCGGTCCCGCAGATGAGCCAGCCTGGGGCACAGGTCGAAGCCCAGTGCGCGGGCGAGCCCCATCGCGAAATCGGTATACCCATGGGTATCAACGGCAAGCATAGCCACGTCGTCGGTACTGCTTTGCCGGATCACACCTTCGATCGCAACACCCGCCTGCCGCTCGTTGAGTACGATCGGCTGGTCGTAGAAGATGCCCCAGCGATCGCGCACATGCGTGTACACACCAATTGACGCAGTGCGCCGCCGCGGATCGGCGCGCGCCTGCCAGACCGTTTTCGTCGTTTCCAGTGACATCATGTCCGACGACGCAAGGTCCGCCCGGCCCCAGTGCTGCGCGATCTGATGCCGGTGCATGAATTCGAGCACAGCGTCGGCAGCGTGGCGAAGCATCCGCTCGTCCGCGATGCGGCTCATCATCTGGCGGATCGCGGTCGCCGACAGTTCCGGCACCATGCGGGCGATATCGGCGGCGGACATCGACGTGCCGTGTGCGAGAACTGCGGCATAGACCATCAGCAGTTCCGTGCGCGAGCGCGGCTCCCGACCCAGCAGTATCCAGCTGAAGCGTACGGTGCTGTCAACTTCGAGAATGATCTTCGGCAGTTGCCCGTCCGGCCGTGGCGCAAAGATCGCACGACGAAGCGACTCGAGCGCCGCATCGCGTGGCTGGGCGCCCAGTGGGCCAATATGGACTGCATCATCGACGCGCACCTCGCCGCGCGCCACTGCCTCGCGAAGACGTGCCAGCCCGGCATTGAGATGCTCGATGACCGGCTTGAGAAATTCCTTCGGGTCCTGCGGCAGCTTCAGGTGGCCGTAGTAATGATTGCGTCTGGCCTGCCACTCGTCGTCCGGAATCAGCAGCGTGGCCTGACTGCGGAAATCGAAGCTGTGCCCCACATAGACCGAGCCGTTCCGCAAGGCGACGCGCAGCGCGAAAAGCGTTGCCCATTCGAAAGCGAGCAGCGCCTGGTTGCGGTCTTCGTTATCGATCAGGCGTTGCCAGGCCCGACCGAGCTGGATGGTCGTGTTCTGCGGCAGCTCGACCGATCTGCTCGCGTAGATGTCACGCAACAGTACAAGCGCCTCGATCACAGGATGCGCGGTCTGCGCCTCGAATGGCAGCGTCAACAGCCGGGCGAGCATGGCGCGAGCGACGCGCCGTTTCGAGATTAGTTGCGAGCGAACCAGGCTCGCGCGGCTGGGCGTCTCCTGTTTGAGCACCGCATCCGCCAAGGCAGAGATCTGATCGACCAGGTCGTCGTGCGTCAGACTTTCGTCGGTGGCTATCACCTTGACGGCCGTGGCAAAGTCGTGCATCTGTGCCTTGAGGTCCGGCCGCGCTGCCGAAACCCTGCTGTTCGCTTCGTTGAGGGATTTGCGAATCCAGCGGCCGAGCATCGAAAGCAACTGGTCGGTGGCGGTGCAGAGCGCATACCGCATGAAGCATGCGGCCTCGAGCCGGCGAGACGACTGGATTCGCTTGCTGACTGATGGTTTGCGATGGGCACAGCGCCGCGCGAAGTGTCGCACGCTTGCTTCATTGCATGTCGTCGGCCAGTTGCCGTGTACGCCAAGCTCGACCAGTCGATCAATCTTGCGGAACAGTTCACTCATCTGATGCGTCGAGTTGCGCAGCGGCACCGACCACAGCCATTGCTGCAGGCTCGCAACCGACCCATGCGGCTGCGGCAGAACGGTTCCCCAGCGATCAAGCGTCGCTTCGCTGAACGCGTGGACGAGGCTACCGGTCAGCGTCGTTTCGACATCGCGCGCGGCCTGTACGAGCAGGGGCGTGAGCGCGCGGTCCTGCTGGATCAGGATGCGATGTTCATAGAGCCATCGCTTGAGCTCCTGCATGAGATCGGCGCGATTCGGGCGCCCCGCGAGCCGCTCCTTGAGCCAGCGCACGACATAGCGACGCTGATGTTCGGCCATCGGCACGAAACCGAGCGCCTGATAGGCGATCACCTGATGGTCGAAGAGTGTACGTTCGCGCGTTTCGTAGAGGGTGCGCAAGGTACCGAGGTCTGGCGGCTCGATCCCGAGGTACGTGCCCAAATGGCCCCACAGGATCTGCGGCACATACTGGTACGCATCGAGTGTCGCACCGGTCATGCGCACGAAGCCGATATGCAATGCAAGCGCAAGCCGGTAAAGGGGACCACGGCGGGCATTGATTAATGCCCGCTCTTTGGATGAGAACGTGAAGAACGTGGCGAGTTCAAACTCGCTGAGATCGCGCGGCATACGCCGCATGCCCAGATAAGCCAGTCGCCAGTGTTCCATCGCCGTCCACTCCGGAAGCGAAAGCGGGGCCAACCAGCGTAGCCGGAAAAAATCGGCGAATCAACAGACAATTGTCGGACCGCGCTATGGCGCGGCTGACCGCGAAACCCAAACAGCAACTATCTGATTTCTATAAATAAAGTATTAGGGGCAGTCCGCCAGCCCTTGTCGCGCCGAGATCGCGCTACCGTCGTAATCTGCATTGAAATCACGGGGATGCCTTAACGGACAATGGTGCGAAATCTTTAGCGCCGCTCCCGAAAAAATCGACGATTCCGTGCTACGCGTGTTGATTGTTTGACGCCGCGGCTCAACGCATAAATATTTTCTCGGGCAAACGCGGCGCAAACTGGTACGACCACCGCAAAACAAGCAACGCCGGGGCTGCCTAGAAGCCAGCGATGCGTGCGCAGACTGGCGTTTGCGTTTCTCGCTCAACCAGACTCTAATAAAAACTGGTATTACCAGCCTTCGCGTATATGGACACTGCGTAGGAGTTGCTGCAAGAATGCGCCACGCTTGGGGCATTGGGCAACCAGCATCACGTCCCGTTGAAACAGACGGCGTTGCAACAATACCCTCGCCGAAGACGAACATATATCGGCCCCCGGTTCGCCAGACCAGGGACGCACATAGGAGACGCAATGGCAACTTCAGCAGTCGTTCCTCCAGGGGTACTTTTCTCGCAGCCGCTCACGCCGGTCGGGAACTCCCTTCTGCTCTCGTTCCTCGCCGCGGCCGTGCCAATCGCGGTCGCCCTCGTCATGCTCGGCGTGCTTCGCCGTCCGGCATGGCAGGCCTCGTTGGGCGGTTTGATCGCCGGCATTGCAATTGCGACAGGGGTGTGGGGCATGCCCGTTGGCATCGCCCTGAATTCGGTCGCAGCGGGCATGGCGCTCGCGCTGGTACCCGTGATGTGGATCGTGGTCAACGCACTTCTGCTTTATAACATTGCAGTGAAGTCGGGACGCTTCGACCAGTTCCGGCAGTGGATGCTGGACCATCTGCCCGATGACCGGCGTCTTGTGCTACTGGTGGTCGCCTTTTCCTTCGGATGCCTGCTCGAAGGCATCTCGGGCTTTGGCACGCCGGTCGCGATTACGAGCGCGCTTCTAGTCGGCCTCGGCTTTCCGGCGCTCGAAGCACTCACGTTTACACTGATCTTCAATACCGCGCCCGTCGCTTTCGGTGCGCTCGGTGTACCGATTACGGTGCTTGGTGCCGTGACGTCGCTGCCCGCTCCCACGCTTGCCGCAATGGTCGGTCGGCAGTTGCCCCTGTTCGCACTGCTTCTTCCCTTTTACGTGGTCGGCGCCTACGCCGGATTCCGTTCGATCAGGAAACTCTGGCCGGCGCTCCTTGTGTCTGGTGGAAGCTTCGCGCTTGCGCAGTTTCTGACGTCCAACTATCTCGGCTATCAACTGACGGATGTCCTATCGTCGCTGACGTCGCTGGTCGTAACCATTGCCTTCCTGAAGGTTTGGCATCCCGAGCCCGACCCTGAGTTCGCGGTCGTACGCAGCGCAGGCATCGAAAGCAACGGTACGCGCGTCGGTTATGGCGGCTGGCTGCCGTGGATCGTGGTATCCGTGGTGGTCATCTTCTGGGTCCATGCCAACATCGCCTCGATCGGCGACATCAAGGTGCAGTGGCCGGGCTTGCACAATGCTGTCTTCGTGACGCTGTATAACAAGCCTTATGCGGCCGTATGGGACTTCCAGCCGTTGGGAACAGGAACGGCCATTCTGGTTGCCGCGCTGATCACGGCCGCGTGGACCCGCACGGGTGTCGGCAGCTTCTTCGAATGCGTCTTGAAGACGTGGCGTCAGACGCGCATCGCGATTATCACAGTCATGATGATCGTGGGCCTCGCCTACCTGTTGAACTATTCGGGCATGAGCTACACGCTAGGCATCGGCGTCGCATCGACAGGCGCGCTGTTTCCGCTTGTCTCTGCATCGCTTGGCTGGATTGCAGTGTTCCTCTCTGGCAGCGACACATCGGGCAATGCGCTGTTCGGCAATCTTCAGGTGGTGGCCGCACGCCAGGTGGGTCTCGATCCCGTGCTCATGGCCGCGACCAATTCGTCGGGCGGTGTGATGGGAAAGATGATTTCGCCGCAGAACATCGCGACTGGCGTATCGACGACCGAGCTCAAGGGCAAGGAAGGCATCGTGTTTGCACGAACCTTCTGGCATAGCGTATTTCTCACCCTGCTGCTCGGCGTTCTGGTGTTCATGCAGCAACATGTGTTGACATGGATGATCCCGACCCTGCCGCATTGACGCTGGCGTCGAGCGAGGGCCTCATATAGGCGGGGCCTTCGCCCCACCCTACCCTTTGGCCCTCATCGCTGGCAAGATCGAGCCGCACCTACACAGTACCAATATCAATCCCAACCTTCGAGTCGCAACGTCGCGCGCACGAGTCGCTGCTCTTCCTGCTCGATTTCCCGAAGATTTGCACACACGCTTGCGATGTGTTCGGCCGCTGCCTTGCGCGCCTGCTCGGGCAGCTTGCCAGTTACGGCACTGTAGAGGCGCGCGTGCTGGCGGTCGATCACCCGCTTTTGCGGTGCGCGATGATAGAGGTTGTTGACCGATGCAAACACAGAACTCAGCAGGAGATCGGTGAGCGAACTCAACGTATGCACGAGCACTGGGTTATGCGACGCCTCGCAAATTGCGAGGTGAAAAGCGTGATCGAGCCGCGCGTGTTGCGACGCGCTCGCTTCCTCGCCGTGCGCGGCCAGCATTTCGTCGTAGCGCCGCGTGATCAGTACGAAGTCGGCGGCCGTGCCGCGTAATGCCGCGAGTCTTGCCGATTCCGCCTCGAGCATGCCGCGCACTTCGAAGAGATCGTAAAGCGTGCGAGGCTGCGAGCCAAGGAGGTGCATCATCGGCGAGAGGGACGGCTTCGCCGTGAGCCTCGCGACGAAAGACCCCTTGCCGTGCGATGTCTCGATAATGCCGCGCGCACGCAACAGCTTCAGCCCTTCGCGCAACGCGGTACGTGACGCGCCGAGCTTTTCGGTGAGGCGGCGCTCCGAAGGCAATGCCTGCCCGGTCTTGAGCACCCCGTCGACAATAAGTCGTTCGATCCGTTCCGCCACCACGTCGGCGACTTGTCTGGCGTCTTCCTGATCCATTTCGTGCGCTCTTTATCTGGTATGACCAATTTCGTATGCTAACACGCGAGGCGGCCTTTCTCCACGAACTGTCGCTACCGTACAGGCTTTGAGTTGCTTTTGTGTCGCTTGTCATTTTAAAAACTGGTACGACCACCTGCAAACACCGTCGACAGTAGGCTTCGCAGCCGCGACAATCGCGCTAGCGCCAGAGGCCCACAACTGCTACAAGCGGCCACCCTGTCTAGTCTTGTCAGAAAAAGCTGACTGTCGCACGAGGAGACCCCAATGAGCTATCACTATGACGAAAGCGTAGACGGCGCTCTCGCGACGCATGACAAAAGTCGCGTTGTCAAGCATCTGCAATCGCTGATTCCCGATCTGGAGGTGTTGCACGAACAGGAAGACCTGCGCCCGTTCGAATGCGACGGGCTCGCCGCTTATCGCACGACGCCTATGCTCGTCGCGCTGCCCCAGAACGTCGATCAGGTGCAAACACTGCTCAAATTCGCAAGCGAGTGGAAGATTCCGGTCGTTGCGCGCGGCGCGGGCACTGGATTGTCGGGCGGCGCATTGCCGCTCGAGAAAGGCATTCTGCTCGTGATGGCGCGCTTCAATCGAATCCTCGAAGTCGATCCCGAGGCGGGCATTGCGCGCGTGCAGCCCGGCGTGCGCAACCTCGCGATATCGCAGGCCGCGGCGCCGCATGGGCTCTACTACGCGCCGGACCCTTCATCACAGATCGCCTGTTCGATCGGCGGCAATGTGGCTGAGAATGCGGGCGGCGTGCATTGCCTGAAGTACGGGCTGACCGTCAACAACATCCTGAAGCTCGAAATTCTCACTATCGACGGCGAGCGCATCACGCTTGGCTCGAACGCACTAGATGCACCAGGATTCGATTTTCTGGCGCTTTTTACAGGCTCTGAAGGCATGCTCGGCATCGTCACCGAAGTCACGGTGAAGCTGCTTACGAAGCCGCCCGTCGCGAGAGCGCTACTCGCGAGTTTCGACAATGTCGAACAAGCAGGCGCGGCGGTGGCTCGCATCATCGGCGCGGGGGTGATTCCCGGCGGCCTCGAAATGATGGACAACCTCGCGATACGCGCGGCGGAAGACTTCATCCACGCGGGTTATCCAGTCGACGCCGAAGCCATTCTGATATGCGAAGTGGACGGCGCGGAAAGCGACGTGTATGAAGACGTCGAGCGCGTGGAAGCGCTTTTGCGCGAAGCGGGCGCGACCGACATCCGCGTCGCTAGAGACGAAGCCGAGCGGCAACGTTTCTGGGCCGGCCGCAAAAACGCGTTTCCTGCGGTAGGCCGCATCTCGCCTGACTACTACTGCATGGACGGCACGATTCCGCGCCGCGAATTGCCGCGCGTGCTGAAGAGCATTGCGCAGTTCTCGGAGGAATACGGCTTGCAGGTCGCTAACGTGTTCCATGCCGGCGACGGCAACATGCATCCGCTGATCCTTTTCGATGCGAACGCTTCCGGCGAAACCGAACGCGCCGAAGCGCTCGGCGCGCGAATTCTCGAACTGTGCGTCGCGGTCGGCGGCAGCATCACCGGCGAACACGGCGTGGGCCGCGAAAAGATCAACCAGATGTGTGCGCAGTTCAATGCCGACGAACTCACGTTCTTCCACGCGCTGAAGGCCGCGTTCGACCCTGGGGCATTGCTCAATCCCGGCAAGAACGTGCCGACCTTGCACCGTTGCGCGGAATTCGGCTCCATGCATGTCCATCGCGGCGCACTGCCCTTTCCCGAACTGGAGCGCTTCTAATGTTGATCGAAGCCCACTCAATGGACGACAGCGAACGGCTCGTCACCGAAGTCGAGCACGCGTTCGTAAAGCGCACGCCGCTCGCCATTCGCGGCGGCAACAGCAAGTCTTTTCTTGGCCGCAAGGTAGCGGGCGCGGTGCTCGACACGCGTTCGCATCGAGGCATTGTCAGCTACGACCCGACCGAACTCGTGATCACCGCGCGCGCGGGCACGCCGGTCGATGATCTGAATGCGGCTCTCGACGCCGCCGGCCAGATGCTGCCGTGCGAACCGCCCACGTTCGACGGCGCGGCGACCGTCGGCGGCATGGTAGCGGCCGGACTGGCGGGTCCACGCCGTCCGTGGTCGGGTGCGGTACGCGACTTCGTGCTGGGCTGCCGGGTGATCACCGGACAAGCAAAACATCTGCGCTTTGGCGGCGAGGTGATGAAAAACGTGGCGGGCTATGATGTGTCTCGTCTACTGGCTGGCAGCTTCGGCTGTCTTGGCCTTATCACCGAGGTGTCATTGAAAGTGCTGCCGAAACCGCGCTCCGTCGGCAGCTTGACGCTCGAACTCGCCGCAAGCGAAGCGCTACGCAACCTGTCGGCGTGGCGCCGCGCGGTGCTGCCGGTGAGCGGCGCGTGTTACGTGGGTGGCCGACTGCACGTGCGGCTCGAAGGCGGGACTGGATCGGTGGCCTCGGCACTCGATCACATCGGCGGAACGGAACTCGACCTGAATTTCTGGCGCGATTTACGTGAGCGGCGTCTCGCGTTTTTCGACGATTCGCGTCCGTTGTGGCGATTGTCTTTGCCGAATGCCTCACCGCTTGTCGATTTGCCGGGCGACAGCCTGCTCGACTGGGCCGGCGCGCAACGCTGGCTCAAAAGCGATGCGCCCGCGACGGCGATTCGTCAGATCGCGCGCGCGGCAGGCGGTCATGCAACGTGCTTTACGCCGGATGGCGCGACCGACCTGTCCGAGCCGTTCGCACCGTTAGCGCCTGCGCTGCTGCGGTTTCATAGACAGGTCAAGCAGCAGCTCGATCCGCGCGGCATCTTCAATCCGGGCCGGCTTTACGCGGACTTGTGATTGCCGGATTGCGGATCGCGCCTCATGACTCACAGCGTTCCGATCCGCCATCCGCCATAACCGCCCGCCAAGCCCAAACGCAAATTTCCAAGGCGACAACAGCATGCAAACCAATCTCAGCGACGCCGCCAAAACCCTGTCGCGCGCGGACGAAGCCGAGCAGATTCTGCGCTCGTGCGTGCACTGCGGCTTCTGCAACGCGACCTGCCCCACGTATCAACTGCTCGGCAATGAACTCGATGGCCCGCGCGGGCGTATCTATCTGATCAAGCAGATGCTGGAAGGCGAGCCGGTCACCCAGAAAACCCAGTTGCACCTCGACCGCTGCCTCACGTGCCGCAATTGCGAAACCACCTGCCCGTCCGGTGTCACCTATCACGCGTTGCTCGACATAGGCCGCGCCGAGCTCGAGAGGCGCATCAAGAGGCCCGCGTCCGAACGCCTGCTGCGCGAGGCTTTGCGTCGTGCGATCCCGCATCCCGCGGTATTTGACGCGCTCGTAAAAACAGGCCGTGCGATGCGGCCGTTTCTTCCCGCCGCGCTTGGACCTAAAATTCCAGCGCGCAGCGGGAGCGCCAAAGAGCGGCCCGCGCCACGGCATCCGCGCAAAATGCTGATGCTCGAAGGCTGCGTGCAACCCACACTGTCGCCGAACACCAACGCGGCCGCCGCGCGCGTGCTCGACCGGCTCGGCATCAGCATCGTCAATGTCGGAAATGCGGGCTGTTGCGGTGCAACCGATTATCATCTGAACGCGCAGGAGACAGGTCTTGCGCGGGCACGGCGCAATATCAACGCGTGGTGGCCCGCCATCGAGGCCGGCGCCGAGGCCATCGTACAAACCGCGAGCGGCTGCGGCGCGTTCGTCAAGGAATATGGACACTTGCTGCGCGACGATTCGCGCTATGCGTCAAAAGCGCAGCGGGTCAGCGAACTCGCGCGCGACCTGGTCGAAGTGCTGGCCGGCGAGCCGCTCGACCACCTGCAAACGCGGGAGGCGACTAGCGAGGTGAAGCTGCCGAACGAACCAGCCCCGCGCAGAATCGCGTTTCACTGCCCCTGCACGTTGCAGCATGCGCAGAAGCTGGGCGGCGCGGTCGAGTCGATCCTGCAACAACTCGGCTTCGATCTCACCGCCGTGCCCGACGGCCATCTGTGCTGCGGCTCGGCAGGCACGTATTCGATTACCCAGCCCGAGCTTGCGCAAAGGTTACGCAACAACCGGCTCGACGCGCTGGAAAGCGGCAAGCCGGAGCTGATCGTCACGGCCAATATCGGCTGCCAGATGCATCTGGACGGCGCCGGGCGCACGCCGGTGCGCCACTGGATAGAACTTGTAGAAGCATCTTTACCATAAACGAACCAGGAAATTCATTATGCTGAGCAAACCTGTGCTGACCCTTGCCGAAACGACCCGCATTCTCGAAGCCGCCCGCGCGGAAGCCGAGCAGAACAAGTGGGCCGTCGCCATCGTGGTGGTGGACGACGGCGGCCATCCGCTCGGAATGCTGCGCCTCGACGGCAGCGCGCCGGCCAGCTCGTATATCGCGACCGAAAAGGCCCGCACTTCGGCGATCGGACGGCGTGAAACCAAGGTATATGAAGACATGATCAACAACGGCCGCACCGCATTCCTGAGCGCGCCGCTGCAAGGCACGCTGGAAGGCGGTGTGCCGGTGATCGTCGACGGCCAGGTGGTCGGCGCGGTCGGCGTGTCCGGCGTCAAGTCGGATCAGGACGCGCAGATCGCCAAGGCCGGGATTCAGGCTATCGCCGCTTAAATTCGCCTGCCGCTCGAAGCGGCGGCGATCACCAAAAGAAGCTAAACCGTTGCACAACGCGGGCCGATGCCCCCTCATCGGCCCCATTCAGATAGATGGAGCAGTCGATGACTCAGATGAACCCGCGCGGCGGACTGCAAGTCGCCGCCAACCTCGACCGGTTCGTCGAAACCGAAGCCCTGCCCGGCACCGGAATCGACAGCGCTGAATTCTGGTCGGGCTTCGACGCCCTCGTGCATGAGCTGGCGCCCAAAAACCGTGCGTTGCTCGCCGAGCGCGACCGCTTGCAAACCGAGCTGGACAACTGGCATCGCGCCAATCCGGGTCCGGTGCGCGATCTGCGTGCGTACCGCGCGTTTCTGGAGGGCATTGGCTATATCGTGCCCGTGCCTGCCAGCGTCAAAGCCACGACCGACCACGTGGACACCGAAATCGCCGAACAGGCCGGCCCGCAACTGGTGGTGCCGCTGTCGAACCAGCGCTATGCGCTGAACGCGGCGAACGCGCGCTGGGGCAGCCTGTACGACGCGCTGTACGGCACCGACGCGATCCCCGAGAGCAACGGCGCCGACAAGCAGAAGGCCTTCAACCCTGTGCGCGGCGCCGCGGTGATCGCCTATGCGCGCAAGTTTCTCGATCAGGCCGCACCGCTCGCGAACGGCTCGCATGCCGACGCGACCCACTATGGCGTGGAAGGCGGCAAGCTGATCGTCACGCTGAAGAACGGCAAGAGCGAACTGAAGACGCCGGCGCAATTCATCGGCTATCAAGGTGAAGAAAGCGCGCCGTCCGCAGTGCTGCTCAAGCACAACGGCCTGCACTTCGAAATCCAGATCGATGCGAACGACTCGATCGGCAAGACCGATTCGGCGCATGTGAAAGACGTGGTGGTCGAAGCGGCGGTGAGCACGATCATCGACTGTGAAGACTCGGTCGCGGCCGTGGATGCGGACGACAAGGTCCAGCTCTACCGCAACTGGCTCGGCCTGATGAACGGCGATCTGGCCGAAGAGGTCACGAAAAACGGCAAGACCTTCACGCGCCGGCTGAACGCCGACCGCGTCTACACCGCCGCGAATGGCACGGCGCCGGTCGTGCTGCATGGCCGCTCGCTGCTGTTCATCCGCAACGTCGGTCATTTGATGACCAATCCGGCGGTGCTGACGAAAGACGGCCACGAGATTCCGGAAGGCATTCTCGACGCCGTGATCACCTCACTGTGCGCGTTGCACGACCGCAAGCACAAGCTGAATTCGCGCACCGGCTCGATCTATATCGTCAAGCCGAAGATGCACGGCCCGGCCGAAGTCGCCTTCGCGAGCGAGTTGTTCGCGCGCGTGGAAGACCTGCTGAAGCTGCCGCGCAACACGATCAAGATGGGCATCATGGACGAGGAGCGCCGCACCAGCGTGAACCTGCTCGCCTGTATCGCCGAAGCGTCGGAGCGTGTCGCGTTCATCAACACGGGTTTCCTCGACCGTACCGGCGACGAGATGCACACGGCCATGGAAGCCGGTCCGATGCTGCGCAAGGGCGACATGAAGTCGAGCGCCTGGATCGCCGCTTACGAGCGCAGCAACGTGCTGGTCGGTTTGAGCGCGGGCCTGCGCGGCCGCTCGCAGATCGGCAAGGGCATGTGGGCGATGCCTGATCTGATGCACGCCATGCTCGAACAGAAAATCGCGCACCCGAAGGCCGGCGCGAACACCGCATGGGTGCCCTCGCCGACCGCCGCGACGCTGCACGCGTTGCATTACCACCAGATCGACGTACAAGCGGTGCAGCAGGAACTGGAACGCACGGACTACGCGAAGGTGCGCGACGAACTGCTCGACGGCTTGCTGACGATTCCGGTCGTCGCCGAGGCAAAGTGGAGCGACGACGAGATCCGCAGCGAGATCGACAACAACGCACAGGGCATTCTCGGCTATGTGGTGCGCTGGATCGATCAGGGCGTGGGCTGCTCGAAGGTGCCCGACATTCACAACGTCGGCCTGATGGAAGACCGTGCCACGCTGCGTATTTCCAGCCAGCATATCGCCAACTGGCTGTATCACGGCGTGGTGAAGCGCGAGCTGGTTGAAGAGACGTTCAAGCGCATGGCGAAAGTGGTCGACGAGCAGAACGCGGGCGACCCGCACTACAAGCCGATGGCGCCGGGCTTCGACACGATCGCTTTCAAGGCCGCGCAAGCGCTGGTGTTCGAAGGGCACCAGCAGCCAAGCGGCTATACGGAACCGTTGCTGCACAAGTTCCGGCTCGAAGTCAAAACCCAGGATCGAAGCTTGAACATGCCGGATCCCACGTAACACGCGTGTCGGCGAAATGATACACCTCTGACAGATGCCCCCGGGGCGTGGTGAACAACGTCAGGCAGGCACGGAATCGCCAGCGGTATAGCCCTTCCGTGTCCCTTATCGGTTCTGGTGCAAAAAGCCGGTGAAGCCGAGACGCCTCCAATACGTACGGACACCTTATTTATCGAATAGGACAGCATTCCAGATGACGAGTGCAGCAGTATCCTTGAGTCCGAGAGTGCGGAGATTGAACTGACCCTTGCGGATGCGGTGCATCAGCTCGATGCCTGAAATCATGGTCTTCGCACACCTGAATCGCTTGAATCCGAGCATCACGTTCGTTCTGGACTTGATGTTTAGATGGCCCTGTTCGATAAGGTTATTCAGATACTTCGAGGAGCGCACATGCACCTCCGCAGGCAACAGAGCGTCAGCGATCATCTCGCGCACGGCCCCGGTGCGAGGCGGCATACCCGTCGAGCGTGATCGTCTCCGGTGGCTGGCCCTGATGTTTGATGGCGTTGCCGCAAAAGGCTTTGGCCGCGCTCACATCGCGCTTTGTCCTGAGCATGAAGTCGACTGCCTCGCCGAACCGATCTACCGCCCGGTAGAGATAGAACCACTTGCCACAATTCTTCAGATAGGTCTCGTCAACGCGCCATGACCGCCCTGCCGGTATGGCAAAGCGATTCCAGCGCTTCACGAACTCCGGGGTGAAACGCTTCACCCACCGCATGATCGTGGTGCGTCAGGGACAGACCGCTTTCGGCCATCATCTCGACCAGGTCGCGCAGACTGAGCTTGTAGCGAAGGTACCAACGAACGCACAGAACAATGATCTCCGATCAAAATGCAGCCCATCGAACAACCCCTCAAGCCCCCCCTTTGTTCATCGCCGCCTACCAGGTTGATTGGATCGCTACTTTAACCGGTCCAACGAACCAATCTGCACCAGAACCCGCGCCACGGACCTGTTGATCGGGATCGAGTGCGACTGAGCCATTCGGGTGATACAGTTCCGCGCCCCTTCGGGCATAGCGGCGTTCAATTGCAATAGACCCGCTCAGCACAAGCACGCCGCGCCAAGAAGCCGCGTCAACGGCTGATTGCGCCAGAGACTACTTAACCGTATTCATCGTTACGGAAGATACGCGGCACTACTGATTTCCGGAATTGATTTGAAACCAGGTCTTGCGAAGAAGTAGCCTTGCATCAGGTTGACGCCATGCGCGACAAAGAAGTCTCGCTCCTCTCTGGTTTCGATGCCCTCCGCGACCACGCGGATGCCGAGATCGTGACATATCGATAGAACGCCACGCACGATGCGCTGACGCACCGAGTCAGTGTCGATACCGCGGAGAAGCCCCATGTCGAGCTTGATGATGTCGGGCTGAAAATCCACCAGGAGCGCGAGTCCCGAATAACCGGCCCCGAAATCATCAATTGCTGTCAGAAAGCCGAATTTCTTGTATGCCCTGAAAATCTCGACCAGGTGATTACGGTCCGTCAGATGTTCGCCCTCGACCGTCTCGAATATGATTCTTTCAATCGGGAAGCAATGCTCCTGCGCAGCATCCAGGGTACTCCTTATGCAGACCTCCGGCCTGTAGACCGCGTTGGGCATGAAATTGATGGAGAGGAATGCGTCAAGACCTAGCGTAGCTGCACGGGCAATAGCAACCCGCCGACAGTGCTGGTCAAACTGATATTTCTTTACGTCCTCGATCTGTGAAAGGACCGAATGCGCGGATTCACCGTTTGCACCACGCACCAGCGCCTCTCATGCGAACACGGTCTGAGCGGCCATGTCGACGATTGGCTGAAATGCAAAATCAATGTCCACAGGCAAGGGCGCTGTGTCAGCACATCCAGAACAGCTGTACGACTGTCCGGCCGCCTTACTGCTATGAATCTTGAAAGAAGTCATCTCTCTCTAACGTCGTCAATATTCGCTGTCTGGGATTTCATCTGTTGCCCCGTCGCCGGGCGGCCGTCACGTTTTGAACCGCGTTGCCGTCTGGGCACATGGAACAAACCGTGTCCGTTTGCTCCGCAACCTCTACACGTACGCAGTTCCGGCCTGCTCTTTTCGCGTCATAGAGTGCGCGGTCGGCGGCAGCCAGCAAGCTTTGAAGCGTCGGATTTGCTTCACTTAGACTTGCCACACCAAGACTCACTGTTGCTTTCAGTTGTCCGACCGCTGTGTCGATTCGCGCCCGCTCGACCGCAACGCGCAATCGCTCAGCGACCGCGATTGCCTCGCTGGCTGTTGTAGATGGCAGCATCAGAATGAATTCCTCACCGCCAAGCCTCGCGACAGTGTCGGACGTCCGTACCATGCCCATCGCTTCACCAGCAATCCGCTTTAACACTTCGTCGCCCGCCTGATGCCCTGCCGTGTCATTTATACGTTTGAAGTAGTCCGCGTCAAGCATAACGACTGACAACGCACGGCCGTGCCGTTCTGCACGCACGACCTCGGACTCCGCAATCTCAAAGAAGTGAGCGCGGCTCGATACGCCGGTCAGATGGTCGGTCGTAAGCAGACGCGCGAGGTTATCGCTGGTCACCTTCCGCTCCGTCACGTCTCTCAGGACCACCGAATACCCTGATATGTCACCGTCGTCCTCACGGAGTACCGCAATGAGAACTTGCCCCCAATACCGTCTACCGGTCACGGTTTCGCACCAGAGTTCCTCCACATGCCAACCCTCGTCGCGCGTCAGCGCGATGTGCTCGAGAGAACGGTGCAGAGCGATCTCGTCGCGGGCATAAAAACGCGAGAGCGTGTGGCCGACGACATTTGACTCAACAAAGCCCGTCAAGCGTTCAACCGATGGATTCCAGCTTTCGATGCAGCCCTCAGCGTCAAGCGTAAAGAACGCAAAATCGTTGACACTCGTGTAGATTCCGGCGAGCCATGACTCTGTCTGCCGCGCGCTGCGCTCAGCGGCGACCTGTCGGGAAATGTCCGTGAGCACCGTCATCAGCAGATTCGCGCCCACCTTGATGATCGAACAGGCAAGGACGACCGCACCATCCTTGGCCGGTGTCACAAACACCCGGTGGTTTTCACACACAGCGCCCCGCTCACCCTCAAAGCTGGCTACCAGATTGCGAAGCTCTGGAGCGACTGATGCGAGGCTGTCGAATATATTCTCGATACCGCCGTCTTTCACCCGCGGCATGAGAAGCTGCGCGGCAAGCGGGTTCATCATGTCCACGAGGCCCGCAAGGTCGCTGCGAATAATCCCGACCGGGGACAGGTACATGAACGAGAGTAACGCCTCGTACTCGGACTCAATGTCGTTCGTGTCTGGATTCACCGCGCTCAATTTGTGACCCTTCGCTCAATCAGGACAAAACGGATTTCGCAGTCCGGGGCCTTTAGCAGCCTGAGCCGCACCGGGGTCGGGCGCATGCGCAAGGTCAAAACGTAGGGAACGATGTCGTCAAGTACGTCTTCGTCTTCGAAGCGCTGCGCTACCATGAAATTGTTCATGCATGGCGCGACCTCGCCGAAGAAATGTTTTCCTAACACCCGCTGCGGCCTCAATCCGGCATTCCTCGACTCGGTGGCGTTATATATGGTGACAATTGCATCCGACTTAAAGCCGATAACACCAAAGAGCATCTCATCCAGACGCTCCACAGCCGATTCAACCAGCTCTGGGATCCGCACAGCTTCAAAGTCATTATTCACTTTTATTCCATGCTGGTTTCATCACACCGAGTGGACTCGGACTGACCATGTCATCATCCATCCCGTCTCTTAGGGTTCCCGCAAAAAGGGCCGCGGTTCGAACCGCGTGGAAATCACCCATATACTTTAACGACCGCCTGCAATAGAACTTTAGTGCGGGAGCTGTAGGGAAGGATGACGAGCGCCGGTCAACCGGCAAAACTTCCGGGCGGAAACGTGAGGGCGCTGGAACGTCAAATCGTTCGTGACGCAATTGGCGAGAAGACACAGGCTTGCGCAGACAACGTTCAGATCGAGGCCGACATCAACAAAAGTGCCGTCAGACGAAGCGTCCGCCGATCTGCTAGCGATAGAATGAGATCCCTCGCAAGTGTCGCTTGGGCGTACGGGTCATTCATCGACGACTCACACAGTCGGTTCCCACGGCGCGTGAGTTATGGTCGCGACGATGATCATCGGGGATTAGCACGCATTTTGCAGATTTGCCACGCGTCGTGGTGATCGACGGTCTACGCGAAACGAAGTTGCTGTAACTGTCTGCTGTGGACAGCGTCGCTTTCAACGGGCGGGCGCGGGATGATCGTCATAGCGAGACGTGAGGGTTGAAGAAAACTTGATAGACTTTCCAAGGATATGACTCTACCCTTGGTCCTCTCGCCGCGAGGCACAGACCCTCTACATCAATACTAAAGCCATAGGGCTTGCCGGATGCCCGAACGGCCCTCAGTGCGCAGGCCGCGTTGACGAAACTTCGCTTCCTCGGCGTCGGCAAGCGGAGGCCCAGAGGGTCGCCGCCGTACGGCCCGCGACGACGTGAGCAAATTCCCCAATCTGCCTCAAGCGGGCCGTCCGCTCAGTCCGAAGGCGCGTGCACGCCGTTCCAGCGTCGAGCCAGCGCCAGCATCAGCGGCATCAGCACGGCCCATCCTGCGCCGATTGCGACGAACGACAGAACCGGATTGGCAAACTGAACCGCGCCAAGCGCCGCGCCCGCGCGAAAGGACAACGGGCCGGCCAGCGCGCCCGCTGCGGCCGCTAGCAACAGCCGTCTCTTTAGCCAGCCGAACAGCACGTTTAACTGAACCGCAAACAGCGCCCATAATGCGAGCAGCCACCACGGCGGCGCCCCACGAACCAGCACGCCGTTCGGGTAGACGAGCAGGCCGCTTGCAACGAGCAGGCTTTCCCAGAGCGCTCCGATCAGCACGGCCGCGGCTATCAGCTTAAGCTCAGGCGCCGGCGCGGCAACCCGGGTGGCATGCCACACTACTGCAACCAGTACGAACGCCACGCCGATCCAAGCCAGCCCGCGCCCGGCGCTCATCACGCACACAAACCACCCCACCTGTCCGACGACAAAATAGAGCCACGCATTAGGCGCTGATAGGCGGGCGGCGCTTAAAGCGGGTGGGCGCCGAAGGTTTCGGGATGACATGCGTTGGTGGAGCGGGTAGTCCGATATCTCTTCTTACGCGTCGAGTCGGCCTTTGGATTCAGATGGCAGGCGCCCCCGCAGGCGCGGCCCCTGTCGGGCCTAACTTAAGGTGAGAACTAGTTTCAGGCGGCGGATCGGTTGCGAACGAGCCTTCCATGGCCAAGGAAGCAGCCTTGCCCCGAGGATACGTCAACGACCATCAGATGAGGCTCTACATGAAGTACGACCAAACGGAAGGACCGTCCGCCGTATCCCTACACGCCGGATTCTGCGTCGAAGGCCTATCGGCTTGAGCAGGACTTGCACTTGCCATCGCAGAGGAATGCTCCACGTGAACGCAGACGCCCAGCCGCCCTGCCCCCGATCTTTGAAGCGGAGATCGTTCCGTTGTTGTAGTCCGCTCCGTGCATTTGGGTCGTGGCGATATCGGAGAGGATCCTTTCAGCGGCATCCACACCCGCCGCGCTCCGCGCGCTGTCCGCTTTGAGCAGTGTGTTCGCGCTTGGCGCGCCCTGCGTGGCGCAAAGGGTGATGTTATCTTCCGTCAGGCGCACAACTCCGGTCATCTCGGGTTGCCCGACCTCACTGACATGAGTAGCTCGGCTGCATCCAGCATGGTATTTACGTATTCGAGGTTCGGGAGCGTGCCGATTGGCCAGCTGACAACGAGCCCATCGGGAGGTGTCAGGAATTTCGTGTGCTGAGGTCGGTTAAAAATCTCAGCTGATGGCGGCGGTGAATCGCTCGCCGAACAGGATGGCGAACTGATTGACTGCTTGCCGCCAGGTTATAGGTGGCATCTTCCAATCCTTTTCGATGTTGCGCAAGGCCAGGTACAGCAGTTTGCTGGCGGCCTCGTCGCTCGGGAAGTGACCGCGGTTCTTGACGATCTTGCGAAGCTGCATGTGCATGCTCTCGATCGCGTTTGTCGTGTATATGATTTTGCGTACTTCCGGGGGATAGGCGAAGAACGGGATGACCTGCTCCCATTGGCGCTGCCACATCGCGGCGACCGTCGGGAATTTCTTGCCCCATTCGCTTTGAGAGAAGGCTTGCAGCGCCGCCTCGGCGGCTTCGGCGGTAGCGGCCTGATAGATCGGCTTGAGCGCGGTTGCCAGTGGCTTACGGTCCTTCCAGCTCGCCAGATTCAGCGAATTGCGGATCAGATGCACGATGCAGGTCTGGATCTGGGCAGCCGGATACACCGCTTCGATCGCTTCGGGGAAGCCGCGTAAGCCGTCGACGACAGCGATCAGGACGTCGTGCAAGCCGCGGTTCTTCAGTTCGTTGAAGACCTTCAGCCAGAACTTGGCGCCCTCGGTCTGCTCGATCCATAGGCCCAGCACTTCCTTGCGGCCATCGGCCCGAATGCCCAGCGCGAGGTACACCGCCTTGTTCCTGACCGTGCCTTCGTCGCGGATCTTCAGCCGAAGCGCGTCGAAATACACGATCGGATACATCGCCTCGAGGGGGCGTTGCTGCCACTGTTCGACTTCGGCCAGCACCTCATCGGTGACGGTCGAAATCGGATCGGGTGACACCTGCAAGCCATACAGCTCCAGCAAATGGCCCTGGATCTCGCGCACGCTCATGCCGCGCGCGTACATGCTGATGACGTGATCGTCGAAGCCCGGCAGCCGGCGCTGGTATTTGCCCACCAGTTGCGGCTCGAACGTCGCCTGCCGGTCACGCGGAATGTCCAGATTCAGTTCGCCGTTGGGCGTGATGACCGTCTTGCGGCTCGTGCCGTTGCGGTGGTTGCCGGCCTTGCCTTGCTCAGCCTCGTTATCCAGGTGATGCGTGAGCTCCGCTGCCAGCATGCGCTCAGCCAGTTGCTTCTTCAGTTGCCCGGCCAGGCCCGATTCGCCGAGAACCGACTCGGCATCCTTGTTCTGAATCTGCGCCAGCAGTTGATCGATCAGCTCGTCAGGGAACAGCTTCGGCGCCTTCGGGTTCTTGCTCTTCTTGGTCACGGTTGCTTCGGTCATAGGACGTTATTTCCGTTATCGTCTCATGACCTCGGCACACTAAAATTCTGACAGGCTCGCCCATCGATGCAGTCGATCGCATCCGATAGATACACGTTGCCGCCCGGAATGTGGAACTCGGTAGTGTCGGTAAGCCACTCTCGTCAGGAGCTGCTGCTCGGAAGTTGTGATCGATAAGGTTCTCTGGCCCTAGACCTATCTCACCCAAATAGGAACCGTATCGACGCCGTCTGCTAGTGGCAGCCGCTAGGCCTTCCCGCCTCGTCAAAAGTCGCACGACCTTCTCCGATACGAACACCTGCTGTCCGCCCACTGCCGCGAATATCCGACGATAGCCTTAGCGACGGTGATTGACCTCGAAGATACTGCCTTGCCTGCTAGAACCGATTCCGACGCTCGCAACTGCCTTCCAGGGCCCACCCGCCTCCCCTTCCAGAAACGCTCCCCCTGAAGAGCCCTGCATGCGGGTCTCCCTCTAAGGCTCGCGCACGGCATGAGGCGTCACACCGATCCCGGTTGCGTCTATGCATACACAACCTTCGGTCAAGTAACATCGTTGATTTTACCCGTTGCCGGGAGAAATGCGCTGAACCGTAGTCCAAACGGTCTCTCTCAAGCGGCCCTTTCATGGATCCCTGATATTGGAACCAAGAACAGCCGCGCACTCCCACGTCAGCACCCTTTCAGGTCGTGGCACTCGAAGCCATATACCACCCATTACACGCCACCCTTCGCTCCTTGCACGTTCTCACTCCTGCTTCGCAGCGTTGTTGCTTGCGGTCGACCTACTGCCGCTTCATTGAAGCGCAATGATGACGGGAAGTCGGAATTTCGGCGTTCCCATTCGCGCTACCCGAGCGCGTCCGGGCTGTCCGCTTCGCACCCTGCCTATTCCCCACGACGCTTCAACCTACACCCAGTTCAAAGGGATGCAGTGGGCCATTTGCCGTCTCGGCCAGAACCAGCTAGCAGCTTTGGCTCCTCGAGACTAACGAGGTTTCATTCGACTGTTCTCTTGGTTTTGCATGGAGAACTCGGCCTGTCCTCACACCGCACGGCAACTGCTGGTCGCACAGCAGGTCACGGCTTCAGTTTCCGACATTCCGGTTGTTGAACATGCCAAGGCAGAGACGAGCTTTGGCATCCACTACATTTGCCGATTACGTCCGGCGGACTCGGACACCGGTCGTACTTGAGCCGGCTTGGAGCTATCGCCGCCATCATGAGCAGAGCCGGGGATGTATCGCGCAGCCGTCCAGCCAAGCATCTGCGAAGGCGTGAAGCTGTAAGCGTTCTAGAAGTGGAACAAACTCGCCTGTCATCGTGTCAGCTTGGCCGCAGCGCTACGCAGAAAATGGGTCAACATTTCGGGGTCTACCGGTTTAACAAAGTGTTGAGTGCATCCCGCTTCACGCGATCGCATAACGTCTCCCGGTGCCCCCAATCCACTGAGTGCGATCAGAATCGCTTGCTCAGTTTCCGGTCCCGCCCTCAGCCGCCGCGCAAGTTCGTATCCGTCGATCCCCGGCAAACCGATATCGAGGATAACGGCATCGGCATGAAAGTGTTGTGCGATAGCAAGGGCGGTCTCACCATCGAAGGCGCATTCGACCTCATGTTCGTCCAGGAGCATCGCCAGCGATTCAGCTGCATCACGGTTGTCATCGACCACTAGAACGCGCAGCTTTCTCGCCTGCTCTATGGGGGGCTCCTGCACTATTGTGGTTACGCCGGCAGGCGCACCCGTCGTGGGCATCAATACCGTGAAGCGCGATCCCTTCCGCAAACCTTCGCTTGCAGCGCTGACGTGGCCGCCATGCATATCAACGAGGTTCTGGACGACAGACAGCCCGATGCCGAGGCCAGACCGCCACTGTCCGTCTCCCGCGGCAAGCTGGACGTACGGCTCGAACAGGAGGCTAAGTTGCGATATCGGAATGCCAATACCCCTGTCGCTCACGACGATTTCAACCTGATCACCGCGAATGGTGGCGTCAATCGTAATAGCTGTCTGGTTTTCCGAGAACTTGATCGCGTTATCCAGCAGATTGGAAAAGACCTGAGTGAGCCTTGTGCAGTCCCCGTCCACGAGTACGGGCTCACAGGGCAGATTCACATCGATACGGTCCTGGTGCTCATGCGCGATGGGCAGGTTGATCTCGACTGCGCTCTGAACGGCCTCCCGAATGTCGAACACAGCCCGTCGCAAAATGATTTTTCCGCTACTGATGCGCGATACATCCATCAGATCATCTATCAGACGAGTGAGATGCGCGCACTGGCGCTCAACCGTGACTCGTGCCCATTCGACCTCGGGCGGTAAATCGGCACTGATTTGCTTGAGGATCTGCGCTGCGTTGCGGATCGGTGCGAGGGGATTCCGCAGTTCGTGCGCTAACGTTGCCAGAAACGCGTCCTTGCGACGATCCGTCTCGCGAAGCGACTCTTCGGCGAGCGTGCGGCGTGTGATATCGGCAAGGGTCCCGGTAAACGAGCGGATCGAACCTTCCGACTCTGCGCGGAAGCGACCGTACATCTCAATGACACGCGGAGCACGATCTTCGATACGCAGGATTCGAAAAGTCGCATGGAAGTCTCCCCCGTGTCGCATGGCCTCCGTATATTCCGTGATTAGCGCCTGCGCATCGTCGGGATGAACAAGCTCGCGTACAAACGCCATGCACGACAGAGGGCCCAGAGATTGAGGCTGCCCCGTTATTTCATACATTTGTTTGTTTTCCCAGACGCCCTCCCGCGTCACGATATCCCACTCGAAAATACCCAAACCGGCTGCGGATGCAGCCATTCGAAGCCGCTCCTCGCTCCTCTGTTGAGCTGCGAGCGCCCGGTCGCGCTCGTAGATGGTCGCTTCGATCCGCCTGTCCTGTTCGTCGGTGAGTTGCCTGATCGCGGTGTGAATCGTCGCGCTCAAAAGATCGTCGATCAATAGTTGGGCCGCCGATTGAGCACCACTTGATCCGGATACCCCTGCGAAAAATTCGCGAGTGGCATGCTGTACGCAGCGCTGTAACTGATTCAGTTCCCGAAACAGTTCGTCGAGCTGGTACCCGAGCATCCAGCGGTCGCGACCATGCTTCCTCGCGTCAGCGTGCAACCGCCAAAGCGTTCTCTGGTTAGGGGCGCCCCGCAAGACGGCGCAGATTTCCTCAAAGAGCGACGGCAGATGATCTACCAGTTGACCGGTGGTAAGCCGGCCTGCCGGCGTGATGGCTGCGTCGGACCGCACCGAGCGAAGCCAGCGGCGCGTTAAAACGCCCCGAGTCCGTTCCAGATACGCTGCTAACTCAGGGAATAAAGCGAATTGCGACGGCTTCATGATGTCCTGATTAGAGTTGTCTTTGAGAGCCAGAGCGGCAACTTCTCGCCTCGCGAGAAAAGGCCCTAGCTCAGGTAAAAGGGGGCATCGCTGGTCAATCTATCTTTTCCGCTCGACCGCCATTAGAACGCGGACTTTCAAAATCCCATATCCACCGACCGAGCGATCGTACCCGTCGCACGTCGAATACCCGGGGCGCTGGCTCTTGCGCTGGACTGCGCGCAAGCTGATCTTCCCAGCGTCCCTCCAGTTCGTGGAGGACCCTCCAATTTGTAAGCAAAGAATGTATCATCCCCGTGTATTCGCCCAGTGTGAGCGCGATCATCTTCGGATGCGGGCCTCTCTGGAAGCGACGTATATCAGACGGTTAGACAATTGTTAGGGAGGCTTGGCACACGACAATCCATTGGCGACGCAGGGTTGCAAGAAGCGGCTGACAAGGCTCTCCTCCTTGGTGGCTTGAATCAGCGTCGCTGCGGCCGCAGCTTAACCCGTACCATCGGTCAACCGACCATCTATACGGTTGACTATTGCTCCCTGCTTAAGGAACTCCGTGTTCCGGTGCAGGCGAACTATTGGAACAGCAGCGGAAGGTTTTACGAATACCGCGCTCAGCGATTTAACGCGAGCTTCGCATCCCGGGAGACTCGACGAGCTAAATCTGGGGAACGCAACGTCAATGCGCTGCTCTAGGCGAAAGAGTAGTATCGACGTGCTGGCGGTATCCGTCTGATCACTCCAGTGACACCGCTGTCAGATCTGCCACTATCGTCGCGTTCTGCTGCGCCCTCCGAATGTCTCTGCTCGATCCCTGAGTTGATTAGCCTGACGCCGGCGCATTGCACACCTGACCTACCGGTTGTTTCATCAAGCATCGTATTTACATTACCCGCAGCCGCAACACACCCACTCATGTGCTCGCACGTGCCGACGGTTAGTTGCGCGGCACCACCCGCTGCACCGACTCCACCGGAAGCCGCTCGGCCTTCTACCTCGCGGTAGACACATGCTGCGCAAAAGCAAGGCCCTCGGCGATTACTGCAAAACATCGCTTCTCGCGAAAGGATCAGGCGGTCGCGACGGCTGCAAACAGCGCGAGACTATTGATCCGAATTGTAAAGTGTTCAAACATATGGGCAATTCCGTTCTCACTTTGCCGCATCTGCGATCCTCGGCGAGGTCACCATCGTCGCCGGGCCGACATCAATCGCTTCGCCCCGCTATCCGCGGCTGTTGTCGTAGGTCGACCGAGCCTAGTCGACCGCGTCGGCTATCCCTTGCATCCTGCTTACAGGATCCGACGCGCGCTCGCGCCATTCTCGATCGCCTCGCGAATCCTGCCAACGAGCTTTCGCTGAAGGCAGCGATGGCGCCGTCGGCTACCAAGAAGTCACGCCAGAATCCATATGCCACGAGGGTCGCCCTTCAGCTTGTTCGACTTCCTCGAAACCGGAGATGGCGCGTCACGAAATCCGCGACCAGTCGCAGCGCACGCTCCAAACCTCATCCCGGTACTGATCAAGGCTTAAACGAGGGGCCCAACCACCTTTCGAGGCGGTCTCTAACCGATAGCCTGCTCAAAGACGCAAACCCGAACGTCCACATGCAGTTGCGCAGCGTCAATTTCAGTTATCTATGTGCAACTGACCCTGCGCGCGGCGAGTTTTCACGAGACCCTAGCAGCGTTAGCGACGAACTACAGAACGCTCAACGGGGCAACACCGGTATCATCCAAGACAGGGTATGCTGCTGCAGGTACACGAGCAGACCGAGGAGCAAGGTCAAGAATACGCTGTGCCAGAACGTGCGCGCGAACACGACACCCTCCTGCCCCTTCAACTCGGTCGTCGATACTCCTGTGGCGATATTCTGAGGCGAAATCATTTTACCCATCACGCCGCCCGAAGAGTTCGTTGCCGCCATTAAGACGGGATCAAGCCCTAGCTGCCGTGCCGCCACGACCTGCAAGTTTCCGAACAGCGCATTTCCCGAAGTATCGCTTCCAGACAGAAATACGGCAATCCAGCCTAAAGATGCGGATACCAAAGGGAAAAGCGCACCGGTCGATGCAACACCCATCCCCAGCGTATAGCTGATTCCTGAATAGTTCAGCAAATATGCCAGTCCGACGATCATCATCACTGTTGCGATCGCCACGCGAGTCTGGCGCCAAGTTTTGAGCGCACAACCGAGAAAGTCTTTTACGCTGGTACGGGTCCACAATGCCGTGATTGCAGCCGCAAGGAGAATCGCTGTCCCCGTGCCCATCGGCTGAAAATCCCACACCGCGGCGTATGGTTTGCTATAGAGCGTCACGTAGACCGCATTGTGCAAGCCGGGCCAAGCGATCTTGGTATCTCCAATGGTCGCTATCTGCGCGTGGACCCACACGATGACGACTACCGAAACGACGATCCAGGGTAGCCAGCCGCCGTATCCCACCCTAACGCCGGTATGAATGCGCTCCTCGGTGCGCACGACTGCAAAAGCGGGGTCGACCTCGGGCGTCCAGATCTTAAGGAAGACAATTGTAATAATCAGGGACGTCAGTGACGCGAGCACGTCCGTCAGTTGATAGCCGAGATAGTTCGACGTCACGAATTGAGCGAGTGCGAAGCTGCCGCCTGATACTGCTAACGCCGGCCACAGCTTGCCGATCGATCGAATGCCTCCGTAGATTCCGACGACATAGAACGGCAGCAGGAAAGCAAAAAACGGCAATTGTCGTCCAACCATCGCTCCCAGAGTATTTGCAGGTAACGATGTAACGGCTCCGAGGACTGTGATCGGAACACCCAACGCGCCGAATGCAACTGGTGCGGTGTTGAATATCAATGTAAAGGTGAGAGCTTCGATTGCAGGAAATCCGAGCCCTACAAGTAACGCGCTAGTAATGGCGACAGGCGTGCCGAAACCAGAGATACCCTCTAGCAAACAACCGAACGAGAAGGCAACCACGAGGAGCACGAGCCGTCGATCATCGGGCAGATGGTCGAGCATCCATTGACGGAATTGCTCGAAACGCCCGGACTTCACCGCGATGTTATAAAGCAGCAATGCATTGAAAACTATCCACATCACGGGCGCGAGCGCTAGTGCCATTCCCGCAGCAACAGAATTCACGGCGAGCGACGCAGGCATTCCCCAAACACCGACAGCAATTGCGAGGCCGCTAATTAACCCCGCCAGCGAAGCTTGCCACGCCGGTCGGCGGAAAACACCAAGCATCACAAGCGCAATTCCAATGGGCACTACCGCCACCAGGAATGAAAGCAGTAACGAGTTCGCTACGGGGGTAAGAGGCTGCGCGAACCGCACACCTGATGGAACGGCCATTGTCGGTGCCACTTCTGTCTCCTATGCCCGTTCTTCGGGACTGTTTGGATGCTCAAAAACGTGTTGTGTCGGCCATCCATCCAAGGATGGCAAAGTCTCAGTCGAAGGACGCGCTCATGCCGAGGACACCCGTCTAGTTGCAGTGCCACCACACGCAGCCATCGACTCTAAGAATCGACGAGCTGAATCCGCGAGGCAATGAGACCATCAATAGGGTCTTCAGCCGTGGAGCACTATGGGCGACAGACCTTGCCCTTAGACGCCAAGTGGTCTTTCCTGGTGCCATTGCTGAAAATCTCGTCAATCGCTTACAAGGCGGAACCGCTCGTATGCTCAGGAATTCTATCTAAGGCCGGCTAGAAATGTTGACCGCATGGCCTAACTGCGAGATTCTTGCTCGGCCACCTCCGAATGTCCAGATGCCTCACAGGTGGTCATACCAGTTTATTTTTGGACTCCGGCCTCATCCCTTCTATTAAGCTGAAGTTAAGCCTTATGGCGAGACCAATACGACGCTCCAGCATCAAGCCAAAGTGGTCATACCACTTTGGCGCTGACGCTGGCTCTGCCAAACACCTTGAAATCTTATCTTTTAGAACTCAACAACCCGGCGGTTCTGCGGCCCGGTCGAGCTTCCGTGCAACTTACCCTGGTACACAAGGCGCTGCACTACGTGTAGACTTCTCATTACTCAAACCTATTTCGGATCCGGGCCGTTGTCGTAGAGTTAGCGCCCATTTTGTCTCTCAGGTTCTAGCCACCCTCGGATAGTGCTAGATCCTTCTTAAGCCGGCATTTGCCGGCTTTTTTTCACCGGCGGCTCATTCGGAAATCAGGATTCGGGTTTGGATGTCACACTCGTGCCCGAATGCTCAGTAGGAACGTTGTCTCGCTAACATTTGTTGGCGACGTCGAATTGCGAGGACCGATCTTTTCCGCAAAAGCCTGATTCAAGCCTGCCGAAAAAATAGAGGCCAAAATTCCGTCATATTGCGCAATCAAAGCAAAGATGAATCGAATTCGTAAAGCAGTCCACATAAGTTAATTTAGTGAAGATGCTGGCAAGTGACGATAACCGGGGCATTGACGTAGCGAGGACTGGACACAGGTCTCGACTCAATGAAGAAACCGGTGAAGAAGAAGTGCGGCCTATTAGAATAATTGCGACGGACTTCGCGAAGTGGTCGCGATAAGGTGCGCGTGATCGGGCAGACGCGTCGACACGATCCGGTTCACCGATGTGCAGGTTGCTGGGGGTTTTACGCGCGCGGATATTACGCATGCGGCAAGCGCACCGTCCGTCGTTCTGAGCTCAGCAGGACTCACAGTCGGAGGCCATGGTGCGCGCCGCGCACCAGTTCATTCCAGAGACCTTCGGCCCGGAACGCCTTCAGGACTATCGCAATGATGCATGTTATGCATCTAGTGCGGCTTGGTGTTATATATCGGATAACGCAATACCTAGCTGCCGCCTCGAAAACTTGCGCAACGTTAGCGACCACAAATGTATGGGGATCACATGTCAGGGAGGCGGACGGGTATCGGCAAGACCGGGACACCCAATTGACTGGTGCGCGTCATTCGTCCGGCCTCATGTTTGTTGCGATGCACGCCAAGTGATCGAGATGCCTCGTCTCTTTATCTTAGCGTCGATGCAGACGCTCGAGTTCCTCGGAACATCGACGACAGACCGGGAATAACTCAGTTTCGAGCTAATAATCCGCGATCCCGGGATCGCTCAAAATTCATACGGCGCACTCAGCCCCATCACCATGCGCGACGAAAACATGTTGCCAGCGGTCCCGCCCCGAAAACAAGGCAAAAGAGGGCCTGTCGCGACGGCCAGTCAGCGACAAAGAAATTTTGGGCAAACCTCAGGTACTGACATTTGTCGCCGTTAACAGAGTTGGGCCACAGCAGTCGGCACTCGTGGAATGAAACTCTGAACCGGAAGGCTTTATGGAAATCGTTGCTTTTGGCAAGAATGATATCGAAAACGTACTGGGAAGAATGAACTCAGCCCAACTCGACGGCCTATCGTTCGGGGCAATCGAAGTCGATTCGACGGGGAAAATCCTGAAATATAACGCCACCGAAGGCGCGATCACCGGCCGCGACCCCAAGACTATGGTGGGCAAGAATTTTTTCCGCGACGTGGCTCCGTGTACTAACCGGCCGGAGTTCAAGGGGGTGTTCGACGCGGGGGTAAGAGACGGCGATCTGAGCACGCTTTTCGAATACGTCTTCGACCATCAGATGGTCCCGACCAAGGTGAAAGTTCACATGAAGAAGGCCATCTCGGGCGATACCTACTGGATCTTCGTGAAACGGATCTGAAAGTGAATGCCTCACCGCAGTCCCCCGCCAGAGAATGGTATGAACCAGCCCGCGCGTTGGCGCGATTTCTCGCAGACGCTATTGTGGGCGAGTTAAACGTGCTGCGGCCCGGGGGCACCACGCTTGAACGGCCTCCCTGGTCGCCGGATCTGGCGATCGGAGAAGACGGACTCGGCCTCGACTCGATCGAACGGCTTGCCATAGCGTCTGCCCTATCGGAAATGCTGCAATTGCATGAGAGCGGAATTGAAGATCTGCTACTGACGCGTCGCTATTTCGGCGAATGGGTAGAGGTCGCCGCAAGAGGCTTGGAGTACCACAGTGCCCGGCTGGTTTTCCGGACCTCTGGCTCGACCGGCCAGCCCAAACCCTGTATGCATGCCATGGCAGACCTGGAGCAGGAGGTGAACTATCTCTGCGGAGCTCTGGCAGGAACGCGGCGCGTGCTTGCGGCCGTCCCCGCGCATCACATCTACGGCTTTCTCTTCACCGTGTTGTTGCCATTGCGGTTGGGCGGCATTGAAGTCATTGACGTCCGGCATATTACGCCTTCAGCGCTGCCGAACATGATGGCATCGGGCGATCTGGTGATCAGCCATCCTGCTCACTGGGCGCTGGTTGCCCGCTATGCTGGGCCACTCCCCGATGGGGTATCGGGGGTGACATCAACCGCCCATTGCCCACCCGAACTGGCGCAGACACTTACCGCGGAAAGCGGCCTGCAGCGCCTCATCCAGATATATGGAAGCACCGAGACGGCAGGCGTTGGTTTTCGCGAGACCGCCATGCCCAATTTCCAGCTGATGCCTTTCTGGCGTCGGGACGACGCAAATCCGCGGCATCTTATGCGCCGCGCAATTGACGGAACGCAAAGGAGCGTTACGCTGCAGGACCAACTCGAATGGGTAGCTCCGGATCATTTCACAATATCTGCGCGACTTGACAATGCCGTACAGGTAGCGGGCGTGAACGTGTTCCCGGAGCACGTGCGTGAAGTGCTATTGCAACATCCGCAGGTTGCTGACGCCGCTGTCCGCCTGATGAAGCAGCACGAAGGCGCGCGACTTAAGGCCTTCGTTGTCCCGGTGGCGGGGGCTGAGCCTGGGCGGCTGGTTGCCGAGCTTGAGCGCTGGACGACGGCACGGCTTTCCGCTCCGGAGAGGCCGAAAGCGTTTTCGTTTGGCGAGGAGGTACCCGTCAATGGCCATGCCAAGCTCGCGGACTGGGCTGCTTAGCGACAAAGCAACGTGGTCAAGACCCTGCATCTTCATTGCTGAACTGCTGGAACGATTTTGTCAGTCAATCCCGAAATTCAGTGCCAGCGTAATAGGGGGTGTGGCTAAATTCTTGGACTCGTTTTATGCTGCCATCCCTAGACTCTCCCGGTATTCGAACGGGCTGAGAGAGCCGAGCGAGACTTTGATCCTCTTTGCGATATACCAGCGAATGTACGAGTCAAACGTCTCAATGAATTGCTCGACGGTTGGAGTGACCCCTGGGACTGGACCAGGAATCGGTCAGAAACTAAGCCGCTTGCTGGGCGAGACGACCGGCCGCTCTCCCTGATGCGCATCAGTGTACTTGCGTCACTGAGTTTCTGCCCTTCGGGCAGGGGCGCGCCCTTTGAGATGTTTTTTAAAAGGTCGCGCTCCATCTTCACTTCTGCCAACTCTCGCTTGAGACGCCCCAGTTCCGCTTCGATCTCTGTCAGTGGTTTCTGGCTTTGTCCGACGTTCTCCAGTTTGCCATCCTTTGCCGCGCGAACCCAGTTCGCCAACGTCTTCATCGAAATAGACAGTCGACGCGCCGCTTCGGACACGCCAACGCCGTCAGTCATGGCAGCTTTATTGCCTCTTCACGAAATTCCTTCGTGTACACGGCTTTGGGGATTCGGTTCATCAATGCCTCCATTCCTCAAATCTACGGAATGTTGGCGTCCACTTTTTTCAGCCGACCTCAAGCGCCTGGTTGGTTGCTTCGAGTGCATTCATTGCAATGAAGTCGTTGATAAGAATCCATCAGGCCCGCGACGCCTCCTGTCGCGGCGCGTACCAGCACAGGAGCAACGGCACGACGACAAGCGCCCCACCAGCGAGAAAGGTGGTTGATGCGCCAAAGCGGTCCCACAGCCAGCCGGCCAGCGCGCTCGCGAGCAGCATGCAGAGGCCGCAGACCAGGTTGAACACGCCGAACGCTGTGCCGCGCAGCGCTGAGGGGGCCGTCTCGGACACCATCGCAGCGAGAATGCCCTGTGTGAAACCCATGTGCAGGCCCCACACGGCGGCACCAATGAACACTGACAGGGCCGACTGGCCCATGCCGAGCAGCAGATCGGCCGCGATCAGCAGTACCATGCCGAGCGCCAGCAGGAGGCGGCGATCCAGCCGGTCCGAAAGCACTCCGACCGGATAGGCCGACAGCGAATAGGCAAGGCTCATTACGACCATCACGCCGGGAATCCACGCCATATCCAGCCCGGTCTGCTGGGCGCGCAACACGAGAAAGGCTTCGCTGAAACGCGCGAGCGTGAAGGTTGCGCCGATGATGACGATGAACCAGTAGCGCGCCGGGAACTTGCGCAGCGCACGCCAATGAAGAGGAGAACGGAAGGTACGCCGCTCTGGTGCATGCCCGGGCTCGTCGATGCCGAACGCGATCAGGCCGATCGCGATGAAGGCCGGCACGACGGCGAACCAGAGGACCGTGCGGATGTGGTCGGCAAACCAGAACATCAGCGCGATGGCGAGCGCGGGTCCGAGGAACGCGCCAATGGTATCCATCGACTGACGCAGTCCAAAACACGCGCCGCGAATTTCCGGCGGCGCCACGTCCGCCACCAGCGCATCGCGCGGGGCGCCGCGAATGCCCTTGCCGACGCGATCGAGCAGGCGGGCCGTCACGACCCAGGCGGGCGTGGTCGCGAGTGGGAACAGCGGCTTAGTCAGCGCCGCCAGCCCGTAGCCGAGCAACAGCAGACCCTTGCGCCGGCCAAGCCAGTCACTGAGCGGCCCGGAGAAGACCTTGACGATCATCGCCGTTGCTTCCGCCGCGCCTTCGAGCGCGCCGAGCGCGGCCACGCTCATGCCCATTGTGGTCACGAGGAACACCGGGAGCAACGCGTGTACGAGTTCGGACGACAGGTCCATGAAGAGGCTGACGAAGCCGAGCGCCCAGACCGTGCGCGGAATGGCGATTCTGGTGACGGTAGGTGTGTTAGCGGTCATAGGCTGTCATGGGTAGAGGGAGTGCGATCGTGACACGCCTTCGTCCGCTAGCGAGCGGTGCAAAGATCCGGGCCTGTCTCACGGCGTAGTGTGGCATGATCATTCGCGGCTCAGCGTTTCAATGTGGTGACGCTGCGGAGACGGTTGGCAGGACCAGCAACGCGTGCCGGACCGACCCGGCGTCGATCGAAAGGCTCAACGTCCGCAAGCCTGCAGGCAACAGCGGGGAGATGCCGGACGGATCCGGCCAGTTTGTCGTGGTGCCGAGGGTGACCAGATGCCACGGCTGCGAAAACGCTTCCTGATACAGCGCGCCATACCAGACAGGTATGCCGGCGTCGCTGCCAGTCATCACCCTGTAGCGGGAACGCCACAGACGCACCACCCACCGGGTCATCGACCGCTGCGCATCGAATTTCACAAAGGTAAGTTGAGCGTTCGTGCCGTCCGCAAATTTCGGCAGCACGGGCAACGTGTCAATCGATGTCTTTGGCAACAGCCACTGCAAGGCGGACCTGACTGACCATGCCGGTGCGGCTTGCCAACCCGCAGACTCAAGTTGGCGCGTGACGACACGGTCACTGGCGGCCCATTGCAGTGGGAACTTTTCCTCTTCATCGCCGCTGATTTCGCTACGTCGGGCCGGTAGCGCGCGCCATCCACCATCAGTCCACTGGTTTAATGTGAGCGCGGTCTCGTGCGTTTCGGGGCTGTAGCGTGCGAGATCCGTCTGAAGATGTGCGGGGATCGCCCAGGCCCCGAAGATGACAATGACACCGCCAGTCACGCATGCCAGAATTTTTGGGCGTAAATCGTCACGCACCTGCTGGTAGGTATAGGTGCCAGCCACAACCGCAAACCATGCAAGCCCGAGGCTCCAGCCGCCCAGTACCCCCGCGAGCCAGTCTTCCCCGAGATACAGGCGAGCAAATCCGGTCATCGTGACCCAGAGGGCGACGATGACCATCACCGCGTTACGCCAGAGCGGTGCCTGCCGGCCGACCAGCAACCAGCAGAGGAACCCGTACACAAGCAGGGTGAACGTCGCATGCCCATCTGGAAGGGGCGCATGTGCGACGCCCGTGTGCCAGTTCAGTGGCCGGACGTAACTGCCTCCGGGCTCGACCACGGGACTCAGTGCTGCGGCTATACCGACCGTGACTACCCACCAGCCTGCGGTGCGCCAGCACCGTCGCACGAGCAGCGCGATCAGGACACCGGCGGCCACCAGCAGACCGGCGTCATAGCCGCTCAACTCTATGATGCCCACCATCAGCTGATCGGTCAGCGACGTACGCAACGTCTGCAAGAAACTGTAGAGCGCGGTGTCGGCGCGCACCAGTGGATCCTGTGCGACCACGTCCTGCAGGATGCCAAGGAACAGCCAGATACTGGCAATGAACAGCAGCGTTAACATGGCCAGCGTCTGGAACTCCGCCTTGTCCGGATCGAGGATGAGCATCAATCGTCCCGCCAGCTCCGGATGCCGTCGCCTAAGGCGGCGCAGCGCGAGCCCGACGGCGTTGCCAGCAAGCGGTACGCCCCGTTGAACAGCGACGCGTGTCAGCCGCACGACCAGCCATACGAGTGTGGCCAGCACCAGCAGCATCACGGCAAGTCGGGCACTAACCGCTTCGGCCAGTTGCGCGGATGCGCCGAACACGATCCCCGGGCCGATATGCGCGAGAGACCACGCCAGCGCGGAGCCCACGTTGATCGGATAAAACCTGCGCCGCGGCATGTGCGCGGCGCCGACGACCAGCGGCACAATCGCGCGTACCGGCGCGAAGAAGCGTGCGAGGACGATACTTTTCCCGCCGTGCCGTTGAACGAAGCGCTCGCCCCGCTCCCACAGCGCCGCGTGTCCCTTATCGACCCACCACGTGCGCACTTCGCGGTGATACCGGTAGCCAAGTTCGAAGCTGATGCCGTCGCCCGAGATTGCCCCCAGTGCGGCAATGACCAGGGTCGCCCAGGCATTCAGCACGCCTGCGCCGATCAGCGCGCCGGCGGCAAACATCACGATTCCCGCAGGGATGATTGTTCCGACGACCGCCAGCGATTCCGCGCATGCGACGCCGAAGACGATCGCCAGCACGATGTAGGGGTGCCCGCTAATGCTGTTGAGCCATGCGTGCATATGCAACTCAAAGAAAATAATGTACCCGGCGGGGCACCGGGTCCGAAAGGGTAGCCGCACGCTGCGAGATGCCTTTGCCGATCACAACAGCACGACACGGACATCCCAGGCGTGACGGCCACCCGGGTGGCCGTGTCACGACGCTATATGCCAACGACCGGGCCGCCCCGCCCCAGTCAGGTTGCTGCCGTACAACGAACACCACAGGGCGTCGATGTCCCGGTTTTCTCTCCGGCAGCGCATCCGGGCGCAGGCTTGCTCACCAGCAAAGAACATGCGGCACCTGCCATCATGCAGAGGGCGTCGAACGTGTATCGAGTGGTCGACATGGCGATTCTCCTCATTGAGGAAACTAGCCCCCGCTGTGTTTCAAGGTTTACGGCACCAGTCGCACCGAAAACGCCTCGTTGTCCTGCCTGCACGCTGGCAGTCAGACTGCTTTGCCCTATCCGTTCGATGACGTTGCTTCCACATCAGCCAGCGTGTCGCGCTCGAATCGTCCGTAGCGTAGCGCGAGTGCCGGCAGCACGATCAGGTTCAGTAGCGTCGAGGTGGCGAGTCCGCCGAGAATGACGATCGCCATGGGCCCCTCGATCTCGTTGCCTGCCGCGCCACTCGTGAGCGCCAGCGGAAGCAGCGCGAGCGCGGTCACGAGCGCCGTCATCAGGATCGGGATCAACCGTTCGGACGCACCGCGTACCGCGGCGTCGATGCCCCACGGCACCCCTTCGACATGCACGAGGTGTTCGAGGTGGCTGATCAGCATAATCGAGTTGCGCAGCGAGATGCCGAACAGGGTCACGAAGCCCACCATGCCGCCGAGTGACAGGTTGGCACCGGTGAGCAGCACGCTCAGCACGCCACCCACCAGCGCGAACGGCAGGTTTAGCATGACCAGCGCAACCCCTCGCCGGCTTTTCAGCGCAAGGAAGAGCAGCAGTGCAATGCCGACCGCGGACATCGCGCCGTATGCAAGCAGGTCGTGCTGTGACTGCGCGCGTGCCTCGCTCTCGCCGGAGAACACCGCGTAGGTGCCTTTGGGCATCACGATTTCGCGATTCACGCGCGCCTGCGCTTCGCCGACAAAATCGCTCACCGCACGGCTGCCGAGGTTGACCGAGACGGTTTGCATCCTTCGTCCGCCGTCGTGCGTGATCTGGTACCGGCCAGATACCTGCGTGATGGCCGCGAGTGCGCGCAGCGGTATGGCCAGCCCGTCCGGATTGCGCAGCATCAGCGAGCCGACGTCGGCCAGATCCTTGCGCGCAGCGGGCGCGAGAACCACCGTGACGTCGTAGCTCCGGCTGCCTTCGTAGGTTTGGGCGACTGTCGCGCCCTGCCAGGCGCTCTGGATCGCATCAAGCACGTCCACCGGCCGGAAGCCCCAGCGGCTCAACTGGTCAGGCTTCAGCCTGACGTCAAGTTCCGGGATGCCCGGAGGTGATTCAACGTTCACGCCTGCGGCCCCATGGATCGTCCCGAGCAAACGGGCGATCTCCTGGGCCTTGCGGTCAATCACGTCGAGGTCATCACCAAACACATTGACGACGACGGGCGCTGTGACGCCAGAGATGGTCTCGTCAATGCGCTCGACAAGGAACGTATTGACTGACGTGGTAAGACCGGGAAAGCGCGCGAGCGCTTGCTGGATGTGGCGCAGTGTCGTGCTCTGCCGGGCCGCGCCCATCGGTTCGAGGTCGACCTCGAACTCGCTCAGTTGCACACCGACCGGGTCGACCACCTCGTTGGCCCGGCCGGCGCGTTGCGCGACCAGGCGCACCCCAGGGATATGTATCAGCGCCTGCGAAACCTGCGTGCCGATGCGCATCGACTCGGTGAGCGACGTGCCAGGCGCGAGTCCCATATGGACGATGAAGTGGCACTCGCGCAACTCCGGGATGAAATTGCCGCTCATGAACGGTAGCGAGGCCAGGGCCGCGACGCACATCAGCGCGACGACCACCATCACTGTCTTTACCCGCTGCTCGACCTTCATGAGCACCGCGGTATAGCGCGTTTTCAGCCAGGTGAGGAATCGGGGCTCGTGTGCCGGCAACGGGCCGCGGGTCAACAGCGCAAGCGCCATCGCTGGTGTAAGCGTAAGCGCCACGCCGAGCGACGCCAGTACCGCGAGGATGTAGGCCACGCCGAGCGGCGCAAACAGCTTGCCGGCAATTCCCGAGAGCGTCAGCACCGGCAGGAAGATCAGCATCACAATAAAGGTGGCGAAGACTACTGCGCTTCGCACTTCGAGCGATGCGCGCAGCACGACCGGGAACGACGGAAGGGGTTCGGGCCGGCTACGATTCTCGCGCAGCCGCCGGTAGATGTTTTCGACGTCGATGATCGCGTCATCGACCACTTCGCCGAGTGCGATCGCGAGGCCGCCGAGCGTCATCGTGTTCAGGCTCACGCCGAACGCACTCAGGACGATGATCGCGACCAGCAGTGACAGCGGAATCGCGACGGCTGAAATGACCGCGGTCCGGATATTGAGCAGGAACAGGAACAGCACCGCAATCACCAGCACCGCGCCGACCAGCAATGCCGTGCGCAAATGGGCGACAGCCACGTCGATGAAATTAGCCGGCCGGAACACGTTCGTGTTCAGGTCGACACCTTGCTGGGCCAGGACCGGCCTGAGCGAGGCGAGCGTCTTCTCGATGTCGTTCGTGACAGCCAGCGTATTGGTGCCGTACTGGCTTTCGAGCACCAGCATCACGCCCGGCTGCCCCATGATCGACGCTGCACCCACCGCCGGCGCACTGCCCCATGTGACAGTCGCGACATCGCCTAGCCGCACGGCTGCGCCATTGCTCCAGCGCAGCACTACACCGGCCAGTACGTCGGGTGTTCTGATCTGACCATCGGTATTGATGGCGATGCGCTGATTGGCGTTCTCGATGAAGCCTGCGCCGCGCACGCCAGTGGACGTGCGGGCCGCAGCGATCACGTCCTGGATCGACAGGCCGTAGCGCATCAGCTTCACCGGATCGACCTGGATCTGCAGTTGCCGCGTGTCGCCGCCGAATACGATGGTATCCGCGACGCCAGGCACGCTTAACAGTTGCGGCTTGACCGTCCACTGCGCGATGTCATAGAGGTCCATCAGCGAGCGTGTCTTCGACGTCAGGCCAAGGGTGCGCACCACACTCGTCGTGGTGGTGAGCGGCAGCAGCCTGGGCGGTTGCACGCCAGCAGGCAGCGTCGCGATCAGTGCATTGACGCGCTCGGACACCAGCTGCCGGACCTGCATCAGGTTCGCATGGCTGTCGAACACCACCGTGATCGCCGACAGTCCCTGCAGCGACTTCGAACGCATCGACTGCAGACCGGCCATGCCGGCGAGCGCGTTTTCGATCCGTTGGGTCACAAGGGTCTCGACCTGCTCGCTCGTCAGACCCGGCGCCTCGGTCTGGACGATGCTCATCGGCGGTGCGAACTCCGGAAAGACATCGAGCTTCGCGCGCGTGAGCGTATAGAGACCGTAGCCGGCCAGCAGCACGGCAAGCGCGTATATAACGCCGCGAAAGCGCAGCGAAAACCGGATGATCGCGTTGAGCATGAGCAGTTGCTGGTTTCGTGTTGTGCGCAGGAGGGTGACGGATCAGTCATCGCATTCGGGCGGATCCTTGCAGGCCGTGGCAATCCCTTGTGGCCGCAGTTCCTCGGAGAGCAGCAATTGCGCGCCATCGATCACCACCTGGTCGCCGGCATGAAGGCCGCTGCTCACAACGAGTCCCTGATCGCCCGTGTACGTCGTCGTGGCCGCAACGAAGCGCCGTGTGAAGCGGGTCGGCGCGGTGCGCACATAGACCCATCGTTGCCCGCCGTACCACACGACGGCACGTTCAGGAATCGCAATCCCGGATGTACCCGGATTCGACGACGGCAGGTGCGCGCTCGTCCGGGTGCCGACGGGCAGCGTGCTGCCGGTCGCATAGAAGTACGGGTTGCCCTGCACCGCCGGGTCGCCTTGCGGCGAGGCGGAGAGCATCTGCGCCGCGACCTGCTGGCCGTCGGGGGTGTCGACCGTGATCTGCGCGGGTGCGGCGCCGGTGTAGTCGCCCGGCAGCGTGACCCGCAACACGCTGGTGCGCCCAGTCAGCAGGCGCTGGAACAGGCTCGAGGCCGGTGCCATCGCGGCGCTCGTGAGCGCGTCGCCGAACTGCTGCCGCATGGTCGCTTCCAGACCGCTTTGCGCCGATTCGGCCGCCCGCAGCTTCGCCTGATCCGCCTGCATCACCGCCCCCGCGTCCTGCAGGCTCTTCTGCGAGATGTTGCGGTCGTCCTCGAAAAGCACACGGCTGCGCTCGTACTGCGCCCGGGAGTTGCCGGCCTGTGCGCGCAGAGTCTCGTAGTCCGCCCGTGCCGTGGCCTGGCGGTTGCGTAGATCGAACAGTGGCTGCAGGTCGACCACCGCCGCGTATGCATCGTTTGACGGCCGGATCGCCACGGCCACCAGTGGTGCGACGTCGATATGGCTGGCGCGCTGCACATCGGCTGCGACCACCACCACCGTTTCACCATTGACCGTTTGCACTGTCGGCACCGGCTGGCCGGGCGCGACTTGCGCCGATGCGCCGGACGCGCTCGGGCTCGCGTCGAAGGTCCGGTGGATGTACCATCCCGCACCCGCAACCAGCGCCACAGAGGCAACGGAAAGGAGAATCAGTCGGCGTTTCATCGTGATATCTCGTCCTGGGTCACGGTGGGATTGGCTGTTTCCGGTGCGAGGGGCCGCTGCATCGCGTCTTCAAGCCTGCCGGCTGTCTGCTGTGCGGCGACCACGGCGTCCAGATGGGTAATCTCGCTCGCCTGGTAATCTGCTCTCGCCTGGGTTAGCGCCAGACGGTCGGTGTTGCCGGCCGTGAAGCTCGCAGCCTGGCTGTCCAGCAGCTTTCGCGCGGTGGCGAGGTGTGCGACGGAGAGTTGCACCGCGTCAAGGCTCGCCTGGTATTGGGTGAGCGCATGGTCGAGATCGTTGAAAATCGTGTCCTGCAAGGCCGTGGTGCGCGCGACGGCCTCCTTGCGTTTCGCCTCCGCCTGCGCGATGCCGCCCTGGTTCTGGTCGAAGACCGGCAGCGTGATACCGGCGAGCCCGAACGCGATCTTGTGCGTGCCGGTGTCGTACGTGTAGCCGGGACCGAAATGGATGTCCGGATACTGCTTCGCGACCTCGAGCTGCAGCGCCGACTCGGCGGCCGCATAGTCGGCAAGCGATGCGAGCAGATCGGCGCGATGGAATACTGCCTCGCGCTGGACCTCAGCGGCGGGTGGCGCAGGTGGGGCAGCGCCGAACGCGTCGAGATCGAACTGGACCCCATCGAGCGCGGCCACCGGCACGCCGATCGCTGTGGCGAGCAGCGCTCGCGCGTCCTGTTCCGCGCTGCGTGCGGCGGCAAGATCGGCCTGTGCCTGGGTGGCTGCGAGCACTGCTGCGTCGACGTCCGGTCCGGAGTTTTCGCCGACCGAGCGGCGCTTCGTCACCATTGAGACGATCTGCTGCTGCGCATCGGCCTTGCGCGACAGGAAGGTGGTGCGCTGCCGGGCGGCGAAAAGCGAAATCAGCGCGTCGCGCACCTGGGTGCGCACCTTCCACGCCTCATTGCCGATGGCGAGGCGCGCGGCTTCCGACAGGTGCGATGCCTGATCGATCCGATAGCCGCGCTTGTGCGCCGTCTCGATCGGAATGTCGAGTGCCGGGCCTGTGATGAACGATGACCCGGGTCCCGGATTTGGGGTTGCGTACTGGAAAGGCAGTTGCAATACCGGGTTGGGGATCGCGCCGGCCACGTCGATGCCTGACTTGGCGGTGCCCCACTGCGCACGCGCGATATCGAGGGCTGGGCTGTAGTACCAGGCTGCCAGCGTAAGCATCTCGCGGTTCCAGCGTGGTAGCGGCCATGGCTCGATTTCGTCCCCGATCTGCCGCGTGAGGTACGCTCGCAGATCGCTGCTCGCGAGCGACCGGTCTTCGAAATGCCGGGACAGGTCGGTTAGCGTGATCGGCTGCGGGTGATAGGTGGCGCATCCCGTCAGAAGGACGCACACGAGCAGCAACGGTCGGCGCATAGCAATATCCACGGTTTTTTTGTTGGCCACTTGATCACGCGGCAGTTAGACGAGGATGCTACGCGGCGGCCTGTGAAGTTTTCGTCAAGAGCAGGTCAACTCTTGGTGAAACTGGCTAGATCCGGTTCGCGAGTGGCAGCCACGATGCACAAGTGTAGTTGCGCGACTGCAGAGCCGGTTACGCCAATGCGACCGGACAGAGGCACGCAGGTGGTGACTGCCGCTGTGGCAGGTCCGGTCGATGCTCGTCCAACCGACATGCAGCTAGCGCATCAACTCGCCGCCATCCAGTCCATATTGCCGACGCTCATGCTGCATTGACACCGTCCGTGCCAAAGCAGCATGAACTCCTCAGCCTAGTGATGTGCATAGAGCGAGTGGCTTAGTGATTGCCCGAGCGGTGCGCCTGCCTGCTGACTGCCGGCCGCAGGTGGTCCGTACCCGGAACTGTTAGCGGCCGTCCCAGACGTATTCGCCGGATCTGGATATTGGGTTTTGGACTGAGGGATCACGCCCTGTTGCTCTGCCGCGACCAACTGGGCACGAACCTCGGCACGCGTGAGCTCGTGGGTTCGCTGAGCAAATGAAACCGAGGGAAGAATGGCCGTTGACGCGACAATGAGCGCGACGATGAGCGATTTCATGACAAGCTCCTTTACGGAGGGGTAATGTACTTTCCATGATTCACGGAAAGGCCGATGACCCCATGCTACGCAGCGAGCTGTGAAGTTTCCGTCAAGAAAACATCAACTTTTTGTGAAGTCGTCAAAAATCCGGTTCGCGGGCGGCAACCGGAGCGAGACGCAGGTGCCATTGCCCTGCACGCTGTCAAGCTTGATCGACCAGCCGTAGCGGTCGCAGATCTTCCTGACGATCGACAGGCCAATACCAAACCCCGGCGCCGCAGCATGCGTCGCGCCCGCCTGGTAGAACCGCTCGAACACGTGCGGCAGTGCGTCTGGCGGGATACCGCGGCCGGTGTCTTCGATTCGCAGCCAGTCGTTCGCATAGGCGAAGCTGACATGGCCGCTGTTGGTGTAACGGACCGCGTTGTCGACCAGGTTCGATAGCACGAGCGCAAGCGCGGACCGGTTTGCTTCGATGTGCAGGCCGCGATTGACGTCGATCCGGGTCTGGATACCCTTGGCTTGCAGCGTGTCGGCAACGAGGTCAAGCGCGTCCTCGATGGCACTGACGAGACGCACGGGGCCGATGTCGGCCGGCGACTCTTCACGCGCAAGCAGCAGTAGCGCGTTGACCAGATCTATCATGGTGTTGGCTGCGCGATCGATCTGCCGCAGGCGCGTCTTCGACTTCGCGTTGATCGACGCATCGTGGTCGAGAAGCTCGCAACTGGTCTTGATCGCCGTGAGCGGTGTGCGCAATTCATGACTGACATTGCCGGTGAACTCCTTCTCCCGCTCAATCATCTGTGCCATCCGCCCGTGATAGTCATTGAACGCGTCGACTAATTCCACGACTTCTGCTTCATCGTACCTGCCCGAATCGAGCGCACTCGATGCACCGAGCCTGAGTGCCTTGACCTGGCGGGCGAGGCCGGCAACCTGCCGCACTAGCAAACCAGACAGTCCAAACGCTAGCCAGAATGCGAGCAGCGCAAACACACCGGTGCCGAACATCAGTGCGTCAATCACCTGCCTGAAACGCTGCTCGTATGCGCTGAAGTCGTAGATCCGATAGACGCGTGCATCGTCAAACGGTGCGATTGCCACATGGATTTCACGGCCGTTCACGATGATTTCGTGGGTGCCATCGGCCAAATCCCTTACCGAAGCCGGTAACGGCACGCTTACGCGGCCGCCTGTCGAAACATGACCACCGAGCCGAGGATCCAGAGGCGGCACAAGCGTTGGGTCCGACCGCCAGCTGTTCAGGACGCTCGCCATGTCGTCGGCGATCAGTGCCGTAATGAGCCGCTCCTCCTGCGCTTCGGCAAGCGCCTTCACTCCAAGCGCCTGGGCCACGAGCAACAGGATCGTCAGCGCCGAAAAAACCAGCGCGACCTTGAAGCGTAGGCTACGGCGTCGTTGCATCGATCACCACCAGCCGGTAACCGAGACCATGGAGCGTTTCGATGAGATCGTCCTCGCCGTTAGAGGTCAGCGCTCGGCGCAAGGTATAGATGTGCGCGCGTAGGGTATCGCTATCCGGCAGCTGCTCGCCCCAGACCTCCGTTTCGAGCTCCGCGCGACCGAATACGCGATTCGGCGCCTGCATCAGAAGGCGCAGCAGATGCAGACACTTCGGCGGCAGCCTGATCGGCCGGTCGGCTCGCTCCACAGCGAGCGTCGTGGGGTCGAACCGGATGTCAGCGCAGCGCAGGGTCGCCTGCGTCACATGGCCTTTATAGCGCTTGATCAGTGCACCGAGGCGTGCGTCCACTTCCTTGAGTGAAAACGGTTTGACGAGATAGTCGTCCGCGCCTTGCTCAAAGCCCTGGAGCTTGTCATCCAGCGTGTCCCTCGCGGTCAACATCAGAATCGGCGTATCGAGAAGTACCTCCTTACGAAGCTTTCGGCAGATCGTCAGGCCGTCCACTGCCGGTAGCGACAGGTCGAGCAGAATTGCGTCCCACCGTTGTGTTACCGCGAGGTGGAGTCCCTGCGCTCCGTCCCGCGCGAGGTCGGGTTCGTAGCCGGCATTCTCCAGAAAATCGTATAGATTGGCGGCGATCGCTGCATCGTCTTCAATGATCAGGATTCTCATCCTGCAGTTCTCCGCGGAGTGTCACATTGAGCGGCTGAAGGGCAACGCGCAACGCGTTCACATCGTCGGTCCGCCGTGCTTTTCGCTGCCGTTCATGGCTTTCGCGATGGCCTTTCATTGTTTTCTACTATAACCGTCGCGGACGACTCAGGACGCGCGGCGCGCTCAATCTCAATGGGCGCGTTCAATACGTCAGTGCAACGCCAGTGAGCTCGATACAGTCTAATGATGACCTTGGCGCATAGGCTCTCACTTTCTCGACGCGTCGAGGGCCATCGCGATGCGGAGGCCACGCGGGTCCGGCCATAGAATGGACCCGCTCCTTTTGCTTGGAGACCTGCCCGCCAATCCCTGCGATCGCCTAGGAGCAGTCAACGTGCGGGGCTGTGGAGGCGGACGGGTAGTGATTCTTGTTGCCTGGATGACGGCGCAATCTAGCCGTTGCATCAATTTGCGCTTCGTTAAGTTCCCCCGTGGTCAGCGTCTGGTTGCGGTCGCCCGCTTGCATCGACCGGGGTTCATTGACAGCACAAACGACGTGTTTTCCATCGTGCAGGCGAACGGTCGTCACATACGAGACGCTGGATGTGCCAAAGGCGCTTCCAACGGCGGCAGCGGCCAGGACGCCGGCAACCGCGATTCTGAAAAATATACGCATGATGAGTTCTCCCACGAAGCGCGGCAATCCGCGTTAAAACTCATTCTCTGCCGCGACTCCTTAACAGACGCTGAATTGATGCGGGCCAATCGGAGGATGATCGATGCCATCAAATAGGGGACAGGCGTTGCCGAACTATTCGTTCCCTCCCTTCGGGGCACGTCTTTTCAGATGCCATTTGTGAGGACCGCGATGGGGGAGAGAGCCTTGAACTCCGCGACACATCGGCTCCTAGCCGGCTTGCTGAAGCGGCAAGCTGTGCCTTTTCGGTTCGTTTCATTGAACTGGACAATCAACGTTGATGGGGGCACCCGAAATTGGATGGCAGACCAGTGGAGCGAGCCCGCAGGATAAAGTGCGGGCGCTGCTTTTACCTCCAGCGATGCTAAGGCAATGCGTACGCGCGTCGCCTTAGCATCACGCTTCAGAACTTATGGCGAATTGCCGCGCGCACGACAAGTTGCTTCGAATTTGACGACAGGTCGGCTGCGCCCGGTACATAAGCCTGGTCGAGCGATGACCCCGTCTGGCTTCCTGCAACTTTCTGGTAGGCGCCCTGAACGTAAAGATCCGTGCGTTTCGAAAGGTTGTAGTCCGCCATCAATCCGACGCTATGAATTTTCGGTTTTACGCTGCCCGTTGTCGCGTCGTAATTCTCAAGCGTGTACACATATTGCGCGCCGACAAAGAATGCCGGCGTGATCTGATACTTGCCATTGAGTTCGAAGTTCTGATACTTGAGCGTGTTGAGCTTCCCACCCGCCAACGGGCCCGTGATGGGCTGGATCGTTTCGGTGCTGGACAGATACCCGGCGTTCGCGGACGGGTTCTTGATGTTAGTGTTCGTGTAGACGAAGCCTACGGTCGCGGGGCCAAACGTGTAGTTGATGCCGCCACCGAAAATGCGCAGACGTTCCGCCACGAAATCCGCATCGGTCGACGTAATGGCACCACCGGACGACTGGCCAGGATTGTCAGCATTCAGGTAAGCCGCCGCGACCAGCAGACCGCCATTGGCGTACTGCGCGCCCAGGCTGAACTGTCGATTGTTAGCGAAGCCGGTGGCGTTGCTGAAGCTGTATGTGCCGCCAAATTGCAATCCGGCGAAATCCGGACTCGCATATTTGACCGTATTGTTCACCCGGAAAGAGTTATCCGTGTTGTCGTTGTCGAACGGGTGCGAAAACAGATAGCCGGCCCAGTTTCCGTTGGCCGTTGTCTGCGCAAGATAGTCGACGACGGAGTCGTATTGACGACCGAGCGTGACCGTACCGAACGTGGCATTCGAGACGCCCACATATGCCTGACGTCCGAATAACAGGCCACCCTGACCCAGGCGACCGTTGTTCAGGTTAAAACCATTCTCAAGCTGGAATATCGCCTTCGTGCCGCCGCCGAGATCTTCGGCTCCTTTGAGTCCCCAGCGACTTCCCTGAGCATAGCCGCTTTGCAGCTCATAGTCGTGCTTGCCGCCGACATTGTTGGTGTAGTTGAACCCTTCGTCGACCACCCCATACAGCGTGACGCTGCTCTGGGCGAACACAGGCACTGCAAATGTGGCTGACGTAGCCAGCGCGATCAGACTTTTCTTCATAAAAGATCTCCAGAAATGTTGTTCGAGTAGACAACTTTTTTTCAGACAGCTTGTGTTTGTTTCTGCGATAGTACTATTGACTGAATTGTTATCAATACAGCGGGTGTGATCCTTACACGCCGATACTGCGACGTCTATGTTTGCGCCAGACTGTTTCCCTGGGCGTTGCTAAATCATCACGACCATGTGCAGCGCAAATGCTCGACCCGATGCGTGTCGCCTGGGGACCGCCGGTGCCGCTCAGGACTGAGGATCCACGCTGGACCTGACGATGCGCCGAGCGACATAAAATCTGGAGATCGGGATGCAGCCTGATCGAGGAAGGGTTTCGCCAGAAGACCAGTGGTACGACGACATTAGTTAAGGATCGCTTAAGGTCGCGCAGCGAGAATTGTGGTAACGGAACGAAGGCCGGCGATCATGAAAAATATTATGGCGGCTTTAGTGTTAACCACCCTGGTCGCTTTCCTGCCTGCCTGTACCACGACGGCACAAGACAGCGCCACGCATGAAAACGTGCACCCCCCTCATCCGGGGCGCCCGTCATGGCTGTAGTTGCTAAAGCAGTAGAGCTGGCGGGTGGTCACGTTTGCCACGAAAACATTCTTCCGGCAGACGGCCGCGGAAATGTTCGCGCCTCAGTAACGACGCGAGCGTGACACCACAAAATCGGTGAAGCTCTGCAAGGTTCTCGGTATATGGCGATGCGCCGGATAAAGCATCCATATTGCCCGTTCATTTCCTTTCAGCGGAAACTGGCCTAGCACCGGAACAAGAGTCCGGTCATTCAGTTCTGTCCGCACCAGCGACTCCGCCAGGCGCGCGATCCCGAGCCCGGCAAGTGCGGCGCGCTTGACGGCCAGAACGCTTCCGGCCCGAAGGACGGGGCTGAATAACGCACGGTT